>Ga0308170_10000575_pt1 | contig 43543 bp, 33 predicted proteins | sample PhyBR2_2_FD_202136 | JGI IMG/M metagenome (GOLD analysis project Ga0308170, IMG submission 202136) | Phyllosphere microbial communities from UC Gill Tract Community Farm, Albany, California, United States - DLSLSB.R2 | ecosystem: Host-associated > Plants > Phyllosphere > Unclassified | place... | reverse complement strand
TCTGTATGTAAAACCGGTATCAGAATTCTTTAGTGTGACCCCTCTTACAATAAGAGAGTTAGGATTTACAGTGGTGACTGCTGCTATTTCTGTTTTGTGGTTTGAGCTTTATAAGCTTATAAAAAGGTATACCGGAAGAAAATAAATATTCGTAATAAAATATTTTATAATTTTGATTTGTGAAAAAGTTGATTTCCATATTGTTGTTATTTTTATATTTGGTTTCCACAACCGAATTATATCAGCTTTTGAAAATCCCGGAACTTGTTGAACATTACATTGAGCATAAAGAATTGAACCCAGATATGACGCTTACTGCATTTCTGAGAACACATTATGATCATCCTGTGAAAGACGGTGATTACGGAAAAGATCAGAGACTTCCGTTTATCATACATTCTGCGCCTTTATCCTTGGTTTTTACAATTAATCAGGGATTCAGTTTTGAAACTGCAACTTATCATTTCAGATTATTGAAATTTCATAAAATTCCTTCAAAAGATGAAGATCTTTGCTGTAAAGGTTTTCTGAATTGCGTATGGGAACCGCCAAGATTTTCTTTTTCATAATTCAGTCTCAATTTGGTTTGTATTCACAGATCAACATCATCAATTATTTTATATCATTAATTTCAGAATAATGAAAACACTATTTTCAACCATATTAATGGTTGTATTCGCTATTGGCATTCATGCGCAAAGCCGTTTGGAAAATGCCAAGAAACAAGCTTTACAAAATAAAGAACTTATCTTATTGAACTTTTCAGGTTCAGACTGGTGTATTCCATGCATCAAACTTCACAAGAATATCATTGAAACTGATGAATTTAAAAAGCTGGAAACAGAAAATGTTGTCGTTTACATCAATGCAGATTTTCCAAGAAATAAAAAGAATCAGCTTTCTGCAGAACTAAAAAAAGAAAATGCTTCACTTGCTGACCAGTATAATCAAAAAGGATTATTTCCTTACACATTATTACTGAATTCGGAAGGCAAAATCCTGAAAAGCTGGGAAGGTCTTCCTTCGGAAAATGCATTGGCTTTCAGCAAAGAGATAAGAAGTATCAAAGAAAATCAAAAATAAAAGATATGTTAAGAGAATTCAAAAGACCTCAGAAATTAATGGGGAACGCTTTTGAAATTACCGTTGTAAGCGAAGATGAAAATTTGGCAAATCAGCACATTGATGTCGCTATTGATGAAATCAGAAGAATTGAAAAGCTTCTGACGACATTCAACGAAGAAAGCCAGACCAATCTCATCAACAGAAATGCAGGAATCAAGCCTGTAAAAGTGGATTGGGAGATTTTTGATCTGATTGAAAGAAGTCTCAGAATCAGCAGAATAACGGATGGGTATTTCGATATTTCCTATGGCGGAATCGATGAAAGTTTCTGGAATTTCGACCGCGAAATGAAAGGTCTTCCCAATCCTGAACTCATTAAAGATCATCTGAAACTTGTTAATTTTCAGAATATTATTCTTGATCGCGAAAATCAAACCGTTTTCCTCAAAGAAAAAGGAATGCGGATCGGTTTCGGAGGAATCGGGAAGGGATATGCTGCAGAAATGGCCAAACAAATGCTTCAAAACAGAGGGGTAACTTCCGGAATTGTGAATGCTTCGGGTGATTTAACGACTTGGGGAAGTCAGGCGGACGGAAAACCCTGGACTGTCGGAATTGCAGATCCAGATAACGCAAAACAGCCGTTTTCTTACATGAATATCACAGATATGGCGGTTGCAACTTCAGGAAATTATGAAAAATTTGTCGTCATCAACGGTAAAAAATATTCTCATACCATCAATCCCAAAACGGGAATGCCTGTTTCGGGCGTAAAAAGTGTTACGATCTTTTGTCCTAATGCAGAAATTGCCGATGCTATGGCAACTCCCGTAAGCATTATGGAAATTGATGTCGCACTCCATATGATCAACCAGATCAATCATCTGGAATGCGTCATTATTGATGATCAGGACAAAATTTATTCATCTCAAAACATTAATTTAAAATGAAAAACCTTATAAAAATATTTGCGTGCCTACTGATCACGGCTGCTTCAGTACAGTCCTGCACCACCGTAAAAGAATACGAAAAAAATAAATTAAACGACGCCGAAATGGTTCTCGGAAACCGAACAATTGAAAAAACCGAGCTCAGCTTTCAATCCTACAGAGAAGGATCTTCGGGCGCGAATACCGGAAAAGTTGGCGGTGGTTGCGGATGTAATTAAAAAGAGTAATCGTAAAATTTAATTGTGATTCAAAAATGAAAAAATTGATCGTAAGTGTTATTGCTCTTTTCGGAATTTTCAACGCAAAAGCACAGGAAAACATAAACAATGAACAGCCTAAAAAACTGACTTTTGATGAAGCTAATTTAGTTTCAAGCTATTATAAACAAAACGGGAACAATTCCGCAGTTACGGGAGGAATTGGGACGGAAAAACTGACCGACATTTCCAATACCATTGACGTAACGATGGTAAAATATGACAAGAAAAACAGGAAAAATAAATTCGATTTCAGTGTCGGGATCGATCATTATACTTCCGCGTCTTCGGATATGATCGACTTGAAAGCCAATTCATCCGCTTCCCACGCGGACAACAGAATTTATCCTGCATTAAGTTGGAGCCGTGAGAATACCGAAAAAGGAACTACTTTAATGGCAGGTGTTTCTACTTCCTTCGAGTTCGATTACACATCATATGGCGCAAATATCGGATTTTCACAAAAAACAAAGAACAGAATGGGAGAATTTACGGCGAAATTCCAGGCATATCTGGATCAGGTAAAACTGATTGCCCCGATTGAGCTCAGAGCAAACGGAAGCACGGGAGGAGAACACGAGAACTACGGAACAAGCGGAAGAAATACTTATGCTTTGTCTCTATCCTATTCGCAAATCATCAATCAGAACTTTCAGGTAGAATTTTTGGCGGATGGTGTTCAGCAGACAGGATATTTAAGTTTACCATTCCACAGGGTTTATTTCAATGATAACTCAGTTCATCAGGAAGCTTTGCCGGATAAACGTTTTAAAATTCCGTTGGGAGTAAGAGCGAATTATTTCTTCGGGGACAAAGTGATTCTGAGAGCCTATTATCGTTATTATACGGATGATTGGGGCTTAAAATCAAATACAATTAGTCTGGAAACACCTGTGAAAATTTCGCCTTTTATTTCGGTAAGTCCGTTTTACAGATATTATTCTCAGACTGCGGCTAAATATTTTGCGCCTTATCAACAACATACTGCTTTTGATGATTTTTATACCAGTAATTATGATCTTTCAAAATTCAGCAGTAATTTTTACGGTGCAGGAATTAGAATCAGTCCGAAGAACGGCTTATTTGGTGTTGAAAGGCTGAATATGCTGGAAATCAGATACGGACATTACACAAAATCCGTGGGAATGAAGTCTGATATTATTTCCCTGAATTTGAGATTCAAATAAATCTTTTTTCTGTTTATAATAATAAAAATACCCATTAAGATGTGTTATTAAAAATGGTGCCCACTGTCTTCAGTGGACGCCATTTAGCATTTAGTTTAGATGTAATTAAGTGAAGTAACTCAGAACAAGTTGGAGTTGCCTTTCAAACAATATCTTCATTACATAATAAGGTAATTCAATCGTTTAAAAATTAACAAAGTAAAACAACACTAATATGTTACCTTACTTTTAAATATATAGAGTTTTTATTCTACTTAATACTTTCAAAGAAGGATAATAATGGTAGAAGTAGTTCGACAGGGCTCCCTCTCTCCCCGCTTAGGGAGACGTTTATTTTTTAACGTCTCCTTTTTTTGTGTTTTATATTTTTTTTTTTTTTTTATTTTTTTTTTTTTTTTTTTTTTTTTTTTTTTTTTTTTTTTTTGATTTTCAGATGGTTACATAATTTTGGTTAAATATGGAAAGTGTTCGAGTTTTCCAATGTTTTTTCTAAAAAAAAAATTTGCCTTTAGAATTTTTCGAATTATAAATAATTATGAGAAACATCTTATTATTCTTATTTGTACTCTTTTTCACATCTTGTACAAAAAGAATAGAACAAAAAGCTTTTACAAATGGAGATATTGTTATCAAATCTTATACAATCGAAAGAGGGGATATCCAAAGTTCCAAGCCGAATAAAAGCTACGTTGAAATCAAAAAAGGTTTAAAAACGTATGAGCTATTAGTTTATGATTCATATGGAGTCAATAATGTCTCTGTAATATTTAAAAATAAAATTATTTTTATTAAAGGAGACGACGAACAAACTGCCGATCTAATTAAGAGTGCCCATTTAAAAAGTACGGATATTTTGGGATATAAAATCTTAAAATAAAATTGATGCGGTCTAAAAAAAGAGATTGTTAACTATTAACAATCTCTTTTTTATTTTATAATTTATTATGGTGAGATATAACTTTTATCTAAACGTAAGTTTTTCTACTAGGTATAAACAAACCTAGATTGAATTTAGACACCTGGAATTTTATATTTTTGATTTAGTGCATTCAAATATATAGTTGCCCAATATTAGTTTTTTAGATATGACGCCAAATTTTTATGATTATTATAATCCATCTAAAAACGTTAAGATAGGTATTAATTGCTCGACAGGACTCCCTATCCTCCGCCAGGTGCAACTTTTAAAGTTTTTAAAAAGCACTAAAAATAGATAAATATTTAAAAATAAATGATTTGCATTATTTTTTTGTTTAAGGGGATGCTGAAATTTTCAGAACACGCGTAATTTTTGTGGTATGTGCGTTATTGTATGTTGGATAAAATTAAATGCTTCGCTTTTAAAAGATTCTTTAAAATCTTGCAATTCTGTTTATTATTGGGCTCGAAACATTGATAAATATTTTTATCTTATAAAGCTTTTATAGATGAAACTAGCAAAATCTTCTTTAATAAATTTACATTATATTCGTAGTTACTAACTTCTTCCAATTATTTTTGTGCGGTCTTTGATTATTGATGAATTTCAATAGTATTCAGTTAAATAAACATATCGTTCCAAATTTTGAGCAATATTTGAGGATAAAAAATCTTGTAAACTATTAATAAGAAATATGAATACCTTTTTTTTACCCGATGATATTTTCGATGGCTCGCCTGTTCATGAAGATGAGGTGACTATCCGTTGTTACACCTCCGGCAAGGCATCCATTAAGAACAAAATTGTTTTAAATCAAAATATGATCAATATGCTGGTAAGTGGTAATAAAACGATCGTTTACCCTGATGCTACTGCAGTAGTGAATGCTGGAGAATTGGTGATGCTATCTACTGGAAATATACTCACCTCGGAGCTCCTAACAGATGGAAATCAATTCAGTAGTATCTTATTTTACTTCAGCAATGAGTTATTCAATAAGTTTCTGATCAAGTATCACAATTTAATTCAATCCGTTACTCCTTTGAAGGGTAAGTCACCCTTTCTGATTTTTAAGCAAGATATCTTCATTAAACATTTTATCACCTCGATACAAGCTTTGTTGAGTTCAGAAAAACAAATACCTACAGCAGTTAAAGAGATCAAGCTTGAAGAACTCCTTTTATATCTTTTACATGTTGACCCGGAGCGTTTTCGGGCTATTCAGATTCTTACCAAGGACAAGGAACAACTGCAAATCAAAAAAGTGGTTGAAACTCATATTGGTCAATTGATCACAGTAGAAGAATTAGCCTTCCTTTGTCATATGAGTGTCTCAACCTTTAAAAGACACTTTAGGAAGATTTATCAAGCCAGTCCTCAAAAATGGCTGCTTACCCAAAAACTGGAACTCGCCGCTCAGCTTCTAAGCTCAGCAGAAGAGAGTCCATCTAGTGTTTATTTAAAGGTTGGTTATCAAAATCACTCCAGTTTTTCTGAAGCTTTTCGTAACTATTTTGGAACCACCCCAAGCGATTATCAAATACAAAAGTTGAATGATACTCTGTAATTTCTGAACGTTTAGCCTTAATATAAATCCATAGCGGACTTTTAACTTTGTATCATCAAATAGAATAATAATCAAACGATGTTAGATGAAAATAAAGCAATAGTACGCCGCTTTAATAAAGAGGTTATAGAAGAAGGAAATATAGACAGCTTTCATGTACTTATGGACGATGGTTTTGTTAATCAATCAGCTCCATTCGGTATGGATAATGGTCCGCAGGGCATGATCTGGTTCTTTAATGAGGTCTTACGTCCCGCAATGCCAGATTTAAAAGTGACAATACACGACCAAGTAGCAGAAGGTGATATGGTTACCACCCGCAAGACGATCAGCGGTACACAAACAGGAAAATTGTTGAATGCGCCTGCTACGGGAAGGGCAATCAGTATTCAGGTGATAGACATGGTTAAAGTCAAAAACGGAAAATACGTTGAGCACTGGGGGATAACATCATTATCTGAAGTCTTAACCTCTTTAATCAACGGTTAAGGATAGAAGAGATTTTTATATCGTTATTAAAAATATTACATTTGCGGTACAGGTGCAGTTCCAGTGAAAGAATCCGATACAGATGAAAGGGTACAAGTTTGAGTTATTTACCAATGCCATTGAAAAAAATATTAAAGAAGGAATTTTCAAGCCAGGGCATAAACTACCTTCAGTACGGGAGATTAAGGAGAAATATCAAATCAGTATGAGTACTGTTCAGATGGGATATGAGCACTTAATGCTCATTGGATTGGTAGAAAGTATACCAAAATCAGGCTATTATGTAAGTCAACCGATCCAGAACAAGATACATCCATTAACATCTCAAAATAAACCGGTTGTAAGAGATCCTGTTTTCAGTAATCATCTGGCGCTTACTACTTCATTACGGGTGGGAAGGAAAATCTCGGAATTCAATGTGGCTGCTCCGGGTAATCTGATTATTCCCCAAAAACTTATATTGCGGACAATGCAGCAGGTAATTCGGGAACAAGGGGCAGGACTATTGCAATATTATCCTTCGGACGGACTTCCGGCACTAAAGGACAACATTGCCAGACGTGCCGCTTTGTATCAAACAAGAATAAGCGTTGGTGAGCTCTTGGTAACAGACGGTGCTTTACAGGCTCTTTATATTGCATTATCAGCAGTATGTAATGTGGGGGATGTGATTGCGTTGGAAAGTCCATGCGTATTTTCTGTGCTGGAAGTTATCAGGGTTTTAAGGTTAAAAGTTGTAGAGATTCCCGTGGATAATCAAATTGGATTTGATGTAGATTTTTTTCGGAAAGCATGTGAGAAGGATACAATAAAAGCTCTTGTGATCACCCCGAATTTTCATAATCCAACGGGGACAATATTGACCGACGAGCAGAAATGGATGTTGCTGAACACCGCGCAGAAATATAATGTTGCTGTTATAGAAAATGACATATATGGCGATCTGTATTTCCATGGACAAAGACCCTGTACAATAAAGAGTTTTGATGAGAGTGGCTTAGTACTTACCTATTCATCCTATGCAAAAACATTGGCTCCGGGTATCAGACTGGGATGGTTGAGTGCGGGCAAATTTATGGAGCGTGCCGAACAGGTAAAATTCACTCTTGGAAGCACAGTCTCCCCTTTATACCAGGAAACCGTCAACCGTTTGATAGGAGGTAGCGGTTACAACCGGCATGTGAGAGCCTTTCGGATTCAACTGGCTAAAAATGCGCAATTTGCCATTAATCTGCTTTCTACACATTTTCCGAAAGATATTGTCACAGCAAAACCTGCCGGTGGATATAATCTCTGGGTGAGAATGCCAGATAATACCAATATGGATTATTTTTATGACCAGTGCGAAGAAATAGGAGTAAGGTTCACACCGGGTTATACTTTTTCATTTTCTTCGGCTTTTAATCACTATTTCAGGTTTGTTTTTGCTGACCCTTTTTCTCCCAAAAGGATAGAAGCGATCAGACAGCTCGGAACGCGCATAATATAGTATCAAAATCAATTACTCTTTAATTTCATTTCAATATCTGTACCGGTCATATTTAAATATTTTGTACTACGCTTGTTAAGCTTAACAGCTATAAATTTGCTCAATCTTTTATACAGAATATGAATATAGTTACAAAATTTGCAATTGCTACAGATGAATCAACAGATGTTCTTTTGCAGTTAACAAGGGAACTGGCAAAAGAAAAGTTCGCCTCAATACTTGATATAAATACATTGACAGAATACATTGATGGGCAATACAACAGAAAATATCTTGTCAGTGAACTGAACAATATTTCCAATCAGTGGCTGGTTGTATATGTTGATGATATCGCTGTAGGTTATACAAAGATCACTTCCAGAGGAAAGGTTCCCAGTTTGCTTACTAATATGAGGGCATTGAGGATAGCTGATTTTTCAATACTTGAAAAATATCCTGAACCAGAGATTCGGGAATCATTATTTACAAAATGTCTTTCATTATGCAGGCATACTAAGGGAGTCTGGATAAACGAATATATTGGCAATCCAATGATTGAATTCTTTAAAAGCAAAGGATTTATACAACAAGCAGATGATTATGAATTTGATGAAATTGCGCTGCCTTCAGTATGTTTAATTCGTATGAATGAATTTCAATAGAAAAAGTAAAATTATCGATCCAGTAATCTGTGAGATTGTGAGGTTACTGATTTTGATGTTATTCTTTCTTAAAAATAATTGCGATTCAGAACAAACCATAAAGATCGACCTTTCATAATGTCTATTTAAATCTTCAAAATGTCCAGTTGAAGTACTTTTCAAATGACTGGCTTGTTTTCACGAGGTAAGTTTGTACCATAATCTTACAAAAATAAACTACAATGAAAACAATTAGAAAAATTTCAGTTACAACGGCACTATGTCTTACACTTTTTTCAACGGTTGCGATGTCTTGCATGAGTCAAGATGATACCACTATTTCACAGGAAGCTCCCAGTCTAACCCATCAGATCGCCAAAACGCAGTTTACGGAGGTGAAAGGAACAACGTTTGCGTACCGAATGATTGGTAGAGAAGGCGGAATTCCGATTGTTTTATTTCCCGGATTAGGAGGTTCTATGGACGATTGGGATCCTGCGGTAATAGACGGGTTGGCTCAGAAATATAAGGTAATTATATTTGATAATAAAGGAGTGGCTGCTTCCAAAGGAACTACGCCAAACGATATTCAGTCGATGGCAAATGATGCAATTGACTTTATAGAAGCACTACATTTAACAAAGGTAAACATCATGGGCTTTTCGATGGGAGGATTTATTGCTCAGAAAGTGGCACTAACAAAACCAGCACTGATTAATAAAATTATTTTAACGGGAACAGGCCCGCAAGGAGCAATTGGATTGTCTAATTTGCCTAATATTGTAGCAAGCACTGCAGGATTAAGCCCTGAAGAATCTTTCCTGAAGTTCGGTTTTACGTCATCTGCACAAAGTATTGCAGAAGGGAAAGCGGCATATGCAAGAATTCAGCTTCGTACCAATGACAGAGATTTGACGTTAAACGATGCAGCTTCAGCAGCGCAGTTCACAGCAGTATTGACTTGGGCGCAACCGAATGCCGGTGCACTTGATGAATTGAAAAATATTAAGAATCCCGTTCTTATTGTACACGGTGAAAATGATCTTCCGGTATCGGTTCAGAATGCATATAATATGTCTCAAAACTTAGAAAATTCAGAAATATTGATTTTCCCGGATTCCGGGCATGCCTCTTTCTTTCAGAATCATGATGCATTTGTGGCAAAAGCAATTCAGTTCTTAAATAAATAGATTTTGCTTTGATGAAATCCTGACCTTTATGCGGATAGATGAAGGTCTTTTTTTGATTTAAATTGAACCGGAAAACAAATTAAAAATGTCAATCCTTCTATTGCTGTTTTTGAAAGGATCATAATAATTTTAATGATTAACACTCTTATATTCAGATAATTTACGTAAATTAGAACATCTGGAGAAAAGTTTTTATGAAGCAATGAAGACTTTACCGGTCAACATCTATCATTTTTACATTTCTTTTAGGCAAATTTTCCGAACTATTGATAAAAATATAAACACGGACTCGCTGAACACCGTATTGCAAAGTAGGCACTAAAAATTGATTTGATTATGCCCAATTTATTAAAATCATTCAGAAACTCTGTAAAACATTGGTATATTCCTCTTATTTTAGGAATTATTTTTATTGTTTGTGGACTTTATGTATTTTCCTCACCACTGGGAACCTATTTAGCATTATCGCTCCTCTTTAGTGTATCTTTTATCGTTTCAGGGATATTTGATATCTTTTTTTCCATTGAGAACCGAAAATCGATGAACGGTTGGGGATGGTATTTGGTGAGTGGATTGTTGTCTTTGATTATGGGAATTTATTTAGTGAACTATCCTAAAATATCGATGGCAATACTTCCTTTTATTGTAGGGTTTACAGTCATGTTTCGTTCGTTCCAGTTATTGGGAATTTCTTTTGATTTAAAAGACGCTCATGTTATTCGCTGGGGGAATCTTGCCATTTTCAGTATTCTCGGAATTATTCTGTCTTTCATGCTCTTGGCTAACCCTTTATTTTCAGGAATGTCATTAGTTGTTCTTACAGGATTATCTTTCATTTTTGTGGGAGTAGCTTCTGTAATTCTGGCTTTTGATCTTAAAAAACTCAAAAACTTTCCAAATAAACTGAGTGACGAAATAAAGGAGAAAATAGCGAATCTTCAGGATGAGATTAATGAGAGAATGAGATAAAAAAGACATTTGTTATAACTTGTTTCCAAAAATATAAAAATAAACACTTCATTTTTTGAAGTCTATTGTGAAATAGATAAAGATAATCTGAAATTTAGTTCAGAATTATATTAATGATTATTCATATCAATTGAGTCTAATATGACAGGTTTGTATAAATAATTTTTTAAGGTTCTAATGGGAAGATAAGTAAACAATACCGAAAGTATTCCGGCTAAAGCTCCTACTAAAATTGCCATTGCCGTTGGATCCAGTTTGTAATATTTTGATAAAATAAACTGGGCAAATAACAAACTGGATAAAACAAATGAACCTGTAACCAAGCCGTGTAAAATACTCAGTTTGGTTAATAGTTTTTTTAAATTCAGCTCATCATCCACTTCAAACTCAATCGCTTTTTGATGGGCTGCATCCGTAACTCTTTTGATAATATCAATCGTAAGAACTACAGGTAAAAATATTGCCATAGGTAAGGTGAGGCGGGCTAAACTTTGTGTACAGGCAAAAAAATGAGTGTATCCTAGTTCATTAAAACTTGCATAGGCAATAATGAAATTAAAGAATACATTAGGAAGCACGTAAATGAGCATCCGCTTTCTGAGAAAGCGATTCAGTGTGGTTTTTTTGAGTGGTTTCGGTTGAGCTTTTTTTATCTTAAATTTCATGAAATTAACAGCTCAATAGCTTTATCTTTTATTTTTATCGCTTCTTCTTTCGGAAGAAAATCTTCATTAGACATAAAGGTGAAATCCATTTGCTGATTAAAGGTTGTCACCACTAAGGTATTAGAATTCAACCAGGGAAATGCAACCGTCGGACTATAAATTGTTTCCAGTTTAAAATTTTTGTAGTCATTCGGAATATCTATCTTACCCATATTGGATAGCGTAATATCATGTCCCCCTTTACTTGATTTTAACAACGAAATCATACGATTGGCAACCGGATGCATATTTTCTCCCATCCATAACAATTCTCTTGCTTTCGTTTTTTCTATTTTTTCAACAAGATCTTTTTTGATATACTGAGCATTCTCAAGTACATTTTGACCTTTTTTTAAAGACAATTCGACGGTCGGAGCAAATGCAAAGATATGATCTGGTTTGATTTCCGGAATAAAATTACGGACATCAACAGGACTAATGACTTTTCCTTTGGCATTTTTACCTAAAGTATCTTTGAATGCGTGCATAAAAGCCGAACACAGCAAGGTATGTACAGAAACTCCATTAACTCTGCTTTTTTCAACGATCTTTTTGGAAATATGGGTATCTAGTTTTCTGTGAAGAGCGTAGTTTTTTCCGAGATTTCTTTGTTTACTTTTGCGCTGAATTAAAAAGAATAATTTGGCCATGATTAAATACAATCTGGCTTTTCGTTTATTCTTTTTCATATTAAAATCAGCAGGTAAAAAATCATTAACAGAATTGAATGCTTGATAAGAATCCAATTGTATGGAAGGATCATCCAGTAAAGCACAAAGTTCACGGATTAAGGTAATACCTGTTGTTCCGTCACAGATACAGTGGGGCATGACCCAAAGAATTTCGGAAACGTGTTCTCCTTTTACCCAAACAATTTGAGCCATTGGCTTTTTGCGGTCCTCAAAGATTCTGTACCATTCGTTTCCAGATTCAATTAGCCAGTCCTGGTCCGTTTTTCTTTCAACCATACGAAGCGGAATCGGTGAAATCTCTTTTTCTTCCGTAAAGAAAGGATATTTTGCGCTAGTATGATCGATTGAAGCTCTTAACAAAGGATGTTTTTGCTGAATTTTATGTAAAGCAATTTTAAAATGATCTTCAGGAATTTCACCATTGATTTTAGCTGTAAATACACAATTTACAGGAGTTTCAGAATCAACATACATGATTCTTTCAACTATCATCAGTTTTCTTTTAATCATATACCGCTAAAGATTCCAGTTTGTGTTTTATAATGGTAATGACCTCATCCCGAATTGCCAAAGCATCAGATTGTGGCAAATAGCCTTCGCTTCCCATGAAAGAAAAATCCATTTCTCCCCGGAATGTAGAGGTAACCATGGTGGTTGTATTTCCCAAAGGACCGATTACGGAAGGACTGAAAACATTTTCCAGTGTAAATTCTCTGTATTCATGAGCAATTGAAATGCGTCCCAAATTAGAAAACATACAATCGTTGGATGATTTTCCGTTTTTTAGAAGCTTGGTGAAATTCGTCAACGCATCATGTGCAGATTCCATGACCATCATGGTGATGTACGGATTAAGTTTGGAGGTCTTTTTTTCTACAGTTTCCTGCATTAGTTTCAAATTTTCTTCAAAACTGAATTTTTTGTTTAAAGAAACAACGATCATTAGTCCGAAAGCAAAGATATGATCGGCTTTAATCTGATTCGCAAAACGTCTGATATCAACCGGACACGAAACTTTATTAAACGATTTTTCTTTTCTGATTTTCTGAAATGCCTTTAAAACCGTTGCACACAGAAAAGTATTTACTGTTACTTTTTGAGATTTGCAATAATCAATCAATTCTTTACTCGTTTCTTTATCAAATTTCCAATTGATTAAATAATCACTTTGTCTGTCTGTAGATTTTTTATTGACAGGAATCCATTTTATCGCTGTAGCAGCCAATCTGCCAATTATTTTTGCTTTAAATTGTTGTCCGCGACTGTTAAGAATTTCGTTTGGAACCACATCATGAATTCCCAAAATCGGATTTTCCACCCCAATATCATAAGTAGAGTTATCTAGTAATTTTAAAAATTCGTCGAGCAAAACCATGGCAGAACCACCATCACATAAGCAATGGTGGAATACAAACATCATATCTGAAGTTTCCCCACCTTTGATCCAGACAAATCGCATGAGCGGCTGCTCTTTATAATTGAATAGTTTATACCACTCATTTTTAGATTCTTCTAGCCAGTCGTTCTCACTTTTTTTAGCTAAAATACGAATCGGGATTTTTGCTTTTTCTGAAACTTCAAACCAAGGGATATTTTTTTCGTCATGTTGAATAACGGCCTTTAACCAAGGATGTTTCTCCTGAAGCTGATTTAAAGCATGCTGAATATCTTTCAAAACAACCGTTCCTTTTAATCTGAAAGGAATCACCGTGTTGAAAGGTTGTGTACCATCTCCCAACAACATTCGTTCACCAAATAACAATCTTCTTTTCATAGGCTTAAACCGGAGCTAATGTTGATTGTTCTACAAAATTTTCCAATAATTCTACTGCGCGATCGTTTCCTCCGGCGTTGATTAAACTGGATTGAACTTCTTTTGCAGCATTTCTGTACGTCGGATTTTCCAATAATTCAAAAACAGCTTCTCGAAGTGCCTCAATACGCAATCTTTTATATCTGATGCTGATTCCGCAACCTGCTTTTTCAATCAGTTTTGCAATATGAAAATGATCATAAGCAATTGGAGTGATCAGCATAGGTAAACCATTCGTGAACGTATCATTAACGGTATTAAATCCACCATGACAAATCACCGCATCCATATGAGGCATCAAAGCCGATTGAGGAACGAAACTGCTCACAATAAAGTTGGAAGGCCATTCTTCGAAAATATCGGGTGGAGTAGCAGCAATTACCGTTACAGGCTGATCCGCAAACGCGGCAATCACTTTTTCGAAAAATGCTTTTCTGATATCGACCAATAATGTACCCAATGAAACAAATATTTTTGGAGTTGTCGATGCATTCAGTTTATCCCAATCAAAAGGCGCAGGATTTGGACGACCTTTTACGGGACCCACAAATTTCATGTGAGACGGAACTTCATCAAAATCAGCAAACTTTTGAGAAGTAAAAATTAAATTCAAATGATGAGAATGAATGAAAATTCCCTTATCTTCTATTCCGACTTCTTGTTGAAGTTCTTTGATTAAATTTTGCTGCCATTCAAATATTTTTGGTGCACTGTTTTCTGTATCGCCCATTACATCGGGAGGAACGGGCGTTGTCGTTACACAAGGAATATTATTTTTGTGAGCAAAAAGAGCTCCTCCGAAAGTGATACAGTCGTTCACGATCACATTGGGTTGCCATTCTTTGGTCAGTGTTTCCAAACCGGGCATCATCATTTTAGCGAAAGGAACATAGGTTTCTTCCAACGCCAGTTTCATGACTTCAGGACCGGAACAAGCAGGGCCGTCGTCTTGTCTTTTTAAAATTCTTGTAATCTCATCCTGATACGGAATTAAATCTTGCTCAGGATAAAAATAGCTTCCTCCTTCAGGAATATGTTTGTTGTCTAAAGGCGTAATTCCGAACCATTTTACTTCGTGACCACGGGCAATTAAACTCGCTCCAACACTTAACGTCGGACTGATGTGTCCAAAAAACGGCGGAACAACAAATAAAAATTTAGACTTAGCTTTTTCCATAATTGAAGCTGAAATAGCGTTTTCCAGTAAATTTGCTGCAGTTGCGCTTCCTCCGGTTTCAACGAAAGATTCGCGGACAGTTTCTGCAGCTTTTTTATAGTCAGGATTCGTTAAAATATTGTGTACGGCTTCATTTAAATGATGTGCTTTAAATCGGTTAAAATTAAGACGTTCACCTGCTCCGGTACGCACTACACGTCCTGCAACATGCGACTGGTCATATGCAATCGGAATCACCACCAAAGGCAAACCATTTGATAAGGTTTCAGAAACCGTATTGTGACCACCGTGAGAAACAACGCCATCAAGATGAGGCAACAAATCCAACTGAGGAACTTGCTGATACACCATAAAATTGTCAGGCCATTCCTCAAAAAGCTGAGGATCTGAAACCACAACAACCGTTAAGTTTTCATCTTTAAAAGCATCGACAACTTTTTGGAAGAATGCTTTTTTATGTTCATGGTCGAAAGTGGTTCCGATGCTTACTAAAATCTTTTTTCTTGGATTGCTGTTGAATTTTTCCCAGTCAAAATCATTGGAAACACGACGTTCCGTAAGAACCGGACCTGTAAATTGAAAATTGGATTCCAACTCCATTTCACCAAAGAAATATTGTGACGTTAAAACCAATGTGAGTAAATCCGAGCAGTCTAATGCACGATTTTCTTTAACACCTAATTCCTGTTGTAATGCGATAATTTGCTTTTCTTCCCATTCATGAACTTTTGGAAGTTCGCTCATGATCTTAATGGCAGCAGGAGCTGTCACTGTCGTTGCATACGGAAGACCTAATTTTTTCGCAGCAATAGAAGCTGCAAATAACTGATGATCGCCAATCACCAAATCGGGTTGATATTCTTTTAACAAAGGAATGATTCCATTATAGCAATGTCTGTTTAAAGGAATCAAAACATCTTCATAAAGAAATTTAATGCTGTCGATTCCGTAGACGACTTTTTTAGAAATAATATCGAGATAGTTTTCGCTGTCTCTTTTTTCTTCGTCGGTCTGGTCGTACTGAATTAATAATAATTCTCCGCCTTCGGGAAGTTTATGTTGTAATTGTTGGTCAAGGCTTATCCATGCCACTTCGTGCCCTCTCTCGAGAAGAGTGGCACCGATGCTTAATGTGGGGTTGACATGACCGGTTAATGGTGGAACTATAAATACAAATTTAGCCATGGTTTTGTGATAAGGTTTTTAATGATTTTGATAAAAAATGGGCGATGGTTTCTGCAATTAAAACAGGTTCCTGAATTGGGATGTTGTGATCTCCTGGAATTAATTTTAATTCAGATTGTCCGATTTGAGCATTCAGCCATTCTCCTGTAGGTCTGCAGTTGGAATCTGCGCCGTACATCAATAATGTTGGAGGTTTTAATTCGAAAAAATCAGCTTCGCTCAGGAAATGCTTTTCTTTAATCATATCCGCTTTAATCGTGGTCTGATTAAACAAAAACTCATACATACGATGGTTTTTTTCCATCTGTCTTTTGCCCATCTGTACTTTTGTGGTGTCGGTAAAATTGGCTACATAATGTTCCAGGAACTCTTTGCTGTATTCCTCAATGATATTTCTGGCTTTTTCGTCTTGTGGATCCGGTGCTTCGATGACAACCAGTTGTTCGATGCGATCCGGTGCTTTTAAAGCGGTTTTTAAAGAAATCAATCCTCCAAAACTGTACCCGACAAGATGTGCTTTTTCAATTTCTAAAGCATCCATCAAAGCCAAAACATCGGATGACATATTTTCCAGATCGTAACCGTCTGTAAAACGTTCGCTCATGCCGTGACTTTTCAAATCGTACATCACCACATGGAAATGTTTTGCCAGAATCGGAGCAATAGTAAAATAATAAATGGAAAGATTGCTGAACATACCGTGGATTAGCATCACAGTTTGCTCAGCCTCTTTGTTGAGTTCCTGAATATGAACCTTTTTATCGTTAACAGGGATTATTGGCATTCGTAGATGTAATTGATAATCATACTTAAATCAAGGTCGATCAATTGATCCAGATCCATTGAAGACAACCATCCTGTAAAATCGATCTGCTCGCCAAAATGTGCTTTAATCTTCTCAGAAAAAGAAACGATTTCGATGCTGTCCATTTCCAAATCTTTTGTGAATGAGCTTTCCGGAGTAATGTCCATTTCCTCTACAAATTCTTCACCGATTACTTCTGTGATAAAACCTTTTAAAAGAGTGAATAATTCTTCGTGATTTAATTTTGCTGTTGTGTTTATAGTGTCCATCCTATGATATAATTTTTATGTTTAATGGTTTTGATTTCTGTTTGGTTGATCCATAAAGAATCATCTGTAATTTTCTCGACCTCGAATCTTTTTGGATTTCCTTTCAGTCCTGTTCCCATGAATTTTCCGTAGGCTTCTTTGGCTACCCAAAATTTGGTTGTCCATTCTGCCTGATCTTTGTCTTTTAATAAGACTAATTCGTTATCTGTAAAGACTAAATCGTAGAATCCTGAACTTCGTTCTTCAATGATTTCCATATCGATTCCGACTGATTTTCCACTTTTTGCAATTCCTACGGCATCTTTTCCTTTATGAGCTAAAGAAATATGGATATTTTCCGTAAAGTCACTAATTAAATAAGGTTTTCCGACCTCATCTTTCCCAATTTCAAAAGTAATAGGAAAGCAAGGATGATTTTTTTCCTGCTTAAGAAGATTTCTTACAGCATCTTTCACTGCAACACGGCTTACCATCCAGCTTTTTCTCTTGTTAGGCAGGAGGTTTTGATGGTGCTGTTTTTCCGTTTGATTAAAATATCTTTTCAGGATAAAATCCCACGACGCCACCCTAGAATACGCCTGATGGAAAAAAAATACTTCAGGAGCAATTTCTTCCGAAAGACGGTTGTGCAAAGGCGACATGGAAACGTTCCACAATGCGGCATCGATTTCCAGACGGCGGTTTTGCCAGCCTGAAATTTTACACCAGACTTTTTCGTTTTTGGTTAAAAGAATATCTCCAATTGCAAATTCATCATTCATTTCAGTCAGACTACAGGTGCATTCAAAAATACCGTCCTGATCGTGTAGATCTCCGAAAAACTCAATGTCTTTGATTTTTACCGGGAATGCGATCCTATCTTTCGTTAGCGTTAATTGAAGCCAAAGTCCAAATAATTGTCCTGCATTATCCAACAGCGAACCTTTTCCGCCGTTTCCTTTGATTTTTCCGATAATTCCTTTCGTTCCAACTTTTGAAACCTCCGTAATTCCTTGGTATCTTTCACCGTGGAACATGTGCATCTCGTAGATTTCTTCAGGAGTTTTTTTGATAGGTAATACATCTCCGATGGAAAGATTGAATGTAGGATTTGGTCTCGTCGTTGAGGTTAATACAACTTCAGCGTTTGCAAAATTTTCAATATCTAAATAGGCGTGATTCATTGATTTCCATTCTCCTTTTACTGTTTTTTCGAATGGTTTTGCGACATTCATCCATTGGAAAACGCTTACGTTCATTATTTTATGAACCTCACTTCCCGGAATTTCAGCCTGTGCAATTTCTGCCAATTGCTCAAAAATCATAGTCATCGGAATCACGGGTTCCATATCGGCCACTTCATGCCAACCTTTTGGCTGTCTTAATAAACTGTGATCGATCAAGTAAGGATGACTTTCCAGGGTGACATACAATGTTTTTTCGAAGTTTTTACTTACCGGAGTCTGAACTTTTGGCAAGACGACATTCGGAACCGTAATTTTCGGTCTGTCCTGGAATAAGGTTAAAACTTCTTCCTGCATTTTGATCATATCCGAAATATTATCCTGAAATGCTTGAACAAGCGGATGTCCCGATTTTGCTATTGGTGCAGTAACTTTTGGTTTCGAGGTATCGATAGATTTTGCTAAATGTTTAATTTCAGTAAAATCACGGATAATTGGTGAGCCCAATTCCAGTTTCATTCCTTTTCCTGATGATTTTTTTGATGAGGTCTGAATATCTAAAAAGTCCAAAGCTACTGTTTTTCCTTCCACGAATAACGCTGCCACAACTCTTTGAAACTGAGCTAATGCATAACGCGTTGCAACACTGGAAGCAATCGTGCTGAACGCTTTTCCCTTTAAAGTATCATCAATAAATCCAATCAGTCCGCCAGTTCCTATCTGAATGAAAAATCTTGCGCCTTCTTCGTATAATTTATCCGTCAGTTCACGGAAACGAACAGGCTCAACAAGATGTTCCGCACTCAGTTTTCTGATAGCGTCCTGATCTGATGGATAAGGTTCCAACGTTGTTGCAGACCACAACGGAATTTTCGTTTTCTGAAACTGTGCTTTCTCCATTCCGGCTAAAATCACATCCAGTTTATTGGCGATAAAAGGGGAGTGGAAACCAGACTGGAACGGTAATATCTGATGAAATATCTGTTTTGATTTTAATATAGGAACCAATTCATCCAGCGCCGGATTACTTCCGCAAAGAATCACCTGATTCGGGCAATTGTCATTGGAAATATAAACGTTCGGAATTTCTTCAATAATAGGTTTTATGGTTTCAATTCCGGCTCCAATGGCGATGAATTTTGAATCTTTTAATTCAAAAGTTTCAGGATTTAAAACATCAATTAAAGCTTTTACAGAATTTACTTCCGCCAATTCGGAAGAATAGCCTGCAAGCCATTCTCCCAAACTGTGACCCGCATTCATATCGGGAACAATTCCCAATTTTTTTAATGAATGATCGAGAATACTGCAGTTATTGAAAATGGTTAAAGCATCATTTAATAAACCTTCGCCTTCCGTTTCAATCGGTGCATTGATGTTAAAATAACGGCTTACGCTGTCAACTTCACCTTTTGCTAATCCGTCTAATCCCGGAAAAACGAAAGCTACTTTTTCTCCGTTTTGCAACAAAGGAGCGTTGGTGTACCAAATATCCTGTTTGTTGCGCCAAGGATTATTTTTAGCAACAATTTTAATAGCTTTTTCAATTCTCGCAGGAGTCGGATCAAACATTGCAATACGATAATTTCCTTCTCCTAAAGTCGTGTCATTATTTTGTAAAGCAGATAATAATTCTTCATGTGTTGCTCTTGCCAGGATTAAAACCTTATCTTTTTTAGGCATATCATAACCCTCCAAAACAACGTGTGCGTTGATACCTCCGAATCCAAAAGCATTGACAGCAGCCACTTTTGGTAACCCGGTTTTTGTCCAGTTTTTAGCTTCCTGTACAGGCTCGAATCTTGTATTCTGCATATCCGAAGTCGGACTTTCGCAGTATAAAGTAGGTGGCAAAGTATCGTTGTGAAGCGCAAGACAAGTTTTTATCAACCCTGCAATTCCTGCAGCAGGCATGGCATGACCGATATTTGATTTTACAGAACCGATTCCTGCGATTTTGGTATCTTCTTCTTTTCCGAAAAACTGAGCTAATGTCTGAAGTTCAGTTTTATCTCCAAGTGGAGTACCAGTTCCGTGAGCTTCAATATAACCGATTTGATTTTCGTCTAAATCAGCATTCGCCCAAGCTTGTTGTAAGGCTTTTAACTGACCTTTCACAGAAGGGCTCATCACGCTGGTTCCGTTTCCATCACTGCTTACACCGATTCCTTTGATCACTGCGTAGATTTTATCCTGATCGCGAACGGCATCTTCCAATCTTTTTAATACGACAAAACCGCAACCTTCACCAATTAATAAACCATCTGCATCATTACTGAAAGGCTTAATTTTTTGTTGGTGAGATAATGCTCCTAACTGTGCAAAAATACTCCAGAAAGCAGCGTTTTGTCCGGTGTGAACACCTCCGGCAATCATCATGTCAGATCGACCTCTCTGAAGTTCCTGAACTGCATGGTCTACCGCAATTAAAGCACTTGCACAAGCGGCATCAACTGTAAAAGCGGCACCGCCTAAATTGAACCGGTTTGCGACTAAAGATGCAACAAGATTAGGAATTAATCCCATCGCAGTATCAGCTGCGAAACGTCCTTTTCTTTCCTGAAAAGCATGTTTTACTTTTTCAATATCTTCAGAAGAAACTTCAGGTAGCAATTCCTGCAATAATGAAGAAATCTGTTCTCCGGTTCTTACAATTTCGATGGCACGAGTTGCGCCGGGTCCGGTGTAGTTTCCTTTTCCAATGATGATTCCTGTTTTTTCGAGCGAAATATTTTTTTTAAATATTCCGGCATCGTCTAGGGCTTTTTGAACCAGATCAAGGGTTAATAAATGATCAGGTTCTGTACCTTCTACAGCTAATGGTAAAATTCCGAAAGCTGTAGGATCGAATTCATAATCAGAGATAAATCCGCCACGTTGACAATAAAAACGATCAACCGGATTTGTATTATTACTAAAATGAACAGGATCAATACGATCTGCAGGAGCCAATTGGGTAGAATCTACTTTATTGACAATATTTTGCCAGAAAGTGTTGGCATCCTGTGCCCCCGGAAAGACACAAGACAGACCAATTACAGCAACATCTGTTTTTTTCATACTTATCTTCTACAGCGTTTACCAGTTACTTCCGGACATGATCAATACCTGACTTTCTGTTCCGTATTTTATTTCATTAAGGAAAATTTCCTTGCCTTGTTCCAATGGAATTAAAGAAATACCTCTTCTTTCATATTCTGTTTCCAATGTTGGCGAAACCATTCCTGCACCTTTCCATGGACCCCAGTTGATGGAAATTACTTTTCCTTTTAATTTTTTGTTTAAAGCATTTGCATAATCATCCAAAACAGAGTTTGCAGCAGCATAATCGGTTTGACCTTTGTTACCGTAAACCGAAGCAATACTTGAGAATAATACTACAAACTGACAATCGGTACGAAGTTGTTCTGCTAAAACACGAAGTGGTTTTACTTTGGTATCGAAAACTCTGCCGAATGAGCTTGTTGTTTTTTGCTTGAATAATTTATCTTCCAATAATCCTGCTCCGTGAATAACACCGTCTAAGCGGTTATATTTTTGGTAAATATTGTTAATTAATTCAGATAATCCGTCTTCATCACAAAGGTCTAATGATTTGTAAATAATTGTATTTCCCAATTGCTCCATATCGCGGATTGTGCGTAGGATCTGATTGTTTTTGAAAACTTTTACCGTTTCTTTTTCGATTTCAGAAGGAGAAGTGAATTTTCCTGATTTTATAAGAAAACCTCTGATTTCTTCCTTCGTTTTCATTGCTTCCAATTCTTTTACATTAGATGCTTCATCTCTCGGATCAGCGGATCTTCCTACCAAAACATATGTACAAGGATAAGCCTGTGACATGTGTTTCACCAATTCTGAAGTAATTCCCTGTGCACCTCCAAGAACCAGGACAACAGATTGCTGATCCAGTTGGATTTGTGCTTCACTTAAACCTGTTGACAACGGTGATGGGATGATATTTACTTTATGTCTCTGATCGTTTTTGTAGATAACTTCGGAAGGATTATCGGTTGATAATATTTCTTTTAAAGCAATTTCTGCAATCTGATCGATTTGTTGGGGAGAGCTTAAACTGATTAATCTGCAATTGGTCTGTTCAAACTCACGGGCTAAACTTTTGAAAAGTCCCGGATGTCCTTTGTAATGACGAAGAAGGGTAGTATCCGTCAATTCCTGAACATGAGCCGGAGTATCTGAGATTAAATAGATCCATTTAGCTTTATCAAGATCCATTTTTTTAATCATATCAACATGATCGATGATATTGTGCTTTATGGGAGATGAGAACAGATCAAGAATAATTAATCCGTCAAAATCTGTTAAATCTTTGTCTGTATCTACCAATTCTGCAATTGCACCATGTTTTTCAAGCTCATTTTTGAGATCAATGGTCTGTTTGCTATTGTCCTGTGTGATGGCAAAGCGTTTTCCCTGAAGTGTTTCAGTATTTTCATTTAAAGAAACATCTGTCGGAGTCAGATCAAAACGAAGACGTGATAGCGGACTTTGTTCCACTTCAAGAGTTTTTGTTTGGTTCGTTTCGCCACTCATTTCATTAATCCAGGAAGCCAATCCTCTTAATGTTTTGATGGCTGCTAATTTTTCCATTAAATCATCGGCTTTTTCCAAATCCTGACCAAATCCGATCTTTGTTTTAAGATCTCCGATAATTTCCATACGCTTGATGGAATCGATACTTAAATCTGCTTCTAAATCAAGGTCTAACCCTAACATTTCTTTCGGATAACCTGTTTTATCGCTTACAATAGTTAAAATAGCGGTCTGAAGCTCTTCAAGAGAGAATGTTGATTGATTTTGTATTGCTGAAGCTAAAGTTTGTTCAGGCTCATTTTTTTCGGAAACTGCGGGAGTTCCTGTATATTCTGTAAGCCACGAAACTAAACTATTTAAAGTTTTAATTGAAGCTAATTGCTCCATAATTGTATCTTCATTTGCACTATTATTAGATAGAGTGCCTAATTCGTTTTTCAGTGTACCAATGATCTCAACTCTTTTAATGGAGTCAATACTTAAATCTGCTTCCAGATCCATTTCCATGCCCAGCATTTCTTGAGGATACCCTGTTTTATCGCTTACAACTTGCAATAATAAAGTTTTAATATCCTTTGTCGGAGCTTGTTTTGTTGGAATGATAACAGATTTTTCAGCACCATCACCTTGTGGAGAAGATACAACTGAAGCTTGATTATTTGAATGTACAGGAATTGGTGAAGTATAAACAACAGGAGCCTGATTTACCTGAGGATTTTGTCCAAGGAAGGTAAGCATCACGTCGCGTTGCGCCTGTATCATTAATTTCATACTATTTAAATATTCCTGTAGCATACGTTCAGTATTAGACTGGCTTTCAGTTACAGAGATTTGAGTATTATTTGTAAGGTTGTTCATTTGAATAGGATTTGTGATTGGTAATGCGCCATTGGCAGGCAGCGAACCTGTCGTTGGATGAGCGGCCTGTCCGTTTACACGCCAGATCGCAGGACTTTTCTTATACAATTCAGGCTGATCGATCTGAATTAATTTAGCATTACGACCATAAAAAAGTTTTTCAATATTGAAATTTCGACCAGTACCTAAATATTGAGCGAGCGTTGAAAGAAGATGTGTCAGTTTGTTTGTGTTGCTATCTTCAACAAACAATGTAAGCTGATCTTTTTCCAAACAAGATTTTGTTAATCCTGTCAGTACTTTTCCAGGTCCCACTTCGATGAATATTCTTGCGCCATCGTTGTACATCGCCTGAAGCTGTTCAACGAATCTCACAGGTTGCACCAAATGATCAGTTAGTCTTTCTTTGATGTCTGAAATGTTTGCCGGATAAACTTCTGCTGTCGTATTCGACCAAACTGGAATTTGCATTTCATTAAATGGAACGTCTTGTAAAACAGTTTGATATAATCCCTTAGATTTCGCCAGTAGCGGACTGTGGAATGCACATGCAACTTCTAGTTTTTTGGCAGAAATACGTTCCTGTTTAAGAACTTCCATCAATTTGTTGATCGCTTCTGTACCTCCTGCAACGACACATTGAGTCGGAGCATTGTAATTTACAGGATAACAACCTTCAACCTGTGCTAGAATTGGCTGTAGGTTTTCTTTTGTTGCACTTACTGCGATCATAGAACCGGGATCTCCTCCTTTAACAGAATTTAAAATGGATTGAGCTCTTTGAATACTTAAATCAACCAGTTTTTCTTCTTCAAATACCCCTGCAAAACATAAAGCAGGCAATTCTCCGTAACTGTGACCAGCCAACATGTCCGGAACAATCCCGATGGATTGAAGGAATTTAGCCAACGCCAAATCAACAATTCCTAATAATGGCTGTGCTAAACGGGTATCTTTTATTGTTTCTTTCTGCTGTTTTAAAGTCGCTTCATCAAAAGTTTTCGAAGGGAAAATTACTTTCTCCAGTTCAGAATGAGAATCGATCAGTTTTCGCATTTCGGGGAAAGCAACAAATAAATCACGAGCCATGTTGATGCGCTGACTGCCTTGTCCAGGAAACAGAAATGCGACTTTTCCTTCCTTTTTATTAACGGTGAAGGTGTCTTTGCTTTCGATTCCTGATAGAGCTAATTCGATATTCATCATCAGATGTTCAGTCGTATCAGCAACAATGCTTAACTGAACCTGCTTTTCTGAACTTATAGCTAAACTGTAGGCAATATTTTTTAATGCAATACTGTCATTTACTTCAAGTAAAGATTTAATTTGATTTAATTGAATTTTAGCCTCATCATAAGTATCTCCACGGAATACAAATAATTCCGAAGGCCAAGACTGCAATACTGAAGAATCGTCTTCCTTAGGATGATTGGCGATAACGGTATGGAAATTAGTTCCCCCAAAACCAAATGCACTGATTCCCGCATATCGGTTTTTCTCACTCCACAATCCACTTTCCGCATGAAAAGCAAAAGGACTTGTTTCTGCGTTATAATAAGCATTAGGTTTTTGAAGATGAAGGGTAGGAGGTTTTACACCATGATATACTGCTAAGGAAGCTTTAATTAATCCTGCCAATCCTGCCGCACATTTTGTATGCCCGATCTGTGTTTTTACAGAACCTAAATGCGTCTGTCCCGGCAAAGCTCCCGAACGGCTGAATAAATTCGTTAATGCACTCAACTCGGTTTTATCTCCCACTACAGTTCCTGTACCGTGAGCTTCAACCAACCCAACCGATGCAGCACTGATTCCGGCTTGAGTATATGCTCTTTCCAATGCACGAACCTGACCGATTTTTCTTGGTGCAGTAAGACCAAGCGCTTTTCCGTCACTTGAACCACCAACACCTTTTATTATTGAATAAATGCGGTCACCATCTTTTATAGCATCCTCATATCTTTTCAACACTAAAATGGCCACACCTTCTCCCAAAGCAATTCCGTCTGCTTCACTGTCGAATGTTGCACATCTTCCTTTTCTGGAAAGAGCATGTGTGCTGGAGAACATCAGGTAATCATTGATTCCGTTATGTAAATCAGCTCCACCAGCCAAAACCATATCCGATTTGCCTAAAACAAGTTCCTGACAAGCCAGTTCCAGCGCTGCCAAAGAAGAAGCACAAGCTGCGTCTACAGTATAATTCCTTCCGCCTAAGTCTAAACGGTTGGTAATTCTTCCTGCGATAACATTCGCCAAAATTCCTGGGAAAGAATCTTCTGTCGTATGAGGAAAAGCTTCCTTCACTTCTTCATGAAGTTCACCAAAAACCTGTTTGTAAAAACCTCTAAAGCTGTAGCTATTCGCCAAATCGTTTCCGCCTTCCGCTCCGATAATAACAGAAATGTTTTCTCTGTTTGTGTGTTTTTCATCATAACCTGCATTTTCCATAGCGCGCTTTGCAACTAATAAAGTTAACAATTGCGTCGGTTCAATCGCGGCTAAAGATTGTGGCGGAATTCCAAATTCTAAAGGATCGAAATCGATTTTAGGAATAAATCCGCCCCATTTTGAATGGGAAACATCGGCTTCGTTGGAATCTGGGTGATAGTATAATTCTTTATTCCATCTTTCATCCGGAACTTCCGTTACGCTGTCTTTTCCAAGAATGATATTTCTCCAGTATTCATCTAAATTTTTAGCATCAGGAAAAATGCATTCCATTCCAACGATGGCGATATCTAATGGTTTTTCTACGGATATTGGAGCTTCTGATAATTCAGCTTCCTGAATATATTTTTGATTATTAATACTTACATTTTCGTGTAATTCATTTAAAGAAATTACTTTGTCATGCATCGTCGCAATCTGACCGATCATGTACATTCCCAGATCCAATTGATCTTCTTTAGGAATTGTAACCAATTGGTCACCTTGACGTTCAACGCCTTTTGCAGCGATTCTTAAACGACCAACATTTAATTTTTCAAGCTGTTCCCAAACTTCTTTTTTGTCGGTTCCTGCTGCAATCAATTTTGCTTTTTCTTCATTAAAATATTTTGCAAATGAAGTATCTAAACAACGGGTTTCGTGTCCCGGAGCGGTTTCCAGAAGAACAGTTTCTTTAGCTTGTAACGCTTGTTGCTGGAATTCCTCTTGAATCGCTCCACAAGAAACCGCTTCTTGTGTATATAAGTAAGCTGTTCCGATTAATACACCTACTTTTACACCTCTTGCAGCTAACGGAGCTGCCATGATAGAAACAAAAGCTGTTGAAAAATCATTATGAATTCCACCTGCAAAAAATACGCTGATGTTTTCAGGATGATCTTCTTTTAAAATTCTTTCGATTTGTTTTTCCCAAAGAACGGTACTGGAAAGCGGCCCAACGTGGCCGCCGCATTCACGTCCTTCAAAGATGAAATTTGTAGCACCTTCTTTTAAAAAAATATCTAAAAGAGCAGGAGAGGGAACATGTAAAAATGTTTTAATTCCTGCTTTTTCGAAAACTTTTGCCTGAGCCGGTCTTCCTCCCGCGATGAGAACAACAGGCGGTTTTGCCTCTAGAATATAAGAAGTTTGTTCATCTCTTAATTCCTGCGGGGCAAATCCTAAAATTCCGACGCCCCAGGTTTTTTCTCCGGCTAAATTTTTAGTATCAAATACCAAAGATTTTGCTGCATTACCTTTTAATAAAGATAAAGCAACGAATGGTAATGCTCCCGCTTCTGCAACAGCATTCGCAAATGCAGGAACATCGCTTACACGCGTCATAGGACCTTGTGCAATCGGATATTTTAAGTTTAAATCTTTCGCTAAAATATTCTTCTGATCAATAATTTGGAGTGCTTTTGCCTGTTTTAAATGACCATACATCGCTTCTTTGAATCCAAAGACCATCCTTTTCAGATTTTTAAAATCTTCATAAAGATCAATCGCCAAAGAAATATCCTGTCCCATAGGAATATAGCTCTTGCTGATTTCAAGATCAGTGAAATATTCCGTAAGTTCTTCAGAAGTTATATTTTCAGGTAAGGCAGGAGAGTTGGGTCTTATCAATACGCGGTGATTCGCGATAATTTTAGTTTCTGTTCCGTTGAGTTTTGAGCAAACATCTTTGATTTCCTTCGGAACGGAAGTCTCGGGAAACAATGTAAGCTGGCTGTCTAAAACTACGCCGGCTGCTCCAAGAGATTTTGCTGCAGCAGCAGTGTGAAGCCCGATTCCGCCTTGTACCCAAACAGGAATAGATTTAATTTCTTTTATGACACGCTGGAATAATATAAAGGTAGATTCGTATCCGATCAATCCTCCGGCTTCATTTCCTTTAATGATAATACCTTTTGCACCTGATTGCTCGGCTTGTTTGGCTTCTTCTAAGCTGTTAACCTGATAAATAATTGGCAGATCCCAGGAAGGGTTTGCTGGGATTTGAATCGGCTGAATAGCAAATTGTACTTTATCCGAAATTTTGAGGGATGTTGATTTTTTATTTGAAATATGAATACCATAATGCGGTATATCTTTTTTATCAAGTAGATCAAGTGATTCCTGAGAAATCACCAACTCATGTCCTAAGCTTAAGACAGGGAACGCATCCGCTTCATAGAGTTTAATAATAAGATTAGCATCCGGTTTCTCAAAAGGAGCTAATCCAATAATGGTTAAGTTTTTCATTGTGTTGATATTGAAATGATGGAAGGGGAATTTCATAAATAACATCAAAATTTATCGGTACAAAAATTAATAGTTCATTATGAAGGGATAAATGTAATTAATTTTTATGATATTTTCAATGATAAACGGTATTTGATAATAATTTTTTAACATGTACGAAATATATGATTTAAATGGTTTATTATCAGTTTGTTATAATTTTTATGTGTATTGAGGTTTATAAGTTTAACTTTTATACAGTAATATTATTTTTTATTATATTGATGTTATAGCCTAATACAAAGCTATTTTTCAATGGAAATAAATTATTTTTTCATTAAATGGTGAGAAAAAAACGTGTTATAAGAGAGATTATTTATAATATATCTCTAATGATAATGATAAATTGATAATAATTTATTAACACGAAAATTATACTCCATATACTTTTAATGTATATAGTTATAAGTTGTTACTTGAAAACAAGAATGTTTCGTTTAGCAGGTATGGTAAACAAATATATAAATAAAAATAAAAATATTTCAATGTTTTGAGATTTGTTTTTGTTAGAAAATTGTATAAACTATTATATTAGATAATTCAGGTTATTTAATGTATAATATCTGATTTGACTATTTTTAAAATTGTTGAAATGTATTTTTACTGATGGATTAATTTTAAAAAAAATAATTCCAATATGAATTAAATGTTTATAAACAAAATAATAAATAATAATGCACGCTTACAGCGAAAGAAATCTTCCGGAAACCTATATTCTTTTTGAAAATTTCGTGCCATTTCACCGATGATTTTCCCGTCTTTTCAACCAATTTATATTACCAAGGATATCCATCTTTCCTGATTGATTTGTTACGATGGATAGACGTTTTAAGTTGAAATTAAACTATTGTTAAATGTTTTATAAGGTGATTTTTATAATTCAAGATGATTTTGAACATATTCTGGAAATTGACTTGTTATTTTAGGCATAATTAAATTGAAACTGGTATTTTTGCAGAAGTGAATAAGTTGATGGGAATTTAAGGCTAAGACATTATTTTAATCAATATAAAAAATGATCAAAAAACCTTTGTACAATTTCCATATTCCCGTAATGGGTTTGGCATATACAATAGACAGTCCTATTCGTGTAGCACAATACGGAATTTCATCCGTAGTTTCTATAATTGATGATGAGATTATAGAAAAAATGAAAAACTTTTACAGTAAGAAATTTAATCTGAAATATTCAGTTATTTCAACAAAGATTGACGACTATCGTGCCAAGAGAATCACAGATTATCTGGACATGATGGATGATATCGTCAATGAAAAGTTTGAAGCTTTTAAAGAAGAGATTTCGAAAAACAAAACCGCTTTGAAAAACTTTATGGAAATGCTTCCCGGTGCTTCAGAGTTGAAAACCGGTTTGCAGAACTTTCTTAATCAAAAAGGCGATTTTACTTCTTCTGTTAAAAACTTTATTGAAACCCATCTTTCTCCCGGAAATATCGATGTCAATATTATGACAAAGATTGATAAGGATAATTTTCATAAGAATGAGCAATTACCTGTCATATATAATGATGCTCATGCTTCATTACGGGGGTTTGCGAACAGTAAATTATCCTCTTCAATGGTTCTTTCTGCAGGGATGAACCCCCGTTTGTACAGTTATATTGAAGAATTTGATGATTTTTTTCCTGACGAAAACGGTTCCTTGAAAAAGAAAATTATTCTGAAAGTCAGCGATTTTCGTTCAGCGATGATCCAGGGGAATTTTTTAGCTAAAAAAGGACTTTGGGTTTCGGAATATAGGATAGAATCGGGGTTAAACTGTGGAGGGCATGCTTTTGCGACAGAAGGATTACTGTTGGGACCAATTATGGAAGAATTCAAACAAAGAAAATGCGAACTGATAGAATCTGCTCATGCTTTGATGGTAAAAGCATTGGAACAAAAAGGGAAATATTTGGTTGCTGAACCTTTGGAAATGAAAATTACCGTTCAGGGTGGGGTAGGAACCTCCGAAGAACATGATTTTCTTTTAAAAACTTATAATGTTGACAGTATTGGTTGGGGATCACCGTTTCTTTTGGTTCCCGAAGCAACTTCAATGGATGCTGAAACTCGGGAATTATTGGTGAAATCAAAGGAATACGATTTTTATCTGAGTAATCTTTCCCCTTTAGGAGTGCCATTTAACACGGTAAAAGGAACTTCAAACGAAATTTTTAGACGAAACAAAGAATCCAGAAGTCGCTACGGAAGTTCGTGTCCGAAAAAACTATTGGCGTTAAGTAAAGAATATTCATCGCAGGGAATTTGCACGGCTTCTAAAAAATACCAGGAGATTAAACTGAGAGAACTGGAAAAGGAACAGTTAACAGAAAATCAGTTTCAGAAAAAGAAAGAAGCAATTACAGAAAAGGCGTGCCTTTGTGTAGGGCTAGTAAATTCAGCCTATATGGAGCAAAATTTAGAAATGAAAGGAGAGAAGCAGGGAGTGGTAATTTGCCCGGGACCTAATCTTGCTTTTTTTGATAAAGAAGTTTCCCTTTCAGATATGGTGCAGCATATTTATGGAAGTAATAACATTCTTTCCCATCCCAATCGACCGAATATGTTCATCAATGAATTGAAATTATATGTAGATTATCTGAAAAAAGATGTTACTGATTTTACAGAAAAAATCAGCAATTCTCAAATCAAAAAATGGAAAACATTTAAGGAGAATCTTTTGAACGGAATTGTTTACTATGAAGAACTTTTTTCTGTATCAGATTTTTTTAAAGCGGATGTAAATACTATTAAAGAACAATTAAATAATTATAGACTGTTGTTAAGGGACATTGAAATTCCTGAAAATTAAAATAAAGGCCCTGCAATTCATAATTGATGGGCTTTGTTTATGGATGTTTATTTTCCAGTTCCTTTTGATATTTTAATTGAGCAAATTCATAGCTATAATAGAGGATGTCTTTCCTATTATAATATTGCCGTTGACTTGATTTCTATAGATTATAAAATATGACTTTTCTGAAATGAATTCAAAAGCAATATTTTTTCTAAAAATATTTTGTCAATATTAAAAATAATTCTATATTTGCACCACTGAAAACGACGATAGAATCGAAGTTTATGGAGAGTTGGCAGAGTGGTCGATTGCGGCAGTCTTGAAAACTGTTGACTGTAACAGGTCCGGGGGTTCGAATCCCTCACTCTCCGCCAGATGCGAAAACGGAAGTTTTCAAAAAGCACTAAAAAATAGATAAATCCTGCAAAATCAATGATTTGCAGGATTTTTTTGTTTACAGTAATTGCTGTAATTTTCAAAAATAATCCAAAAGTTTGTGGCAATTCTATGGCAATTTTTAAATCACTTAAAAATTGCCACAAAAATAGAATGCAAAATGCTATAAAAACACTTGTAATTAATTTATAATGAACGTGTTACGAGTCTAAACATCTTGATTTGAAGAGCTTTTAGTTTGACATTTATAATCTTAAAAATGTTGAATTATGTTAGTAGAACAAAGCTATGGGCTCACTTTCTTTTTAAAGAGCTCAAAAAATGAAAAGATTCGCCACATTTATGTGCGGATAACAGTCGATGGTATTCCTAAAGAGACATCTACCAAACGAAAATGGTATATTGATAGGTGGGATCAAAAAGAAGGCAAAGCTGTAGGTACTAAAGAAGATGCAAAAACGATCAATCTTTTTCTTGAATCTTTAACGACAAAAATCAATAGGCACAGAACTGAGCTAATGAACATTGGTGTTCTCATTACCTCTATTGATCTTATTAATTTTGTAAACGGGAAGTATAAGCCACGCAATAAAGTCCTTGAAGAATTTCAGGAACATAACGATGAGATGGCCAAACTAGTCATTACAAACGAATATTCTAAAGGCACCCATGAACGTTATGTTACTGCACGTTCCCACGTGGAGGAATTTATCAAGTTTAAGTATAATAAAAATGACTTAGAATTTAGTGCACTTAATTATGAATTTGTTAAGGATTATGATCTGTACTTAAAGACGGTAAGAAATTGTTCCAATAACACATCCTTGAAATATATCAGTAATTTTAAGAAAATCGTATTAAGGGCTGTTGCCAAAGAAATTATACCTAAAGATCCGTTTCAGTTGTTTGTCAGTAAGAAAACTAAGGTTAAAAAGAAGCCCTTGACAAAAGCAGAATTAAGAAGAATTGAAGAAAAGGAATTTAGTTCAGATCGATTGACAGCAGTTCGCGATATTTTTGTTTTTCAGTGCTACACAGGATTATCTTATATCGATGCCTTTCAGCTAAAATGGGAAAATATTAAAGAGATGGATGATGGGAGCATATGGATCAGCTCGAATAGACAAAAATCAAAATCAAGTACGGAGATCCCCCTGCTTCCAAAGGCGATGGAAATAATAGCTAAATATAAGGATGATCCTATATGTCTGAAAAGAAAAACAGTACTTCCTGGTCGATCCAATCAGAAAATGAATGAATATCTAAAAGAGATTGCTGTTCTCTGTGAATTAAACATAACGCTTAATACCCATAAGGCAAGACGAACCTTTGCCAGCACTGTCACACTGAACAACGGTGTCTCCATTCATGTGGTCAAAGAAATGCTGGGACATTACTCAATTAAGCAGACGGAAGAATATGCAATGACCGAACAGGCATCCATAGCCCGTGAAATGAAAGAACTTGAATCTAAATTGACCAATACGGACAGTTTCAACAAAGATTTAAAAAAAATTCCTGGAACAGCTGGAAAAAGAGTTCTTAGCTTTAAAAAATGCTCAGGATAATACTACGGAAATTTCTTTTACAAAACGCTGTAATGATTTTGAAAGCATGCTCGGAAGAATCAGGGCAATTGTCTGATGCAAAAAAAGACACAATATCATCCATTATATTGTGTCTTTTTATTTGGTTTAGTCTTTCTGCTTCCGTAATACTTCCACTGTGCTCCGGTATTCCGGATGGTAGGATGGCGTATATCTGATATAACCCAAATCCTGAAGCTGCTTAAAATATCTATGGTAGCTGGTTATAGTATTGATATGAGCAAGCTTCATAAGCTTGCTCCTGCTCACCCGGATAATCCATTTCTCATTTTGCTTACAGGCAAGTCTTGCAATGGCGAGCAGTAACGAAACATGCCAGACATTCAGATCAGGATCATTATCTAAATAATCCATAAAATCAAACCATCTCTGGGGATCATTCGCTTTCATCGTCAAAAAGGTGTTGAAGGTCTTCCTGATTGTAATAATAAGACCCTAATAATTTTTTAAAACGAATTTTCCCGGTGATCCTGAGATTCTGTAGAGTAGATGCAGAAATATTTAGTTTTTTGCGAATGGTTTTGCTGCGCATCCAGCCAAATTCTTCCGATTCCTTTCCGTTTGCTAATTTGCTTTCAATGAGATTTCCAATATCAGAAATCAGATTATTTCTAAATGCTTCGAGATCATTTTTTGTTAATGTGTCCATATCAAGAATTTTTAATTTATTTCAAAAATTCATTTTATTTGGAGGTATATAGGTAAAGTTGCACTCAGAGGTAGTATTTTTCCGGCATTTTCCTAATTGAATATTAAAGGTCACACTAAGTACAATAGCAACCCTTCGGCTGATCACATCCTACGGCCTCTTTTTTGGGAAAGTGGGCGATTCACCCCAAGTTCAGATGCAAACCGTTCGATTTCATAAGGATGCGCCTGGCGCTTACGCATCATCTCAAATACATCACTACAAGACTGCTTAAAATATTCCCTAAGCTTTAGAGGCCAAGGACGCTCAATTTCTTCTTGATAAACTTTGAGCACATCTACAGGATTGTGAGCAACCAAAGTTACTCCTTCAATCAAGCTTGCATATTCAAGGACAACTGATCTTGAATAGATTTTAATATCATCAAATAACTGATTCTTAGTTATTGCATCAATTGTTGGGGGAATAGCATTAAAACGAACATCATGAGCCTCTTTTGACACCTTCCTGCCAAGCCCTTGATTTTCAAGACTGTTTTCATAACGAATATAAGTACCCAATAGACTTAAACGGGGGCTGACTGCAAGAAGCATAATATCGACCTGATAACCTACATCTTTTATTTCCCTAATCGTCTGCTGTAAACGTGCACCCGATGAAAAAGTAGTTTCCAGAATATAGTTTAAACGCTTTTGCTGACAATAATTGCATAAAAGATCATTCCATTTCTGGGCATATTCTGCGGTAATATCGGGATAAAATGATGGATGGTTCCTTTTAATTTCGTGGGATAGAGGATGAAAATCCCTGAGATTATCAGCATTGCAGATTACGGCATTACCTCTAAGCAAGGATTCAGCTTCTTTTTGGAGTTCTGTCTTGCCTGATCCGGGAGCACCTCCCAAAATTACCACCTTGGGAAATGGGGAAGGTAGATAGCCATCTGCAACTTCTTCAACAATGATAGCAAATATAGTAGTAAAGTCTTCATCTGAAAGCTGATATCGCTCTCTCAACTTCAGAAGTCCTTCAGACCATTCGCTTGCCATCGTTGATCATTTTTAAAACGGGGCCATAAGTATCAATAATCAGCTGCATACGTTTTGCATTCCTGAAATTCTCGGTGTCCCTATTGATGTCTTTTATTACACTTGAAAACTGACGTAATTTTTCAATCCGTTGAGTATCTGGTATATCTTTTTTAAGTTCCAGAAAACGCTCTCTCCCAACATAAGCTATCAGCTCGCTCAGTATGGAATTGGCGCTTTCTGTAAGAGCATACCAATCAAAAGGATTTTCGGAACTGTTAATATCAATTTTTTTCTGATTTAAGAATTGCTCTATCTGAAGCCATTCCTTATAATCCAGAACGATTGAAACAGGATTACCTGCATTATCTCTTATGATCTCCTTTTCCATAATATAAATTTAATGATTTTTAAAGAATTGAACAATAACTTATCTGCCATACCTTTTTCTTAGCTTCTATTAGAACATCGGTCTGTTTCTGTCCTGATAAATTTTCTGTATCAGTTCGTCAAACTCCTTAAAATGATGTTCAATGATATTATCCACGTAAGCGTAAATCGTCAGTCTTTCTATTTCAAGTCCTGCTATCAGCTTTAGAAACTTCTGATGGAATTCAGGGCGGATGTATACAGATCTCCCTTTACTTGCGTTTTCTTTTGGAATCTTAAAGAATATCTCAAAATATTCTTTCTCTGTTAATTCCGAGGGCTTTTGCCACCTATTTCCACTTACATGTGTTTGGCTTCGGATTGGTTTTGCCTCTTTAGGTATATCCACTGTCATAACATGCTTTAAATATTCATCATCTGTTATAGGTTGACTGTCATTAACTTTCTCTTCGGATTGGTTATCAATTTCATTTAAGATTCTCTTTTTCGTGTGAAAGTCATTTTCATCGTTTTGATTCTGCAGATCTTCATTTTTCATATATTGTAAGATTAAGTGTTCATCGTCTTTTTTATATGCCTTTACTTGGAAAACTATTGTATTGTTATATTGTCGGTTGATTATATCGCTAGCTACTTTACATTCCAACTAACTATCATTATAACAATACTGCAAATTATAGTAGTATATAATTATCAGTTCGTAACTTCAGCCCGATATGATTTAATAATTTCAATTTGTCAGCCATATATAAAGCTATTATGCCAGCGATATGACAAATTAACTCAATGAATTCCAGTATTATTGCATTGCTGTATTGATAGGAAGTGTTTTTCCTTTATTGTCCTAATACAATAACAATAAGATGATTAGGAAATCAAAGGACAAATACAGCCACTATATTCCAGATTACCTATAAACATTACACTCTGTGCTATCTTCTGAAAAATAGATGGCGCAAAATGAACTGTAAGCAATTAAATTCCATAGGACTGGAAGAAGTCCTCGTTTTTCTCGGACACCTTCCAACCCGCCAAAATGAAAAAGAAGTTTGGTATCTCAGCCCTTTTGGGTCTGAATCCCAAGCTTCTTTTAAGGTTGATAAGCCGAAGAACTTATGGTACCTCTTTTCAGAAGGAGTAGGCGGCACCACGACCGATTTTATTCAGAAATATTTTAATATATCGGTAAAAGGAGCTTTAGAATGGGCATCTAATCAAGATTTTTCTTTTCACCAGCAAATCAAAACGTCAAGATCATCTTTAAATTATCATATTGACAGAATTATTAACATAAACCATCCCAATCTTGTCTCTTATCTCCATGAGAGAGGACTCAGCGAAAAAGTGTATCCTTTCATCAAAGAATTATGGTTTACAATCGAAAACAAACAGCTTTATGCAATAGGGTTTAAGAATAATTCCGAAGGCTGGGAGCTTAGAAACAGTTTCTACAAGGGGGCTTTACATAAAAAAGATATTACTGTTCTATCATTTCCAAAAGAAACCGAATCAGTCAGCAATAACGAAACCAAAAAGAATGCTGTCAACCAAAAAATAACGGTTTTTGAAGGCTTTACAGATGCCCTGTCTTTTATCGAAATGCAGAAATCTTTTGTAGGAGACCTGTTAGTATTAAATTCTATAGCAATGATAAAGAGCGCTATTGATATTCTTACTCCATATTCTGAGATCAATCTCTTTCTCGATAATGACGAGAGTGGCAGGAATTGTACCAACATGATTCTAAGGTCTTTCCCTTACGCCAAAGATTTTTCTCACCTTTATTCAAATCACAAAGACCTGAATCAACACTTAGTAGCAAAAAGACAAATGCAGGTTCTTCCTGATCAAAAAACTGAGGATACCAAAAAAACTGAAAAGGGTAGGGAAGAACAACAGAAGGATTACAACAAAGAAACTAACAGGATAAAAAAAGGGATGCGCAGAAGAATGTAGCACTGTGCTTTTTAGAGAGCTTTCTGCAAAAGTTAGGAGCTCATTCGCAACTTTGAAGGTCGATACTCTCCCAACAAAGTTTCTACTTCGCCCGCAGGGGCTAAAAAAGCAACCTTTAGGGTTGCTTACAATGATTGAATAAATCAATCATAAATATTAAAATTAGTTGCCCAAAGATAATGCAAATTGATAAAACAGCTGTTTTATGAAAACATCCATTAATTTTAAAGCGGTAAAAGCTGACTCCGAAGTCCATAACTTTCGTAGAAAGACCTTTGACTATATTTGTAAAGATCTGACACCCCTAAATGAATATTGGCAGGAGGATAAAATAGCGGACAGAATTCAAAAAATTGAAGTCTATTGCAAAGAGAAGTCGGGTAGGAAACTACAGAAGAATGCCATGCCTGTCCGTGAAGCCGTAGTAGTTATTAAAGAAGATACCACTCTGAGAGAATTACATGATCTTTCTAAAAAATTAGAAATGGAACTAGGAATACGAGTATTTCAGATTGCCATTCACAAAGACGAAGGACATTTTGATAAAGAATCCGAAGAATGGAAACCTAATTTCCATGCCCACCTTGTTGCAGACTGGCAGGATCAGAAAACCGGAAAAACTTTAAAACATCAATCCTTTCATTACTCTAAAATGCAGGATCTGGCAGCTGAATGTTTGGGAATGGAAAGAGGAGTTTCAGGATCAGTAGGAAGACTGGAAGCGGTTGAATTCAAAATACAGAAAAAAGAAGAGGAATTAAAAGCACTGGAAGAGAAAATAGATACAATGAAAATGCATCTAGGTTCTGGAAAGTTCAACGACCTTATTGTGAATGATACCAATTTTTTTGGTGCGCAAAAGATCAAGACCAAAGAGACCATCGCTAATTTTAGCAATACTTTTAAGCTGTATAACACGGAATTACTCAAAAACGGTAATGAGCTCGATAGTAAAACCAAGCAGATTACAGAGTTTCGCAGAGAAATCACCGATCTAAAAAAAGAAAATACTCAGCTTACAAGCAAAAACACAGCACTTTTAACAAATGCAGATGTTTTTGCTTTGGAAAAGAAAAAATATTTGGACTCTGTTGCACAGGCTCTAGAAAAGGCGATCCGTTTTCAGCGGTTTAAAGATCCTCTGACTGACAGATCGGATGATAAGGATCTTTTACGGGAGATGAATGAGATATGCACAGAGTTTTCCCGAAAGAATCATATTCCTTTTTCTGCTTTAGAACAAATATTTACCATAACAGAATTGGCAACAGGACTGTTTTCACTCCTGAGACTGGGAGACGGAAATGATATTGAGCCGGAATATATTCCCAAGAAAAAAAAGAAACGAAGGAATATCAGGTAATAGCAAAAAAAACGATGACGGTTCTCATGTACTCTATCAGTTTTATAAGCACTCATTACCTTTTGATTGTATTTGATGACAATTATTTTTTATAGATATTTCCTTGTTTGATTATAAAAATATAATTTAGATACTGATAAGCCTGTATATTACAAAGGATTAGAGGTTGTCTAAATGAATAATTGATGAGATTTTTTTAAGAAGGAGGTCAAATGAATGCACATACTATTCAATTGTTCGACAAGATCATGGAGCAATCTATGGTCCGTCTGGCAGAACTTTCTGTTGTTAAAACAGCAGTTTATACTGATAACACCTCGCGTATAGGGGAAATAGTTAGCTATATAACGAGATTCTATGTGGACTGCTTCAAACATTTTGGATGGCTGCCAAAAGAAATCCCCTTTTATAACCGGATTTTATGTGGTAACAGCGAGTCATTCACTAAACTTATTTCCAAAGACCCCGTTCTTTCTCAACTTTTTGAGTATCTGCCTGAAGATGGAAGTAAGATTACTCATTCTCCCACTGCTCTTCACATGCATTTTGTTATTCTGCCTGACTTTTATTCAGTCAGTGGCCTATTATGGGGTAATAGTGCGCAACAGTTGTTTATGTGTTTATCAGAGTGCTCCGTTATCAGGGATACCGTCAAAATACCTTCAGGTCGCTATACTTATTTATCTGAGCTATTAGAACAGTATGATTCTCTTCTAAACCCTTCACTAAAAGAATGGATCAAAGAAAAAGAAATAAGTTTTAATAAGGTTCTTCGAGATTCCAAATCGTATTGGGGTGATACTTTCTATAGTCATTACCTAAAGATGAAAATTTTAGGAGCCATAGAAGAGATTCTTTTTACCACCAACACATTAAAGGAGATCGCTATCAATCAGAAGTTCGGCAAATATTTAATGCTATATAAGACTTTTAAAAGGTACAATATTGATCTTTCCAACATTTCAAGATTCGCTAAAATGTAATCCAACTTTCATTCAACGATGTGATCTTATCAAGATATTTCAGGAAAGTAAGAGTGATTTTGGAACATTGAAGGATACCTACTAACAAACTTTATCTCAAAAATATCACCATAAAAACAAATATCGTCCCACTAATGTGAGACGATATTACTAAATATATGGAAGGTAAAATTTAGTATTTTAGTTTTCTATGAAAAATCTTATGCATCATTTAGTGCATATTTAAAGAGTAATTTTGTAATCTCTTCATCAGAAAAAAATCGATTTTCTTCCTTATTAGAATCTTCGATTGAATTCAGAAAATAATAGAAATCGAATAAATTAGAATACTCAATTCCAACATTAACCAATTCGGATTTCCCTTCTGTCTTTTCTATTTCAAAGAAACCTAAATCGTTATTTAACTCTAAAGGTTTCTTTATATAAATTTCAATAACTTCAGATTCTTGATTTAGTTGTTCGCTTTCACAGAACTCATCAAAAGATCCTCCATTTCGGAAGTAGCATACTAATTCTAAAAGTTTCATATTAATTTTTAGATTGTTGATTTAAAAAGTCTTCTAAAAGATCATACACATTTTCTTCTCCCATATCATAATACTGATCATCCAATTCATTTAATTTATTAAATAAAATCTCATCAAAATCTACAATTTTTTGCATCTCTCTGTTAAAAATTAGATGTCTGAAAGTATCTTCAATCAAATATTCTTCATTGACAAGTTGAGTGGCAATATCTAATAATTCAGCTCTCTTATCAGCTCCAATCAGCTTTAGATTTTTAATAGTTAAATATGCAAACTGTCCATAAGAATTAAAAAAGTATTGATGAAAACCACCATTCTCCACTTGCCAATTAAGTACAGCAATAGTGTAAACAACTTGTTGATTAATTGGTAAATTTAGAGCGTAATTGTACCAATCGTTACAATTTTTTAATAATTCCTCGTGTAAGCCTTTCACTGCTTTCGAATATATTTCGTCAATTATGTTTTCATTTACTAGCATAGTCAATGAGCTTTATTTAATAAAGCCACTTTCGTGGCTTTGTATGGGATTTTTATAATTAGAAGACCTATTACAAATCTTCAAAGTCAACTTGATCTATATTGAACTTTTGTAACAACAGAAAAGCTTTGTCTGAGATTGCTAAGCCATTTTGTTCAGTGATAAAAAAATCATCCTGGTAATCTTTCCCATTTATTTTTGCCCAAAAAAATGTAGGCAATTCTTTATCCTGATATAAATCTAAAAAACTCTCAGATTTTGATATTAGAACATCATCAAAGATTATTCCTGAAAGCTTTTCATTTTCTATAGCTTTCTTTAAACGTTCTGTCATTATATAGCAAGGAAAAGATTCAAGAATGTCGTCTCCAAGCCACCCATCAAATTCATAATTTAATCTTTTTACAAGAGGAGGAAATTCAGAATTATCTAGCTCAGTTTTCTCTCCTAGAGCTCCTGCTACTTCAGCTTCAATTAACTTATACATAAATAATACCTATATTATGCATCATTTACTCCATATTCATAGAGTCTTTTAGCAATGTCATCTTCTGATGGTTGATAATCCAAGCTGTCAACCCAGTCAGATATAAATTCTTTTGCTAAAAATACTTCAAGAAGATAATAATATTTGTCACCATTTTCTATTTTAATTCCATTGTCTCCATCTTCTGGATAGGAAAGAATTAAATCGGATTTATAATCATCCATATTTTTTAAAAAGATTATTGAATCTTCGTCCACATCATTAATCTTTTTAATCAAATCAATTAAATTCATAAGTTATATTTTTAAATAATTATTTTCCCCAAATTGCAAAACCTCCTTTATTTCCGGGATGCATTGTGCTCCAAAAAGAACTTCCAACAGTATGTTGTGGCTTAGGAACTAACTGCATTATCCCTTCATCAACATGATGATGCCAAACCCAATTCTTAGGTGATTTACCTAATATAGAACCTGCTGGAGATCGTGGTAATACTATTCCCAATTCATCTATAGCAGTTGCAAATCTCGCATCTGATTGCATCGCTGCTTCAAGAGCCTTATTTGCCTCACGAAAATGACCACCTCTATAAACACCTGGATATGAACTTGCTCCTAGTTTCATTTCATAAGCTACAGAGTAATAAGTCGCTTTTTCTTCGGCTAAAACTAACTGAGGTTTTTTCAAGGCAACAGCAGCGAAAACTCCTACAGCCATCGCGGTGTACCTGTTCTTGGGCTCCATAGTGCTTAATAGCTGCGCACCAATGTCAAAGATACCTAAAATATCACCATGTCCGCCAATCATAGTCACCCCATGATCATTTAATCTTCCAGCATTTCTAAAATAGAAGTCTCGTCGTTCTGCTAAGAAATCCTGATGAGCATTAAATTTTTCTGCAAAAGCTTGTTGATGGAAAAGCGCCTGCCAAGCCCAGGTTATATTGCTAGGGTTACCCACCCATGTTAATGGTAATGTATGTTCGCCAGCAATATCCGCTCCAATACCTCCTCCGGTATAAGAAACCCCAATACTTGATAAGAGTCCACTAACATAACCCCCACCCCAATTAATTGAGTTTCCATCATAATCCATGGAAGTTCCAGAACTCGTGGAGAATCCCATTCCTGTATTATACCATGTCGTTCCGCCTGCAGAATTATTGATTTGATTAATAAAATCCTGGCTTAATCTTCCGTCCGGATCAACCAATGAAACCGGATTATTAACAACATAAGCATAAGGACTGAAAGAAGAGTAACTTTCCGAAAGCTGATCCATCCCGTTCCATCTTCCCAGCTCCGGTAAGTATTGTCTCCAACCGTAGTCATACATCCCGTTCTCCTGAACTTCCTTACCGTTGTACTTGTAGCGATACGTATTGTTGACGATTGAATTAAAACCATATCCCGCATGTCTTAACCCAAAAGGATAATAGTTGGTTTCTTCCAACATTTTGGCTGTACCGTCTGTCTGCCTGGTGTAGCTCAGCCTTATGTTGCCTAGATGGTCTTTATAGGTGTAAATATACCTATTTTGCACGAAATCATAATAGCCTTCCTCATTGGAGCAAAACTGCAATATTCCTCCTTCATACTGGAACCCATCCAGATATTCGGTTATTCTTTTCACCTCCGTCTGTGTTTTCCCCACAAAATAGGTGTATTCCGCCTTCAGTTTTTCTCCGCCGGCATTATACAGGTACTGGGTATTCACATTTCTTTCCACCTGCCCCATAAAGGGATCCTGTATGATGTAGGTAGCGTTGTAAATGACCGAAGAAGGAAGATCCAGGTAATTATAGGTGATCGTGTTGATGCCTTTGTCTTTCTGGCTGGTCATATTGCCGTTGTCGTCATAATCGATCAGGGTGCCGGATGCGGAAGGATAGCCCCCGTAATTCTGGGAAGCATCGGTAACGTTAGTCAGGCGGTTTCCGTCATCATACCCATAAGTAAGGTCATCTATCACCTGAGCCGTTCCGCTGAGCTCATTGGCACTTCTTTTCAGGGTGTTGATATTCCCGTTAAGGTCATAGTCCAGAATCTCGTTGTATTCTTTTAAATACGGATTGGCATCGGTCTGGTAAAAACCGGCTTTCAGCCTGCCCACGCCATCATAGGCATATCCATACCTTCTTTGGATGTTGTCAGATGCCGTTTTCCAGTCTACTTCGGCAATACCGCCGTTGTAGCGTGGTTTTACTTTAAGGTCTGTATATTCGTTGTTCGGGGTTTCTAC
>Ga0308170_10000571_pt1 | contig 43640 bp, 48 predicted proteins | sample PhyBR2_2_FD_202136 | JGI IMG/M metagenome (GOLD analysis project Ga0308170, IMG submission 202136) | Phyllosphere microbial communities from UC Gill Tract Community Farm, Albany, California, United States - DLSLSB.R2 | ecosystem: Host-associated > Plants > Phyllosphere > Unclassified | place... | reverse complement strand
CACACTTCCTCGATCCATTCCCTCTCCTTCTCCGTCGAATCGACCGTTCTCCTCTCCGGTTCAGCCGATGAAACCGTTCGAGTTTGGGACATTCTCTCTCCTGCGCCAGAACAAGAAGGAAGTGCAGCTTTGGTCGACGTCAAGAAAGGGAGAAGAGTGGTTGCGCTCGGTGGAAAGAAGGATCAGATGAAGGATTCGAAAAGTTCGAACGCAGAGAGGGAGAACGGTCCTTGGTTTGTTCCTCGCTCTCTCTCTCGCTCAGTCCGGGACGCGTGAGCTTACGTCATCGCTCGCTGTAGCCCCGATCTCCTCGCTACTCTCGCTACGAAACGAACCCCAGTACTCGAAGTCAAGTTCTCGCCGAGGGATTTGGCTCTTGCAGCGGGAGCTATGATAGAAGCTTCGTAGTAACGGACAACACAACTGAAGTACAATAAAACTAAACTGAAGTGCAGCACTACTGGTCAAAGTTCTACCAGAGAGCGAGAAACAGGTCAAGAGACTTCGACTATCGACATATCCTGCTATTACGAAGGGTCCATCTGATTTTAACCCTCACTGCTTATACGTAACCGGCACTCTTTGAATTGATGGATGTTCGAGGCTTGGGCTTGATCGGCTGAGTCAGGAGCTGCTGAGGTTTAGGCTGTCGAGACGCAGGAGGAGGAGGAGGCGGAGTGGGCGAAGAGTGTCGTTGTGGGAAGAGGTAACGATGGAGAGGTCCGTTGAACTGCCCTCTCGGAGGTGTCAGTAGCGCTCGCGACAAGGTTATACGAGATGGGAGAGGAGGAAATGACTTTCGGCTCGCCTTGAGCATGCGAGAAAAGCTGAGGACACGGATGGAAATAGTAAGCACTCACCCACAATCTCGATATGCTCGGTGCTGAGCTCACCTTGCTGTCTAGAAGTCCCAGTTCTCGAAGAGCTTCGAAGACCTGAAAACTTATCATTGCTCGAGGACCGTACGAAAAGACGTCTGCATCTGTTCCAAGCGTCGAAACGTCGACGTAAGAAAGTCTCAACGGAGCTTTCGGATGCTCCATGAGTGAGCGATCGACGTCGACAGCGATGGTGTCCGAATAATCAGTCAAAATTGCCCTTGAGCACTCCCACGAGTCGCAGTACATGAGCACTTGAGGAAGTATGATGTTCATGTTCTCTTGATGATCTGCGAGACGTCTAGTTTCGACTTTCGAAATCTCCTCCCAATCGTTTGCATCGATGAGATCGTGTCTCTTCAACGTCTAGTGAGCTTATACTCTTTTACTCTATTGATACGAGGCCCAGTCAGACTCACTTTCGCTTCAATGATGACAAGAGCCTGTTTGACCTTGAGGACTCTCAGCCCTTGCTCATCTTCGAGAGTATCGACGAGCATGACTGCGTGATCCGTACGACCTATTCGTGGTAGTATAATCAGCTACGCGCTCTCAAGCGTTATACAAGAACGTACGACGACCGGTTTCAGACTTTTGAACCTCAGAGAAGAGCTGGATTTGCAATTTTTCGCGCGAGTCTTCGGATAGGAGCGCATTAAGGATCGGAAGAATTGGTGCTATGACGTTTACGATGAATGCTTCTCTAGGTACGTCCAGAACAGTCCGTGGGATGAGTGGAAAGTTCGGTAGAGAAGAGAACCAAGTCGAGCTTACTTCGCATCTGTCTCGTTCTCGAGGATTCGGAAACCACCTGGAGATGGACTGAAATCGCTTGGCAGCTTATTGATCGCTTCGACAAACTGCGACTGTTTGGTTCTATCATACAGTTTCCTCCAAGGCGTCAAGAGGAATCGCCTGCGATCAAATTTCGGGTTGTTTTTGGCGAGATCGTTGATCGTAGGACGAATCTTGATATGTGATATGTCACAGGGCTCAGGAAGATCGCATATGATCTGCAGGGCGCTCGTGTGCTTGAAATGGATCGGACTCGGTGGTGGGAGAATCGTTGGCAGAGCGTCGCGTCGTCGAGACGTGTTTGCTTGCACTGGTGCCTATTGAAGGAAAGTATCGTCAGACAGCTGCAGATTTAGATGTCTATGAGCTCACTGTTCGATAGGGCAAAGCCAAATCCGCATTTGCGACGTGAAGTCGAGAAGCACGCGAGGTCGAAGAATCGCTTCGAGTCCTCTTGCGTCCGACGTTCGCTTGATGATGCGATGGTGATAGCATGACGTGAGCTGTTGGTCCATTACGATGACTTGGGAAGAAGACATTGTGTAGTGAAGAGGTTCGAGATGAGCCTTGAGTTGTCGAAGTCGAATCGGGTATAGACGGTGAGGCGTTCGAGCGGCTCCTCACCAGGAACTCGAACATGTCTGCTGAAGAGAAGTGAGCAAAGGAAAGAAGGGCAGAGAGGGGGAAGAGTGGGAAGAGGGAAAAAAAGTCCGAAAGCGCCGCGGAGGGGAACAGAAAAAAAGGGAGGTAGCTTGAAACGGTTTCTTTCTCTCCTTCTATCCACTCTTCACTACACTACACTTGGCCGCAATGACTACGAGATATCCTGAACACTACATCGACGAACCTACAGAGGATGAGTACGCAGAACTCGTTGCTCGTCGCAGCCGAGCAGAAAACGATCCATTAGAGGGAGGACAGCAACTCGAATGGATTGGTCCACAATTGGAGGAGGACGTTACTCCCACTCTCGACTACCCTCACATTCGCTCAAACTCAGCGAACCCTCTGCGTCCTCTACACTCTCTCCTACTCGATTCGCAACTCGGCCCTTCTTCGACTCCTTGGAAGTTAACACTCGTCGTACCACTCCAGTCCGGTAGGGATCAGAATTCCCAGGTCTGGCGAGCGCACGCCGAGAGCGGTCTCTCTTCAACTCTCCCGGTCGTCGTCAAGTTGTTCCAACAATCTCTTTTCCGCTTCCCCCTCGGACGGTCGCGCCCTGAGCATGATTGCTGGAACTGGCATTCGGCAGCATATAGAGTTGAACGAGAAGCTCAAGCGTACCGGTGAGTCTCTATTCTCCTATTCTATCGAAAAGTCGAACTAAATCTGGATTGGTGAAGTTTCGCACGAAACTTGCAAGGCAGCGATCTGCCGATCTGCTACGGCTTCTATCGCTTCTACCTTCCCGCAACTCAGGAGGAGGTCATCGGCGTGATTCTGGAGGATCTCGTGCAACACGAACGAGGAATCGCTCTCGATGCATTCCTTCATCGGGAAGCAAAGGCGAAGCGTTTGACTTCGGAACATTTTCGAGCGATAGTGAGCCCGCCGACAAGTCCAAAAAGCCTCTCGAGACTGATGCCGCTCTCTGACACAGGCGAAAGAAGCGGTTCATCTCCAACATCGACTACACGAGTGCGATTTAGCTTTGATCTCTTATCGACTCGACAACTTGCTCTATCTTCGCACGTCCTCATCGTCACAGCGTCCGATATTAGTAGCCAACGGTTTCAGCACGACGACAACAAAGGAAGCCGACATCGATTCCTTCCTCCGCGCTCAAGAGCTCGTGAAGCAAGAATACGGTTTCGGTGATCAATCTGTTGACTACTGGTGTCAATCCGATCAGTATGGGTTAGTCAATGCGCTCTCTCGCTCTCTATCTGAAGCTGGTGAAGATTGGCACAAGATCGCTCGCAAATGGGCGACGGACGTTGAGGAGGAAGGGGAGAGATTCGCTTTTTTGAAGTTGCCTTGGTAGATGGGGACCGTTTGTCAACTGTCTATATGAGATATCCGTTTTTGTGCTGTTAGAAGAGCTTGTTTTGCCAGTTTCGCAGGAATGCCGTTTTCGCACAACCTGGGTTGTTCACTTCGAAACAGATCAGCAGTACGGCACTTTACTTTGAATCCAATCTAGGGGCACGTCTGGCGAGGGAAAGGAAGAGTCCGAGTCGATTTCGAAAACCTCGGGCTCCGAGGATTTCTGGGAACTCCGAAAAAGGGGTCAAAGCTAAATCCTCTCTTTTTTTCAGTTCTTCTCCCTCGCTCACTTTCGTCCCTCTTCCTCTCTCTCCCCCTTCCTCGTTTCATTCGTCAGCATGTCTTCCGAATACCCAGAACACTATCTCGAAGAACCTTCGAAGGAGGTCATGGACGCTCTCAAAGCTCGTCGACTACGAGCCGAAGCAGATCCACTCGAAATCGGCCACCAACTCACCTGGTTCGGACCGAATCTCGAGGACGATGTCACTCCTCCTCTAGACTACCCGCATCATCGCTCGACTTCTCCTAACCCTCTTCGACCTCTCCACTCTCGCCTATTCGATTCGAACGCGGGAGTCAGCGCTCAACCTTGGACTCTCACACTTGTCGAGCCGCTCAGTGTAGGCGTTATGAAGCATTCTCAAGTGTGGAGAGCTGAAGCGACTGTAAGGAACTATCAATCTCTGAAATTCTCCATCGTAGTCAAGCTTCACCAAGAATCGTTCTTCCCCTTGCCGTACGGAAGGTCAAGCCCTGAAGGAGACTACTGGATCCGTCCCTCAACTAGGTATCTCGTAGAGCGCGAATCTCAGGCGTACCGGTGAGCATTCTCCACCTGTAGCTAAGAGAGACAAAGCTGACAATTTACGCTCAGAATGGCGAGAGACCTCCAAGGCTCCGACCTTCCGCTCTGCTACGGGCTCTACAAGTTCCAGATACCAACAGGAGAGGAGATGGTCGGATTGGTTCTCGAAGACCCTCTCGAGGGACGAAAAGGAATGGCTATCAGCAAGTTTTTTGAGAGAGAAGCAAAGCGAGACTCCCTCAATCTAGACACCTATGACAAAATCGTCAGTACCCTCTTTCTCACGCTCGCGAAAAGGCTCATTGGGCTCACGCTCCCTGGAAAGACGTGTGCTGCCCTCCGACTCCAAGACCGCCTTCACGATTATGGCCTCGCCCGCGTGCTCACAAACCTCGAACAGATCATCATAATGTTGAGTACCACTGGTCAATCGATTCCGGTCGTTATCGGAACTGGATTCAGCCTTTCTTCGACAAAGGTTAGATTGGACAAGCGAAGAAAGGAAAGAGAGGACAACGGGGAAGGAGGTGGTCCTTGGTACTGGAGGAGTTCTGATCAAGCTCACCTTTACGGAGACACCTGGGCGCTCGACGATTTGGACGAGAAGTTTGAAAAGATGAGGTTGGAATGGTGCAAGCTTGAGCGGGAGACGGGAAAACTCGAATTCTTGAACATTCATGAGGTTTGGGACCTGGAAACTCGAGAGGAGGCGGAAGCTGAAGATCCCGATGCTGAAGAGCTCGATAGATTGTTGGACGAGTTGACGGAGAATTGAGTAGATTTGAGCCATCCCTCACTTTCGCATCTTTTCCTCTGTGACTTTCCCTCGCCATAGCCTGTTCGCTGAGAGAGCAACATTGCAAAACAAGAGTACGTACAAGCAACATAAAGGAAAGCAAACAATAGCACTAAAAGCGTTTCGTCCCACAGAAGAATCGATTCTTCTCGTCCTTGACGATCCTCCTCAATTCGACGGGAAGGCTCCGAGATCGAGAGGTCTTGATTTCAGCGAGGAGTAGTCGCACGAGAGGGGAGAAAGTAGAAGGTTGGCGGGAGAGGACTCGATGAAAAGCGTGGTATCCGAGCCTGCGAGCAGACAGCGTGTGAGTTGAGATCGAGCATCGAAGAGAGAGGACGTACCATAGCACATGAGAGCGTTCGAGATCGAAAGTAGCAGAGAGTTTGGCAGCTTTCCGACCTCGACTTTGACGGACGAGAGCGGAATGTTCGTATTTGACGATTTTCTGCAAAGCGTCTACTCATTCCAATCGAGTTAGCATCAATCAAAAAGCCAACGAGAGAATGCAGACGTACTCCAGAAGAATGTGACCTTCCCTCTCAAGCTCCCACTCCATTCTTGAACGTATGCTCGAAACTTGAGAGCGACGACCAGCATCGCTTGATAGATATTTGAATAGACGGTGTTCGCCGAGTTGAAGTTTGTATCGGTGTACATCGAGTGAGAGCGAACTTTGACGGCACTATCGGACGAAGGGACCGTCAGATTCGGCTTGGGAAGAAGAAGTAAAGGAGGAGCGAACCGTAACATCGCATTGAGGAACGCTTCTCCAGGTTTGCGATATCGTTGAACAGTGAGTTGATTGACGATCTCTACACTCCACAACGGATCAGCGACGACTTGAGGAAAGAAGACGGAGAGCGAAGACTCACCCTTGTTCATCTGAAGTTGTAGGTTCATCTTGATCTCGAGACTCTTCGTATCGATAGCAAGACCGCAATATCCGAAATCTGCGAGGAATCCAATCAGCGGCCACCTCACAAGCGCAAGCAAACGAAAGCATACCTTCTCCATCGGCGAGGGGAGGAACGACTTCCCCATCTTCGAGCGAAACGTCGAAATTGGTCAACCGTTTTTCAGTCGAAATGAAACATCCATACTCGGGAATACCTACGAGAGATCTACTAGATCAGTGAGAGAACTAGGAGGAGTAAAGGCGACTTACCTCGATGCATGATCTGAAGGAATCGAACAGCGAGATGTTTCTTCGTCGTAACAAACATAAAATCATCCACGTATCGCATCAGGAGCTGTAAAGGCTTCCGACCCCATCTCAACATCGAGAGACACACGTTGTAACAGAGCAAGTGCTCACCGATTTGACATCCTTTGTGAACGATAGATGAGTGTTCTCCATATCTCCATAAAACAGACTACACAGTAAGCTCGACAAGACCGATCCTTGAGGTATACCATCCTTCTGACGATAGAGTCGACCATTGACCTGAACGAAACGAGGTGGTCAGTCTAGACGAGAGGAGTCAGGAAAGAAAAGCTTTGCTCACTTTGACTAGATTCGTCGCGATATGTTCCTTGAGTAACGACATGAGCTTGGCTTTGTCAACATCATCGTAGCGAACCTATACAAAGAAGCGATCAGCTATGTTGACAGGCAAGAGCAGAGAGCGAGAGACGAACTTGATCTGTGAGAACGACATCGTGTAAATCTTCGGCGAGCTGCATCGCCAATTCCTTGAAGCTACCGAGATCATCTGTAGTGGTCACGAAATCGATCAGTCAAAGTCTCATGACTGATTGAAACAAAATATTGACCATCTCCACAAGCTTGTCGTTTGAATTGTCTCGCCGTCTTCCCCGAGTAAGCGACAACTTGCGAGTACTTCTGGATGTAGTAGAGAGTCTATTGTCCCACAAAGCAAAGAGTGTGAGTCTGACGATCGAAATAAGCAGGAAGTTCAAGTTACATCGGAAAGGATCTCTTCGACTAGACCCAACAATTTGTCTTGTTTGATCGTATCGAAACAAGCTTTCACGTCGACCTTGACAAAGTACAATTCAGGACTACAACATACACTCATCAGTTCTGACGAGAGATTCAGGAGCGCAAGAGAGAGCGTACAGGTTCTCGTCTCCAGCATCATTCGAATCGAGTAATCTCATTTTATATTCCTTGAGTTCCGCATAGATCTCTTGAGGGTTCGAAACGAGTGATCCGACTAGATGAGGTTTCCTCTTCTGTAGTTTGCGCGAGCCATTGTCAGTTCTGAGCAAATGCTTGTCACTGAGAGATACAGCGAGTCAACTCACACTTTCGAAAGTCAGGACATCGAAAACACCTCTGAGAATCTTGTTGATCGGTTGTCCAACCTCGACTTCTCCATTATGCTGTGCGCTCGTCAATTGTCGATCAGTCCGAAACGTCCGACTTGAATCGATGAGAAACGAAAGACGCACACCAATATGTAAAGGTCTCCTCGCGAGGTTGACGATGGGTCTCACTCCAAACTCTTTCGGTAACAATCTGACATACGAGAATCCCAAATCTCTCGGTTGACGTTCGAGCGCAATCAATTCATTCTACATTCCTTCACCCCCGTCAGTTTCTCATCCTGTGCTGAGAGGGATCGAAAGAACGTACGTCGGGTATACGTTCAAAGACTGTCTTTCCGAGTGATTCGAGTAGCGGAAGAGTAAGCGCATGCCAATCATCTTGTCTAAAGTAGAGTGGTCGATTCTGATGAGTCGCTGAATCAGTCACATAGAACGCCGTCTACTCGAACACCTCAATCTTCAGCATCTCATACCACTTGAGAGAAGAAAGGGAAGAAGGGAACGTACTCGAACGAGTTCAGTAACGTAGGAATCAAAGAACCAATACAAGAATTCTCCCAAGATCTCTTTTCGTTTCTCCATTTCACTAGTCGTCACTGGTTGAGCTTTCTTCTTCTTGGAGAACGAAGAGGGGGCGAGCCATTCGCAATCGAGTATAGAGAACCCTTGTAATAAGGAATGAAGTGAAATCGTTTCGAATCTACGCATTCTCAAGAATTGCGAGATCTCTGTTCCTTACCAAGACTCCTACTGATCAGTCGATTTACTGCGAGTAGATGAGAGATGGTAACTTACGTTTCATGATCAATTTCGAATTCGATTCGGAACCCCAAAAAGCTCGAGGTATAACATCCCTCACTACAGCTTGAACGTACGATTCAACCTAGTTCCTCAACCTCAACACAGAATCAGACTCGGATGTAGTGAGTTCTCGGAGGCAGAGAAGCTTACCTCGTAAGGCGTACAAGCGTATTCACTCAATTTAGGTTTCGTATCTTTCTCTTTCTCTTTCTCGCCTACAAGTTTGCCCCTATCCTCCTGAAACGTCGAAGGAGGTGGTTCAGACCTTGCTGTACTAGGAACGAGAGATTCTGCGGTTGCTGCTGGAGGTTGAGGTACGCGAAGTGATGATTGCGAGAGAAGGAGAGAGGATTCTTGATTGTGAGAGGTCGAGAGGTTCGATCGAGATAATTGAGTACAAGGTCCGCCTGCTTCAGATAAAATATCCTGTTTCGTTGCATCTTACTCTTCCTATCAGCTCTGTTCGACCCGAGCGGATAGAGGGTAAAGAGTTCGAAACGAACGAGTACTAGACTTTTCTCTTGATCGTCTAATTTCCTATGCGGTACCTTTATCTCTTTCCCTCTCTTGATCAGTACCTCCTTTACCCTCCTCTCAAGTCGATAGATGGATCACACACCTTGGAAGGACACTTGACTCCCAGTAATTTCCTATAATTACATCTCTCATGAAGCACAGTCAATCTCCCCAACTCTCCCAGGATCCCTTTCAACCTCTCCGGAGTCTTGACTACTCCCAGTTTCTATTCTCTCCTCTTCTCAAAGCCCCATCAATAACCTCACTCGATCGAAAGAAGACGGTGAAAACTGTACCTTGATCTCAATTTCTCTATCTTCATAATCCGGTCTAACTCTCATCCACAAATTGATCTTCTCCCTATCCCAAACATTATGTAATCCAAACTGTCGAGGAAAGACGTATTTTGCGAGATGACGAGCGGGAGATAGGAGGTGAGAGGATTCTTGTGGATCTTTGTTTGAGGGAGGGAGGGACGCTGTGGGTTGTAAAGTGAAGGTTGACGATAAACGCGAGAGGATATCTAGAGTACGAGAGAGGGCGTTTAGTTAGAGAGGAGAGAGTAAGGAGGCAAGGAGAAAAACTCGCGTTTCGAAGAAAGTCCATAGAGAGTTTTACCAAGTTTCGTTTTGGGTAGTCGGGCATGATAGATCCTATGGCGTGAGAAGACTATCGAATTGGTCGAGTTGCTGAAAAATCGGTCAGGGCGGATCCCCCAATATGAGTTTGGATTAAGTCAAGGAAATGAGAGAAAGGGCGGACAGAGTTGGAAGTCGTTTTAGTTTCTTCGCTATTTGTTTCTGTTCGAACTTCTTCTGCTTCGATGCTTCCAATCCAGCTTGCGTGCCCTTGAGAGCAACAGCGGTCGATGCGTTGACCACACTCGAACCTGAGCGTTTCGTAGGCGATACTTGAGTTTGAGCTATTCGTTGCGATTGCGTTTCGGCGTGAGATAAGGAAGGTGTGATCGTGGTCGATGGAAGGAGTGAAGGAGCTGATCTCGAAGGACCTAAGAATCTCGTTCGTTTGATGATCGGTTCGAGAATAGGTTGATCAAGTACCTCTACCGTCTGCGTCGAATTCTCTCGATCAACTTCCATTTCGTCCACCTCTCTCACTTCCTCTTTATCCACCGCTCCCTTCTCCTCGGGTCCCTTCATGCCCTTGCCCTTCTTCCCCCGTTTCTTTTTCGTCCTACAATGCGTTTTCCTCCCTCCCCTCCTCGTCTTCTCCTGATCCCCTTTCTCAATCACTTTCAATTCAACTACCGGTTCCCCCGCAATCTGATAATAACACCCATTCCTCAGAGGCGCAAACAATGCAATCTCTACCGAAGACAATAATTTAATGATTGGATCTGGACCGACACTACCTTTCTCGACTGCAAACGTCAGGACGAGGCGATCGGATAGAAGAGAGGGAGGGAGGGAGACGTACCGGGACAAGAGTAGTGACCAATCTTTCGAAGAGATTAGGGAGGAGAGAATCGTATTCGTAAAAACACTTTCATACAGTGGTCCAGTACCTACTGAAACTGAATTATTGTTTGAACCTTGCGAAGACTAATGGAGAACGTTGAGAATGAGGTCAGTACTCCTAGCAAAGTAGTGCGGGAAGAGGAAGGGAAAGGAAGGGAGTCGACTTGCTAGTTTATGACCGCAAGCTAATACGTTTTTGGGAGTTGAGAAAGCCGGTAACCCTGATCTACGATTTTGATGATACTCTGCTGAATAAGTCGCAAAGATTCTCGATAAAACTTGATTCGACACCTACAATTTCTCTCCTTCTCTCCATCAGCTCATACTCCAAACGAACTCTCGAGAAAAGAGAGCTCACCTCTGACATTGCGATACTGTTTACTTCGTTCTCCAACACGTTGAATAGAGGTAAGCCATGAGCAGAGATTGAACCGACGAGTGTTTGATCGAGGAATGAGGAGAATCTTGTTGAATCTTTATCTTTTGAGAGCGAGGGAGGAAAGAGAGATGAGAGAGGTTGGAGGGAGGGGTAGTAGAGGGAGAGAACGCGATGGGATGGAGAGGAAGAGGGAGAGGAAGGGGTGAGTGAGGATGAAACGACGGCGGTGGAGTTTGATGGACCTCGGATAGGTGTAGGGATCATTATTGGGAGTGTATATTGAGCATGAGAAGTATCTAGAGTGGTTTAGAAAGAATCAAAGTGAATGGCAACAAGTTGAAAGATGAGACGAAATCTTGATCTTGACGACTCACACAACAACTCGCCTATACCTCTAAACCGACGCTCAAGTACTCATTACAGCTCTCAATAACCCCTCTAGCTAGTCAATTGAACGCGCAACTTCTTCCTCGCTATTCTCAAATCGCTTCATCTATCCGAATCGAATACAAACATGGTAGGAGCCTACGGAGCCAATTCAAAGGTAAGCTCAACTCTGATAGCTTCTATGTACTGCTCGCTGACCTCTCGACTTGGTCCCTTGTAGTCTGATACGAGTTTCAGGGTAAACTTCCCCTCCTCTCTCTATTTCTTCAAGATCTGCGTAAGCTGACTCGCTTAATCCGCGGTTGGAATGATCCTTCACTAGAAAGAGTGGAATCAAGAAGAATACGAAGAGCGTGCTCGAGCCAAAGTAAATTAACTATCTTCCCCTCTTTCTCTTCTCCCTCTCCCCTCTTTCTCACGCTAATCCGATCCCATCCTTGCTCATTCCAGGATAAAGAAGCTCACGAGCATGCACTACTAGTCGAAGAATACGCCAAGAAAGGTATATACTCCCCTCTCCTCTCCCTCCCTTGTTCCCCACTCTCTATCTTTTGTAATCCCACTAACCTCTTCTTTTCTAATAGGCAAGAAACCCCCACCACGTAAAAAAGCAGGAGACGATATCCCCAAACCGACTTCTTCCTTGCAAGCCCGTGAAGCTCCATTGGATTTGACCAAGAATTTGAACAAGACTATTATTGTCGATGTTGGTGGAAGTGGTGGGCAGAAAGGACCTGGTTTTTATTGTGAGGTGTGTAAGAGGACTTGTAAAGATTCCGCTAGATATTTGGATCATATCAATGGTCGCTCTCGTAAGTCTCCCCCTCTCTTTCTATCTCGAGGTTTGTGGAAGTGTGAGCTGATGTTAACAAGGGGAGTGAGTAAAAATAGATTTGAGACGATTGGGACAAACTACGAAAGTGAGACGAACGACTTTGGACGATGTGAGAGCAAAGATTCAAGAGTTGAGGGAGAAAACGAAATTGCAAGCGGAAAAGAAACAGTATGATTTCGAGCAGAGGATTCGGGAGATCAAAGCGGAGGAATTGGGGGAGAGGGAGAAAGTCAAGGAAGCTAAGAAGAGGAAGAGGGAGGAGGAGAAGGAAGAAGAGAGGAAGAAGAGAGAGGAAGGGGTTGATAAAGGAATGATGGAAATGATGGGATTCGGTGGGTTTGGTGGTGCGGTTAAACGATGAGTAGGTCTCAATTGTTGTTGTATTTCTACCTAGAGACGATTGAATGTCGATTGAAAAGAGCTTTTGCGAGTTGTGCGAGATTACAATGAGAAAGTTCGGCATTTGGAGGGGGGACCTTTCCCTTCCTCTCATCTTCCCATCCCAATCTCTCAAGCACACGCAAAACCACATTCGACCCTCAGCAAACTACTATCTAGCTAGTAGTCAACTCGCCTCTGTTCTCCCATCAACTAGCCTCGTCTCCACCTTGATCAGTCTCACTTCTTCCCCTCACTCTTAGAATGGCCACGACTGCTACTCCATCACCAGTACTACCTCATCAGACTGGTAACAACCTAAACAATGGGAACGTCAAGTCGAATCGACCTCCTGGAGGATCTAGAATGTTGAGAACTTTGAGTCGATTCCTCAGTGGAGGCAACAAGCAAACCAAGCAGACAAGGCCTGCCAAGTTGGATACTAGTAATAATCAACAAGCGAATCAAGAGGGAGAAGGAGGAGGTTTAGGTTTAGCGGGGGCTGATCAACATCATCAGGAGGAGGAGGAAGACGGTCAAGATAGGAGTAGATCAACTAGTGTATCAACTGCAGGACAAGCGAGTTCACTAGTAGCACAATTCCCAAACGATTCAAGATCTAGATTATCTCGTCAAACTTCGACAAGTTCTACTTCCTCGTCTGCTCGAACTTCCCCTACTCCCTCCGTCAACGACAACGACAACGACGACGCAGACACCGATGCATCAGTTTATCGTTTACCACCTTCTACACGAGGACCCTCTTCAATCACTTCTAGACAAACCACTAGAACTCATGATTCGACTTCTTCCTTCGCACCGACTCACGCATCAACTTATCGTTCAAACGCATCTACGAAACCGACTACTCTCCTCAGTGTCGATTCCGGAGGAGGAGGTGGGAATCGAATCGCCGTAGTACCAGGAACTGGTCAATCACCAGGTGGTGGGATGACTAGTTCAAACTCTGCCAACTCTTTATCCCCTGCATCATCCCCTTCGACTCAACCTAATCACACGTTCTCTTCTCTCTCTCCATCCTTCGTCCCAACCCACACTGGACATCGTCCATCAACCTCTTCCACTTCCTCCTCAATCTCAATCCCTCCTCCTCCCTTATCATTGAACCCAACTGGAATCCCATCCCACACTCTTGCTCACCCTCGTAACAACCCCCACCCCTCTCAATTCCCAAACGACAACGCATCCCTCCTAACTCTCGCATCCTCTTCCTTCGCACCATCCCTCTCTGAAAATCGACCCCCAACCGAACGCGCACGAAATAGTTGGGGAGGTGGTGGGTTGACTAGTTTGAAAGCTTGGAGTCAAAAACGTGGACAAGTTGGAGGATCGGGTAAGAGAACTTTAGGAATAGAAGCGGATGAAGATGCGTCAGTTCGAGTTTTACCTGGGAGTAGGAGGAACAGTGAGGAGTCTTTAGGGGGAAGGAGTACTTGGAGTGCAGGGTTGGGAGGTGGAGGTGGAGGAGGAAGGAGTGTAGTGAGTGTGAAAGTTGGGGATCATGATTTTGACGAAAGGGAGAGGGAGAGGGAGAGGAGAAGAAGTTCAATGAAGACTGTCGAGACTGGTGGGAAACTCGATACGGGTGAGGAAAAGGAAGAAGAGGAAGCGATCGAAACGGAGACTGAGGAAGGAGAGAAAGGGGATCAGGAAGTGTTTGCGAGGAGAAAGGAAGGGGAAGAGACGGAGGCTGAAGGAGTAAAGAAAAGAGCAGAGGAGAGAAACGATCCAGTCTCTGTGACTGGTGGAGGATCTATGAGGGATGTGGATGACGAAATGGAGAAGCAGGAGAATGGGAATGCAAAGGGAAAAGGAGTCGATTTGGAAGAACATGAGGGATTGAAATTGGCTCCTCCCGTACCCATGTCAACGGATTAGTATCGTGTTTGTCGCTGGGATGCTTGAAAGTAGGTTGTACTGTCGTTTAGGCTCAATCGTCGTTTACTTTTCAGTTCTCTATAATACCACTATCTCTGTTTTTTGATCGTAATTTGAGAACCTCGGGAATCTCGCTTCTAAAACTTTCTGATTCAATCCTTCTCGAACGAGCGATTGCGTTTTGAAAGATGAGAAAGAGTGTAAACGAGGGTCGTCAGTCAACTTTTGACTTGTTTCACTCTACCGTCACTACTACCACCACAAGCTACACACTACTCGTACACTACTACTGCAGTCCTAGCGAATCGCTCACTCGTGTTAGAATTGGGGAAACACGCACAAGTAATTCGGAACCCCAAACAACCTCAGCCCTCACCCGGATTAGACACCAAGAGGGAGTGTGTGTGAGGTAATGGCGAGTAATAATATCAAAGTAGTCTGTCGGTACGTCCTCTTCTTCCTCTCTCCTCTCGCACTCTGCGTTGACGCTAATACCTTTCCCTCAACCTTTGTCCTCTCCCTCCTTCTTCCTCTCACTCTCTCCCACTCTCCAAATAACAGGTTCCGACCACCGAACGCTCTAGAACTACGCGAAACCGGAGGAGAATCGATTGTACAAATCGACCAAGATGGGACCAACGTGAAATTGCGTTCTCAAGAAGGGATGAAAGGACCTGATGCCGCTGGGTTCACGTTTGATCGAGTGTTTCAAATGGATACGAGGCAGGAGGAAGTGTTTGAATATGGTGTCAAAGGGATCGTTAATGGTGAGTTGAATGAACTGTTATTTCTTCTCCCTTTTGCTACGGAGCGCTGAATACGTCGAGCGGGACTTTCAGATGTTATGGATGGGTATAATGGAACGGTGTTCGCATATGGTCAAACGGGTTCAGGAAAATCTCATACCATGATGGTAAGCCTCACGAAACTACTCTTTCTCTCATCTCTTTCTCAAGTTGACCCGTTCCTCAATGACAGGGTCCAAACATCGATGATCACGAGATGAAAGGTATCATCCCACGTATCACTGAACAAATCTTTGAATCGATTCGAGCATCTCCTGCGAATTTGGAATATCTCGTTAAAGTTTCCTACATGGAGATTTACATGGAAAGGATTCGAGATCTGTTAGCTCGTGAGTACCAGCTTGTCAATCTGTCCCGACAACCGCTCGTATTGACAAGCTCCTGGCCCACAGCCGAGAACGAGAACCTTCCGATTCATGAGGACAAAGCGAGAGGAGTTTACGTCAAGAACTTGTCTGATTTCTACGTATCAAACGCTGGAGAAGTCTACGAGATCATGCGTCAAGGTGGTAGTGCACGAGCTGTTTCCGCGACCAGTGCGTTTCCCTCTCTTTGTCCTTTCTGCGAAGACACATCTTGACTAAACCCAAACTCGATGATTAGACATGAACGCCGAATCCTCACGATCTCATTCAATCTTCGTCATCAGTGTCCAAGCCCGCAATACCGAGACTGGAACTCAAAAAACCGGTTCCCTCTTCTTGGTCGATTTGGCGGGAAGTGAGAAAATTGGGAAAACTGGAGCGACGGGTCAAACGTTGGAGGAAGCGAAGAAGATTAACAAGAGTTTGAGTGCTTTGGGAATGGTCATTAACGCATTGACGGATGGAAAGGTGCGTCTGTTCGATGAACTCGTATTCAGGCTTACTCGAGCTGAATGCAATCTCCTCGACGAATGCAGTCCTCGCATATCCCTTATCGAGATTCGAAGCTCACTCGTATCCTACAAGAATCACTCGGAGGTAACTCTCGCACGACTTTAATCATCAATTGTTCTCCCTCTCAATACAACGAAACGGAAACTCTCTCTACCCTCCGGTTCGGTATGCGAGCGAAATCGATCAAGAACAAAGCTCGAGTCAACGCCGAACTTTCTCCGGCCGAATTGAAAGCGTTGTTGAAGAAAGCTCAGAGGGATGTTGGAAATTATGGAGCTTACATTGGATTGTTGGAACACGAGTTGAATACGTGGAGGAGTGGGGGACAGGTAGAGAAGGAAGCTTGGGCTAGTATGGAGAAAGCTTTAGGGTTGGGTGAAGGGGAATTGGAGAAACTTGTGGGAACTCCAGGGGGTACGTCGAATTTGAGTGCGGGGGGTACGAGATCTGGGAGGGGAACTCCGAAAGTACCGCAGATGGAAAGGATTGGGGAAGGGGAAGTTAGTCGACCGATGACTCCGATGGAGAAGGACGAAAGGGAGGAGTTTATGAAGAGGCAGAATGATCTCGAGGATCAGTTGGCGAATACCGTACGCTCAACTTTCCTTCCTCAGTAGTTGCGTGTTGTGCTGACTGAGGTACAGCTTTGATCGTACAGGAATCGCAGCTTTCCTCACAAGAGAAGCTTATTCGTGATCTCCGAGAAGAGCTCTCCTCCCTCAAAGAGCAAGAAGCTTCAGCACTCTCAGAGAACAAGTCTATGACGGGAGAAGTTTCAGAGATGAAGTTGCAGCTGGAGAAATTGGTGTACGAGAGTAAAGAAGCGGCGATCACGAGTGATGCGATGAAAGAACAGAATGGAGAACTTGAGCGCGAATTGGAGGAGTTGAGGGTGAGCTTTCTTTCTCTCCATTTCTCTAGACTACTGCTCACAAAGCTCGCTTCGTCTCTAGAAATCGGTCGTCGAACTCAAGAGCAATCAGAAGAGTGCTGAACAGGAAGGGAAAGACAAGAAGAGAGCGGAGAAGATGGCAGCGATCATGGCTGAACTCAAGACTGTACGCCCACTTTCGTCTCGTTTCCTCTTGTGAATCGGTCTGATAAGGACTCGTGTCTACTCCAGGGCGGGCTGTCCGAAAAGGAAGCCGAGATCAGAGCTTCTGTCGCGCGTCTCGACGAAGCCGCTCAATCCTCCCAACCTCTCTCAGCCGACGATCTCGCTCACCTCCGGCGTCAACTCGAAGATTCTTCAGTCATTGTGCGGGAGCAACAAGACAAGTCGAAGCAGATTGGAGAGGAGAACGAACTTTTGTTGAGACGGAGAGACGAATTGGAACAGAGATTGGCGACATTAGAGCAGGAATACGAGGAACTACTCGGTGAGTGCACATCTCTCTTTTCTTCATGACCTCGCTGACTAACATGATCATCCCGCTAGACAAAACGCTTGCTCGAGACGAGGAAGATGATGCTGCTCATGTTCATGACATCAAGGTTCGTTCCGGTTTCTCGACGTGATCGAGTATAAAGTGACTAATTCTGATGGGTGATCCAGCACAAGCTCGAAGCACAATACGCTATGAAACTTGAATCAGCGCTCGGAGATGTCAACGATTTGAGGCAACAACTCGAACTCAAAGCGAACGAGATGAAGAGCTCTTCTGCTGCTGTAGAAGAACTTCGTGCAGCGAATGCTGAGCTGGAGGTGCGTTGACACTGCCTCATGAATCCTCAAGGTGACGAGCTGCTGATTCTTGGCTTGTTTAATACACAGCGCGCTTTCAAGATCACTGCTGCTGGGATCGAGGGAGGAAAGAGTCTCGCTGAGAGTGCGAAAGATATGGAACGTGTACGAAAGACGATGGCTCAGCAGCTCTCCGAATTCGATACGATGAAGAAGAGTTTGATGAGGGATCTTCAGAACCGATGTGAAAAGGTAAGTTCCACTCAAAGCTGTTTTTAAAGGAGATACAACTCATCGAACGCGAGTTGTCGATCCACAGGTCGTCGAGCTCGAGATTCAACTGGACGAGGCTACCGAACAATACAAGAACATTGTCAAGAACTCGAACAGTAAAGCGCAACAACGAAAGATGGACTTCCTCATTCGTAACCTCGATCAGCTCAACATCGTTCAGAAGCAGGTACATTCTCCCCTGCTCTACTTCGACGCCGCTCCAGAATCGTACTGATCCGCTCGTCCACCTTCTGCAGCTCGTCGAACAAAACACTGCTCTCAAACGCGAATTCGCTTTGGCCGATCGCAAGCTTCTTGCACGCAACGAACGAATCCAGAATCTCGAGACTCTTCTGCAAGATGCGAACGAGAAGCTGAATTCTCAAAACACCAAGTTCGAAGCGAAATTGCAACTCGTTCGCGAGCGACTCGATCAGGCTCAAGGTCAGCTTCTCTCTCCTTCTACTTTCTTTCTGTATCAGTCTACTGACAGCCTCTCCAAGAAACATACAGCTCAAGGTGCGAATCGTCCGAATCAGAGTCAAGCTCTCAATTTCGGTCGAATTGCCAAACCTCTCCGAGGAGGTGGAGGAGATGCAGAGCCTGCGTGCGTCGCTATCTTGCCTCCTGAACCTTGGATGTCTCTGACGATACGATCATGTGGAACAGACCTCAAGCGCCTCAACGCTCATCCGGATTTTTTTCTCGGCTCTCTTCGAGATAGACATGTTGTGTTCTCTTTCCGTATCCTTCGCTTTTCCTTATTCCGACCTTTACTTCACCCTTCGTTGCAGTCGTTCATATCACCCAGTCTTTTTCTCGTTCACCTTTCTTCCATACCCCGTTCCAGTCAAGTTCCCTTTGTCGAGTCGTTATCGAACATCAATGCATTCCGTGCTTCGACCCCAGGAATGCCCCCGATGTATTCGAGAGCCACTTTGATGGTTCCGAAGCGAGACAGCCTTGAAAGGTTCTTCCCTTTCTCTCTTCGCTTCCGAAACTGCCGCGCATACTACGACGACACTCTCCCTTCGTGATCGGTGCTGATATCGCTTCAGCATCGGAACGGAACTTCCCTTTCTTTATTTCGCCTCAAAGCTCGATCCGCTTCCCTTCGACTCCTTCGAAGGATCCTCGCTTATCCTGCTACTCCAGCGGGTCTCCACAGGTCAAAGGATGCGACACTACTGAGCGCTATGGTGTCGACTGTTGCTCTTGAGATGCATGTCAAAGTCTCATCCATCGGCTTATCATTCTTGATGTCCTCTGCGTTGAGCAGTTTCTTGCACTCGACAGTCAAGCCTCTCTTCTTCCGCTCAAAGCACAACTCCAGCTGCGTTTCCATCCGTATCACCACGGCCGGCAAAATCCATCGCAAGCTCTAATCTCTACGCTGTTCGCTTTGACCTCTTGATAAAATGCCTTTCCACCGAATCGAAGAACACGACCTGTGATTCCGCTCTTTCACTATCGTGAGTCGATATTGCACTGCGAGCTGACACTATTGAGCTCGTAGTGAGCTCTTCCACATTTTGAATCCGAATCCAGCCGATTTCGCAACGGCGACAGATCCCTCTCACTTGCCCTCTCACCCTTACAAACCTGAACTACCGACTCTCGTGCTCGTACACTCTTCGGCATCAGACACTCTTCGCTATGCTCGTCAATTCGCCGATCCTCGCATTACCAACAACTTCAATCTTTTCGGTGTGGATTGCATGTTCAACGGGTGGTCGAAAGGTGTGCAATAGCCGAACGGGTGTCATTGATGGAGACTTAGCTAACACTACACTCTCGAAACAGGTCCATCGGAATCTGACAAGCTTACTTTAGAAGACTCTGCTGACTTTTTGATCTCGATCCTCGTAAGTTGCATTTCACTTCCCTCCAACTCGACGCTACTCACGTGCGAGCTCGGCAATAGGATACGATGCCGTTCTCAAACTACACCGTCATCGGAGAGGCCGTACACGGTTGTAATATCGCAGCGTGAGCTCGAGTCTCTGTTTCTGAAGCTCGAATACTGACTTGCATTTCTCGAGCAGATGGATCGCCGTGAAGCGGAGCGATAAGGTCACGAGTCTCATCCTAGCCTCACCTGGCTACCGGCAGGAAGCACCCGACGTCCTTGCCGCACTCGCCTCAGTTCGTCAAGACTTACTCTGCAACAAGATCGGAAATGGAGGAGACGACACTGGGACGTTCCCAGATGTACCGCTCGATGACATTGTCGCCTATTTCATCGGCTCTCTCGATCGACTAGCTGATGCAAGAGCCGAAATGCGAGTGAGGTTCCAATCTAGATGTACGTTGATTTCTCGTGGTGTCGTCGATCAGGACAAGATAGCTGACGCTGGGGACTTCGCGCGCACATAGACGGAAGGGGTCAACCTTTGAACGAGGTCTTATGGCTATTCGAGGCAGTTATGGCCAGGAAGTCGATTCCAGATGAGCAGCTACAGACTGTCAAATGCCCCGTGTTATTGCTGAGGGGAAGCGAAGACACGATCGTCTCTCCGGAACGAGCCTGTGAAGAATGGAGGAGGTCAGTTTCATTCTCCTTTTCCGACAACCTTCGAGACTCACTCCAAAACTGATCAATGAACGACACTTGAATGCAGAGCCTTCTCTCAAGCTTCAGTCACTTGTCACACTATCGCCTCTGCTCCCTCCCTCATTTCCCTCAGCGACAAGGGGATCGTAAACCGCATAATTTCCCAATTCTGTCTCCGTGTCCAATGAATCCCTCACTCCTTTCCGCCGTATGTATCCTCTCGTAGTACCTCGCCACTTTTGATCACGACGTGTCCTGCTCTTTCGAAGAAGACGGGAGGCTGAGCTTGTCGTTCTTCTCTCTTCTCCCGTTTCGTTTGTCGCCGTTTCTCGTCGCTCGGAGGTTTTGATGTCGCAATTTTAGTTTCGTCAGTACTTGTGAGATCCGTAGCGCTGGCGTTGACGCCGTGATCGAGGAGGTGAGGAGGAGCGGGGAATCGTCGTTGTGCGAAGCAGGTCGAACAAGTTTTAACGATGAGGTGTGCGTGAGGTCCAGAAGCTGGCGAGGGGGAGACACTCCTCAGTACGAGTCACGTACAGCAATAACAGAGGAATGCTGGCATACCTTTGATACGAACCGAAGCGGTAACACCAGGAATCAAAACTGCATCGCATTCTTTGCAGACTGAGCGCTTGACCCCAGGATCCCTGAAAGCAACACCTCGTGAGTACAGACTTCAAGAGCTCAAGAGCAGAGCAAACGCAACTCACATGCGAACTGTAGCCTTCTTTGCGACTTCTTTCATCGTTCGAACGAGATGCCTCGAAATCGGTCTCAAAGCTTGCTTTCCTCTGCTCTGCTTAATGCCTGTAGCCTCAGAAGCTATCTCATTATGCTTCTTAGCCCCGAGGACCTCTATATCCTCCTCTCTCAACTGTTCCCCTCTGATTCCAGCTTCGGATCCTTCCAACAGCTGTGTAGCCTTCCCTGCTGACTCCTGTTCCACCTGACCCTCGCTAACCTGTTTCTGCACTACTCTGCGCTTCTTATGTGGTCTTTCGGAGTTGTCGAGGCCGGCATTGTTGAGGATTACTGAGGCTTGATAGAGGTAGCTAAGTCGCTGGAGAGCATCTCTGGATGGTACTGGTGTAGCTGCTGTAGGTTCAGAGACTTCCTTCGATGATTTCTTGGCCATAGTTGAGGGCGAGTGTGATAAGTTATAGTCAAGAAAGATTTCGAATCTAGTTCGTTCACTCATTTTCGCTTTCGACCGAGAGCAAATCACGAGATGCTCCTCACAGCGGAATAGCGGGAAACAGCAAGATAGGTTGCAGAGAGTATCTAATACAATGGGCTTTACTACCGCTTCTTCCTAGTTCCCTTCGCTGCCGTCGTTTTCCCTTTTTTCGCTGGAGGAGGTTTCGCAGGTTGACTCGTCTCTTCATCGTCCTCATCATCAATAACGAGCACCTCAGCATTTGACGATGTCGTTCCTTTGCGTTTCGTACCTCGAGTCGAAGGTGCGCTGGATCCGGATCCGTTCGTCGATTGAGCGCTAGAAGTTGCTGGAGTTCCTCCGTTCCCGACGGTGCTGGAAGACGTCTTGTTCGCAGCCACTTCACCACCTGTAACATTTCTCTTCCTTCCTGCCGATGCATTTGCAGCTCCACCTCCCAAACTTGCACTCGAATTCGCAGTTTGATCAAACTTCAAAGCCAAATTCTTCGCTAGCGATATCGTCCTCCTGTGATCCTTCGCTTGAACGGAGAGTCCGGTACAAGGAGTCTCAAAGTCGAAATTGATCTGCTTGCCTCGAGGTTCCGAGGTCGTGGTGAAAGAACTCGGTCGAGCGGATGAAGTCGAACTCGAGGAAGTCGTCGAGAGAGCGTCGAGAGCAGTGACGGAGGGAACCGTTTCGACGACTTTTGCACGAAAAGCGGCGAGGTCGATCGGTCCAAGGTTTGTGAGGGAAGGTTTCGAGCCGGGAGGGATAGGAGAGGCCGTTCGCTGAGTGAGGGAGTTGTTCGGTGCTGAAGTGGTTGTTGAAGAGGCTGTGGATGCAGGCTCGCCGTGATCAAGGAGCTCCCAAGGATTCGGAACGGGACAGGCTGGAGCGTAGGAACCGAAGAGATGGGTGAGGCGAACAAAGGTCGAATCGGGTAAGGAAAGATCGGGAGCTTGTGAGCGAGTGTCGACCAGATCAGGTGAGGGATGCAGGAAGTGCTGAACTGGCGGTGGTCGAAGGGAGGGTGAGAAATCGGGCAGGGCGAGGAGAAGGTGAGAGCAGGTGTCGAGGAGGACTGTCGAAAGGGCTGAAGGTTCTTGATCTGGACCGCTGATTGACTGAAAACGAGGAGGAAGGAAGCAAATGAGCTGAAACGACTTGAATATAGGTGTAGAGAATAAAGCGAAACTTACGATTGCGAGGTTCGCACAAAGCGACAAACAATCGAGGTAGAGATCTGCCGTAACCTTCTCGGTCGGGGCATCGGTGCAGCGCAAAGCGATACCGACGATACTGATAAGGGTCGGAATCATTGCGAGAGCTGTCATGCTCGTGTCCGATTTGAGTAATTCTCCTAAACCGCCTTTGACAGCCTCGAGTAACAAACGAAGCGAGGAAGGTCGTCCGGACGCTACACCCGACTGTAGTAAGGTTTCGAGAAGTCGTATAGTGCATCGAGTAGCGGTTGCTGCCGAGGTATAAGACTCGGTTGAAGCGTTCGGAGTCGAGAGGATCGTGACGGATGCAGCTAATCGATTGAAAGCGACGCTGACGAGCTAGATACAGGCGAGCATGTTTCAGATCAGACTGTGAAGCGAGAGACTCGTGCCACCGAGGAAGACTCACCTCGTCTGAAGCAGTTCCGTGATAGCATTTGACGACTTGTTCTCCGAGATAAGTTTGACCTTCTCCCGTACAAACTCGTTCGAGAAAGTGATTCGACAGGATGTGAAGTGCAGCATCCTTTTCCTCGGTCGTAAGACTCGAGTCGAGTTCGAGTCGTTCAAGGCAAGCTTCGACTTCCACCTTTGAAATGGCTAATCTCCACATGGTCAAACCGGAAAGGAAGATGTCCCAGTCTTCTGTCGATACGAGGTTTGCAGGAGTTGCTGCATGAAGGGTGCGCTTCGTCAGTAAGTGTCGAATTTGAAAGAACGACTCGACCTACCTTCTCCTCCATCCTTGAGCGCGACGAGTAATCCGGCCAACAACTTCGGTTTGAAGGTCTCGAATGATGGCAAGGACTTGACAAAGTCGCTCTCGAGCATTCCTATCCGGATTGACTGAGGTACCTTGATAACGACTGACTGGAATTGTTCGAGATTGACGATTTGGAGGAAGAGGGAGCTAGCGTTTTGAGCTTCTTGCGTCGATCCAGCAGCGTGAAATACTTCTTGTTGTAGTACGAGCAGTGATAGGAGTGATGAAACGGCGGGGACGGCTGAAGTAGTGAAGAGTCCACCGAGTCGGAATGATTTGCGTTGTTGTCGAAAGAGAACGGGGAGGGTGACAGCTTTGGGGAAAGGGCAGTCTTCGGAAGACTCATCCGGTGAGGTGATTGGAGAAACATCGAACGCCCTGGCGAGAGCTCCGGTAAGGACGGAGAGCGCTCGCGAAAGACTCATATCGAGGGGTAAAGGTTCGGGACCGATTTGGGCGGCTTCGGCGAGTACGAGGACAAGGATGCTCCTCCAGATCGGCAAGAAGCCTTCGCTGACGAGTAGAGGTAACGAGAGTACGCCTTCGATAACGAGTTCACTGAGAAGTCCAACGAGTTGCGAACCTTGAGTTCCTCCTAGGATCGATACCAAGTGTTGCGGATTCTTCGCTCGCATCCACCGGATCAGGGTTGACTCGAGACCCTCAGAAAGGCGTTCGTCGAGTTCTTTGAGGAGAGAGACTATAGGATTGATAGTCGGGAGTTGCGAGAGTAGTTGAATTCCGCTGTCGATGACAAGGGTGATCCAGGAATCGCTCGACGAGTGCCCATATCGACCAAACAGTGTTGATGCGAGCTGAGAGACAGCGATGGGAGACGAGTCGATGGTAAGGGTTTGTAGGTCGACGAGAGGTGAAGGGATTGAGGTGGAAAGATTGCTTGTCTGGACTGAGACGGCGATGAGAGTTTGCGAAGCTGTCAAAACCGTCTCCGTCGCTTGACCTTTGACGTATCCAGCCAATGCGAGCGGTCTCAGACAGGAGAGGAGGCGTCTTCGCGTCGATCCACCACTGGCTTCGAGATTCGAATACAGTCCTTCCGCCAGTTGTGAGAGGTTTCCGAGCGCTGTCCACAAATCGAGACGAGCAGAGACGAGGTCGGCGATTGCGACGAGGAGAGACGACGTTGGCGAGTTCTGAAGTAAGACGACGACGAGCTGTCGAGAACGAGAATCATCAGTTTCTGGTAGTTTGCTGCATCGAGAACGATAACTTACCCTTGATAGTCCAGCAAAGTCGTATGCTCTCGTGAAGATTTCGACCAGCACGGCAAAGGTTTCGTCGGTGATCTTCGATACTTGGTCAGGAGACGAGAAGACGCTCGAGAATCCGTCCGGAACAATCTTGCGAGTCACAGTGAGTCGATAACCGATTTCCGTGAGCCGAGAGACAGCGTCGAGTACTGTACGAGCGTCCTGTTCGTTGTTCGGGGCGAGATCCTCCCGAGATGCGTCTCCGTTTGAACCTGGAATCACCTTTGCCAGTTCCTCCTTGATACTTGCCAGCTGATTCGATACCTCCAGACTTTCGATGATCGCGCTTCTCGAGTCGGTCTGCTCGTCTATAGCAGCAGTCTTGAGGATCCAGAGATGCATCGACGCGTCGGTTCCATTCTCGGCTTTACGCTCCGTCTCTCCCCTCGCAATCATCCGTTGCATGTAACCTCCATGTCTGATAGCGCCGACCCGCATCAACTCTTCTGCCAGAGCCCGGACATCTTCGCGGCTGCCGATTTGTTTGTTCGTTTTCGACGCGTCGACGTTCGTTCCTCCTCCATACCGCTCATCGATCCATTTGACGAAGATTTCAGCGACCCCTTGCTTTCCTGTCGCACTTCCGCTGCTTCCTGCTGTTGACATCTTGCTCCTCGTTCTCGCTCCCTGTCTACCTCTTTCCCTCTCTGCGATCGATTTCTGCCTCTCCAACTCGAGCGAGACAAGGTTTGCGACGGTGTACCTTCGATGTTGACTCGAGGAGCGGCAAGGGGTGGTCGACCAAGTGAATAACGTAGGTAGAGCGTCTTCTAGAGGTACGATGGCACTCTTACTACGAGCTCGTGGACGAGGAGGATCGGAAGGAATTGCATGTGAGGATTTGAGAGTTGGTGAGACGAACGAAGGGTTTGGTGAAGACGAAGATGCAGGAAGAGTCGGAGTTTGTGAGGTGGACGAGACGAAGAGTTGAGAATGAAGGCTTGCGATGGTTTGTGGAAAGGCGAAGTTGTCGAGGTGAGAGATGAGATCGAGCTGTGCACGTTCTCGCGATTCCGCAGATGAAGCGTTTTCAGTCAGATCCGACTCTGAATTTGTGAGACTTGAGCCTTGCAGATTCTCGAGTCGACGACGCTGAGCTAGATCGGCGAGGTCGGATCGGATAATCGCGAGTACTGAAGGGTCTTGATCGATGTCGTCGGCAGTGACTAGACTGGAGACAGGTTCGAGGAGGACGTTCTCGAGCTTCTCGGAGATCTGTGCAGGAAGGAGAGGAACAGGAGAGGTCGAGAGTGTCGTCGAGGGAAAGATTGGAGTGGGAGATAGCGAGACGAATGCATCGGGAAGGGCTAGGAATGCTGATCTAACGAGAGACGTGAGGGTGACCGCTAGAGAGGTGTAGAGCGGAGAGAGTATCGCGTCCTCGACGTTGTCGACCTACACAGCGAAAAGCTAGGTCAACATCTCCCTCGATCGAGTATGATGTGTGAGGCTTTACTCACCTCTTCGAGTCGTATCAAACAACTTCGAGCCAATCTCGCGGTGCAGGACTCATCCTCGAGTACCTCATTCCAGTACTCTTCGATGAGGAAGAGAGCCACTGAAAGTTGTGCGAGTGTCGTGTTTGAGGGATCGATGAGCGAGACCATGAAACGGGTAAATTGAGGAGTCGAAAGAAGAGATGCTGATAGTAGAGATGCGACCAAAGAAAGCCTAGCAATCGAATCTACGGTTAATACAATGTAAACCAGGCATGAAGGAGAGTTGCGACGTACGTATAGTCGAACTTTTCTTTCCAAGCTGTTCTAGCTTGAGGTTCTTTGAAATCGCTCAGAGGTCTCGTTCCCGCAATACTCGACATGAGTCCTGCTGAAGTCGTCCTCGTACGACTATGATTCGGTATCGAGGGTGTCGGGACATCTGAATCGGGTAGAGCTAGGTCGAGTAACTGTTTGCGAATGAACTCGCAAACAACCGTTGTGAATTCAGAAGTGTACTGGAAGATTGCGGTCGGAAGAGGTCGTGACTTGGCGAGAGATTGCTACGAAAGGATAGATGCGACTCGCCGTCAGCTCAAGTACCGCTCTATAGAACAGGATTTCTCGCTTACAATTTCGACTCCTCCAAATGCACGAACAAACCAAACCGCTCGACCAATCTCGACCTTCCTCATTGCAAGCATATCTAACCCTTTCTCTCCTTTGTAACCATGCGGAACACTTCGACTCAGTTTCGACAGAGGAACCGAAGGGTTTGCGAGATCCGAGAACCAAGCTTCTCGTTTGCTGTCGGTCAGGGTGATGCGAGAAGGTAGGCGGAATGTAGAGGGACTGTAGAGGAAAATGAAGAGCACGCGTTAGTGGGGCAGACCTCTCACAAAAGAACGACAGAGGCTCACCCATAAGTAGGTAAATTCGCTTCTCGTTTCTGTTGAACCGCCGTCACGATCCTCGACAAGTTCTCGAGCATTCCTTTCGCCTTGAGATTGTCCAAAATATGACCATGAGCTGAAAAGGTATCGGCCTATCGTAGCGTAAACCGTTAGCTTGCATGAGGCGAAGTTGAGAGAACAGCGAAAGAATGAGCGTACTTGAATTGGCAGCTTTGCCGCATATCCTTGCTTGACGGCTGCTTCTGTGAGTTGATCTTCATCCATCCCATCCTTCGTCGGGTAGAATACTGGCCAAGTCAGCCCTCTCTTCCCTTCATCTTCCTCCACATCTCCGTTGTTCGATCCTTCACTTCCAGCCCAAGGAGCTCTCCAGCTCGGCGGTTCCAGCCGGTAGCGTTGTAGTCCTTGTTCAGCGAGTATGGCATCCAAGGGTGAAGGTTTGAAGTCGTGTGAAGTTGAGGGAGTTGTTTGAAGAGTTGAACCGGAACGAGTTGAGGTAGATGGTCGCTTCGAGGCTGACCGGGACATTCAATTTCAGTGTCGTCCCGTGGAGCTGAGCATGCAGAGGTTGCGGGTTGAGGTGAGTGAATGGACGAACTCCGCTCACTTCGCGGAGGAGTCAGAGGGGAACTTTTTTTGCCGCTCTTCCTTTCAACAGTGCATTCGAGTGCGTTGTTAGTACCTATCGTATGATAATCCGTACCATTCGCAAACAAGCGACCATTTTTCGATTTTGTCTGCGAAGGGATTCTTCGCGAAGTATACTGTAGTTGAACAAGTCTCACTTGAAGCAAGGGAGCCGCATACTGAGACTTGCTTCACTGTGATGGGTCTAGTAGCCAACGAATTAAGGGATTTCCAACGGCAATCTCGCGTCGACGTTCGACTTGTCTTTTCGCGTCGAGAAAGTCCGATCCTCTTGGTTTCCTGCTCTTCCTTCACTCCTTCCACTCCCACTTAACAGGAGTCCTCAATAACTTCACAGATTCAGCCTTTTGATAAGGTGAACAACCACGCTCCTTCGCCTTCCTTCAGGTTCCCTTTCAAGTTCATCACCTCCATTCATTCACCTTTTAATTCACCACCCACGCTCTCTACCTACGATACTCCACACAAGACAAGATGCACGCTACGACTTCAAGCTCTGCCATCGCGGCAACCGCTCTCTTACTCCTCGCTTCTTCAACAAGCGCTACCGCCTCGACTTCTCCAAGGGATCATGCGTCAACTAGAGGCTCTTTACATAGATTCAAGCTTGCCAAGAGGATGTTGGATGTGAGTGGAGCTGATGGTGTGGTCAATCACGAGTAAGTCACCAATCCTTGTTCGTAAAAACAAGAAGAGAGGTGTGTGGGGGAAAGAGAGGAAGGAAAGGTTTCAACAGACTTTGGACGTGTAGAGAGTCAGCGGGAACGGAATAGAGGTTGGTGACGTCGCGAGTATGAATGGAGAGGCAAGGGCTGCAGACGTTCGATCGAAATCAAGGGTTCCTCTCGAAGAAAAGCTTGTACTCGCTGTTGGCAAACAATTACTGACGATGTCTGCCCTCAATCATACAGCTTCCTCCTCAACGACTTTGCTCGTACTACGAGTCACTTCAATAAGGGTGTCCTCAACTTCAAGGCGAATCATGTCATTACTCACGAAAACTCGACTAACGCGAAACTTGCGAAACGTCGGGAGAACGTCTTCCAACGAGCGATGGAGATGGAGAAGAGGGAGCTCAAGAAACGTGCTGCTCTGAACAAGCGAGCTTCGACTGCCAGCGTCGGATTGACCGACTACTGTGAGTTCTCGCGATTTTCGAGGTTTACACCCTTGCTTTACCGGCACTGACCGATTCTTCCCCTTTTGCGACAGTCTCTGGAGGAACTGATTCTGCATACTACGGAGAAATCGGTATCGGTACACCTTCGCAGTGCGTTTACTTTCTCTCTGCTATGAATCTGAATCTGACGGCTAAATGTTGATTGCACTTCCCGTCCAGGTCATTCAATGTCATCTTCGACACGGGCTCAGCGGATCTCTGGGTTCCCTCATCGTCAGCCTCGACCTCTCACGACACTTTCTCGACTACCGATTCTTCAAGCGTCGAAACTTCAACTGCTGAATGGGACATTCAATACGGTACTGGGTCTAGTTCAGGAGTCCTTGCTCGCGACACCGTCTCTATTGGCTCCATCACTGTTCCCAAGCAGATCTTTGCCCTCGCTTCCAGTCTTGCACCGGTCATCGAGAGTCTCCCAAGTGACGGAATCCTTGGAATGGGCTTCTCTACAATCGCAAGTTCGGGAGCACCCACCGTCTTCGAGAACATGATCTCCAACTCCCTCGTTTCCAACCCTTACTTTGGTGTCTACTTTCAACGCGCTCGAGACCTCACTTCGCAGAGTCGCGGAACTATCGGAGGAGGTGAACTGTGCTTCGGATGTTACGACTCTGGCAAATTCAACGGCAACCTGTGAGTCATCTGCCATCTTCCGGAACGAGCTGTATCACTGACTTTGAATCGAATCCACTTCAGCAACTACGTCCCCGTTTCTTCGAAAGGATACTGGAGCGTCAAGAGTGAAGGTATCGCTGTCGATGGCAACATCATCTCTGGCACTTCGATGACCGCTGCCATTGACACGGGAACATCTCTTATCTACGTTCCTTACTCGGTCGCCGACGCTCTTTACGCTTCGATTGGAGGAAAGCAAGTTGGAAACGAATGGCACGTTCCTTGCGTTGCTTCATTTGGAAGCTTCGCGTTCTCGTTCGGAGGTGTACAGTACAAAATCCCCTTGTCAGACCTTTACCTCGGATGTGAGTTTGATGTCTTCGAGATGTCTTCGAGATGTCTTCGAAATTAGGTCGGCGACGAAGCTAATTCGATCGGCGCTTCTCTTCACAGACGCCTCTGCTTCCGACAAGGATAGCTGCATCCTTGCCGTCATGCCTCAAGATGTCTACGACCCTAGTGGAGACCTCACTGCCATCGTCGGCGCTACCTTCCTCAAAGTGAGTCTTCTTTCCCTCTTCTTCATCTCTCAAAATTCGAACTCAATCATTGTGATCAATTGTACTGCAGGCGGTATACACAGTCTACAGCTACTCGCAGAATGAATCTCCTGCTGTCGGATTCGCCGTCTCTTCGACTTCCGGAACGACTGGATCCCAATCTTCCGGATCTTCTTCTTCCTCTTCCTCTTCCTCATCTTCAGCTTCGTCCTCGTCAAACTCGACCTCCTCCGCGTCGAGCAACTCGACCTCATCCGGCTCATCGGTCGCAGGAAATGGAGGTTACACCGTTACCGGAGTAGCTCAAATCACCAACGCTCCTCTCGCATCGGCTTCCGCTTACTCTCCCGTCGCTTCCTCGGTCGACTCGTCAAGTGGATCTGCTAGCTCGGACGGAGCGGATTCTAGCAGCGATGGAGGAAACGTCGTTGGGTGAGCTTTCTTTCTCGCCTTTCTTTTCCTTCGAACTTGTCAACTGACCGAAGCACAACTTGAATCGTTCCAGTGGCTTCACCTTCTCCGTCTTTTCGCAAGCTCCTGTCGTCACCATGACTTCAACTGCCGGTACCCCTCAAAACTCTGATTCTGCTTCACCAGGTCAAGACCAAGCCAACTCGTCTGGCACTTCGACCTCATCTGCGACCACCACAATCTCGATGAATTCGATCGCTTCTGTCTTCGCAGCAGTCCTCGTCGTCGGAATTGCCACCCTCGCCTAAAACGCCGAAATCCAATTTTTCTGCCTCGCTTCTCTTCTCGCACCCTCACATTACGGACACTCTCCCTAGATCTCGCCCTTGCTCCTTCCGGAATCGCTCACTCGCTCAACGCGCCCCTTGTCTCGTACCACCAAACCGCAACACTCGTTTTACCCAACTACTTCGTATTTCTACGGTCCTTTCCCCTTTATTTGTCCCTTTTACTCTTTTCGCACTTCGCAACCTTTTCTCGACCACACAGACTCTTCACGCTCTTTTTACAAACTTGTCACGCTCTTTTACCACTCTCTTTAACATTGTCGTCGGTTTTCGTTTAAAACCATATCTTGTCTTTATTAGTTTCCCACTTCACGCTACTGCCGTTATACTCTCTCTTAACTTTATCAGCCTGATGATCTGTTGGAGTTCCCATTCCTAACCTTATCTTGTACCTTTAGATCGCTTGTTGGAGTAAGAGCTTAGGAAGGATTGGAATTCTTCGCAAAGTGAAACCCTTTGACCTCTTCCGAAGTCTGTCTGAGAACGAGAGAGCCGCAGATTAATGATATGATAGCGACAACAACAACAGCAGACAACCCATGCTACGAACCATCTTTCAAGCTAAACCTTTCTTTCCTTTGACAAAAACGACAGTTCTCCTCTTCGCCTCCTCTCGAACCCAACTATCCCCCACCTTGTCTCCTTCATCCTCTTCCCAATTCTCTGCAACGTCCTTCTGTTTAACCTCCGTGTCTCCCTCTAGATCCCGCTCCAATCGAACTTGGAATTCGAATAATAACCATTTGCTCAACCATTCAAACCCGTCCGGTGGGAATTTGTAGCTCTTCTCAATCACTCTCCAGTACTGTTCTCGTAGGATCGGAGCAGAATCCCTCAGTAGTAAAGCTAGAGGATTCGGAGTTGAACGAGAGAGGAGCGTTTCGACGTGGGTTGAGACTTGAGAGGGAGGACGAGGCAGTGAAGAGAGAAGAGTCGAAACGAGGGCGAAGGAGGAGTGGAGTAAAGCTTGATGTAGTTCGAGGAGGAAGGAAATGTATGGATCGGAATTGGAGGACTTCGTTGTTCGATTTGAGGGTGGGAGAGGGAGAGAATTGGCAGAGAAGAGAGATCGCAAAGCAGGAATGAAAGTCGAAAGGGGAGCGTTGGATGAATTCGTAGTTGAAGCGATCGAGGGTAGGAGATGTGAATGCAAGAGATGCAAGACGAGGTAGAAAGATCTCGTTGAGGGAGTCGGTCGAGCTACAGCTGACGAGTATTTCGAGGAGATGGATAGCGAGGCTAGAGAGGTGGTAACTTCGTTGTCTCTTCGGGTCGCGAGAGCTGGATGTAGGACGGTGACGAGATGGGGCAGGGAAGATGACAGTTGGGCTTGATTCGAGGCGACGAGTGACAGGAGGACTGAAGCTTCGTATACTGTTGATCCCGCATCAGAGAGTTTAGTTCACATCGAAGAGACGGAAGAGAAATGGGCGGCGCACCTTCACAAGCGAATGCGTCGATACGGCGAATCGAGGTGATTCCTTCGCGAAGTTTACCTACTCGACAGAACTGGTCAGCTACATATCGTTTTGGATTAGCGGCGAGTCTGGACTCACGAAGATCGAGTAAGATGATACCGAGCTCTTCATCTCGTCGTCTCTGATCTTCTGAATGACTTCCGACAGGATAAGTCTGCGACCATTTCCTCAATTTGTCGGTGATGTAAGCTCTGAACCGTTCCTGAACTTGCGGATTCTTTAGCCTATCGATATACATCGTCAGTCTTCGTCCAGGTGCACGCAAAGAAGAGACAGACTCACGAAGTTGTATCATCGTCTTGAATTCCTCGCGAAGGCGATAAGAGTAAACTCATCTCATCATTCTCCCGCTTTCCTCCTAGATCTTTCCTCGCCATTCTCAATCCATCTCTACTGATTCCCTGTCCAGCACGGGAAGCGCTGCCTCTGTTCGAAGGAGGAGTTGACGATGAGGCCCAAATGGATTGAGTTTGTCGATTCGAGGGAGGATTGCTCGTCGTTGTGCCTCTACGCCATGGCTGAGCTGAGCTCATTCGTTACCAGAGCCGGTGATTGAGGTTGAGCAGAAGTCGTGACAGAGAAGTTGAAGCGAGAAAGCGAACGAGGAAGAGTTGGCTTCTACCCAGCAACTCCTCATCCACAGGATGAGTAACACTAGACCAAGGTTCAAGACTAGGTACGCTACAAACTCATTCAGATCCTACAGAAGCGACCACGAGAATAGGAGGAAGCTGGAAGAACGAGTTGAAAGAAGAGAATTGGCGAATGTCAAGCAGCGCACAGGGATAGCTAGCGGGACTACAGGAGGTATCATGAGCTATAGGAAGGACTTTTTACAGTAGTCAGGCTAGTCAAGAGCGTCTATTGAGGCTGTTTGAACGACCTTCTCAGCAGAGCAGTTCAACTCTCCCTTCTTCTCTCTCAACTGTACTGACCGGCCTGGTCTGCATGATTACAGCTTCAAAACGGCCAAGGCTTACTCCCCTATCCATACCGGAGGAGCAGCGGTTTTGTCGGGAGATGCATCATGGCTCGTTTCGACTCTCAACGAACAAGCTCTCGTAACCGATATCGAGACTGGAAATCCAGTGCAAGAGCTGAAAGGTGTACGTAGCATGCTCTTCTTTCCGGAGACGCGCGCTTATGCCGCTATCTAAAAATTCAGGACACTTCGGCTGTTACAACTCTCGCTATCACTCCTTCACCTCTCTCTCCTCAAGCTGGCGGATACCTTCTCACCTGCTGCCGATCCCTCGCTCTTCACATCTACTCTCTACCTTCCCTCTCCCTCCATCGCCATATTCCCCGAGCTCACGAAGCTCCTATCATCACTTGCGCCGCCGATCCTACCGGTACTCTTTTCGCAACTGGTTCAGCTGATGGAGTCGTCAAAGTTTGGGACGCTGCTCGCGGTCACTGTACGCATGTACTCAAGGGCCATGGAGGAGTCATTAGTGCGATCGCTTGGGATATTGCAAGTGTTGGAGATGGAGGAAAACAAGGTCGAGCGAAATTAATCACGGGCGCAGACGATTGCAAGATCCGAGTGTGGGACTTGAGGACGAGGGAGTGCCTACACGTTCTCGATGGTCACAACAGTGTGGTTCGAGGACTCGATGCTACGAAGGACGGAAAGACTTTAGTCAGTGGAGGTCGTGACATGGTTGTCAACGTTTGGGATCTCGAACGAGGGGTGTTGAGGCGTACGATGCCGGTATTCGAGACGTTGGAGTCTGTCGGATTGGTCGAGATTGAGGAAGGGGAGGAAAGTAAGAAAGGAAAGGAGAAAGCAGGAACGAGTCGGAGAGCGATCTTTACTGGAGGAGACAAGGGTGCGATCAGGCTGTGGGATCTTTTGACTGGAGAGCAGATCAGAACCAAGGCTGGCGAGGGACAAGGGAGTGATGGGAAAGTGCACGAGATTCTCAGTATCATGTACGTTCACTCGTTCTTCATGTTCTTAGCGTATTGACGACTGACCTGAATATCGATTAACGCGCAGCAATACACCTTCAACGTCCTCCCTCACTGCTATCTACGTCGATCAGAACATTGTCACCCGCTCGCTTCCTCATCTCGCCGTCGCTCGTCAAGTCATCGGTTTTAACGACGAAGTGATCGATACCTGCTTCCTATCTCCCTTCCCGTCTACCTCGTCCGACGAAGCTCCCCTCGAATCGCACCTCGCCGTCGCAACCAATTCCGATCTGATACGAGTCTACGATCTCAACCGCTTCAACACCTCCTTACTCGAAGGTCACGAAGACGTCGTCCTCTGCCTCGCTCGCTCGAGTGATGGTCAGATCCTGGTTAGTGGATCGAAGGACAAGACTGCGAGAGTTTGGAGGAGTCCACCGAACTCGGCCCTCTCCTCTTCGGACGGTCAACCAGGTTGGAAATGCGTGGGCAAGGCAGAGGGTCACGTCGAGTCAGTAGGAGCAGTTGCAGTATCAAAGAAAGAGAACAAATTCCTCGTCACGGCATCACAAGATCGAACAGCGAAGATCTGGGATCTCGACTCCCTCGTCTCGACCTCCTCGGAATCCGACGACCTTTCCCCCCTTCGAGCGATGTCGACTACTAAGATTCACGACAAGGACATCAACACTCTCGATATCGCACCAAACGACAAGCTACTCGCATCAGGATCTCAAGATCGAACTGCCAAACTGTTCGCGATCAATTATACACCTCGTTCGAAATCGACTCCCGCTTCCGCTCAACTCTCCCTTCTCGGCACGTTCAAGGGTCACAAGCGAGGTGTATGGAGTGTCAAATTCTCCCCGGTCGATCAATGTCTCGCGACTGCATCAGGAGATCGAACAATCAAACTTTGGAGTCTCGCCGATTTCACCTGCGTCAAGACTTTCGAAGGACACTCGAATACGGTCCTCAGGGTAGACTTCTTGACGAGAGGGATGCAGCTGGCGAGTGCTGCGAGTGATGGATTGGTCAAGGTTTGGAACGTCAAGGATGAGGAATGCGTTTCGACTCTAGACAATCACGAGGAGAAGGTGAGATCTCGATACTCTATCTTGTACATTGTATGAGAGACTGACTATATGTCACGTCACCAGATTTGGGCATTGGCTGTCGCGAAAGACGAGAAATACGTTGTATCGGGAGGAGCAGATTCAGTCATTACGGTTTGGGAGGATGTAACCGAGACTGAGGAGTTGGAGAAGATTCAAGAGAGTGAGGAGCTCGTACTCAAGTAAGCGACGCGATCTCCTTCTGATACAATGCGAGGGCAATCTCTGACATGATCTCGTTAAACTCCTGCAGAGAGCAAGATTACGAAAACTACCTGTCGATCAAAGATTACTCGAACGCTATCCTTCTCGCTCTCTCGATGGATCAACCTCGACGACTACTCAAGCTCTTCACCGAAGTTCGACTCAATTCCGCTTCTCCCACTTCCTCCTCAGATCCTGCTGCAGACGCCGAATCTTTCACCGGTTCTCGACATGTTGATGCCGTCATCAAGTCTCTCTCTCCTTCCGACCTACGACAGCTCTTGAGCTACATCAAGGATTGGAACACGGTTTCTCGATCTTCCGACGTCGCCCAAGGGATTCTTCACGCGATTCTCAAGTTCCACGATGCCGACACCGTTCTCTCCGCTCTCGAGGGTAAAGGCGAATCAACAGAAGATGATGGAGAGGTGCTCGATCTCGATGGAATGCTAGATGGAGAGGTCTCGAAACCGAAGAAGAAGGGAAAGGAGTCGAAGAATGATGCGGGAGAGGTTCTTGGTGCGCTCATTCCTTACACGGAGCGACATATGACAAGGGCGGACAAGTTGGTGAGGGAGAGCTTCATTGTCGAGCATTTGTTGGGAATGATGGAGGGTTTCGATGATTTCGATGTTGGAGCGGATGCAGACGGGATGGAGGTAGACAGTCGATAATCTCTTCTAGAGGTGCGCAATCGGATCTCGTTGAATGACCTTCAGTCATTACGACGAGTTAGCTGCTCTCGATCTCTTGTTCTTCTCCGTCCCGGGACTTTCCGCAATGGTCAAGCGGGTTGCTCTCTTTCTCCTTCTCTTGCTCTGTTCTACCTGACGGCACTCACAAGGTCCGCTGCTTCAGACAATGCCGCCTACTCGCGAGCAGGCAACCGACGTCCTTTCCTTTTTGATGTCTTCAAAGGACACGACATTGTCGTCTTTACCCGTAGGCCGACTAGCAAAGAGAAGAACTCGTGAGTTATTTGAAACACCCTGTATTGTCGATTGTACCCTGTATCTACACCCTGCATCCTTATCTAATCTTCTTCTCGTTGTGCTTGCGTTTAGGAAGAGGAAAGGCAAGCTTTCCTACTTGCACAGCTTACGATGCACAACATCACAGCAATCAGCGCTATGGACGTCGGCGGATCCGAATCGAGGCAGTGGCAAAGCGACAAAGATGTCGTCTTTTGGAAAGTCTGACGGAAAGATGCCACAAACTGTTGTCGTTCTTCCTCTCCTGGGATTTCATCTCTATTTCGTGAGACCACCATTGAGATGTGCTACAATTGCTGTACAAGTATCTCGCAACGTCGCGATCTCCGTGTCCTCAATTTGTCGACAAGAAGGCTTTCCTCGCCTCCTTCCAGAGCTCCTTCAGCGATTCTTCTCTCAGCTGTATTGTTGGGATCCTACGTGACACTGCAGCTTGGAAAGATCGTAAGGTAGCGGTGAAGCTGATGGGTTCAATGTCTGAGCTCGCATCCGAGGAAGAAGAAATGATAGCTATGATCAAGCGGCAGGCGAGTGTCGACACAGCCCAGCTTCACTCAGGAGTCGGACTGAGCTGTGCAAGTCAGGCATCTATCACGCAGGGGGCCTTGCTGGCGACCAGCCGTCGTCAAAAGGGCTTTCGCTGTCGGAATTGTTCAGATCCTCTGACAGTCGAGATCAGCCTCTCCTCGCAAAGCTGCGGAGTGCGATATACCTTACAGCCACGCTCCGAAGTTCGGATCAGAGACAGCTGTCCTCGCGTCGGAGCTTGAACCCTGCGGAATTCCAAAAATTCGCCTGACTCGCCTCGAAAGCGACAACTATCGCTAGCCGTTTGAGCTGCGGGTGTGCCAGTTCTGACGACGAACGTCGATTCATGAGGGATCGGAGCAAAAAGGTTTCCCTTGTCGAGTAGGCTAAAACAGGGCAAAAACGGCTGAGCCAATCGAGGGTCGAACTCGAGATCTTTCCCTGCACTCGTGGTCGGAGGGGAACGTGTTACCACTTCACCATGGGCCCGCCAACGAGTGAGATTTTTTTGTAAAACCTGTTCCAAGGTGAATCCTTCGACTCATCTTGCGCTGCTGGGGCCATCTACGATACTCTTGAGTGAGTTAGCCAGTGCCTAAGATATCAGCTAGAGACCTCAAAGAAACAGCTGGGAATTCGGGAATAGAAAATTTCGAAACTTTTGCGCGAGACTCGCTCCCGAGAGTCGACTCTGCGGTTGGTTAGCACTTCGCTGACAAACTAGCAAGATCGAGTGAGGATGCCGCACTCGACGAGAGGAGTGAATTCGCAGCTTTCTCCCGGACCGACTCGCAAATACGGTGAACTCGTGAAGAAAGGCTCATCTCACAAGGCGAAGGTGGTCTACATACGTTCTCATGCATAGCCTCTCATGCGATGGAAACTTGCTCGAATGAAAGGGGATTATTAGATTCAATTATTACTACTAGTTTTTGGCAGAGCGCTCAGGATATGTACAGCTTAGAGGATGAGAGCATAAAAGTCGCAACAAAGTATTGGGAAGAGCGTGTATTAATGAAGGGAAATGGAAAGAGTGGAAAACAGAGGGTGAGAACTATGAACAAAGGAGGAAAGCTTTTGACTTTTTAAACATTCTCGTCTCCGATAACGGTTTGATCGATACTCCATTTGTGTCCATCTCGATCGACCCGCTTGTTCGCTCCGTGAGGAACAGCGAGACTACCGTCGTCAACGATGGTACTTCCAGAAGCTGCCGAGCGTTGAGTAGTGAGCTGACCTCCAGCAAGAGATTCGAGTAGTGCTTCGATACGACCAAGGCGAGCGTCGTAATCGAAAGGTGCTTGTCCGAGTCCATACACTTGTTGGGTATCTCCCTCAGTGAGGAGATCAGCCAAACCGGGACCTTGAACGCGTTTCGCAAGAAAGATCAATTTCGAGCTCGAAGGTTGAAAGATTGACAGAGTAGGTTCCGACTCACCTTGTACAGCAATATCGGTAATCTTTGACGCTGGCTCTTCTGCGCCAGCGAATCCAGGCTTTTCGGCAGATCCGTTGTTTGTGTCGAGTAAATTGTTGGCAGGAGCAGCGAGTTGTCCTACCTTTTTCTTGCTTCGAGGGACATCATCGTCGTCACCTTCAGGTCCGAGTACCGTCTCGAATTCCAACCATCTACGGAAGAAGGAGTGAATTTGAGTCAAGTTGCGAGTTTTGTTGCGAAATTCGTCGCAAAACGACGACGACGATCAACTCACTTGATGAACTTGTAGAATCCAGCAGCGAGCGTGGCCCCGAGAGATTCCGGGCAAGACCATAACCACATCACTCGCTGCTCCAACAGCCTTGGACAACGCAAGTCCCTGAAAGAGTCTCCGAATTGACCTATAGAAATAAGGCTAGCGAGCTGGCAAGTTCAGCAGTGCTGTTCAGTGCCTGACGTAAAGGATCATGTATCCATACTAAGCTGCGTTACCTCCAGCGGCTATAAGAGACCAATAATGAAGGAGGAAGAGCGAAGCAGAGGAGGAGAGAATGAACGCGACAACGCAAGCTGCTGTAGCTCTGTCCGAAGCTTTGGGACACTCCACTTAGCAGGCTCGACGGGGTACAAGATCAGTCGAATCGAGATAATGAACAGGACGAGAGCAAGAAGCGAATTTCCGATCTTTCCTTCAACCTTTCACTCCTAGTACCTCAAGAATGTCCTCCGCTGGCCTACGATCCTCTAGAAAGACTGTACAACTAGCTACGCAGCTCCGTAATCTCCAGCAAGGCGCCAACACTCGACCACTTCCTTCCTTGATCAAACATCTTTCACTTCGCTACGAGGGGCTCAAAGGAAACGCTGGAGCGAGGTAAGCATGTCATTATAGCTCTATCGATCTCTTGGGTCAAACCCAAGCTGATACTCTGAGGAGAAACAGACATTTCGCGAAAGAAGTTCTTCCTGGTCTTCGTTTCGCAAATCCGCAAGTGCAAATCGCTGTAGAACCTAGCAAGAGCAGCAAGGGGAAAGCGAAAGAAGACGTAGCGTCGACTAATTGGCAAGCGACACCAGGAATCACGATCTCGTTCAGTTCGTCGATTTTCGCTCCATCTCTTCTGGAAAGCAAACTCTGACGAAGTCTCTGCCTGTACAGACGACTCATCTTTACAGCCTGCCTTCTTCCCTCTACCGCAACAACGATCGGATAAACTCGTCGGGCAATTCTGGGCGACGGTTTCAGACGAAGAGAAGTTAAGATCGCTCGCGGCTGGAGAAGCAATCAAAGTCGAACCAGAGATGACGGAAGAGGAAGTGAAGCTCGAAGCGGCGGTGGTAGAGGGGATTGTCGAGGAACAGATCGCGGAAGAAGCAGCAGTACCGAAAACGACGGTTTGAGCAATTCGAAAATGAAACATTTCTGGTCCGAGTGCCGTCTTCTCTCCGAGTTCTCCGAGAGCGAGAAGTCGTACGCATGAACGAGCGATACGCGATACTTCGTAATGTAGCTTTGCACTTCACTTTATTTACCTTTTTGTCAATACTGGTCTAAGCTAAGGATTTCCGTATTCGCACTCGTCGAATCAGAGCTTGGCTTGGACAGCCTCAATACCAGAAGGTCCAACACCAGGTCCGGATTCGATACCGAGGTAGGTGACCTGCAGAGAAAATCGTCAGTTTCTCCTTGGTGAGATCACGCAGGAAACAGGCTCAAGGGGAGGAAGGTCGAGCGTACCTTGAGGTCATCAACAATCATGGCGAATCGCTTGGCACGCTCACCGAAACCAACAGCGGACACTGCAGTACACGAATTTTCGTGAGTTTCGCAGATTCGCAGAATTTCCGAGATTGCAGCTTACAGTCTTGCGAGAGACCTGCTTCCTTGAGCCACTTCAAGGACGAATCGGAGATGAATGAAAGCTTGTCTCCTCCCTTGAGAACACGTCCCCAGGCCGATTGAACGAAAACATCGTTACTCGCGAGAACGTAAATCTGGTCGACTCCCTTTGACTTGAGGTCGGAGGCAGCGGAGATGTAGGGAGGGATGTGGTTCTCGGAGCAGGTAGGAGTGAAAGAACCGGGGACAGCGACGATAACGACCTAGTTTTACGAGGGAGTTGACGTTTTAGCTCGCTTGTTGACCGAAACAAGGGAAGAGAACGAGACTCGTACCTTCTTTCCCTTCCACGAGTCAGTCTTGACGGTCGAAGGACGACCGCAGACAGCGGGATCTTCGAGTTCAGGTCCGTATTCGATTGTCGCGAATTCGCCTGCGAGAAGAGACTCCCAATGTCAGCTCAGTCGGCTACCGCTGCGATTCCCTCCACACTCCCAGCACCATCATTACTTCTCATTGATTTACTAGACCGAGCCCTTGCCTTCCTCGAGCCCTAGCAGACCCAGGAGAATAGCCGAAATTGGAGAACGTGTTCGGGTAGAATGAAAGAGCGAGGAGAGCACGGAGAGCTGCAAGACTTTTACGCTCACCTTGGGGAATGGTAGATCCAACTTCGAGAGGTGCCATGTCGATTTAGGTGTTGTAAATTGAGGTAAGAGGGAGAGGGAAGAGACTAAAAGATTCGGGAAACTTTCTCGGACAACCACCACTCCCTCGTCATTGCTGAGCCAGCCTGCGAGCTATGTATAGGGTGCTCTAGGGTGTGTGAGGCCTCCTCTCGAAACGCTGTTGCGCACCGCTTCGCGATACTAGTTTCCAAGTCTGTTCTCTCGTTCGCTGTTTCAATCTCGTCTCTCCGCGCTCCGCGACTCTCCTAACGACTGATAGACGGTTTCAAGCGTGATTCGGGCTAAAACAGGAGGTGTCATATCTGTGAGTCGCTTAAAGCTGTTCCCCTTCGTCGAATTGCGGAAAAACGTTGCAAAGTTGCTAACGAGCTCGTTATGCTGAAGCGACTAGCGAATCAATTGATCGACCGGTTGCATCGCAGGAGTCGGACCTTGTAAAGCTGTAGATCAAACAGGTTTCACGTGACGAGACAACAGGGAAAAGTACCATTTGAAGATCAAGTTTTCGCATTATCGTCGTCATTCGGCGCATTTCCCTTGAGGATTCGTTAAAGGCACAACTTTTAAACGTTCTATTCGATCGCTCTGGATCAGAGGCATGCGATTATCGTTTCGCTTTCCACTGCGGATCCCTACGAGTTCCTCGGCGATGATGTGTGTCGCTCAACTTTGTGCGAACAACGATTCCCAGCCTACTTTTTCTGCCTTTTGCTCTCTCACCTCGTTTCCTCCCCTTCTTTCCTACCTTGATCCTCACCCTATCTCGTTGCGATCACCCCAATACCCTCTTAAGCAGCACGCCCCTCAGAACCGACTTCGAGAACTCTAGCAACCTCGACAAAGTTCAACATCAATGGAATCCCTTCACGTCACTGGAAAGCCAGCTGTTCACAAACACAAGCATGTACACACCGGCAAACGAGCAAGAGGTCGCTTCACGTACAACCTGAAAGATCCCGCAAAGGGTTCGAATATGCTTGCGATCAAGAATCACTTTATCGCTATGATCGGTGAATTTGTTGGAACGACTCTCTTCATGTTGTTCGTGACGTTCTATCACCCGTGTTCGACTACGACACCAAGCTGACGAGTCTCATTTGAACAACAGCTTCGCACTCGGAGGTGAGCGATTTCGACGGCGTCTTTGAGTCTTCGTTTTCGAAGAAGCTGAACCTAACTCCGTCTCACAGGTACCAACGTCGCCAACATTCCGAGTACGAGTGTCACTGGCGCTACTCAAGCCGGACAGAATGACTCTACCGCTGCCGTTGCCAACACTTCGAATTTGTTCGTCCCTTCCTTTCGTTCAATAAGACGACACTCACTTACGCTGCGGACGAAATAGGCTCTACATCGCTCTCTGTTTCGGTTTTTCCCTGTACGTTCCCTGCAGTTAAGCTTCGTACGAAAGCCTGCTATTGACTCTCGTCGATCTTCTCCTCACAGTGCTGTCAACGCCTGGATCTTCTTCCGTGTCAGTGGTGGACTTTTCAACCCTGCTGTATCGTGGGGAATGATGCTAGTCGGTGAGCACCGGCTCGCCTCTTTTCTGTGTCTTCGTCTCGCTCATTGTCCTCTCCTCCTTCTCCCTCTCCAGGTGCCATCACCCCTCTTCGTGCTGCTCTCCTCACCTTTGTTCAAATCCTGGGAGGAATTGCTGGAAGTGCCTTGATCCAAGTCCTCCTTCCCGGAACGCTCAACGTGCGAACAACGCTCAGTCCAGGAATGTCGGTGGTTCGAGGACTGTTCCTCGAGATGTTGTTGTCGATCATGCTCATGCTTACGATGTACGTCTCGTCATCGTTTCCTCTTGCTATTGATCTCGAATCCTTCTTTCATAACTCAGAGTGTTTCGATTACTGATTCTCGTGTTCTCTCGACAGTCTTCTCCTCGCTGCCGAAAAGTCGAAAGCAACTTTCCTTGCTCCCATCGGAATGTGAGCACTACTCGGTTGACTTCGTTCGTGCTCGCTTGCTGACAAAGTGACTTGCGAATAGTGGATTGGCTCTTTTCATCGCCGAACTTCTCGGAGTCTTCTACACTGGAGGTTCACTCAACCCTGCTCGTTCGTTCGGTCCTTCTGTCGTTCTCGCCGACTTTGAATCTTATCACTGGATCTACTGGTGAGCTTTCCTCTTCGATCTTCGAAAATCTGTCTTCGTTTTTGAGCTGTTTGATGAGTGACGACTGATCCTGCATCCCCCACTGCTCCAGGGTTGGCCCAATTCTCGGGGCCTCGCTCGCCGCTGGATTCTACAAGTTCATCAAGTGAGTTGATCGTCGTCGTCGTTTTGCGACGAATTTCGCAACAAAACTCGCAACTTGACTCAAATTCACTCCTTCTTCCGTAGATGGTTGGAATTCGAGACGGTCCTCGGACCTGAAGGTGACGACGATGATGTCCCTCGAAGCAAGAAAAAGGTAGGACAACTCGCTGCTCCTGCCAACAATTTACTCGACACAAACAACGGATCTGCCGAAA
>Ga0308170_10000567_pt1 | contig 43978 bp, 28 predicted proteins | sample PhyBR2_2_FD_202136 | JGI IMG/M metagenome (GOLD analysis project Ga0308170, IMG submission 202136) | Phyllosphere microbial communities from UC Gill Tract Community Farm, Albany, California, United States - DLSLSB.R2 | ecosystem: Host-associated > Plants > Phyllosphere > Unclassified | place... | reverse complement strand
GACCAGAGCGCACGCAGGCATGTGCTGCTGACATCGCTGCTCGACGCCAAGCGCTACACCGCCAAGGACATCGCTGCCTGCTATACCCGCCGCTGGCAGATCGAGACGAGCTATCGGGAGCTCAAGCAAACGATGATCGGCATGGCACTGAGGTTACGCAGCCGGACCATTGAGGGTACCTACCAAGAAATCTGGGGAACGCTGACCGCGTATAACCTGGTGCGGCTGGAAATGTCCAAAGCCGCGTTGAGCGTGAAGCGCGAGCCGACCGAAATCAGCTTCATCCGTGCATTCCACGTCATCCAATATGAGCTGCACTGGGCCGCCATCACGCGCGCGCAAGGCAAACTGCCAGCCTTGCTGCAGCGCTTGCGTCAACGTCTCGTCATGCTCCTGAATGAAGAACGGCCCGGCCGAAAACTCGACCGGGCCGTCAAGGCCTTACCTCAGCGTTATAGCGTCCGCTATCTGAAAAAAGACCTTAACTGAACGGCGTTAATGCCGAAGCCTGGTCTTTCAGCTTTCACGCCAGGATTCGGCGATCAGAACTTGTAGGTTGCAGACACGGCCACGCGGCGGAACTGCGAGGTGAAGCCGTCGCGCCAGGTGATCGGATAGTCCTGTTCGAAGATGTTGGAGACGTAGAGGCTCAGCTTCACGTGATCGATACCCGAGTAGGTCAGCGAGTAATCGAAGGTGGTGTTGCTGCCGACATGGTTACAGGTAGCCATATTCTCCGGCGCGACTTTCTGGGTGACGCAGTAGGTCGGCGACGAATTGCTGTTGTTGCCATAGCCGCTGGCATAATTCATGGTGATCGCGTGATCGAAATCACCGTTCTTCATGTACAGCTTGGTGACCGTTTTCAGGCGCGAACCGGCATTGGGGTTGTCGTAATCCCAGGTGCCTGCAATGTTCTCGTCATACGCGTTCAGCGCCTGGCTGTAGCTCTGGTATTTCCAGACGTAGGTGCCGTCGAGTTTCAGGCGGAAGTCCGTGCCCATGAACTTGAAGCGGCCCGATGCGTCGAAGTCGAAACCGGACACGCGGGTGCGGCCGCTGTTGACGTAGGGGTTGTACACCAGGCCCAGTTTGCCGACGCCGCCGTAGTTGATGGTGTTGCTCGGCGAATACTTCTTCACCAGGGCCAGGAACTCGTTGTCGTTGGCGGTGTTGTCGACACGAATCAGCTGGCCGGCCGGCAGGTCGGCTTCGCCTTTCAGGACGTCGACGACCGAACGGGTACCGATTTCGTTACGGCGCTCGATGAAGTAGTAGTCGAGGCCGGCGCTCCAGTTCTTGATCGGCTCCCACACGGCGCCCAGGGTCAGCGAACGCGAGGTTTCCGGTTTCAGGTCCGGGTTCGACGACACGAAGCTCGGCAGGCTGCCCGAGCAGTCCGCGTTGCGGAAGCTGTTCGCCTGGGCCTTGTCGGCGGTGGTCGCGCTGGAGGCACCCTGCACCAGGGCATTCAGCTGGTTGGCGATCGGGCAGCGGCGCGGATCGGTCAGCGAGTTGGAGACCGAGCTGCGGCCCAGGCCGTTACCGGATTCGACGATGTTCGGCGCGCGGAAGCCGCCGGAGGCGGTGGCACGCAGCATCAGGCTGTCGGTGACGGTGTAGCGCAGGCCCAGCTTTGGCGACAGGTGGGCATCGAAACCGGTGCTCTTGTCGGCGCGCAGCGCGGCGTTCAGCTCGAGGTTCTTCAGCAGCGGGACGTTGGCTTCGGTGAACAGCGCGTACTCGGTCCTGGTATCGTCCACCTGCAGGCCGAACACGCCGACCAGCTCGCCACGCAGCACGTTGTCCGAGCTCTTCATCATGTACGAGTTCTGGCTGACGTTGGTGCCGAACGCAACGTTCAGCGGACCGGCCGGCAGCTGGGCGACGGTGCCCGACATGGTCGCGTCGAAGAACTTGACCTTGGCTTCGCCTTCGGTAGTACGGACCGGGAACATCGTGTTCAGCAGGGCCGCATCGTTCTGCTGGCCGAACTTGTAGGTGCCGTTGACGATCGCGTCGGTATAGCCCTTGGCGCTGACGGCGCGGGTTGCCTTGGTCGCGCTCGAATGCGAGTAGCCGAGCGCCGATTTCCAGTCCCAGTCACCGATGGTGCCGTCCAGGGCCAGCATCACGCGCTGCTGGTCGGAATCGGTGCGGTTGAAGTTGAAGCCGTTGCCGGTATCCATCATGCGCGCGCGGTACTCGACCGGCGTGCTGTACGGGTTCATCGGGTGACCGACCGGCAGTTTCGGATACGAGAACGGACCGACCATCTTGCCGGCGAGCACGTTGTACCAGATGCTCTGCGAGCTGGTGGCAGAGCCGTTGCTGACGCTGAACGGGGCCACGATATAGTCGCTGGTTTCGCCGGCGGCCGTGATCTCGAAGTTGGCGTTGATGTTCTGGCCGATGCGGAAATGGGTGCTGCTGGCGATCGCATGGCGCTTGTTGTTCGTCCTGAGACCGGTGTACGGCGTGGCGTCCCACTTGCACAGCTTGTCGCTCGGATCGATGTCGGCGGCCGGGCAGCCCGGTGCGGCGACGATGTTGGTGCTGCTCAGGAAGTAGTTGCCGGTCGGCGAGAACGAGCTCTTCGCATCGTAGGTCGAGCGGCCCGGGGTCAGGCGGTGCCAGGCCGGGTAATGCGAGCTCAGGTCGGCCTGGCTGTAGCCGTCCGTCTTGTAGGCTTCGGCGGTCAGGTAGGTGTTGAAGCCATTCTTGTCGATGTCGCCGTAACCCCAGATCGCCGACACGTTGCGGTTGCGCGAGTCCTGGAAGTGCGGCGCTTCACCGTATTGGCCCTTGATCTGGAAGCCCTGGTAGTTGCTGCGCAGGATGATGTTAACCACGCCGGCGATGGCGTCCGAACCGTAGATTGCCGAGGCGCCGTCTTTCAGCACCTCGATGCGCTCGATGGCGTCGGTGGCGATGGCATCCAGGTTGGTGAAGTTCTGTTGGGCGCCGTCGGACAGGCCGTAGGGCGCAATGCGGCGGCCGTTGACCAGGATCAGGGTAGCAACCTTGCTCAGGCCGCGCATGCTGACGCCCGAAGCGCCGGTTGCGAAGCTGCCGGAGCTGGCGCTGGCCGAGCTGATGTCGGTGCTGACCGACGACATGGCGGTCAGGATGCCCAGCGCCGTGGTCTGGCCGGTTTTCTCGATGTCATCGCGGGTCAGGATCTGGACCGCGTTCGCCGCCTCGGTTTGCGTACGCTTGATGCTGGAGCCGGTGACCTCGACGCGCTGGATCTTCGGATCCGGCGTGCTTGCTTCCTGCGCTGCAGCCAAAGCGGGAATGGCCAGGGTGACGGCCAGAGCGATGGAACTCTTCTTCAAAATGTTTTTATGCTTCACAACAACTCCTGGGATGAAAATTATTTGAGCAACTGATGCATACGTGGTCAGTTATCTCTGACTTTTTGTACGTACGCGCATAAATACTCTTGCACAACATTGCTTAGATGCAAAGCCGTAAATATGCGTTTGGGAAATATTACGTTGCTTTAAGTTACATCCGTTGGGTTTTTGATACAGTATGTTACGACCGTCAAGAAAATGTGAAGTTGGCGAAGGAAGTTCTAGAGATGCAGGGTGGGATGCAGGAAATTGCTGCGGTGCGGAAAGAGGGCAGATACGAGAAGGGAAAGCGCAGGCGAAGAGTAGATATTTGGACTGAGAACCGGAAGGGTTAACGTTCTACAAGCAAACAACGTTGCAATCTTATCAAGTACATGCGTCTATGATAAATAGAACAATTGTCCGATGCGCCCCGCTCAAGAGAGAAATATTCTTGACGAGCGAGAAAGTACAACAAATGCGAGGACGACGATGAAGATGAGATCCGGGATATTGCTGGTAGGCGCAAGTATGGCTTTAGTTGCATGCGGCGGGGGGAGTGGAAGTAGCGCTGATAGTTGCGTTAGCGGCATTTCCGGACTGTGCGCTTCGCTTGGCGTAGGAAGCGGGAGTACCTCAACGAGCCCGAACGCGAGCCTCTACACGACCGCTCCAGCACAAGTCTCGATCGCGCCGGGCACCAGTGCCGTTTACGCAATCGGCGGGGGCAGCGGGGCTTACGCCGCCGCCAGCAGTAATACCAGCGTGGCCACGGCGAGCATAAGCGGTAACTCGCTGAAAGTCGTTGGTATCGCTCCCGGTACTGCCAATGTAGCTATCACTGACGCAGCAGGCAATAAGATCACAATTGCGGTAGCCACCACGAGTAGCCAAGATTTGTTTACGACTGCTCCGGCACAAGTCTCAATCGTTCCGGGTGCCAGCGCGGTCTACACGATCAGTGGAGGTAGCGGGGCTTACACCGCCACTAGTAGTAATGCGAGTGTCGCTACTGCGAGCGTAAGCGGTAACTCGTTGACAGTACTTGGCATCGCTCCGGGCGCTGCCAATGTCGCCATCACTGACGCGGCAGGCGGCAAAGTCATAATTGCGGTGTCTACTGCCAGCAACCAAGCTTTGTTCACTACCGCTCCAGCACAAGTCTCGATTACTCCGGGTACCAGTGCCGTATATACGATTAATGGCGGCAACGGGCCGTACTCGGCGACGAGCAGTAACACCAGCGTGGCAAAAGTCCGGGTAAATGGGACCACCCTGACCATTGACAGTATCACGTCTGGGAAAGCCACCATTTCAGTGACAGACTCTACTGGGCAGAGCATAGCGGTTAATGTCGCTTTTGATGACCCCACCTGGTCGGCTGAGCCCCTATTCACCACCGCCCCGACAGATATCACCTTGCCATACGCCGGCGCGGTCTTCTATTTGATCGCAGGTGGAGTGCCACCTTATACCGCAAGCAGCAGCAGTCCCACGGTCGTGGCAGCGAGCGTAAGCGGTACGAGCCTGAATATCACTACGCAGTGGCAGCAGTCCACCTCGTCGCCCTCAACTGCGATCACCGTAGTCGACGCGAAAGGTCATCGGGCGCAGACGAATGTGACGGTTCTCGGTAGAGGGCAAAGCGGATCGATCCCGGCAATACTTCCTACCTCGATCACAGTTAGTGACTGCACAACGAATATACCGTTTGTGTTTTTCGGAGGAACTCCTCCTTTTAGTGTCTACAGCGGTGACAGCGTCCATGTCCCTGTAAGCGCTCCGCTTCCGTTTGGTGCTAACTCGTACTTCACGGCTAGTGTCCGAGATTTACCAAGTATTTCAGAAATCAGTAATGCTGATCCGTTCAGAGTTACTCTCACAGTGCTCGACAGCCAGTCAAAAACAGCAACTGTAGAGGTGCTGGTACCATTTTCTTCAATGCTGGCTTGCCCCAATAACCCAATCCTCGAGGTTGTTGCTGGTTCGACTGTCGCCAAAGTATCAGAACGGATCAGCTTCCAGATAACGGGCGGCATACCGCCCTACACGATAACATCGGCAAACTATCTGCCGTCCAGCGATCTACAAGCGCCTCGGCCATTTGTAAGCACTGACCCGCAGGCGATTAGTGACGCAAATGGGCACTACTCATTCACTGCCACAGCGCTGACGACCGGTGGAGCACTTACCGCTACCGCAATGATTACAGTCACTAGCGGCGACAAACAGCAGAAAAACTTGGTATTGACGGTGTACTCGCAACCGACGCAATGATGCTAGTCGCGTTGCGGGTGCGCTGATGCGGGTTAGGCAGCGTTAGTGTTGTTGACCTGATCGGAATCTTGTAGCCAGCCGGATAGTTAGTCTTCATGTTATTTTTGTACATGGAGGCTAGATGAAGAAACGTTTTACCGAAGAGCAGATCATTGGAATCTTGCGCCAGGCCGAGGCCGACGGCGTGGTCATCCGGGATCTCTGCAGGAAGCACAACATCACCGAGCAGACCTTTTTCCGGTGGCGGAACAAGTACAACGGGATGACGGTGCCTGAGGCGCGGCGGCTGAAGGACCTGGAAGCCGAGAACGCCAAGTTGAAGAAGCTGCTGGCCGAGCAGTTGCTGGCGATCGAAGGATTGAGGGAGATCGCCGGAAAAAAATGGTAAACCCCGGCAGCCAGGAGGCAAGCGCTTGAGATCCTGAAGAGCAAAGGTTTATCCGAACGCGCTGCCTGCCGATTTGCCGGGGTAAGTCGGCGCGTGACAAATTACGCGCTCAAACAGCCAGCCAAGGATCAGGTCCTGGGAGCGCAGCTGATAGAGGCGTCGAGCCGCTATCCGCGCTTTGGCTATCGACGCATCGCTGTGATGACGGACACGAAGGTGAGCCGTGTATGGCGACTGTGGAGCAAGCTGGGATTGAATCTGCCGAAGCGTCGGCCCAGGAAACGCCGCTGTGGCAGCGACATCCGCATTCCCGGCTCGACTGCGCCCAACGGCGTATGGACATATGACTTCGTGCACGACCAGCTGGCCAACGGCGGACCGCTCAAGATGCTGTGCGTCCTGGACGAGAACACGCGTGAATGCCTGGCCATCGAAGTGGGCAAATCGCTGCGCAGTCAGGACGTCATCCTGACCTTGTCCCGGCTGATGCGCATCTATGGCAAGCCGGCCTTCATCCGCTCGGACAACGGTGCCGAATTCACTGCCACGGCCGTCATGAAATGGCTGCGCGACCAGAACATCGGACCTGCCTACATTAAGCCGGGCAGTCCGTGGCAGAACGGCTTCGTCGAGAGCTTCAACGGCAAGCTGCGCGATGAATGCCTGAACAGGGAATGGTTCGTCAGCCGGCAGGAGGCCAAGCTAATCATTGAGAAATGGCGGCATTTCTATAACAATGAGCGCCCGCATTCTGCACTTGGTAACCGCACGCCGGCAGCAGTCGGGCGTGAGCGGCGCCAAGAACAGGTTGCCTGAAATCGAAGACTAACAACCGCCGTGGCTACAAATTAGCCGATCAGGTCACACGCGCGTGCCCTATAAAATGTTGTTCCCGTTGGTCGACCTTTCCGCAGCTCGACTGCCATCGTCGACGACCATTGTGCCCGCACAAACCCTTGGTTATATATTTGGTTCGATTCCCTGCCCATGAGTTGGCGGCAAGCCCCAACTACATCGCGGCATATTGGAATGATCCAGAAGAACGTTTCTTCGAAATCGGGAGGCAGTACCGGCGTGAATTGCTTGGTTAATCTTTCGGTCTAGCGTCGCGCTTTCAGGCAAATACGGTTAATCGCAGTGTGCATACAGTGCGCCTCATTGTGGTCTCTAAAGTTGCATATTTGAAACAGTCCATGTAGCATAGAGGGCGAGGGAATTCCTTATAGGCGCGGCCGCGAAAGCTAGACGGCGCGGTTTCATCTTCAGTGTTTGAGTCAAGCATTATGTTTCCCGACCATTTTATAGCCGACGGCTTCGCCATCACTGAGCAGATTGCTCAAAACCTCGTTGCGCTGCGCAATCGCTATGCGTATCCGAGGGCGTATGCGCGTTTTTCTGCGCGTTCCGGCTCCATTCGGTTGAGCGATACTCGATTCGCCGAGCTTATCGATCCCGAACCCGGTCACATAACAGACCTCGATCTCGATCGCTACCATACCGGCCTGCTGCATTCCGAGGATCCGATTGAAAATCTTCTCGGTACACTCTCGACGGTATTCTGGGGTTTTTACACCTTCAGCCCATCGTTCGCAACGATACGTGCTATGCGCCATCGCGATGGCTACCGCAGCAAACCGGCATCGACGGCAAACCTGGTGGCCGGATGTCTGCGGGCTGGTGCCGAGCGTGACCTTGGCGCGGCCTTGGGCCGGCTTGGGTCGTTGTCGCAGCTAGGTCGGACACCTTTTGCTAGCAAGGTAGTCGCTTTCATGTATCCGGAGCGGGCTGGCGTGCTCGACAATAAGATCGCCGATGGACTTGCTGTCAGCACGTGGGCTCAAGGAGCGCCATTCCTCGACGGCATTGGGGACGTGCGCGCGCCTCGCTATCAACGCCGTTACGCCGCGTGGTGTGACTTCCTCAGCACGGTCGCCGACGGCATGAATGCCGGGATTGCAAGCGGTGCCGCATGGCATTGGCGCAGTGGCGCGACCGAACCGCAGCGCTGGCGCGCCATCGATGTCGAGCGGGCGCTTTTCGCGTATTTCAGCAATGCGGCCGGGAGGGCAGCATGAATAAGCCGTTAGACAAATATGAGCAACTGCTGCGAGAGTTCGAAAAGCGCAGCCACGCTCCGTCCGACAGGACGTTCCTAGAATTGGGTGGCTTCCCGCATTATGAACGCGTGATCAGTAGCTTCCTTGCGTTTTTTTTGGATCCAAATGCCGAGCACAAGATGGGCACTATGGTGCTACGGGCGATGCAAAATCTCCTCGATATTCCAGAGACGCTGTCAGATGTGCTAGTCGAAACCGAATACGCGAACATCGATATCCTGGTGTCGAGCACGAGCCATGTGATTGCGATCGAAAACAAGATTTACCATCATGCCGAGGCGAATCCATTCGCGAGTTATGTCGACACCGTGCGCGCCAGATTCCGGGACCAGCGCAGCCGTTTCATTGTTCTGACGCCTTTCCCTGCTGTGACCCATAGTCGGCGCGAGGAACTTGCGGTACTGGGCTACGTCACTCTTACCTATGATGCCTTGTTCGCGGAAATCCGCGCAATCATGGGTAGTTACGCTGGGGGCGCCTCGAACCGCCATTGGTTACTGCTCCTCGATTTCATCAAGACCATCGAAAATATGACCATGGGTAGCAACTTTGACCGCGCATCACTCGATTTTTTTAAGAACAATGCGACGACTTTATCTGACCTCTTACAGAAGATTGCTGCGTTTAGGGCAGAGCTGCGCGCGAAAGTCTCCGCTCTGCATGAACTCTTGAAAGCCCAGCATCCGCGCTTGCTTAATGACGAACGACTAGCCGGCCGTGGAGCACTGTATCGCGAGAACAAGGACCTGTTTTTCGACACGTTCTATGTCGACGTCGCCTTTCCAAACGGCGCCAGGGTGGGTTGCGACATCATCGTGCGGATCAACGGATGGGAGATCCGCGTAATACCGCGCGATGGCAGGAATTTTCAGGCACTGAAGGATTTGCTGATCCGTGCCGGTCTTTCCTTCGAAGAAGCGACCGACCGCTTCCTACTGACGAACCTGCCGCTTCCCCACGAAATAAACGGCGATCTAGGCGAGGTTGCCGATGTCGCCGCTTCGGTGATAGAAAAGTTGATGAATGAAGCAGCGGCCGCCAATCCTAGCTCATGGAGCGGCAGGGCCATGTAATCATCGTCGAACTCGACCTTAGATGGTGACTGTGCTCAGCTAGACAAAAGGGAAATGGAGAAGTATCACGCTCCTGGCCGATAGCAGTCATCCTCAGGTGCTTGGTGAGCAAGCTGTTGTCGCGAAAATAAGCGCGAAGTCTCTGCCAGTGCTTTCAGCGACTACTACAGGCGCGAACTTGTCGGGAAGGGCCAAGCTGCCGGTGCAATGATCGTTTTCGTCGAAAAGTTTGGCGTCGCTGGCTTCATGTCGACGCACTTGCTGGGCGCAGCTAGCACTTGGGCCGCGGATTTGAGCAGGGTCTTCTCGCTTGGTAGGCGCACCTTCTTGCGGCCTGCTACTGCGCCTTCGACCAGCGGACGCCAAAGCCAGCGCGCGTACTGCTCTGGATCGACTGACGCAAACATCTCGCGAAGCTGTTCACTCAAGTCCCACTTTGCCTGGAGTCGCAGCGCGACGTCGTCTGCCTCAGCCTGGGTAAGCACGTGATACTGCACTTCCTCGACAAATACTTCTTCGAGCGTGCGCATCATCTGGACCGCATCGTCCTCAATCAGGAAGTTCATGGCCGTCTGAGAAGCTTTCCCAGCGATAGCGCCACCGACAATGCCGCCGACAAGGCCGCCGACTACCGCGCCGGCCGCTGGCCCCCCAGGTAAGCAGCCAAGATACTGAAACCCCAGTTTTGCGCCGCCACGCGCGCCCGCCATGCCGCCGGCAACTTTTGCACCACGGTTGGTTACGTTCTTCAGAAGTTGTGCTTTCGAAATGCGCCCGTTGAACACACGGACTAAATCCTGTGCCGATAGCACTAGCGTGGTGACCGCAACGCAGTAACTATCGGCTGTAATTTGATCGGTAAGATAGTCCTCTGCCACTTTACCAGTTAACCTTTTGGCGGCTTCTTTCACCAGCCCAGTGCGCAACAGTTCATCGTCCACTTTGAGCGCGCTAGCCATAGCGTTTCTGGTGCTCGAGCTCAAGTGTTCAACGACCGCACCGCTCCGTCGAGCCACAGCTTGCTCAATTGCGCTCTTCGACAACGGCGCAGTCAGCATCGACGACAGCCACCTTGTACCCCCTACTTGCAAACCCGTGATGCAGGCTTCTCGCGCGGCGTCACCTTTGTCGGCACCGTTCCAGATCGCCATTGCATATGAAAGTGCCATCGACAAACTTCCAGCCATACTAGCTTCCTCAAGTCCGCTAGCTCGGTCGAAAGTGACACTGTGGATGTTGCCACCTTCGATTATGCGACAAGCCGTGTCCCAGTCAATGTGGCCTTCTATAACGATGTTCTTTGCCATCCGTGTAGCGACGGAGGGGCTGTTGCCGGCCGCACGCAGTTTCTTGGCCATGCACTTCACCGCATCTCCACCTTGACCTTTGGGCACCTCAAGTTTTTGGAACCCCTTACCGTCGAGGTATTGAAGACCGCTATTTTCGTTAAAGGCCGCTCTTATGCTGGCTTCAGCCGTAGCGCAGTACTTGGACTGAATCTTCACGCCATCAACAAGTCGTTCGTGCCGGTTCTTGTCTGCGTTCTTTCTAGTTGGCGTCGCTTTTGGCATGGAGAAGAAAGGCAATGCGATAGGGGAGGGAATTTAAAAAGAAGCACACGTCTAGGTGGACGGAGCAGATTATTTTAGCTCAATTGTAGCTTTTTATTGCAAATATGAAACTTTTTGCGCCGATGTCGGTATTATTTGACGCACCTCTGCCACACCAACAATAAATTTTCTTGCTAGCAACTTAAGCCCAACGAACATTGGTAGAATTATCTCTTTGACTAGTTATCGTGGCCGGCGCAATCAACTCTTGGCACCATTTCACGGTCGTGACCTTCATGCATGCGCAAAGACATGCATAAAGCGTAACCGCAACCCTGACGACATCGCCTACACCTGCTGAAGCGGAAGGCGCCGACGACTCTCTTGTACCCTCTCATGACCTCTACCAACGCTTCGACTTCTGCGATCGCCACCCCGATCGTTCAGATCGACTGGGATGCGCCAGATATCTTGCGTTTACCGCTGGCTTGCCCGCTACAGCAAGACCTCAAGTACCGGCTGTACCGCCTTGATGAGATCAGCGAAGACAAACCGAAAGCCCACCGCCAGGCAATCGCCAACGTCTTTTCAAGCTTGAACACGAGCCAATGCGCGTGTATCTACCTGCTGTCTGGCCGACCTGAGGGGATTGAACTGTACTTAGGTGTCGCAACGACACCCGATGCGGCCGACATCCATGAGGCTGGGAAGATGCTCAAAGCCGGCTTCGAAGGCAATTTTGTCGGAGGGCGCCTTGTCGACCTCAAGAACGATGCGCTTGAACTGACGGGATTAATGTCGCGCAGTCGCCATTTTGGCCAGGTGATGGGAATCCCTTCATTTAACGAGGACGCGCGCCACGAAGGTGAAGAGGATTTTCAGGGCATCGAGCGACTGGTAAATAGCCTGCTCGGTGAAACCTGGCAGCTCATCATCGTAGCGGAACCTGGCAGCGATGAAGAGATTCGTGGCACACTCGATACCATTTTCGACCTTGCCTCCGATGTGTCCGAACACATCAAGCACTCCGTGCAGCGCTCCGAAAATTCGGGTCACCAGGTCACCCACACTAGCGGTACGTCCGATAGCAAGACGCACGGCACGTCCGATAACGACACGCGTGGAACTAGTCGGGGTGTGAACACGAGCAGCGGCACGTCAAGCACGGATCGCAGTTCCTCGCGGGACCAAGGCGTCAACAGTAGTAGGGGCACCAACGAAGGCACCAACGAATCCCGCACGACCGGCAGCAACGCGTCGTCGACCAATGGCAGCTCGCATTCGCGGGCCGAAGGGCGTACGACTGGCATTAGCGTGGCGCTCACCAGTGAACGCACCGATAAGCGTGCAGAGGGACTACTGCGCCACCTCGATGAAACGCTCACTGACCGTTTTCTGCGTGGGCGTGCCAAAGGCATGTACCGCACAGCTGTCTTCCTGGGCGCTGAGACACGTTCTACCTATGAACGCCTGGCGCGCGGCGTGGTGTCGACCTTTCAGGGCAACTGCTCGAGTTTTACGCCATTGCGCGTCAGCCGACTGCCGGACGAAGCTTACAAGCTCTCTGACCTGCTGCAGTTGCGCCAGCTAGCACAAGGGCAAACTGATCACGCGCTCGCAGTCGCGCACAGTGTTCCTGTGCTGTCGAACGCCCGCCTGTGTGCAGCGTCTTGGCTCAACAGCGAGGAGCTCGCGCTGATCGCTGGCATGCCAACCCGAGAACTGCCTGGACTCAAAATCCGCAAGAGTGTCGACTTCGCCTTAAATACCGGCAGCGTACCGGATGCCGCCGACAACCTGACGCTCGGCCACATTGTCCAGCATGGGCGCACGCTGCCACATAGTGCCGTGAAACTATCGGCGGATGATCTGCGCAAACACGTCTTTGTCACGGGCGTCACTGGCGCCGGCAAAACCACCACGTGCTTAAAACTGCTGTTGGAATCGGAGCTGCCCTTCTTGGTCATCGAACCGGCCAAAACCGAGTACCGCGCCTTGCACGGCCAGGGCCCGGAGATCGAGTATTACTGCCTTGGGCGTGAGGATCTGACGCCGTTTCGCCTGAACCCCTTTGAACTGCTGTCACCGAAGCAGAATCTGGCCAGTCACATCGACACCCTGAAAGCCACGCTCGCCGCGGTCTTCCCAATGGAGGCGGCGATGCCGCAAATCGTGGAAGAGGCGATCATCCGCGCCTATGTCAGCAAGGGCTGGATGATCCACGAAAGCGAAAACCTGCTAGTCGATGCCCCGTGGGATACCGTGAGCGAGGCCTGGCCCACCTTCTCTGACATGATCCACGAGCTCGACGCCGTCATCGCATCCAAAGGCTTAGGTAGGGAGTTCGAAGAAAAATACCGCGGTTCGCTGGTGGCCCGCTTGAGCAGTCTGACGCTCGGCACCAAGGGACGCATGCTCAACACGCGCCGCTCGATGAACTTCGACCAGTTGCTCGACAAACGCGTCGTCATCGAACTCGAAGAACTCAAGGACGAGCAAGACAAAGCCCTGTTCATGGGCTTGCTGATCACCCGTCTCGCCGAGTGCATGAAGCAGCGTCATCAACGCGACCCCGAGTTCAAGCACTTGACCCTGGTCGAAGAAGCCCACCGTCTGCTGGCCCGCCCGGAGCCGGGCGACGGCGGCGCACGCCGGATGGGTGTCGAGATGTTCGCCAATCTGCTGGCTGAGGTGCGCAAGTATGGCGAAGGCCTGATCATTGCCGACCAGATCCCGAATAAATTGGTGCCAGATGTCATCAAGAACACCAACACGAAGATTGTGCACCGTCTGTTTGCGGCCGACGACCGCAACACGATTGGCGACGCCATGGGTCTGACAGACGAACAGAAGAATTTTCTGCCCATGCTGCAGCCCGGGGAGACCGTCATCTTCTGCGGCGGCTGGCATGCACCGGTCCGCCTCAAGGTGACCGAGCGCGCATCGACGCGCGGCCGCGGACTCGACGAAAGCCAGATTCAGCGTAGCGGCCAACAGCAACTCTGGGCACAGCGTGCCTATTTGTTGCCCCGCCTGTCCCAGCACCCCGGCCTGACCGATGCCGCCTCGCTGTCGACATTCATGCGTGACGCCACCCTCATGTTCAGCATCCTGCTGCGTCTCAATCCGAAGGGTCAACAGCAGCCCGCTGTAGTGCGCGAACGCCTACGCGAACGGCTGCTCAACAAACTCAAGCCCTGGTTAGAGGAAGGGCGTATGGGCGAGGACGCACTGGCGGATGGCCTCACCCGGCTGTTCCGTGACGTCGCCGTCACCGCACTGTTCACTAGAGATGCTGATTTCGCCCTGCTCAGGAAGGCGCTGCAGCAGGCTCTACCGCGGCTGCAAACATCCCTGTCAGCGTTCGATGCGTTCGTCAAAGGGCCAGAAAGTAACGAAGTTTTTACGAGCCTCGCTCATTTAAATTCACTGTAAAGGAAGAACCATGGTTATCGGAATCATCGCAAGCATTGGCAGCGCCATCGCTAGCGCGGTCAGCACGATTGGCCCTACTGTTGCCAGCTTCTGCACCAACGTGGTGCCGCGTATCGTCCCCCTGCTCGAGCAGGTTGGACAGATCCTCAAAACGGTCGCGAACGTCGTGTTGACGGTACTCGACATTTTTAAGCCCGGTGACGATGTAGAAGACATCGGCGACCGCGCGATGCAGGCCAGCGGGGAGGGCATCAAGCCAGAGAAATTCGACACCTTCGACGAATACATGGCCGAAATCCGCAACTTCAAGCTCGACCCAGAAAAAACTGCGGCCGCTAGCAGCGCCGAGAAATTGATGGCGGGGCTGGCAGTCGGTACTGCCGGCATGGAGAAAAAATTTGATGCGCCTGAAGGTTCGCTCGGTCCCGTCTGGCTCATGGCAGCCAGCAACCCTGCTTATTTTACGGCCGACCGCCTGATCAGCCTCCTGCAAACTGGCAGCCAGGTGCTCAACATCGTGCGCTATTTCGAAGGCAAGTTGGGACCGGCTGATGCCGTAGAAGCGCGTGACACCATGATGGACGTGGAACGTCAGCGCTCACCCGACAAGACGGATGCGGCGCTGTATGAAGAGATCGACACAGCGAGACAAACGGTGGCGAAGGCCAACACGCAATCCTGATCCAACACGAACTACCCCATGCAAAACCCGCAAAAAGTTTTGGTCGTACTCCTGCTCGACACCCACGCAATCTGTTTCGTCCGTGACGATCAGCCCACCTGGCGCCACGAACAGCTCCACGGCGAATCCTGCTACCCAATGAGCGGCAACGCCGGTCTCGCGTCCGTGCTGCGTGAACTGAACGAGCGGATGCACTATTCAGACGGCTTGGCCAAATTTACGCTGCATCTCATTTATGACCAGGCAACGCTGCCCTGGCTTGCCAATGTCGCTGCTGCATTGGCTGACGTGCAATGCAAACACTGGCAGGTCCTGCAATGGGAAATCTTACGTGACCGTGCAGCACTGCTGAACGGCTGTGACCCAACGAGTCCCCATCCCTCAGTTAACTGGCTGCAGCAGGGTCTGCTGCCAGTGCTAGAAGCCGCGTTCGGCCATCAGGGAGATATCCTGCCGGTCGAGCAAACCCACGCCGACGCAGTCACGCGCCTGAATGCTGATCGAATGCGATTAGAAGCCGCGATCGCGATCCAGCGCGAGCAGTTGAACGCACTGCAACGCCCAGCCTTGGACGATGTCCTCACCTACTTGCCGGCCCTGTACCTCAATGTGTTCAGTAGCATTGCCCCACACGACCTGGCCTTACTAGCCGGCAGTCTCCAGGTACCGCAGATTCCTTCGCCCTGGCCAGAACCGGCAGCCGACACCGTGCAGGCACTGCAAGCACGCCTTCGCAAGCTGCCAGAACAACGCGCAGAACAGCTGCGCGATTTCTGCCGCAATCTGCCGCATAAGCTCGAGCGGCGCGCGGAAATGCGCGCTTGGTTGGAGAAGGAATAATGGAAAGATACGAAAGTACGCGGCTCGCGGCGCTACAGGAAGACGCGAACCAAGGAGCAGGACTGGGCTCGAAACAATTGACGTTTGCCGACCTGTTGTTGCTGTTGCGTGAAGACAGTAACGTGCGCACCTTAATTCGCGACATCGTGACTATGCCTGTCGCAAGTGCCGCCAGCGAACAGCGTGACGTGGCGCGCGCAGAAGGCGAAACGACCGCGGATCATCTGGTTAGTATGCCGCAAACGGCCGCGACCGTGCTAACGTCCGCTCCCGACGCCTTGCGTGCGCAACTCGCACCCGAACTCAGCTTACTGGAGCTGGTGCGCGCCGATCCGGATATTGCTGCCGAATGGCTGGGTGAGCAAACCAACGAAGGTCGGCAGTTGCTCCAGCTTGTGGCGTGCGCAGCGCAGTGGGATGTGCTGTCCGACTTATGGGAAAAGCTCGCAAGCCGTTGCAAACAAGGCCAACGCGCCGCCACTGCGGACGAACTGTACATCCTGCAGACCTCGCTCGCACTACACAATCTGCGATGGCGGGGGCGGCAAGCCCGGCTTGTCGACGTGGGCATTGGGGCGGCTTATGATTATGAACGCCACCAACGTGGCACCACCACGGGCGACCGCGTGCATGCGCAATGGCTGCCCGGTCTTGTGAATGCCGGTGGGCAGTTACAAAAAAAGCCCTTAGTACAGACATAACAGTATTTGGCGCAGCGCCAGCATCAGCAAAAACGGTAACGATTGATCTAATCCATGATGATAAGCAAAATGATTTCTGGCGGTGCAAAGGGAGACCTGGACGACATGCGCCGCTTGTTACAGGCGATTGTACAAGCGACTGGCAAAGGCGCTGTACCAAAAACGTCAAGCCCGCCAGAAGCGGGTCGCGTTGGCGCTGGATCCAGCCCGACCACGATACAACAATCTGTCGGTCTGTCGGATGAGCTAGATGGCTTGCTGTCGGGCATAAAACAAGACTTACCGATCGTGCCGGACTTTTTGCTCGCCGCATATCTACGACGCGAAGCTTTTCGCTTGATCACTGCCGTGACGACTTCTGCGTTTACCTCGTTTAAGGACCACGATGGCGATCAAATTCTCTACGAAGCCGCCACTGGACAGCTGTGGGTAGCGGTGAATAAACGATATGGACTGACTGAGGGCCGTAACGCTGCAGCAGCAGGGAGATTCGGCGGCCTACAGGGCTGGCGCTTGCCCAGCAAAGACAAAATCCGCGACTTTGCTAAGGCGGTAGACAACCCCATGCGTACAGGGAAAAATTACCGTTTGCGCGAAACGTGTTTTTGGCTCTGCACAGAGGGAAGAATCGACCTCGACGAAGGTTGCTTTGGGATCGACGCGGAAAGTGCCAGCCTCCTTGTGTGCCACGACAGGTTGTCGGGTTCGACCGGCAACCTGATCGCTTTGGCGCTGGAGAACGGCTGGACACTACCGAGAACAAGCGGGGCCGAAGAAGTTGACGATCTCGCGGTACTGCGACAGCCCGACCTCAAAGACATTCTTGCTAATTTCGATTACGTCACTTGCCGTCTACCTCGCCTCGACAATGCCCTGTTCACCGACCCGAACAAGGGGTTGTGGGAAGCCTGGGGCTTATCTGATGTCGAGCAAGCCCGCCTTGGTGTGCGCGCGCGAAACCCAGCACGCGATGTGCGCGAAGGGTTTGTCGCCATCGATTTTGGTACCAGCAGCACCGTGGTCGCCTGGGATAACAACGGCCGCGCCGAACTCATGCGTGTCGGGGTCAAGGATTTCTGGGCCCAGGAACAGCCTGAGGATTACGAAAACCCGACCGTGCTCGAATTTATTGACTTTGGCGCGATGCTGTCCGAGTGGCAGTCTACGGCTTACCGCCCTGGCGTCCTCTGGGATCAGGTTCGCTGTTCTCATGAAGCGCTGGACAGATGGCGCAATAATGAAAGCGATCCAGACGTCGTTGGCAGCATCTTAGGCAAGATTAAGCAGTGGGCCCTGCGCCAGGAAAAGGATTACCGACTGCGTATTACTGACCAGACAAAGGATGGTGTCGAGCACGAGTTGGCGCCTCTCGCGCCCCGCAACCCTGTGAAAGGCCAGCCCTTAACCGTAGGCAGTAACGACAGCTTCGACCCCGTGGAACTGTATGCCTGGTTCTTGGGGATGAACATTAACTGGCGCCAGCGTGGCCTGTTTCTCCGGTATTACATGAGCTTCCCTGTCGATTACCCGAGGTCAGTCAAGGACAATATCCTGGCGGCGTTCCGTCGCGGTCTACAGCGCAGTCTGCCGGAGACGCTCGTACGTGAACCAGTATTCTCGGAATTCAGCGTGGAAGAGCGGGCCTCCGAGCCAGCCGCCTACGCGGCCATTGCCTTACCGGCCTTGGGTATCGAACCCGGCCTCAATCAGGGTGAAGCGTATGCGGTGTTCGACTTTGGCGGCGGCACCGCCGATTTTGATTTCGGCTTCTACCGCCAGCCCACGTTTGAAGAAGAGGACGAGGGCTGGGAAGCGGTGTTCGACCGCTGCGGTACTGCAGGAGACAAGTATTTGGGGGGCGAGAATCTGCTGGAAAACATGGCCTACCACACCTTCCGGCACAACCTCGAGTTGTGTCGCGAGAAGAGGATCGCCTTCACGCGTCCGCTGGATGCCGACGATTTCGCCGGCAGCGAAATGTTTTTGGAAAAGACCCGTGCTGCTAGCACCAATACCCTCATGCTGATGGCGCGCCTGCGCCCGCTCTGGGAAACCGGGGAACTGCCCGATGGCGGTAGCGGGGTCACGCGCATCGACTTGCTTACGCGTGAAGGCAAAGCGGTCTCCTGTGAGCTCAGCATTGACACCAACGCACTGTTGACATATCTGGAGCAGCGTATCGAAAAGGGAGTCCACGGCTTTTTTGCTGCCATGCGCGCCGCCTTTGGCAACAATGTACCCGCTTCGGTCCATGTCCTATTGGCCGGCAATGCCAGCCGCTCGCAACTCGTCCTCGATCTGTTCGGGCTCCTGACGTCACCCGACAGTGACGGTACGGCATCCCCGACCTATGTTCGTACCAAAGCCTTTCTGCAAGCCCTGTTCGGTGACCATTGTCCAGACATCATGTCGTATTCACCCCTGGCACCCGACCCGCAGAATGTTTATCGGCCCACAGGTAAAACCGGCGTGGCGCTCGGCCTACTCAAACTCTGCCCAGGCACGGCACTCAAAACCGTCGACCACGCTCGCCAGTCTGCTGGGAGCGAAGCACCGTTTGCCTATCACGTCGGGCGTGCGCGCATGGGTAAATTTCAGCGGGGACTGGAACAAGGCAGTGCTTACGGCGAATGGTGCGAGCTAGGCGTTCCCCGTGAACGTGTCTTCAACTTGTATTACACGGTGTCGCCGTTGGCGTACACGGGCGCAATGGAAGAGGGGCACGCGGACCTGCACAAACGGCCAATCCACCTGGCAGGCGATACAGCAGGTCATAAAGTGTTTGCTCGAGCCATCAAACCGGACCAAATCGAGATCTGTACGGCCGCCTCCAAGGAAATGGCAGAGCAGGGGGCGTTCGAGAATCTGCGCTCGATCGATCTAGCGTAAGATTTACTTGTGACAGGAACGTTGTACGTCAAATGGCTGTGTGCGCCGTTCCTTGGAGGGATTCGGGGAAGCTGAACACAACAATAGAAGGCCAGCGATCAGCTGGCCTTTTTTGTTTTTTGGCACCTGAAATCGTTGTGGCGCCAAAGCTCTTTCAACGTCATTGCCTGCATTTCTTTCGCCACATGAGATCCTGGTGTCGTGGTTTTCAAGCGAGTTACGCCAGGATACGCGCCTCGCGCAGGCCAACCGCGATGCTGTGCCTCATCTTCCAGATCCACTCTCGCTCAGGCCTTTGCTCCTCATTCTCGCCGCTGGCGATCATGAACGTCATAATGGGTGAACCGTCGCGTCTCAATGGTAGGAACTGGGGCATTTCGCCGTAGAGCATGGCACCGAGTAGCCCATACTGCAGGTTGGCAGCGGCATAGCCGCGGTAACCGGCAGCCTTCGACAGTTGTGTCGCTGTCAAGCACCGGTCGGGGGCATCGAGATGCGCGCGCAGCATCGCCTTCTGTCCGACAGACAGGCGCGGATGCACTGCAAGGAACGCGTTCCGTGCTTCTGTCGCATTGGAAGCGTCGGCGCCACGCGCCTGTGCCGCCTGTGACAAGCGCTCATATAGTCGGCTGCATACCCGCGCCCATGCCGCTGATAAGGAGTCCGCAGCGTCGTTCTCGACGACCTTCCCCCCTTCCCACAAAAAGCCGTGATAGCGGCCCTCGTAGAGACGCGCGACCAAGGTGTATGGTCCGGATTTTATCGATTTAACTTCGTCGCGCATGCAGGCTTTCGTTGTCGATTGAGTGAAGGCGGCCGCCAGGTTATCGAAGCAGCGGCGTGGGCGCGAGGTGGCATCCATTCGGACACCGTAAGGAGACCGCGTACCGTCGAATGTGTTTGGCCGTCGAGGCGGCATCATAGGATCCGACGTGGACGGACGTCCTTATAGTCCTTGCGCAGCAAAGCGCGCGAGAAACCTTGTGAGCGCCCCGGACGTCTCAATCCGTATCTGCCATCCATACGACGTCGGCGTCTTCCCTCGATTAAGCCGCTTCGGAAAATTGCTCATATTGGAGTGGAAGCGGTGATCGCTGCTGACGATTGCTGCCTCCTCAAGCCGTGCAAGTGCCTCACGTTCAAGTCGCGGATCTACTAGCAGTCGAATGTCGTTAAGGTTTGAACGGAGCTTGTCGACATACAGGGTCTGGCCATTCGGTGACGCGAACGCGCTAAGCTTTTTTGTTTCGTTTCCCGGTTCGTATCCGGCGTCTCTGACCACCGCATGAATTGCGGCGATTGCTGCGGCATTCAGAGGCGGGTCTTCGTCAATTGCAGCATGGTTTCCTAGTGTTGCTTCGGCTTTCATGTTCAGTCCTAACGTATCGAGATGCAGATACGTTAACGAACTTGCATTGCTTTGGGAAGGGCTTTAGAAACATTTCCCATGTAGTAAGTTAAGTGCCTGTTTTGTATCGTTTTTTTCGAACTGATCTGTCCACGAGTTACGGTCAGCGGTGCTTGACGTGACTATGTGAACGCCGGACAGTGCCGTGGCATCCTTTCACAAGTCAACAGGCGATAGCAGGCACACGTCGAAGCGGAGCGTACGAAGGATCGGTTAGGACATGAACGCAAACAAGTCCGTATCGACGACGTTCTAGTGGCTATATGTGATGCGTGTTAAAGCGGGATTTACAGCTGCGACCGGGGGCCGGGCTCGGTCGCACTTGAGCACGTGCCCCGCCAGGCCTTAAGAAGCGTGCGCTATCCAATCGTCGTCGCTCCACCCGTGTTCCTCTAGGAACTCACCCAATACTTCGGACCACTCTTCCTCCCCGTCCAGCGGGGCATCAACCTCTAGTCGTTCCAAGATGATGCGGGCGACCCTCGGCTTGTTACCGGGCAGGCGCGCTGCCCGGTCGAGGTAGTCGAAGAAGCTCGTGCGAAAGTCCTGGTACGCCTGTACATCTTCCCAAATTTCTGGCATTCCACCGGAGATGAATGGCTCCGCAAGTCGCTTGAGACGGGTTTTGTCTTCAAGGTAGCCGATAACGCGGGTCGCGAACTTTTCAAAGTACGCTTCGTCGAAAGGATCTCGTTCGAGCCGGTTGCAAAGCGACGCGAACCGCGGGATTCTTGTTGTCAACAAACTGCGAACCTCATCCAAGTACTCACGATACTTCTCGAGGAGGACATCCTTGTCGAGGTTGACGAGTTCTGCGCGGAAGCGTTCGAGCCTTGCGCGTTTCATGCTGCCAGCGTCCTCGAGCCGACCACGCCAGTCGCGGTCCAGTGCGTTTGGAACCCAATAGCCAAAGCAAGTCTCGACCGCCCAGTGCCTGATACCCAACCGAGGCGCCTTGTTATCGTCTTGGTTGGCCGTCTCGTCCTCTAGGTCATCCCAGAGGTCAACGTTCGTGATGCCCTGTACTGCATGCTTCAAGTTGAATGGACCAATGCCCGTTGCCTGGTCTGCGTACGGCAATTGCACACCGCCAAGGGCAGCCCTTTCTTCGTTGGTCATCAACTTGAGAAGGTCCCGGAATGGATTCACGGACGTCGCCAAGGTGGCAACAGGCTTGAAATAGAGAACGCCCGTCCTGAAGAAGTTGATGAGGCTGTTCGCAGGCTTCTGGAGCGCATCCAGCGAGGATGCATTGGCCCAGGCTGCATCAAAGTACCCAACAAGGGAACCGGCCTCGGGCAGCGTAACCATCAGCTCTTCGTTTTGTGTGAACGCGGCCAGCGTTGCATTCGCTGATCCGACAAGCGCACGTGTCGAACCACCTTGGGAAACCAGGAAAAGCTTTGAGTGAAACAAGCCGGGCGCGAACGCAAGACGCACATCGACCGTTCGTTGCCCCTTGTTGAGGTTCTTGGCCAACTCCTTTAGTTCGCTACATTGCTCTGACAAGCGCCTTCCACCAAGGCCATTAAACATCAGGCGTACCTGCTTGGCTTGGCTCGACCGCAGGACACGCTCGATGAACTTGACGTCATAGAAGCCAGCGGCGATCGAGAGTTCATCGGCCGCGAGGACCTGGCTGCCGATCCAGGCCAGGGACATGTGTTCGACCGACGCGGCGTGGACGCGTGTCGATGCAACGCTGGGGAGCCCAGCTTGGCCGGGCCTGCGGTGCGGCACGCTGGCCTGCGCCTCGCGGAACCTGGTAACGAAAGTTGCCAATAGCGTGCCACCATGGGTCTCGCCAAGCACTTGGTCCAGTTCCTTTGGTTCGCAGCCGAGCTTCCTCGCAAGGACGCGCAGTTCTGGCTTGTTCTGGCGAAGCGTGGCGATGGTCGTATCACCGTCTAGTTCATCGAATACCGGATCTAAGGCGAATTCTATTTCCGATGCCACGGCCTCGAATGAATTCCGTGGTGCGCCGCCGAACTCTTCTACGATCTCGTTCCACTGCTTTAGCGGAAATGGACCCTGCGCAGAAACGAGCACCTTGAGGCTGGTTCCGACTTGGTAGACGATTTGCCCCACCATCTCGTCTTTACTTTTGCGGGGCTGTAGCCCGAAATGGTTGTTAACCAACTTGACGTGCGCAAACGACATCCTACGTAGAAGTCTTCTTGTTAATGAGGCGCGCGGCATACTTCCCTTTCGACGTTGACCGAGGACGGCAGTCCTTAATGATTACCAAAAAGCATCATTACATGGAAACCTGGCAACGCAAAGCGACAGGGCATGGTGGATGTTACATAGTTGAAAATTCGCAACACTTGGCTACGTGGGTGAGCACGTCGTCCCACACGATTCGCCCGGGTCCTATCCGGGACCTGATGCCGATTGCGCTGGAAATGAAGCGGAGAATGGAAGCAAACGCCGCGGTTCAGGAGGCCAAGCGCACCCACGATTTACGGACTTACAAACACAAACACGCCACCGTGACAATCCGTTAGTTTTCCCTCGAGAAATAAATATATACTTCAGAAGATCTGTCATGCGAGAGCCGTGCACGCCACGACTCTCGACGTTACACAGCAGTCCGGCGCACGCCGGCTCTTCGTTCAGCTCACCAACGGTGATACGCCATCTAACGCTGATTTCTGGAAAAAGTGTTTCAAGGCCCTGATTATTGTTCACACTTGTCCGCCTATTCCAGACGAGATCGCTACATTCGCGCGACTGTGTATTACGTCAGTGCCTTAACTTCAAGCTGATGATCTTTTAGTCGTAGCAGCCCTCGTTGTATTATTGATGACAGAAAGCAATTTCGTTGCAATTTTGCAACCGCCGACCTAGAATATCTCTACGCTATTCAAACCGCACAGTCGCAGAACTCTGCATACGACACAGTTTGTCGCTTACCGATTTAAGCTCATTTTCAGCCACGCGGTGTGGCATGCAAAACCCTCTAGCTAACAACACACGTTGCTCTTAGATGACACTCGATACGCAGTCATTCCCAATTAGTAGGTGGTGGGCCCAAGCGGGCTTACAGGCGGTGCAGGCCAATCCTGCGATTTTTAGTCGAGCACATCTACGCGCTGCGCGGAAAGATCTGCTAGCCGGCAGTAACATGATTCCGGCCATTAAAAATTGGTTGGCCGCGTCAAACTTGATCCGAAAAGACGGTAGCGGCTTTGTAATTGGTCGCTATGGTCGAGCAATCCTCGAGAACGACCCCACGTTCCAGAGTTCTTCGACGTGGTGGGCCTTCCACCTGTTGCTTTGCCTTTCAAAGGACGCTTACCCTTACAACGGCCTGTTTGCCGAACTCGAACCATCGGTTCGCTCCTATGTCGGAACGAGCGCCCTTATTGAGAAGATCGCCGGCGCCGAAGGCAGCGACTTGACCTTGGGAAGTGCCGACACATATCTCAAGGGGATCTTGAACAGCTTCGTCCGCGGTGGAGCCCTTGAAGGACTCGGCTTGTTGGAGTCTCGCGTAGATCGCAGCGCCTCTGGCGACAATATCTTTTGGCGTCTCGGAACGCCGGCGATTCCCGATGGCGCCATTTTGTTCGCCGTCGCGTTGGCCCGTGAGCGCTACTTTCCAACTCGCACGTCGATCGACTTTAGTGAACTGATTGGTCTGCACCTCGACCATTATCTCGTTACGCCGCAAGATGCGCTACGCGCTCGCATCAAGCAGATCGCACTAAAAAATGTTGGGTTGCAATACACCACCAACGCGAACTTAGACTCGCTGTCGTTCGACCCCTTGTTCGCCGCAGAGCCCGTGTTGATGTCCTTCTTACAGGAAGGTTCTGACACGTGGATGTAAAAGAACTTGAAGGCGCTGTTCGACGATTTTTGATCGACCGAGCGAACCAGTCGCCGCCTCCGCGGTACATCGGTCTCGCATTCTCGGCAGCGAAGCAAACCGAGTTGGAAGGCTTAAAAGCAAAACTGTCCCAGCTTCTGCGTCCTGTCACGGTGTGGGAGCGGCCGGGACAGGATGGCGCGCCGTCGGTCCCGATATCAAGAAATGAATTTTGCACACGTCTATTTTCTGATCCGCATCCAAACGGCATTCTTGTGCATTTGCCGGAGGAGTGGATGGTGGGATGGTCCACCGCCGACCGGCGCGTGTTTTGGGCACATCTTGCCGAAACCTTCGGGCGGAACCGTGTTTTTGTCGTCTTTACGGGCACGCCGGCGACCTTAGCCAACGTCGAGTACTACCTGCAGCGAACCGAAACGTTCGGACCTGCGGTCCACGTCTATACATCTAAATACGAACGCTAGCATGAAACTTAGTGACATCGTCTCGGTCCGCCGCGAGCAGGCAGCCATTGTCTTGGAAGATGGCCTCAAAAATAAGGCTTTAGCGGGAACGTTTACCCCGACACAAGCCTCCGTCATGATTCTGAAAAAAGTTCTGCGTGCGGTCGCGCCGAACGCCGCGTTCAATGAACGCGCATTCAATTGGTTTGGTACCTACGGCGCTGGCAAGAGTCGACTGGCGGTGTTGGTTGGCCAAGCGTTGGGCAATGGTGTTGGTGGCCCCGATTTTGAAACCTTCCTCAATCGCCTGACGGACATTGGCGAAGCGACGCTGGCGAAGTCGCTCAAAAATACTTTCCTACCGCCAGACGATGAAGACGCACGCCCATATTTCATCGTTCCACTGTATGGCAATCGTTCTACGTCGGTACAGGCGGCGCTGGTAGAGGCACTTTACGCCTCCCTCGTTAGCGCGGGCTTCGATCCTGCAGAGCTGATGCCGAAAACGGCGTTTGACGTTGCCTTAGATCGGGTCACTGAAATGTTGGCGCAATCGCCAGCATTCGCCGACGAATTTCTGCCGACGCGAAATATTGGCGATGAATATATCGCATTGTCTGATTTGCAGCTCGGCCTGCGCAACCGTGAAGCCGCGGCGCTTGGCTTTTTTATCAGGTGGCACAAGGCAGTCACTTTTGGCATCGATTTCGTGCCTGAGAACTTCGGCGCGAAAAGCTTTCAAGCCATCTATTCGACCGCAGCCGCTGCTTTGCAGAAAAAGCAGTACCGCGGGATCGCTGTCATCTGGGATGAATTTGGCTACGCGATCGAGGATATGCTCACGAACAGTACGCGAAACCCGCAGGCAGAAATCGGTGACCTGCAGAGTTTTGTTGAGCAAGTCTGCGCGCCCTCACAAGGCCATACCCTGTTTATTGGACTGACGCACGTATCCCTTGCGGAGTACGGCCCGCGGCAGGGGGTGTCGGAAGGTATTCGGGAAAACCTGACGAAAATCGAGGGTCGATTCAGCATCTTGAAGGTCGAGATGAAGCCAGCCGAATCAGAAGGCTACCATTTGCTGGCAGCCCAAGTTTCGAAAAGCGACCCTGGTCGTGAGGTTTTGGAGCTTGGCCGCGACAGCGCACAGAAAGTCATCGACGCGTGTCAGCACCTCGACCTGTTCTCCCACCTCGGCGCCGAGGTGGACTTCGTGGTGAAGCAATGCTATCCCTTGCATCCGGTCACGACTGCCGCGTTGTTAGCGCTGTCGAACAGGTATGCGGCAGCGACCCGAACCGCCTTCCATTTTCTGCCTGACCTCGAAGACCATGGTCGTCTCGATATCGATATCAGCCAAGAGGCGCTGTACCGACAAGAGTTAGTTCGTGTCCCGGAGCTCGTCGAGTATTACGGCGAACGGATGCGTCGTAGTGGCTTAGAAGAGCAACTCGACGCGCATCATAAAAACCTGAGTCAGCTTGGCTCCGATGGGGCCGATGCGCGCGACATTGCCGAACGACGCAATGTGATGTCGACGGTGTTCCTCTCGGGCGTGCTCGATGGAGACTTCCAACCGAAGGACGAATTTCTCGCGGTAGCACTGCACGACGCAGGCTTTGACAGTCCAGAGTGTTCGGGACTGCGTAATGCCTTGTCTTGGTTAAATAACGCTGGCCTCATTTGGAAGAACCCAACGACACAACTTTGGAAGACCGGTGGCGATGGCGCAGTCGACGTCGAAAAGTTGATTGACGAGAGTACGGAGAATATTCCGAAACAGCCACTAGCCAAGTACCTGCGCGATTTTCCGGGCTTGGCCAATGATGTACTGCCAATGCTTGGCCTACACCATTTGGACCCGTCACCAGCCGGTATCGTGCGCCGCTTTGCCATCGAAGCGAAATCTGTTGCTGAAGCTGGTCACATCATCTTGACGAATGTCGCCGCCAAGGCGGTGATCATCCTGACGTCTGGCCTGGAAGAGGCGCAACAGTTTGAGCAGAGTTTGCTCGGCAAGCAACGTGCGAACATCTTCTACTGGATTAGCTTAACGGAGCCGCGCAACGTCGATCAGCTCGCCCGGCGCTACCTCGGCATCACTGCTTTGTTATCGCAGTCTCACAATGACGCGACGAAAACACGTCTCAACGCAAAGTTCGAGGCCATACGCAATGACTTAAAAACCTCATGCGGCCGTTTGTATGGACGCGAAGGACTACACGAAAAAACCACCAAAGTGATACAGCAGGGCGAGGCGACACCGATCGAGGTCAGCTCTTGGCACGGCTTTGCCGCGCGTCTTCAACAAATCGTGGACGCGACCTACGTCAATGAGGTCGCGGTTCGTGCACCGCATCGAGAGTTCAACGTGTTGGGAGGTGACGGCATCCCAGACTCGAGAATCAACTTGGATATCGTCGAAGCCATTCTCCGGTTTCAGGCTGGCAGTGCCGACGATCTGCTTGGTGAAGTGGAAACCAGCCAGTCTGCCGCGATTATCGATGCGGTGCTTGGTGCAAATAGCATGTTTATTCGGCGCGCCGGGGGCTGGGATCTCAAAACTGTAGACGAGCTCAGTAGCAATACTAAGGTTGTGATCGAAGAGATCCGTAAGCACCTGTTCCGACGCCGTGACCGCGGCTATCAACTGTATGAGCTGCGCCGTTTGTTTGAGGCTGCACCCTATGGCATCCCCGTTTGCGCACTCCCGTTGCTCATCGCTTTTGCTGTTCGTGATGACCTTGGCCGTCTCACATGGACGCAAGGTGGCTCGGCGGCAAAGAATATTTGTGAGGGTATGACGAACGAACGCGTCGGCGTGCGTTTCGCGGATTTCACTGGACATCAGCTCAATGTACTTGAGGTCGTGCGCCATGCGCTTGATGAGGTCAACGAGGAGAAGTTTGCGTGGTTGGTTGTCGAGCAAGAGGCTGCGCGCCAGGCAGTTGAACAGTTGCGAGACTGGTTAAAAACGGTTCCGGAACCTGTCCTGAAGTCACCCAAGCTCGACAAACGGTTCCGCGAAATTGCTGATGCGTTCAAAGGTGTCGCTGTGTCGATCCATGAGATCGTCGACCGACTCGTTGCCAACGTCGATCCGCATCGCGAACTCGGCGCGGGGGATGCGCCATATGAAGCGAAAAAGAAAGCCCGGGAAACGCTGGTCGAAATCTTGACGGCGTATCGCAAAGTTGAAGATGAGCGTCGTTTCGATTTTCTCAGCCGGGTGCGTGCCGCCGTCGAGAACTTAGGTGACGATCCCCAGCGCGATGTCATCCTGGCGGAAATCGCGTCCTTTGACTCCGAAGGGGTGCGCGTTGCGGAGTTGTTGAGCAACTTTCCTTTGTCCGACCGCGCTGGCACGGCGCTGATTGAGCGTCTTGGCGGTGTACGTTTTGATGACCTCAGCGACACGAGCGCCGGTATGGCGATTGGTAAGCTGGCAACGCTCATCGATACGGCAAGACGGCTCATCGCTCGCGCCGCATCGGTTCAAGTCACGAGGCTTTCGTCACCACAGACGCTGCCAGCCAACGAAGAGCAGCAGGGCGATGACCGAGACGAGGACGACGGCGCAACTACGCGCGCGGCCGGTTCAACACCGTTTTGGCCTCAGGTACAACGCACTCAGCCTCAAGCCACGCCTGCTAGCGCGAGCATCACGATGCCGGCGCCTATCTGGCCAGGCGTCGCGCGTCGTGATGAAAGTACGCAGACCGCGCGGTCGACTGGCGAATCGGCAGATTGGCGCGTGGCCTTCAAGGATGTGCTCTCCGATTGGAGCGAGCGGGCAGACGTGGACAAAGATGAGATGGTCTCGCTGCTGCACGCCTTCATCGCAGAACTCGAGGCCAAGGTCTAAGCTATGGCAAAGGTTGAGATCCTCGTCGATTCTCAAAAGCTCAGCCGCAAGCCGATGGACTTCGATGTTCAGGCGTCGACTGGGGCGGCAGAGCTGTGGCAACTAAGGGACCGTATTCGCAACTATCTCGGTCGGGCAGAAGGTTCGACGCTGCACGTGCGTCTCGACGACGTCCGCTATCGGAAACTCGCTGATCTGGACGGCATGACCGACCTGACTGTTGTGCATGTCACGCCACGAAGTGAACTGGCCGCAACCACCGGCGAACAGATTCCCTACTGGTGCGACTCCGCCACGATCGTCGAGCTCGGGCTGCTCAATGCGCCAGTACCTGCACCGCAGGATTGGTCTGGTCAACCGTGCGACATGAAATTGTTGTCCCTTCTTAATGCACGGTTAGTCGCACGAGACATCGAACCCGAAGAGCTGTTATTTCTTCTGTATCAAAGTGGAAAAAAAATCAGCCGCTTGCTAGCCTCCGAAGCAATCATTAACCATTTTGCAACGATCCTCGGCAAGAAGCTTGAGCCGTCCGGAATTCCGCTGATCTTCGAATGCCTGGCCTGCGACAACTATAGCGCTCAACTCGAAACACTTTTTCGACAGATTTTCCAAGACAAAATCAAAGCGTTCACGATGGCGCATGACTTGCCATGGACCTTTAACGCTCGACACTTTCCTGACGAGATCACGGATAAGTTGGCGCTGACGGATGACTGGTGGCGGGCGATCAGTCCAGACGCCGAGCTCGCCCAGTTGACAGACCGGGTGTTGCTAAAGATTAATAAAGGCACGATCTCGCCTGGTCAGTTGTCGGACATTGTATGGACTTACAGCAGGGTACAACTCGACAAGATCGCCATGGCCGTACAGCACGATCCTAGGATTGCTACGCAAGATTTGTTATCGCGAATTAGCGGGCTGAACCGACCAGAAACCGCCGACCTCGAGCGCCGAATCGCAGAGCTACTGGAGGTCATGAGTCCAGGTCGGTTGGCGCCCGAAAGTACTGCCAAGCAAGCGTTGGAGTGGGCGAACCGTTACCTGGCCCATGCTCGCAGCGCATTCCGGCGGGAAGCGGAACCGAACGCCAACATTAGCGCTAGTTTTAGCGATTGGGTGGATGCCCAGTCGCATCGAATCACGCTGAGCGACCACAACTGGCGCTCTGTCGCTGCAACCGTTAAAGGTGGCCTCGAGCGGGGAAGTGATGTCATCTTGCTCGTGATCGATGCGTTCGGTGCGATCGTGAGCGACCGCCTAGTTCAACGCTTGCAGAGCGCGATCGACTGGCAAATCAGCTCGCAGTTTCTATTTGGGCCGCTACCGACGATTACCGAAGTCGCAAAAATGGCTGTGGCTTCAGGGCTGGATGTCGCTCAACTTCCTTCAGATAAGGAGCAGGCCCTGCGCAACGCCTACCGGACTGTTCTTCCCGAAGCGGAGGCGGTCCAGTTCAGCTCATCGTGGAAGGATGTCAATGTCACGATGCATGACGCGGCAAGACTCATGGTCGTGTTCGAAAATCAATTCGACGAACAAGTCCATCAATGCATTACTTACGCAGATCTTGATGCACAACTCGAGGTGGTGTGCACGAAAGTCAGCAACAGCATCGAACGCTGGGTAAAGGAATCTGCGCTGCGCGACCGCGCGCTTGAGATCTACATCACTGCCGATCACGGCATGGCGCGGATTGTCACCGCCATGGACGTGCCACCACATCAACTGACGAGGACAGTCAAAGAACGGTGTATAGAGGTCGACGGATCGGTCACACAGGCGCCGGCAGATTATTACTTGGTCACGCCCGAAGGAAGTGGAAAAAGCAAATACATCGTTCCGCGCGGCCGTGTCAAATTCTCAAAAGGGATCGAGCGATTTGTACATGGCGGACTCTGTCCCGAAGAGGTGTTGATACCGTTCATTGGTATTCGTCGTTCTGAAAACATCCAAGCTCCTGACGTCCTCATTACGGCAGAGCCGGGTGAGGTCCAAACCAACGGGCAGGGGTGGACCTTGGCGTTGAAGGTGACAGCGGGAGCCGCGCACCTTCGACGGGTGCACATTTCCTGCGAAGCACCGTTCACCGGCTCGTGCATCGTTGAGCACGTCCCCGAGCATCAATCCAAGTTGGTGACGATGCATATTCACTCGACCGTACCGCAGGAAGGGTGGGTCAACATCGTGTTGAAAGTGGCTCACGTCGTCATAGGTGGTTCCGGATTCCAAGAATCGCAACAGACTGTATCGGTAAACTTGCGTCCACACATCCTGATCCGGGAACAAGGTGCGGCAGACTTCGACAATATGTTTGATTGAAAAGATAATGGACTTTGACTTAAAACTGAAAGACGTGTTTGGCGACCTCGTGATCGACAAACAATTAGTGCGCTCTTTAGGCATCCGGAATGAGCGGACGATCCCAAGCTTCGTCGAAGAATGGTTGGTGACCCGTTTCGCAAAGCCCGACACCGACAACGACGAGACGCGCCGTGCAATTCTTGATTTCATCAAGAAGCACCTGCCGGCGAAGGTTGATAAAGATTTATTCCTCAACCGCTTACACAACGGCGAACAAGTCACGGTGCTTGATGCGTTTAAGGCGCGGGTTGACCTTGCCAAGGATTGCAAGTATGTCAGTGCACCGTCTTTGCAACAGGCGAATATCTCGGTCGATCAGGAAACGATTGACGACTGCCCGGACTTGTTGACGGGTGGCTTATGGGGCGCTGGGCGCTTGCACTATTCCCGCGACCAGAAAGCGCTGAAGCTCATCGAGTTTAAGCCTATGCAATCAGGCAAGGTCTCGCTCAAGCATATGGCGGAGGTGCGCCCACAGTTCACCACGGCCGAGTGGATCGACGTGATTATACGTACGATGGGACTCGAGCCGTCAGCTTATAACCAGCATCAAAAGCAGCGCTTAGTGCAACGTTTAATTCCGCTCGTGCAGACCAACGTCAACATGATGGAATTAGCGCCGAAAGGCACCGGCAAATCCTTCGTGTTCTCCAATCTGAGCCGTTACGTATGGCTCAACAGTGGCGGCGCGCTGAGTCAGGCCCAATTGTTCTTCAACATGAACACGCGAGAAATTGGTTTGCTGGGCGGGCGTTTCGACTTGCTGGTATTGGACGAAGGACAATCTATTGACTTCCAGGGCGCCGACAACATCCATGCGAAATTCAAAGATTACTTGGAGTCTGGGAAGTACACGGTCGGACCGAATCAAACGACGAGTGAATGCGGTCTGATGATCCTGGCAAATATTGCCTTGTACGGCGGACAGCCGGAGCGACAAGACTATATTCGTGAGTTGCCGGAAATGTTCCATGACTCGGCGTTGTTGGACCGGTTCCACGGCATCTTGCCCGGTTGGGAAATACCACGTTTCCAAACGGAGTCGGTGGCACGTGGCGCTGGACTCAAGGCGGATGTCTTCGGCGAGTACGCGCACCAGTTGCGCCACGTGTCGCCGAGTGAATTCCCTTACGGGAACGTTCCGCGTTTGGCTGGTGACTCACGTGATGTAAAAGCCGTCGAAAAGATTGCTGTTGCCCTGTCCAAGTTACTTATGCTCAATCCTGGTGACGCCGATTACGAGACTTATGTCATGCAACCGGCGTGCGATCTTCGCCAGCGTGTGCGCAGCCAGCTTGCTGCAGTGGATGGCTTTGAGATGTCCGCCGAGTTGAAGGTGAAGGTGTTGGCTTAATCGGCGATGGGCGGCGGAATTGCCTACTCGTTAAAAAAGACGGGCATCCGATCACGACCGTCGCCGCTACTTAGGTCACACAGAGCCAGTGCATCAATTGCGATAACTGAATGAGTACAGAACGCGCTTTTGCGGCGCTCAGTAATGAAAATCGGCGGGTGTTGGTGGAGGTGACTCTACCCGATCGTGAATTGACGATCAGTCGCTCTTTTGCTGCGATCTGTGACGCTGAACGTTGGCTAGCAAAATTGGTAAGTGTCGGACTTCGTAAAACCGACTGTAAATATTTAATCAATAAAACGATAGTGCCTTTTGAACTGCAAGCTATGGGGCCCATCCGCATCATCGACAAGAGGGTAGCGAAGCGATTTGAACTGCCAAGCATATTCTCGTGAACGCGAACGATTCAGCATACCTAGTCGAAATTGGCGTCGAGCCGAATTTGAGAATTGATTTCATTCTGTAAGGGATAGGTAATACATTCTTTGACTTTGCAGGACGTTGATTGTCGGGCTGATAACACAAGGTGGCAGGCATTGCTGAGCGGACGATAGCCCGGCCAGTGACAACTGTTGTCGTGCCACTTGTCGATACGCGACGGGTGAGTACTCGATGCGCTTGAGCCAACAAGCACTTACGCTTCGGTGTTCAGTGGGGTTCGCTGTGGTCATGTAGCAATGGTGCAACAAGAGGGACGATTCGAAGCGTGATAGCAGCGCAGTTAGATTGGCGGGCAGACTTCGCGGAAGAGCGCCCTAAATGGACTAGCACTATCGTACAATGTGATTGATGAAGAGCAACATTGATGGCGGATGCCGGGACAAGCGGTCGGTTCCACATGTCAGGCTAGCACTGCTATGCTCGCGTAGGCCCAGGGGTACCTGTACCGAATGCGTTGAGCGAAAAATTACCTGTAAATAAACACAGGTGTTCGTAGAGACGTTACAATTAATGATACATGTGGGCAAAGTTTACAGTCCGCATTTTTGACGACTGGTGAAATTCACCAGTGAGCGACGCACCGGAACCATGACATTCAAAGAACTGCAAATCGATGCCCATTTTTCGGGCCACGAGACCTTTCCTCTACGACAGATGTGGCTCAAAAAAGCCGTCGAGCATGCTGGTACAAATTGGATCGTGTCTAAAGAAACTTTCTCGGACGACGGTGCCATCGCCACCTTTGGTGTTGGGCGAAACATGGTTGCGTCAATCAAACATTGGGCGCTTGCATGTGAAGTGATGCGCGAGGATGAGTCGAAAAAGCACTTCGTCTTAGACGAAGTGGCACGGAAGATCTACGTCGATGGTGGTTACGATCCCTATTCAGAAGACCCAACCACGACGTGGTATGCGCATTGGTGTCTCGCCGGCCGCGGGGCGCGATCAACGACTTGGTTTTGGTTGTTTAACGTATTGAACGCCCAGACTTTTACCCGCGACGAAATAATGCCGACCTTGACGAAATTTGCTCAGTCGATTTCTGGTGGAAAGAAGTTGTCGCAAGCAACCCTTGCGCGCGACCTCGAGACCTGCGTACGTGGTTATGCCCCGCGTTCGGCCTCGAGCTCGGTCGAAGAAGCGGCGGAACCGATGCTGGCCGAGCTTGGCCTTATTCAAGAGGAACGCAAGGGTGTGTACTCGTTCCGCCGCGGTCAAAAATCGTCGCTCACAGACGCTTTTTTTGCCTGGGCCTTGGTCGATTTTTGGGATCGTTACTATGCCGGCGAAACGTCGTTGACGTTTGAAACCATCGCTTACGGGGCAGGCTCGCCGGGACGCGTATTCAAGCTCGATGAAGAATCGACGGCAGAGCGATTGTTTGTGCTGTCGAGTCTGACCGATGGCAAGCTGAAGTGGTCCGATACGTCGGGCTTGCGTCAAATCTATCGAAGTGAGTTTGACGCACAGAGTTTTAAGCGCTTGATGATGAAGAGGTCGTATGAATAAGGCTGCGGAGATGCAGTTCGGGCAGTCTGTCCAAATCGCGCGTCATTATCGCCGTTCAGTTCGCATCGATGCCGACATTGGCAGGGACGATGCGCTCGATGGCTATGTATTGACCGACACTGCCCGCGAGGCACTGTCGATCATGGCACGCCAAATCAACGGCTCGACAGATCGCGCGTTCACCTGGACTGGCCCTTACGGTGGGGGTAAGTCTTCCTTGGCTGTCGTACTAGCCTCTGCATTGTCCGCCGATAGCGTGGTCCGCCAGCGCGCGGCGGACATTGTGGGCAGTAACGTCCCCGGCTTTGCAGAAGCGTTCCCAGTGTCCTCAAAGGGCTGGCTCGTGCTACCTGTCGTGGGTAAGCGCGGAAGCATCTCTGCTGAGGTCGCCAAAGCCTTGGACAAAGAGCTGGCACTTTCTAAACCGCATAAGGCGACTCAGGTAACCAAGGATCTCGTCACCCTTGCTGAAGCGGGGCGTTTCGATGGCGTCATGGTGCTCGTCGACGAAATGGGGAAGTTCCTGGAAGCCGCTGCAGCCGGTGGTGAGGACATTCATTTCTTCCAAGACCTTGCTGAGAAAGCTGGGCGGTGCCGGGGACGACTCATCATTGTCGGTCTGTTGCACCAGTCGTTCCGTCAATACGCGTCCCGTCTAGGTATCGAAGCACGCGAAGAGTGGGCAAAAATCCAAGGGCGCTATGGTGACATTTCCTTTGTTGCTACTGGAGATGAAGTCGTTCAACTGATCGGTAACGCGATCGAAACCGATATCCCGCATCCGCAGAGCGTCGAGTCAGCTCGCACCGTTGCTGCCGCGATCGCTAGCCGTCGGCCTAGTGTCGGCCAAAGCATGGCCGAGCTACTCGACAAGTGTTGGCCTTTACATCCGATTACGGCGGCCCTGCTTGGTCCCGCATCGCGTCGTCAGTTTGGGCAAAATGAACGCAGTGTCTTCGGTTTCCTCTCCTCGCTGGAATCCTATGGCTTCCAAGATTTTTTGCAGAGTTGGAACGGGCAAGATGTTTATCGGGCAGACCAGTATTGGGACTATCTAAGGGCCAATCTGGAGCAGGCGATCCTCGCTTCGCCGGACGGTCACCGTTGGGCGCAAGCCGTCGAAGCGGTTGAGCGAGCCGAAGCGAAAGGCGCGGATGACCTTGAGTTGGCATTGGCCAAAGTGCTGGCCTTGATTGATATCTTCCGCGGCACTTCGGGTCTGTTGGCAACCAATGAGGTGTTGCGGGCAGCGATTGCGGCTACGTCGGAGCAGCATGTCACGGTCGCCTTAGAAAAGCTGAGCCAGTGGCGCGTCGCTGTGTACCGGAAGCACATTGCGTCCTGGACTGTATTCGAGGGCAGCGACTTCGATATTGAACAGGCGGTTGCGAAAGCACGCGCAAGTTTTGTCGGCGTCGATACGGCAACGCTGACGAGTATGGCGAATCTCCATCCGGTGGTGGCCAAGCGCCATTACCACGAAACCGGCACGTTCCGGTGGATGGGCGTTTCCTTGCATACGCTGCAGGAGGCTGAGCGTTTAGCGGAAAACTACAAGCCAGAAAAAGGTGAATTCGGCCGCTTTGCCTTGGTCTTGCCGGACCGGCAAGCTGTTGAGCAAGACACCATGGCTCGCTTGGCGGCACTGCAGTGCGACTCTTCTGAATCAGTTGTCTTCGGTGCCCCCCCGAACTTCCAGCTCGTTGCTGACCTTGGCGCTGAGTTAGTGTCATTGCGCCTTGTGGAGGAAACCAGCCCTGAGCTCGAAGGCGATTCTGTCGCACGACGTGAAGTTGCGGCACGCCTGTTAACGGTCAAGGGCGCGCTCGAGGAATCGCTGCGCGAAGCGGTGGCCAAAGCCCGCTGGCTGTTCGAAGGTGGCGCTATCAATGTTGACAGCTTGTCCGCAGCGGTGTCGGATATGGCCGATAAACGGTTCATCGCCGGCCCGACTGTGTGGAGCGAGTTGGTGAATCGTGACGTCCTCTCGACGAACAGCGTGAAGGCTCGACGGGATCTGATGCACCGCATGGTCAACCACGGCCACCAGAAGCATTTGGGCATTGATGGCTTCCCTGCCGAACGCGGCCTGTACGAAACGGTGCTGTGTGAGACTGCACTGCATGGGCTCGTCGGGGAAGACACCTGGGGCTTTAAATTTCCTCTACCTGAGGACAAAGCTGGACTGCATACGCTTTGGGTAAGCACCAAAGAAGCGGTGTCCAATACAGACAGTAAGGGGCTCAGTGCGGCCGAGATTTACGAGCGCTGGGCGCGTCCGCCTTACGGCGTCAAGTTTGGTCTAATGCCTATCTTTTTACTGGCGTTTGCGCTTGGCTACTCGGAACACATTGCCGTGTACCGTGATGGGATGTTCGAGCCCAAGCTCACCGATGTCGATGCCGACGAGCTTTTGCAAGATCCGCGCCGGTTCAGTTTGCGCTGGATTGATAGAGACAGTGACCACCTGCTGGCGGTGAAGTCGATTGCCGATGCGTTGCGCAAGCATCACTTCGCACCATCTGGCGATTCCCCGCTGGACGTGTCGCGCAGTCTCGTGAAGCTCGCGTTCTCGTTGTCCTCATGGGCCAAGCGTACGCAAACTGTCTCGAAATATGCGAAAGCTGTACGCGACATCTTACTGCGCGCAAGCGACCCGAACCGCCTACTGCTGATTGATTTGCCGACCACGCTCGGAGTGCCAGTCACCGAAGTTGGCACTGCGATCGAGCCGCTGTTGAAAGAGCTGATCGATGCTTACCCCAACATGCTAAGGAGAGTAGACCAAGCAATGGCTGAGGCGCTTGATGCTGCGACGGACGAGGAGGGGGAGCTGCGTGAACGTGCGGAACCGATCTCGAAATTCGGTGCCGATCTCCGCCTCCAAGGCTTTGCCGCGCGCCTCATGAAGCGCAACGAATCGCTGGAGTCGATCGAAGGCATCCTGAGCTTAGCAGCGAATAAACCGCCACGGGATTGGACCGACCTGGACATTGAAAGCGCGCTGCTGGCAGTCTCTGACCTTGCGCTCGCGTTCCGGAAAGCCGAGGCACTCATCAATGTGCAAGGACTCGGGCTTGGACGAGAGGCGATTTCGGTCGTCATCGGTACGGGTGGAACCTCGACGGTCATCACAAAGACGTTTGAGCTGGCGCGGCGCGATAAACAGGTCGTCGACCAGGCGGTCAACGATGTCCTGGCGCGGCTTGAGAGTTTGGGATTGAAAGGTGATTTGCTGTTCGCTACGCTCGCCAAAGCGAGCTCTGCCTTGTACGAAAAGGAAACGAACCATGGCTGAACGACACGTTCTAGGACTGTCTGGAGGGCGAGACAGCGCCGCACTTGCTGTGTACGTCCGGCAAACGATGCCTGAGCTCGACGTCGAGTATTTCTTTACCGATACTGGCAAAGAGTTGCCGGAAGTCTATGAGTTTTTGGGGCGCCTAGAAGGCTATCTTGGTAAACCGATTTTGAGGCTGAACCCGCGGCGTGACTTCGATTTCTGGTTGCGCGAATACGGTAATTTCTTGCCCTCCGCCCAGACCCGATGGTGTACCCGTCAGTTGAAGCTCGCGCCCTTTGAGCAGTACGTGAGGCCCATGCTTGCCGCTGGCGACAAGGTGTTCTCCTATGTCGCCATTCGCTCTGATGAGGATTACCGCGAAGGCTATTCAGCCAAGCAAGCGAATCTCAAAATTCTTATGCCGTTCCGTGAAACCGGCATCGACAAAGCAGGCGTGCTTGAAATCCTCGAGTCTTCGGGCGTCGGCATGCCGAAGTATTACGACTGGCGTAGTCGTTCTGGGTGTACGTTCTGCTTTTTCCAGCAAAAAATTGAATGGGTCAGGCTAAGAGAGCAGCATCCTGACGCGTTCGAAGAAGCCAAAGGGTACGAAAAGACCGCATTAAATAGTGGTTCACCGTTTACCTGGACTCAGGGTGAGCCTCTGACTGACCTAGAAAAGCCAGAGCGTGTTGCCCAGATCAAGAGCGACTTTAAAATCCGGGTCGAACGAGAAAAGGCACGCCGACCAGTGAACCCCTTGCGTCAATGGGAAGAAAATATTGACATTGATGACCTCTACGGCGAGGACGAAGGCGGCGGTTCATGCAATATTTGCCACAAATGACCAGATTGATCGGTCGTAAGGCGTAATACACAGCAATAAGCAGCAAAAAGGGGAGCGTCGTCTCCCCGTTTACGTTGGATCGGCCTCCATACCGTTTTCACCCCCGCCACCTTCAACAAACGTCGAGTATCTCCAACGTTCACGTTACCATTGACCTAAGCCAAGCCGCTTGCATGTATGACGGCGTTTGGCCCGTAAATAGGCATCCTGTGTGCTCGATAAAGTTGCCATAGCGCCGCGCTTGAAGTCGGGAACGACCAAATGACGAACGAACGATTAAGCAATCTTGGACACGGGAAGTTTGTCGGAGGGTATTTATACCTCCACACCTCTGCGCTAGCGCTGTTACCAGAAAAATGGCAACAGGTGACTGAGGCCGCGGCAAATTTAGCGGGCTTACGCCACGACACGGATTTCAATGTCGTCAAGCTCAGCAATGAAGCGGACGAGCTATCGCTTCTTCATTACCGCGATTTTTTTGATGACCCGTTTCCTTGCCTAGGCCGCAGCTGGCGCGTCTCGCTGCTACGCGGCACAGTGGTGTATCGCACCTATGAAGCATCACCCAATCCGCCAATCCTGCATCGCAAGGAATTGCTACTATCGACATCGCACCCTCGTCAGGAGGAATACCGCACGACGACCAGCAATGCCGAAGCCCTTGGCTTGTTCAAACAGACAAACCGCATTGGTTTTCGGGCGCACTGGCATGCAATGATCGCGGAGCGTGGCTACACCTTGATCAAGGGCGAGTTTGTACCAATCGCGAATGCTGCGCCCACTGCCCGTGAAATCGCGGTGCCTCGCGTACAGCCAGAGGCAACTATCCGCCGTCATCTCACAGCCTTGTCGCGATCGAACTTTTCCGTGCCAGTGCAAGCGCTGCTTCGGCACGCACTGATCAGCGCTGATACCACAATATTCGACTACGGATGCGGTAAGGGCGACGATGTTCGCAATCTCTATCTAAATGGCATTCAAGCAGCCGGATGGGACCCGTACTATGCGAGTGATTCGCCCAAGCAGAGCGCTCAGGTCGTCAACTTAGGCTTTGTTATCAACGTCATTGAGGACATTGATGAGCGTGTAGCGGCGTTACGCGACGCTTATGCTCTGACGGAGGGCGTGCTATCGGTTGCGGCAATGTTGACCAGTCAGACCCCACCGGACGGACGCCCCTACGGCGACGGTTACTTATCGTCTTGGAAGACATTCCAGAAATACTACTCGCAAGCGCAACTGCGTGACTTCATCGAACATACGCTCGATGAAAGCGCAATTGCGGTCGTGCCAGGGGTCTTTTTTGTCTTCCGTGACAAAGAACTTGAACAACGTTTTCTTGCGACGCGCTACGGCCAGCGTAGCCGTTCCACGCTATCACAAGGTTGGTTTTATGCACGCGAAGCCAGGCCTACTTATGATTCGAAGGCCGGTCGACCGGCGAAAGCACCGCGGACGCCAAGTCAAGTGCTTGACCGCGCAACGCAACTATTTGCAGCGAACGAAGCCACGCTCCATCAATTATGGGAACGCGCGATTGAGCTCGGTAGACCGCCGGAAAAGCACGAGGTACCGAGCGAACTCCTTGACCACATTGAGCAGTCGATCGGCTCCTTGCCGAAAGCGATTCGTCTCGCGCTCGCTAACTTTCCGGCACCTGAACTTGAGCGCGCACGTGCCGCAAGAACAGCCGACTTGTTGGTGTTTGGGGCACGACAACAGTTCGAGAAGCGAGCCGCCTACCGTCAGCTCGAACCTGGATTAAAAGCGGACGTTCGTGCCTTCTTCGGCGAGTTCACCACCTGGCAGGCAAATGCCCGCGCCGTGCTGTTCAAGATTGGGGATTTGTCCGCGATTGACGTCGCATGTCGGGAGGCTGCGGAGCAGGGCTACGGATTGTTGCAACAGGGACACTCTCTCCAGGTTCACTTCAGTGTGCTTGAAAGGCTACCGACCCTGCTGCGGGTATATGTGGCCTGCGCAACTCTACTATGCGGGGATATGTCCGAATTCGATCTGATTAAAATTCACATCCGCTCGGGGAAAGTCACGTTACTGAAATTCGAGGACTTCGAGACAAGTCCCTTGCCGCGCTTGGTCCAGCGTATCAAGGTCAACTTGCGTGACCAAGACCTCGATGTGTTCGATTACGGTGAGACGTATGCGCCGACCCTGCTCTACTACAAGTCTCGATATATCAATGAAGCGTTTCCTCACTTCGCGGAGCAGGTCGCGTTCGAGGCCGCCGTTGGGCAGCTTGGCTTGCACGACCTCTCAGGCTATGGTCCTTCAGAGGCCGAATTCTATCGGGCCCTGACGGCGGCGCGCTGGGAGGTCGTCGGCTTCGAGCTCCGGCGTAGCAGTCAAATCCCGGACCTGCATGCGCCGTGCGGTGCCAATTTCACGTTTCGAGACTTCATTGAATGCGGTGAGACGCAAGAACGAACGGGCCTTGCCAATCGTCCGCAACAAGCTGACACCTACACTGCCTTATACGACCTGGCGAAGCACGTCATCGATCCGGTCGTCGACTACTACGGCATGATCCGACTGACTTACGGTTTTTGCTCCAAAGAACTCGCTAGCGCAATTGGCCGTCGGATTGCACCCGAGCGCGACCAACATGCCGGTCACGAACTCAAGAAAAATGGGACGCAGATCTGCGCGCAACTCGGTGCAGCCTGCGATTTCCTGGTGGAGGACGAGAACATGGAGGAAGTCGCGATGTGGGTCTTTGAAAACACGAATGTGGACCGTGTCTATGTGTACGGAAAAGACCGCCCTATCCACGTCAGTTATTCCCAGACGCCTGCTCGGCAGCTCGTTGAAATGAAACTGTCCCCCAGCGGTCGACGCGTGCCACGCGTGATACGCGAGCCATAAGCAGAAACTGACGCAAGGAGTGTCGGCTGTCCGCACCTCAACTATTGTCGCCGTACAGCGTCTTGGTGACGCTCACAGCGTGCTTGCAAGAGCTCGCTCACGTTGACGCATGGAGGCCGGCTGTATTCGCATTTCCGCCTGCGTCGGTCGTCTTTTAGACAGGCACAGTCACAGACAAGTTGACAAGCGAACATTGTGCGCGCACAATGTGCGTACTCTTCATCGTGTAAGGATTCAACATGCCGTGGAAATATGTTTACCCCAGTGCTGTTGCAACTGAAACCAGTACCAATACCATATTCGGCGTGAAAATCGGACGCATGCCGAGCACGATGGACGATGTCGAGTTGACGCCGTCGCCAAGTTCGAAGCAGAGATTTGATGCAGTCACTATGCAAAAGCTGCGCGCCGAGTTCTGGGAAACGTTCCAGGAAAATCAGCGCCGTTATGCAATGCGCGAATTAGTCGACAGCAAGTTCGGTGGCGATACCTTGCAGGCGTCGATTGCAATCCAAAATATAACGAAGAAGTCAGTATCACATCGCACTATGCAGGCATGGCTGATGGAGCCGGGTGCCCGCAGTAGCCGCTCTTGTCCTAAATGGGCATTGCTAGCGCTCAAAACCTTCGTCGACGCCCCCGAGAATGCCGAGTACCTCAAGAGTTGCGAGAGAATCTCTGCCCGTACGTCATCGTATATGCCTTACTCGACCGCAGTCGATGTTAAATACGCTGTCAAATATGCGACTAACGCGATTGTCGGTGACGAAAAGCGGGAACGGGAATGGGGCGATGCAAGCTTCACGTCCTTACCCCATATGATTAGCCTGTTCGAAAACAAAACCGAGCGTCACCTTGAGTATTTGGATCAGCATGTGCACGCAACGTGGCGCGCGCTCCGTGAGGCCACGGATTTCGATGATTTTAGGAAGCGCGTGTTGGACGAAATAAGGGACAAGGAGATTGGGGACATGATCATCCGAAAGACGCGCCGCGCTATCGAGCAGGGCACCGACGAGTTCTCGGATGATGGAGAATCGACAAAGTGAAGGCAGCGCAACATTAAGGATGCGGCCACCTCATTGCTTGTCTTACGCCGCTAAGTGCCAGCTGCGTTGCTAGTTATTACCGTTTGAAGCCTACGCCAAGCGACTGCGAATGCATTCCCGGGAGCAATCCCTTTTGAGCCGCGGCTCGCCAAACGTCGAACCTTCCTCATCAAAATACCGCGCATTCTCGATAGCGTATTCGTACCCAAAAATTTAGGTTCATCGCGCCTTACCGGGGAATGCATCCTTGATTTTCAGGAAGAAATAGGATGCGTCCCGAAAACCGTATGCCATGCGTTTGATGACCTTGATACGGTTGTTGACGCCCTCCAGGATCGATGAGTTCATAGGATAGATGGCCGAGGCAAGGATGCCGCGACGGTACTTGCGCAGGCGTTTGGCAAACTGGACGAGTGCGGCAATCTGGCTGTCCAAAGCAAATCGGAGCCACGTTTTCCATCGACGTGCAGCTTCACGCACCGTCGGCGCGTACCAGATCTCTTTCAGCTCAGTCTTGAGTAGGTACACCGTCGCCAAGGGCTGGTTCGCCGCCAGGAGCTCGTCGAGTTTGACCGCCTGGTCGTCCTCCAGGTTGGCACGATTGCGCAGCAAGAGCCAGCGACTCCGCTTGATCACCTGGCGTGCCTTCGGCTCGGCGCGCAGGGCGTTTGCCTGGTCGACGCGGACGCGGTCAATGACATCGCGGCCGAAGCGCGCAATCACGTGAAACAGGTCGTACACCACCTCGGCATTCGGGCAATGTTGGCGCACTTCCAGATCGAACGCCGTGTTCATGTCCATGGCCACGGCCTCGATTTGTCGGCAGCCTTCGGTGCCCAAGGCTTCGAAGAACGGTCGGATGGCCTCCCGGCTGTTACCTTCGCCGACCCACAGCACGCGCATGCGCTGGGCGTCGAGTGCGACCGTCGCATAGCGGTGCCCCTTGTGCAGGGCAAATTCATCCATCACGATGCGGCGCACATCGCTCGCCGAAAATTCGCCATGCAAGCGCGCCAGCCGTTGCTGGTCGATCGCCTTGATGGTGTGCCAGTGCAGGCCGGTGAGCTTGGCCACATGGGCGATCGGCAGAAGTTGCGCAAGCGCTTCTACCCACAGTCGGACGCGATGCGTCATGCGAGAACGCCGATCCAGCCACGAAATGTGCTCGGCTACGCGAGCATCGCAATGATGGCAATCGAGCCGTCGGATCGGCACGTCAAGCCAGACACGCCTGTCAAGGCAATCGCGATCCCTGACTCGACGTCTCCTGCGCTCATGAATCAGGGAGCAGGATCGATGGCAGGCGCCACATAGTGCTTCGCTCTCCGGGCATTCCGCCAGTACGACCAGCAGGGAGCCGTCTGGTTCTTCGCGGACGGTATCGACAACATGGCCTTCCCAAAACGG
>Ga0308170_10000564_pt1 | contig 44203 bp, 34 predicted proteins | sample PhyBR2_2_FD_202136 | JGI IMG/M metagenome (GOLD analysis project Ga0308170, IMG submission 202136) | Phyllosphere microbial communities from UC Gill Tract Community Farm, Albany, California, United States - DLSLSB.R2 | ecosystem: Host-associated > Plants > Phyllosphere > Unclassified | place... | reverse complement strand
CGTCGCCGCCACGGCAGCTGTTGCAGTGACCGGCAGCAGCGGCGTTTGGGCGGCATTCCGCGATGCCGGAGATCCGATGGCGGGATGATGCAGGTCGCTGGGCTGATCCGTGCCATCGGCACCGGTGCTATTGTTGACCGATACCAGCTGTTCACCTGCCTTGCTCCCGTGCAGAGTGCCGTGAAGCCATTGTGATACTGTCGCACCCCAATTATCGAAAGCGTGATGATCGACGCGGGCTCCCTGCAGATCTTCAATCAAGTCTCGCAGCGACGCGGTGTTCGACTCTCCAATCGCCTTGGCCAGCAGCTCACTGGTGTGTTCGGACTTGTCGCCATGCATCACCTGCTGCATCGCTGAATAGCGCGCGCTCGCGTCAGCGTCGGCAAATTTTTTCCGTAGCGTTTCAGGAAGCGCGTCCAACGCCTCCTGAAGCGTGTGATTCTGCTGTTGGCTCTCCGAGAGTACTTTCACCAGCTCCGCATTGGGTGCCGGTGGCGACGGCGCAGCCAGCAGCGCGCCTCCCAGCCGGTTCACTACCGTCAGCTGCTGCCAGTAATCCGGCAACTTGGCCACAAGGCGCGATACCGGATGCGTCAGCTGGTTCGTATCGGGTCCCAGCTTGGGCAACACCTGACTGACCTTCCACAGCACGACCGCAACGGCCAGGGCGGGAACCAGTTGCTGTACTGGCAGTGGAAAAGGCGGCACACCGTGCTGATCGATCTGCTCATGCAGCGTGTACAGCCCGTTGCGAACCTGCTCAGGCAGCGAAAGAACCAGCGCATCCAGCGTTTGGTTATTGCGAAGCGAAGGCAGCCATGCGGCGCCCGTCAGCGCGATGGCTTGCAGCACATCCGGCCAGCGCCCGGACTGAGCGGCCTGGTGAATACCGGACACCAGCGTAGCCCACTGAAACGGCACACCCAGTGCCTGTCCAGCCGCATGCATGGCACCATCCCGCAATGACTGTTCTGGCAGTTTCAGCAGGGCCGATACAATGCATGGGTCGAGCGTCATGCTGGCTTTCCGCGCAGCCAACGCCTCACTCAGTGCTTTGTAGAGTTGCTCGAATGCTACGACATCATCAGTCGCAGCCTTGAGTAGCCGGTCACCGAATCTAGCCCGCAGATCGGCTGACTCCTGCGGACCGCTCTGCTCGATGTCCTTCAGCAAAACAGCAGCCCTCAGCACGCGCGATTCGCGCGGATCCTGCACGGGAATATGGCGGTTCTCCAGCCTGGCCTGGACCAAGGGAGGCGTCTGCGCGGTGCGGGAGAGCGCGCTGGCGGAGACGCGCACATTATTGAGACCGGCTGCTGCGTGGAGAGCAGAACCTTTGGCTGCGGGTACGGGTACAGACTGCACTGGACTTCACCTCTGAAACGGGAAGCCATCAGCTTTGCGTCTACGCGACCTGTACTCTACCGTTGGTATGTATGGAAACTGCCGGCTATTGTCCATCCTGTTACCAATGTAACAAGCCATCGGTTTGGATTCGACCCATGTGTCAAGGATGATCTGAACGAATGCTCCGGTAGTACAGGCAGCTGCCCGGCAACCTGAGACAATGGCAACACATGTTGAGGAAACCATCCATGCAGCTGCCGTTCGGCGCCGCCAAGGGCCTGGACAAGCGCAAACAGCCTCGCCGGGAGATCTTTCCTGGCGAGACTGGGATTAGGCATATATGAGTTTTTCGGATTGCTGCACCGCGTGAAGTGCAGCGCTGCCAACGTGGCCGCCGTTACGGTCACGCATGCGCTTTGCACGGCCAGGAAGACTACTCCTGTGCCGGCGCGTGCGTAGAACTGTGGGGCTGCAAGGCCGCCTTGCTTGTTGCGGACTGGCCAGGAGCACGGCTCAGGTGCTGATACTGTTCACGCTGACCAATTTGTGGATGACACGCCGGCAGCTGATGCCGGTCCAAGGGTAAACCCGCCTGGGAGTTCCTGCTGGCACCTCCAAAACAGCAGAACATTACCAACCTGAAATGTCAGTCGGTCGCAGATCGTGCCCGACCCGAGAATTCAGGGCTCAACGTTGGTTGTTCAGAGCAACCTTGATCAAGAGCTGGAAGAAGAATTCGCAAAGCTCGATTCAAGTGTTGCGCTTGCAAGTTGAGACCGCCCTGTTCATGGGTCGGGCACCGTTGCCAGCAATGCGCCGACGGATCGTTACACCGCCTCCTCCCCAGTATAAGGATTGAAGATGCGATCAGGCATCTTCGTCGGGGACGTCATCAGGACATAGAGGACGTCGTCTACTTCCTGGACCGCCAACACCTTGGTCACCGCCCCTGGCACAACAGCGACATGGTCGGCCAAGAAAGTGTCTGCCAGATTCTTTTTATTGACGCTGTCATCATAAATGTAGACCACCTGCTTCGTTGCTGCCGCCGGAGCAGCGTCGCGCGTCCATCTGTCGTTCCGCCACTCCAGCGCGTTGAAGAACTGCGTGGATGCTGATTGAACGCCTGCATCCCGGAAGCTTTCACCGACACCCCGTCTCAGGCGCTCAGCCCCATTCGGAGTGACATATGCTGCCCGATAGGCACGCCCGGCATAACTGTTCAAGTGAGCAAATTCGTCGAGAAATGCCTGCGTAGCCGGCGTGATGATCCCACTTCGAAGTGACACGTTGATCTGTGCTGGCCGAGCCGATCTCCGCGGCCGTGTAGGTTCGCTCGCTTCCAGCGCCCGCCGGTGCGGCCAGGCCAGCACTAGCGCGCGTGTGCCTGCTGAGCGTCAATTGCGGCCCCCGCCCGGCGGATCTGGACGAGGTCGACTTCGTACCGCGATCGGCATGACCTGAACTGCCCTGGATCGAATCGCGCGTGTACAGCGCCCTCTGCGGGGCCAGATGCAGATCACCTCGCCCAGGACCCGGGACCAGCGCCGCCGTGCGCCGGGAGCTTGCACCGGCCGCCGAGGGTGGCATCAACGCCAGGAGAGCCGTCGCTGCAACCACGCCGCAACAAACCCGGGGACAGACGACGTCGCAGCCCGCGTTGTTCCGGTATTGGAGACCGCCTCCAGTTCCCGGGCCAACGTGCGCGTCATCTTGGGCGCGAGACAGGGCTGGCCGGACACTGGCTTGCCGGCGGCCAACCGCGCTGCTTCGTTTTTCCCAGCGCGTGCCGGGTGGCCTGCGCGGGCAGTGAGTTAATACGGGGCATAGGCAATGATTCGGCAGCTGGGGACCGATGCACTCTATGCAGCGTGCAGACTGTACTCAGCACTGCATGTGTCACTGTGTGTACGTGGATCCTGACGTCGCTCCTTACAGCCAACCCGGTCAGCGCCGAACGGCGGGGCGGCAGGAGGGGGACCCCTCGGCATGCCGCTTAACGTTCATCTCGATGAAGCGATATACTAGCCACACCCGCCGCCGCCCGTGCCATGACCGCCATCAGCTTCGAGTTCTATCCGCCCAAGACCGACGAACAGCGGACCCAGCTGGATCGTGCCGCGGCCAAGCTGAAGGCATACACACCCGAGTGTGTCTCCTGTACCTTCGGTGCCGGTGGCTCAACCCTCAGCTACACCGCCGAAACCGTGCGCCATCTCAACCAGCACCACGGCTTGGATGCGGCACCGCATCTGTCCTGCGTGGGTGGCACCCGCCAGGAGATCGGCGAGCTGCTCACGCTGTACCGCGCCATTGGCTGCCGGCGCTTGGTCGCCCTCCGCGGTGACCTGCCATCGGGCATGGGCTTTCCCGGTGACATGCGCTATGCCGCCGAACTGATCGCCTTCATCCGCGCCGAGCACGGCGATGCCTTCCGCATCGAAGTGGGCGCCTACCCGGAAACGCATCCGCAGGCACAGGACGCCCTGCTCGACCTGAAGCACTGCAAGGCCAAGATCGACGCCGGTGCCGATGCCGCCATCACGCAGTACTTCTTCAATCCCGATGCCTACTTCCACTTCGTCGACGAAGTGCAGCGACTTGGGGTGCAGGTGCCGATCACCCCGGGAATCATGCCGATCTCCAACTTCAGTCAGCTACGTCGCTTCTCTGAACAGTGCGGTGCGGAAATGCCGCGCTGGATTGGCCGCAAGATGCAGGCCTACGGTGACGACGCCGAATCGGTGCGTGCCTTCGGCGCCGAAGTGGTGGCCAGGCTGTGCCAACGCCTGACCGAAGGCGGCGCCCCCGGCTTGCACTTCTATACGCTGAACCTGGCCAAGCCGACCACCTCGGTGCTGAAGCTGCTGGGCAGCTGAAAGTACGCTGCGTCATCGGGATCGGCGCTACGATGCACCCATGACCCCGGCCATCAATCTGCTCAAGAAGCACGGCATCGTCCACAGCGTGCTGTCCTACCCCCACGATCCCGATGCCGCTTCCTACGGTGGCGACGCGGTGCAGCTGCTCGGGCTGGACCCGGCACAGGTCTTCAAGACCCTGCTGGCCAGCACCGAGAAGCACGCACTGCTGGTGGCGATCGTGCCGGTGAGCGGCACGCTCGACCTGAAGGCGCTGGCCGAGGCCGCCGGCTGCAAGAAGTGCGAGATGGCCGACGTGGAGCAGGCACAGCGCGCCACCGGCTACCTGGTCGGCGGCATCAGTCCGCTGGGGCAGAAGAAGCGGCACCGCACCGTCCTGGATGCCAGCGCGCAGGCGCTGCCGGTGGTGCACGTGAGTGCCGGGCGGCGCGGGCTGGAAGTGGCGCTGGCACCGGCCGACCTGCTGCAGCTCACCGGCGGTGCGTATGCGCCGATCGGCAGGTCGCGATGATCGGCAGCCTGTTCGAGCGCCTGTTCGGCACGCCCCTGCCGCCGCTGCAGGAAGGCCGCCCCGGCACCGCCCTGCTGCGGGCGCTGGGCAGTGGCGACTACGGCCTGCTGCGCACCGCAGCGGCCACCATCGCCCTCACCCGCGACGCGTCTTTGCTGGATGACCTGGCGTTGCAGTTGCCGTACGTGGAGGCGGCCCGCGCGCGCTACAACACTGACCCGAAGTGGATCCGCGAGCATTACGAACTGGATTTCGTGCTACTCAAGCTGCGCCACTGGCGTGACCACGATGGCTGCCTGTGCCAGCTGTATCCGCACTGGATGCATTACGAGCCGGGGCGCGAGATCGCCAGCGGCCATGTGATGCCCATCGCCACGGGTGTGGCCGAAGGTGGCTGGGGCGGTACGCAGGACGCCACCTGCACCGTGTGCGGGCGCGGGTGGCGCTGCACCGATCGCGAGTACCACGCGCCGTGGTGGGAGTGGAGTGCGCTGCCGCAACCCTGATCGTGTCCCTGGGGGTAGAGCCACGCCATGCGTGGCTGCCGCGATGCCGGGAGCGGTGCAGCCACGCATGGCGTGGCTCTACCGGGTCATCCGGTTACGGCCGCCAGTTGGCATTGCTCTCCCAGAACGCCACCGCACGCGCATAGGCGTCACGGTCCAGCGGCACGCCCGATCCGCCCTCGTCCACGCCCAACGCGTTGCGCATCATCGTGATCGGCGCCATCGGCACTTCGTCCGGCTCGGCGGTGTAGATGCAGCCGACGATGCCCCAGTCGGCGTCGATCGGCGAGCCTTCCTTGGCCAGCTGTTCGGCGCTGTAGAGGATCACCACCAGGTAGTTCGCGCGCGGCGATTCCACGCCTTCGAACCAGCGCACCAGCACCGGCAGTTCGTTGCGGTTGCGCGCTTCGTACGCGCTGTGCAGCTGGTGGCGGTTGGCGTCGGTGATCGGCACGGTCAGGCAGCGCGTGCTGGTCCAGTTCCCGTACACGAACAGCTTGCAGAACGGCGCGTAGCCGTTGAGCACCTTGAACGGCGCGTGCGCATTGAGGTGCGCCTGGAACTGTTCGGCGGTGCAGTCCTGGATGGTGTTGCCGCGTGGGACGCGCGGGAACAGGCGGGGACGGGCGAATTCAGTGAGGACGATGGACATGGCGGGACCATACCGAACCGCGCGCAGGCCAACAAGCCTTTTTGCATGTGAACCTAAAGAATCCAAGGGAGCAGCCGATCTAGCCAAGGCCACACACTTGTAGATTCTTTGGCATGGCAGAACCTTCTGTAGGGACGCATTTTGATTTGTACATCGACTTCGAGAAGAGCGAAGGATCAGCGTCTCGCGTATTCCACGCATCTGCTGGTCTGATCGATGCGTTTACCAAGTTCGACGTGGCGCTATCGGGAATGGTATCGATCGACATTCAGAGCGCATTGGTTCTAGATGATGTGCAAGGCGGGTCTATCCGCTCAAAGCTCAGGAACGTGATTTTTGACATCCCGGATGACGCGCTTCGTGATGGAGAATGGAGAAAGATTCTCGGTCACTTTTTGATAAAGGGAAAGTACGTTCTTTGCAAGTGGCTCGAAGATAATCCAAAGATCGACTCCATTGAACAGGTGACGCAAGTGCATGATTTGCTCTTCATTGCAGCCGAAGAGACACATGCACTTCGACTTCCATTTTATCGACCCATTGCATTCGATGACCTCCTTGAAGCTACCAAGAGGATTGACGCTGCGACCAGACACCTCCTGCCGAGCGATAGCGTGAAGTTCCTCTCTATAGCCGGAGACGCGACACTTCAAAACGAACCTCACTTGGGTGTCGACGCAGCGACGGACATCCTGATCGAGAGAATTGACAGGGTTGAGCGGACTGATCAGTTCAAAGTCAAGAAGCCGGATTTCCTAGGAAAGTCGCAATGGTCCATCAAGATTGATGGACTCTCTCAGTACGCAGACTTCGAGGACCTCACATGGCTTACGAGATTCCAAGCGGGTGATGAGGTTCTTGTTCCAGGCGACTCTCTGCTGGCCAAGCTAGTGATGGATGTTTTCTATGACTACAACGGCAAGGAAGTCCGCAGGGAGTACAAGATCGTGGAAGTCATAGATATCGTTGAGCGCCCCATCGCCCACCAAGCTCAGCTCGACTTAGACTAGATTGCAGGTGGCACGTTCGCGCGCTGGTCGTGGCCTGGCCGGTGCGATGCGGGCACGCAGGCTGTTGGCATCCTTCAAATGGCCATCGTTACGGGAAGGGAATCGCCTACATCAACGCCGAGACGTATCCAGGATCGCCTCCAGCGCCTGTTCCAACCTCGGGTGCTTGAACACGTAACCATCCTCCAACGCGCGCGCCGGCACCACGTTCTGCCCGGTGAGCAGCAGCCCGGCCATTTCCCCGAACGCCAGCTTCAGCGCGAAGGCGGGCGTGGTCAGCACCGCAGGCCGGCCCAGCACCTTGGCCAGCGTGCGCGCGAATTCGGCATTGGTCACCGCCGCCGGTGCCGTGCCGTTGTAGGCGCCGCGTGCGGTGTCATTGCTCAGCAGCCACAGAATCAGCCCAACCAGATCCTCACGATGGATCCAGCTCATCCATTGGTCGCCGTTGCCCATCGGACCGCCCAGCCCCAGCCGGAACGGCGGCAGCATCCGCGCCAGCGCGCCGCCGTCGCGATCGAGCACGATGCCGGTGCGCACCACGCAGGTGCGTATGCCCAGCGCGTCGGCCCTGAACGCCTCGGCCTCCCATTGCCGGCACAGCATCGCGGCGAAGTCATGGCCGGGCGAGGCGGCCTCGTCCAGCGGGGTGGCATCCCCCGGCCCGTAGTAGCCAATCGCCGAACCGGATACCAGCACCTGCGGCGGCGTCGGCAATGCCTGCATCCACGCCAGCAGCGCGCGCGTGGTGCCGATCCGCGAGGCGTGGAAGGCCTGCTTGCGGGCGTCGGTCCAACGGCCCTCGGTCAGCGGTTCGCCGGCCAGGTTCACCACCGCCTGCACCGGTCCCACATCGTCCAGCTGCCCCACGTACTGCACGCCCGGCGGCGGGGTGCGGCCGGGGGAGCGGGTCAGCACGCTGACCCGGTGCCCCCGTTCCAGCAGCTGCTCGCACAGGGGGCGACCGATGAAACCCGTGCCGCCGGTGATCAGGATGTCCATCTTCACTCCTCCCTCTCTGGACAGGCACTGTAATCGACATCGCGTGCAGGTCACGGCAGCAATCTGTTACATTCATCGCGATGAAGCGATATGATGGCCACACACCCGCTGCCGCCGCCGCCCATGACCGCCATCAGCTTCGAGTTCTACCCGCCCAAGACCGATGACCAGCGCGCCCAGCTTGATCGCACGGCGGCCAAGCTGAAAGCGTTCGCGCCGGAGTATGTGTCGTGTACGTTCGGGGCCGGCGGTTCGACCCTCAGCTACACCTCCGAAACCGTGCGCCATCTCAAGCAGCACCACGGGTTCGAGGCGGCACCGCACCTGTCCTGCGTGGGCGGCAGCCGCGAGGAAATCCGCGAACTGCTCAAGCTGTACCGCGCCATCGGGTGCCGCCGCATCGTCGCCCTGCGCGGCGACCTGCCCTCGGGCATGGGCCACCCCGGCGACCTGCGCTATGCGTCGGACCTGATCAGCTTCATCCGCGCCGAGCACGGCGATGCGTTCCGCATCGAAGTGGGTGCCTACCCGGAGACGCATCCGCAGGCCAACGATGCGCTGCTGGACCTGAAGCACTTCAAGACCAAGATCGACGCCGGCGCCGATGCCGCGATCACCCAGTACTTCTTCAACGCCGATGCGTATTTCCATTTCGTCGATGCGGTACGCGCGCTCGGGGTGACCGTGCCGATCGTGCCGGGCATCATGCCGATCTCCAACTTCAGCCAGCTGCGCCGCTTCTCCGAACAGTGCGGCGCGGAGATCCCGCGCTGGATCGGCAAGAAGATGCAGGCCTACGGCGACGATGCCGAATCGGTGCGCGCATTCGGTGCCGAAGTGGTCGCCGGGCTGTGCGAACGGCTGGTGGCCGGCGGCGCGCCGGGGCTGCATTTCTACACCCTCAACCTGGCCAAGCCGACCACCCAGGTGTTGAAGCTGCTCAAGCGCTGATCCCTGCGCAAATCGCTTGCAGATAACGCCGGCGCGGCTACTCTGCTGCGATGAAACTGCTTCTGCCGCTGCTGCTGTGCGCGTTGTGCCTGCCTGCCCCGGTGTCGGCGCAGGCGCAGCGCGTGAACCGGTGTACCAACGCGCAGGGCCAGACCGTCTTCACCGACCGCCGCTGCGACGCGCTTGGCGCCACCGAGCGGATGCCCGCACGCACGCCCACCGTGGGCAACACCGGCATCTACCGCGCCGGGTGCGCGCGTCGGCTCAGCGAGTTGACCGGGCAGATCCGCGATGCGGTCAGCCAGCAGGACGTGAACCGGTTGTCGTCCATCTACCTGTGGAACAACGTCTCCAACGCCACCGCCAACCAGATCATCGGGCGGCTGGAATCGGTGGTGCAGCGGCCGCTGGTGGATATCGCGCCGGTGTATCCGGCCAGCGATGAGGGTGCGGTGGTGGCGCCTGACGCTGCGCCGGTGCTGGGCAGCGATGGGCAGCCGGTGGCGGACGTGACGCCGCGCCGGCCGCGCCCGGTGGGGCTGCGCTTGGAACAGACGCTGGGCAGTACGGCGACGCCGGCGCGTACGGTGTTCGGGCTGCGGCGGCAGTACGGGTGTTTCTGGATCACCCTGTAGCGCCAGGCTCTGCCCGGCAGAAGGAATCGCCAGGCATGGCGGCCTGGTGGCATCAATTGCCGGGCAGAGCCCGGCAGTACGGGGTCAGGTGGGCCAGAGCGCGCGGATGGCGGCGATGCCCTGGGCGCCGTGTCGGCGGGCCTGTTCGATGTCGTCCGGGTGCAGGCCACCGAGCGCATACAGCGGCAGCGAGACCTGCTCGCGCAGGGCTTCAAATGCGTCCCAGCCCAGCGGCGTGCCGCCGGGATGACTGGCGCTGGGCTGGACCGGGCCGAGCACGGCGAAGTCGCAGCCCAGCCGTTGCGCGGCCTGCAGCTGTTCCAGGTCATGGCAGGAGGCGGCCACCAGCTGGTCGGCCGGCAGCGGGCGGGCGTCGAGCTGCAGCAGCTGTTCGCTGCCCAGGTGCACGCCCACGCCCAGCCGCTGGGCCAGGTCGATGTCGCGGTTGAGCAGCCACTGCACGCGGCCACGGTGGGTCTGGATGGCCTGTTCGGCCAGCGCCACTCGGGCCGGGCTGGCGGGGCTGCGCAGCTGGATCCGGCTGACCCCTGCGGCCAGTGCCTGGGCCAGGCGCTGGTGCCACTCGTGGTGGGCCTGGGCGTGGTCGGCCTCGGGCTCCGGGGTGATCAGGTAGCGGTCGGGCTGGCGCAGTGCGGCCACCACCGGCAGGTCGGCCGGCGGCATCGAATAGCGCGACAGCTTGTCCGGGGTCACCCAGGTGATGGCCTGGCCCTCACGCCCGCGCGGGCTGCCCTTCCAGCTGCTGATCCGGCGTACTTCCAGCCGCAGCCGCTTGTCGGGGTAGATCTGCGGCACGTCCATGATCCACTCGCCCACCTCCGCTTCGATCCCCAGTTCTTCGCGCAGTTCGCGCACCAGCGCCTGCTCGGAGCTTTCGCCGGGCTCGCGCTTGCCGCCGGGAAACTCCCAGAGGCCGCCCATGTCGCGGTCTTCGGTACGGCGGTTGAGCAGGATGCGGCCGCGGGCGTCAGTGATGACGCCGGCCACGACGTGGATTGAACGGAAAGAGGACATCCTTGAGAGGATGCCCAAATTCGGTACTTCCACGCAATGCCCGTAGGACGATCAATTGCCAGAACCGCCCACTTCAGCCCTTATGCCGCCTCTGTGCCCACTACGGTGCCGGGATTCAGCGCTGGATCAGCAAGAACAGGTGACTGTTTGTCCCTGGGCAAGGGCGAAAGCTGGTACTCCCCCTCCCCCGGGTTCGACAAGCTGAAAGATGCCCGCATTCGCCCCCGCGAGGTGTGCGCGGTTCCAGGGCAGCCCAAGGGTACGCCGCAGGAAGGCTGCTCAGTTAAGGTTCACCCCGAGGTGCCTGCCCAACGACCCGTAACTCGCGATGAGATTGCCGGATGCCGTCGGGGACGCATACGCGGCAACGCTCAGGCGCCGGACTTCAGCGCTGGGGGCAGTGATACCGATTTGATAGCTCGTGTCCGCAGGAAGTGTTGCGCCCATTGAGCAAGCTTCCGGGTAATGTCCGCCTGCAGTTGCTCAGCCCCCTCGGGTCGGAACGCCGCGACATTATCGAGCCGGCCCAGCTGCTCGGCAACGGCCTGCGCTAGAGGGCGTGTCGGCGCAACAGGGCTACAACGATCAAGCCTCGCAGAGTCATTCTCACCGAGGTCGGCACAAGCCGAAAGCAAGCTGCGCTGCGGCCGCGGAGGCAACACGGGCCCCTGGTGGTGTCGCGATGGGATTCAACATGAGGGCTCTAGAGGGTGAGGGCGAAACGGCGGAAGCACTCGCCGATCATCCGCTGCTGGCCCAGGCTCACGCCTGCATAAATCGTGCATGCAGCTCATACGCCGCCCCTACCCCTTGCAAGAAACCGGCACAATTTCCGCATGGCCCGGGAATCCGCATGGGCGAGCAGGCCAGGAATATCTCAACCACGTTGCGATGCTCATGAACACACGGCCACGTCAGACGCTGGGCTGGAAGACACCCGCCGAAGTGATGGACAAAGAGATCGCCGAATTCAGATTACGTGCTGCGCTTGCTTCTTGAGACCGCCCAGTGTGAGCCTCTTGGACTATTGCGCGCTGGCTCGCCATGGCGCTTCCGCGGCACCAAAGTTGTTCGCGCCATGCTTACTCAGGAACTGTGATGGGTAATCATCGATCAGACGCTTTAAATAATTTTGTTCATAATCATCAGACCTCTGCAACTCCATTCTAATAAGCTCGTCCGAAGACTCACGAATGGCATGAAGATCACGATCAGCAAGGAGGTGAAGCGAACTTTTGTCTCGCAGAGAACAATAGCGGTAAATGAGGATCGGCAGTGAAACCCCTTTCTCCGCGAGATATCTTTGCACGGCCAGCAACTGCGGAGCCAATTTCACCTCACGATATGATGAGGCAGTGGTAAAAAGCGCCAATGGAAGGTTTGCCTTGGCAAACACTTCATTGTTCCAACCACGTTTAATTTCCCCCTCCCCGAAGCGATTAGCCAGTTCCTTGGGGGTCGCAAAGGTAAGCGTTCCATCCGGGCGCCATGTCTCCTCACATCCGGATTTCCAATTCAGATCAACTTTGCCCACTGCCACGACGTCTCTGGCCGTGAAAAGGTACCCCTGCGGCAAATTGCGACTTCCGCCGTAAGGTTGAACGCCCTTCTCTTCCATGATCAAGGAACAGCTTACTGCTCTATGCGCACCCGGATCCTTTGGGATGGAAAGGATGTTGTCGACTATCCCGGACTTTCGCAGTATCTTTTCTGCTCCTGAGAATTCGATTTCCACTGTAGCCACCTCTCCGTCCACTCTCATCAGCAGCTTCCCTTCCTTCATTAACCCCCTGGCGGTGGCCAGAATGGTTTCTCCGGCATTTTTCGTAGCGTGCCCTTCATCGGTTGCGTGGCCACTGCAGCTGCTCTGCGGTGTAAGTACAGATGCCGTGAAGGTAGGAATATCGCAGGCCGAACGGTTGGTAACGGCCCCAACTGACGGCGATGCCGCGACCTGACGAGTGGTCGGCGCAGCTGCTGGGTCTGCCATGCCTGGTGCATGTTGGCTGCGTCGGGGCTGCGGGGGCGCGCTCGGCACGGTCCTGCTGGCCGGTACCGCGCCGGCCTGGGCCGGCTGCGACAACCCCGCGCCCGGGCAGGACCAGACGGTGACCTGCTCGACCGCAGCGCCCAATCCGGATCCGGTGGCGATCGTCACCGCCGGTGGCGCGTCCAACACCACCATCAACGTGCTGGCCAATGCGCAGCTCGGTATCGCCAGCGGCGATGCGATCACCGTGCAGGCCGGCACCGGGCATGTCATCAACAACAGTGGCAGCATCATCGCCAACGCCGGCCGCGCGCTGCAGCTCAACGGGGCCACCTACCTGACCAACCGCGGCACCCTTGCCGGCAGTACCGGCGGGGTCGTATCCGGTGCCGGCAACGACCGCATCGACATGCTCGGCGGCAGCATCCAGGGCGGCGTGCTGCAGGGCGCGGGCAACGACACCCTGGTGATCCGCGACGGCGTGATCGACAGCGTCGACCAGGGCGATGGGCAGGACAGCCTGGAGATCAGCGGCGGCAGCGTGACCGGCACCCTGCAGCAGGGGGCGGGCATCGACACCTTCCTGATGACCGGTGGCAGCATCGGCGCCCTGCTGCAGGGCGATGCGCTGGACCGCTTCCGCATGACCGGCGGCCGCATCGTCGGCGCGTTCGACGATGGCGACTACGCCGAAATGACCGACGGCCGCATCGGCCGGGTCAACATGAAGCTGGACGACAACACCTTCCTGATGTCCGGCGGCACCATCGACGGCAACCTGGTCACCGGTTTCGGCCGCGACACCATCGTGCTGTCCGACGGCTACATCGGCGGCAACATCAGCGTCAGTGGCGGCGATGACGCGGTGACCATCACCGGCGGCACCGTGCGCGGCGAGATCCGGCTGAGCTTCGGCAACGACAGCCTGACCTGGAACGGCGGCGGCGTGGTACACGGCGCCATCGATTTCGGCGAAGGCGATGACGTCGCGCAGCTGACCAACCTCAACAGCGCCCACCTGGGCGCACTGCCGGTGTTCGACGCTGGGCTGGGCAACGACGTGCTCGGCTTCGACAACGTCAAGACCGGCGGTGTGGCGCGCTTTGCCAACTGGGAACAGGTGGCGCTGCGCGACGACACCCAGCTGGCCTTCGACGGCACCCTGGTGCTGGGCGACAGCGCCAGCGGCACCGGCCGCCTGGACATCGATGCCACCAGCGCGGTGTTCGGCGGTGGCAGCAACGGCGGCGTCGCCCCGTTCACGGCCGGGCAGCTGGCCACGCTCACCAACGCTGGTCGTATCGATCTGAGCAACGGCGGCGGCGCGGGCGACACCTTCACCGTGGTCGGCAATTACGTTGGCAATGGCGGCGCGCTGTATCTCAACACGGTGCTGGGCGACGACAGCTCGGCGTCGGACAAGCTGGTGATCTCCACCGGCAGCGCCAGCGGCACCACCGGCGTGGGCATCCTCAATGCCGGCGGTGCCGGTGCCTCCACCGTGGCCGACGGCATCCTGGTGGTGCAGGCGATCAATGGCGCCACCACCGCGCCCACCGCGTTCGCGCTGTACAACCCGGTCGCCGCCGGTGCGTACGAGTACTTCTTGTTCAAGGGCGGGGTCAGCGGCGGCACGGCCGAGAACTGGTACCTGCGCTCGACCCTGGTGGCCAGCGTCACCCCGGCCCCCGCGCCGCCGCCCGAAGGCCTCCCCACGCCACCGCCTCCGCCGCCGGAGAGCATCGGCGCACCGCCGGTCGACCTGCCGCCGGCAGCGCCGCCGCCGCCGGATGTGAATCCGCCCGATGACCCCAACCCGGCCGCGCCTGAACCGGCGCCGCCGCCGGAACCTGCCGATCCCGTTGACGTGGCGCCACCCAGCATCGATACGCCGCCGCCGGTACCCACCGAGGTGGCCAGCGTGCCCGGTCCGTTGGCGGTGCCGCCCACGCCCGATGCGGTGCCGGCGCAGGGCGACATTATTCCGCTGTACCGCGTCGAGACCGGCCTGTACTCCGTGGTGCCGCCGCTGCTGCGTGAGACCAGCCTGGCCAGCCTGGGCACCTTCCACGAACGCCAGGGCGAGCAGCGCGTGCTGGCCGGGCAGGGCGGCGTGCGTGCGGCCTGGGCGCGGCTGGTGGGGCAGAGCCACGAACAGCAGTGGGACGGCGACGCGCAGCCCGGCTTCGATGGCGACATCCAGGGCATCCAGGCCGGCCTGGACCTGTACGCCAACGCGGGCGATAGCCATCGCGACCAGTTCGGCGTATTCGTCGGGCGCACTCGTGCGCAGGGCAACGTGACCGGTTTTGCGATCGGCTGGGAAAACGTTGCAGTGGGCCGCACGCGGCTGGATGACAAACACGTGGGCGTGTACTGGACCCGCGCCGGCAGCGCCGGTGGCTACCTGGACGCGGTGGTGATGCAGAGCCGCTACGACGGCGACGCAACCTCCTCGCGCGGGCTGGGCATCGACGTGCGTGGCGATGGCACTACCGCCTCGCTGGAAGTGGGCAAGCCGCTGCTGCGGTTCGGCCAGAGTGCGTGGTGGCTGGAACCCCAGCTGCAGGTGATCTGGCAGCGCACGTCGGTGGATGATGCCGGCGACGCGGTGTCCGCGTTGCGCTTTGACAACGACAACGCCTGGACCGGCCGCGTCGGCCTGCGCCTGGCTGCCGACTACGACATCGCCGGCAACGGCTGGCAGCCGTACATCAAGCTCAATTACTGGCAGACCCTGGACGGCGAAGACCGCATCGATTTCGACAGCAACCGCATTCTCAACCAGCAGGATGCGCGTGCGCTGGAAGTGGGCGTGGGCGTGGTGGCGCGTTTCAACCGCAACGTCAGTGCGTTTGCGGTGGCCGATTACACACGTGACCTGGAAAGCAGCGCACGCGAGGAACGCAAGGTCATCGAAGGCAATATCGGGCTGCGGCTGGACTGGTAGGGCGACGGCAGGCAGGAATCCGCAGCGGTACGCCGGACGGAATCGGCGATGCCGCTGCGTTGCGGTGGCACGCGTCGCTGGTCATGTGAACGGTGCACTGTGCCAATGACCGCGTGCAGCGTTAAGCTGCGGCCTCTTCACTACAGGGATGTAGCACGATGATCGCAGGACGTGGTTGGCTGTTGATGGTGGCGCTTGCAACGGCAAGTGGCGCTGCACACGCACAGGAGGTGCCCAGCGCCGAGGCACAGGCGCGGATCCTGGATCTGCTGCAGCAGCAGTCGCTGTATCGCGACCGCGTGGACTGGTCCAAGGCCCGCGCGGAGTTGGCGGCTGCGCGTGACCCGGCGCAGACGCGGCGGCTGCTGGACGATGTGATCCAGCGCAGCAGTGGCGGGCACGGGCGTTGGATATCGCCCAGCCAGTTGCGCACGGAGTCGAAACGCGCACCGGCCACGCAGGCAGCGATGGGCGCTGCGCCCCTTCAGACAGAGGACGCCAGCACGGGACCGACAGCGCGGCTGGGGTGGATCAACGTCGGCGCCTACATGGACGACCAGACCCAGCCCCAGGAAGTGCAGTACCAGGCCCGCAAGCAGGCGGCCATTGCGCTGCAGGCGCACATCCAGGAACAGGACGATGGCAACCGGTGTGGCTGGGTGGTCGACCTGCGCGGCAACAGTGGCGGCAATATGTGGCCCATGTTGCTGGGCCTGGGCCCGTTGCTGGGCGATGCCAAGGGAAGTGATCCGGTCGGCATGTCCCTTCGCGCGGACAAACAGCAGCCCTGGGCGTATCGCGATGGCACGATCTGGTCGGACGGGAACGGGATGTTGGGATCGCGCAACACGCGGTACACACTGCGCCACCCGGGCGCGCCGGTGGCCGTCCTGTTCGGGCCGCGCACTGCCAGTTCCGGCGAGGCATCGGTGCTGGCCTTCCGCGGCCGGGCAGCCTCGCGCAGCTTCGGTCAGCCCAGTGCCGGCTATTCCACCTCCAATATCCCGCAGCGTCTGCCCGATGGCAGCATGCTGCTGCTGACCGGCAGCGTGATGGCCGACCGCAACGGCGTCGGCGACGGCAACCGCCTGCAGCCTGACGTCACGGTGGGCGCAGGGCAGGACGCGGCCGCGCTGGCGCGCGAATGGCTACTTGCGCAGCCGGCCTGCAAACAGGCCGCTGCGGTGGTGGATGCACGCTGAAACCGGATGCGCCGCGCGGGCCCGTTGATGCACGGGCCGTAGGGGCGCAGACGTTCAACGCACCGCCGCAATCGCCCGCGTACGCGCTTTGGCCAGCGCTTCACCCACCGCCGGTCCCTTCAGGTGGGTGAGGTCCAGGTCCCGCGCCTGGATCGCCAGCGCCGCCTGGTGCAGGCGGGTGAGCGTGGCGCCCTGCGGGTAATCGCCGTCCTCGAAGCCCAGTCGGCCGCGCTTGTCGGCCTCGCAGCACAGCGCGATCTGCGCGATGCGCTCCGGGCGGCGGAAGCCGTCGCACCGGCCCAGCAAGTCCAGGACGGTGGCATCGCGCAGTTCATCGATGCGGTGCACGTTGAGGTGGTCGCGGCACACCGCTTCGGCCAGCTGGCGGTGGTCCAGCGGCACCTTCAGGCGGTCGCACAGGGCATGCAGCGGGGCCACGCCGCGCTGCTCGTGCATGATGTGGCGCGGCCATTCCGACGGCGGCGTCAGGCCCTTGCCCAGGTCGTGGGTGAGCGCGGCGAAGCCGATCAGGTCGTCGCCCGGCGCCAATTGCGCGGCCATGTCGCTGACCATTTCCTGGTGCACGCCGGTATCCACCTCGGGATGGAATTCGGCGCGTTGCGGCACGCCGTACAGCGCTTCCAGCTCAGGCAGGATCGCGCGCAGGGCGCCGGCCTCGTGCAACGTGCGCAGGAAGGCCGACGGCTGGGCGCTGCGCAGCACGCGCCGCAGTTCCTGCCAGACGCGTTCGGGCACCAGCGCATCCAGTTCGCCGCTGTCGGCGATCTGGCGCATCAGGTCCAGGGTTTCCGGGGCCACGGTGAAACCGAACGGCGCAAAGCGCGCCATGAAGCGCGCCGCGCGCAGTACCCGCAGCGGGTCTTCCACGAATGCGGGGCCTACGTGGCGCAGGATGCGCTGCTCGATGTCGCGCGCACCGCCATACGGGTCCACCAGCGTACCGGTGTCCTCGTCGCAGGCGATCGCATTGATGGTGAAGTCGCGGCGCAGCAGGTCTTCTTCCAGCGTCACTGACGGGTCGGCATCGACCACAAAGCCGCGGTAGCCGCGCCCGGATTTGCGCTCGGTGCGTGCCAGTGCGTATTCCTCGCCGGTGTGGGGGTGCAGGAACACGGGGAAATCGCGGCCCACGGCCTTGTAGCCCTGCGCTTCCATGTCCGCCTGGGTGGCGCCCACTACCACCCAGTCGCGGTCACCGGGGGTCTGCTGCAACAGGCGGTCGCGTACGGCGCCGCCAACAAGATAGATGTTCATGCGCCCATGATGCCGCAGTGGGCCAACGCGACGCCAACCGGTAGTGCCCGCCGCTGGCCGGCTCGCCATGAACCCGCACAATGACGTAGTGCCGGCCGCTGGCCGGCTCGCGGGAATCTTCGGGCATTGCGAGGAGCCGGCCAGCGGCCGGCACTACCGGGATCGTCGGGGAGCCGGCCAGCGGCCGGCACTACCGGGATCGTCGGGAAGCCGGCCAGCAGCCGGTATTAGCGGGATCGTCGGGAAGCCGTCCCGCAGCCGGCAGTGGCGGGATTGTCGGGGAGCCGTCCCGCAGCCGGCATACCGCGGCGGCTCAGTCGCCGCCCTTGTCCGCGTTGGCCGCACACGCGAAATTCTTGCGCTTGGCCTGCAGGCGGCCGTTCATGCGGTCGGTCACCGGCAGGGCGTTGCCGTTCAAGCGCCAGTCGTAGATCACACTGAAGGCCAGGATGCGCGCGACGTACTCGCGGGTTTCCTTGTAGCTGATGGTCTCGATCCAGATGTCCGGGTCGAAGCCCGGGCGCTGGGTCTGCCAGCGCGCGGTTGGTGTGGGACCGGCGTTGTAGGCGGCGATGGTGATGTACGGCAGGCCCTCGTACTTGTTCATCAGCTGGCGCAGGTAGGCCGTGCCCAGGGCGATGTTGGTGTCCGGGTCGTACAGGCTGGCGGCGCCGCCGTAGTTGGTCAGGCCGATCGACTTGGCCACGCTGGCACCGGTGGCCGGCAGCACCTGCATCAGACCCATGGCGTTGGCCGGGGAGCGCGCCTTCGGGTTGAAGATGCTCTCGGCGCGGATCTCGGCGGCCACCCAGGCCGGGTCGATCGCGTTGCGGGCCGATTCGCGGCGGATGGCGTCGTCGTGATGCAGCGGGAAGCGCAGCGAATACAGGCGCTGCTCGTCCGGCGTCTTGCCCAGCGAGAACACCGCACGGTCGAACCAGCCGTTGTCGCGCGCCACTTCTACCGCGATGCGGCGCTGGGTGACGTCGTAGCGGCTCAGGGCGTCATTCCACTCGGCGACGGCCCAGCCGGCGCGTTCGATCTTGAACAGCTCCATGGCCCGCACGATGGCCGGGTCGCGGGCGACCGCCGCCTGCGCCTGCGCGCTGTCATTGGGTTCCCACGGGCACAGCGTGTAGGTGGACTGGCCGAGCTGGTCGGCGGCGAGGAAGCCATGGAAGGTGGCTGCACGTGCCGCCTCGCGGTACAGCGGCTGCGCCTCGCTGCGCTTGCCGGTTTTCTCCAGCATGCGGGCCTCGAAGTAGCGCCAGCGCGAGTCGCTGCGCTGGGTCGGGCCCATCTTGCGGATCGCGGCCAGCGCCTGCGGCCAGTCGCCGCGCGACATTGCTTCGCGCGCGCGCCACTCGTGCAGGCGCTCGTCGTAGGCCGAATCGGGCACCGCGTTGAGGCGGCGAGCCGATTCGGGGCCGTACGAGGCCACCGTCCACAGCGCGACCTGGTACAGCACCTGCGCCTGCTGGGCCGGGCTCAGCTGCAGCGCGTTGGCGTACTGCGGCAGCTGCTGCTCGGTGGTGGCCGGGTCGGCCTTGGCCAGCTTGGCCAGGCCATCGGTGGCGATGCGCCGGCTGCGCTCATTGCGCGGCCAGTTCAACGCGCTGGCATTGGGTTTGTCGACGAAGGCGGCATAGGTGTTGGCCAGGGCCAGGTCGGCGGCGGGCAGGCCGCGCGCCGCACTGCGCATCACCGCCGGCTGCTGTTCGTCGGCGGCCGCATCGATACGTGCCCAGCGCAGGTCGGCACTCAGGCCGCCCTTGGCATCGAGCACGGCGAACACCGCATCGCACGCATCGGGCAGGGACTTGCCGGTGCTGCGCCAGATCGCCTGGGCCTCGCTGGTCCACTGTGCGTCGGCCTTGCCGGTGGCCTGGCGTGCGTTGAGCTGGGCACAGCGCAACCCGACGTTGTCGGTGGGAACCCAGTTGGCCAGCAGCGTGGGCCACTCCTGGCGGCGTGCCAGGGCGGGCAGCCAGACGCTGCGGAAACTGCTGGCCACGGCCTGGCCGTTGTAACGCTTGAGGAAGTCCTGCGCCTGCGTGGCGCTGACCGTGTCGATGTTCCGGCGCAGGTTGGCGTATTCCAGCCAGCCGTACAGCGGATGCCTGGCCAGCGCTGCGGCCTGGGCCGGGTCGTACTGGCCGCGCTCGGCGTTGTCGATGGCTGCCTTGAGCTGCGCGCGCTGCGCATCCAGGTTCTGCGCATCGGCCACCGGGCTGACCCCGGTGCAGGCCAGCAGGACGGAGGCGCTCAGGAAATACAGGGGAAGTCGAGTCATGGCCGAAAGCATAACGGCGCACGGTGAAGGGCGGTGAGGGCAAGCCGACTCGATCATGAACGAGCGCCGCACAGCGCGGTGAAGACCGGCCGCGTCCGGCGTAGTGTCGGCCATGGGGCAGCCCGCTCCAGGGAGAGACAGAGCATGGCATTCCGCGCAGCCGCTACGTCTGGACCACTGGCCGAGATCAACGTCACCCCGTTGGTCGATGTGATGCTGGTGTTGTTGATCATCTTCATCGTGACCGCCCCGATGGTGTCCTTGCCCATCCCGGTCAACCTGCCGCAACGCGCCACCACCGTGGTGCCGCCCACCGAGCCACCGCCGCCGATCGAGCTGCGCGTGGATGCGTCCAACCAGCTCAGCTGGAACGGGCAGGTGGTGCCGGTCGCCTCCCTGCAGGCACGCATGCAGGACCAGGCACAGGCGCACGCCGGCAACCTGCCGGAGTTGCGAATCGCCACCGACCCCGACGCCGAGTATGCGGTGATGGCCAAGGTGCTGGCGACTGCCAGCAACGCGCACCTGGCGCGCGTGGCCTTCGTGCAGTAGCGCCCGTGCGCACTGCAGCGCACAAAACAACGCCCCCGCCTGCGGGGGCGTTTTGCGTTGTGGCGTCTACATGTTGCCTGTTCGGATTTGTCGCAGTCACGTGAAAAGGTGCCTTCCGTCACGACCCCCGTTTTACCGTTTGTTTACAAAGGAGACGTTGCCGCCATGCAGGGGGGCGCGGCAGCCCAGCCCAACATTCCTTTGTGGAGAGAGCGAATGAACGACCTGCACCACCGCCCCTTGGCGGTCGCTGTATCGCTGTGTCTGTTGTTGGCAGTCCCCGCCCTGGCCGGCGCGCAGGAAACACCCCGTACCACCACCGAGCTGGACCGCGTGGAGGTGACTGGCAGCCGGATCAAACGCGCCGAAGTGGAAGGGCAGGTGCCGATCCAGACCCTGACCCGCGCCGAGATCGAGCGCACCGGCATGAACTCCATTGGCGAAGTGCTGCAGCAGCTGACCGGGTCGGGATCGGCGCTGAACGCCAAATTCAATTCCTCCGGCAACTTCGGCTTCCCGCCCGATGGCAGCGGCGTGGGCGCCGGTTCGGCCCAGGTCGACCTGCGCCACCTGGGCGCCAAGCGCGTGCTGGTGCTGGTGGACGGCATCCGCTGGGTCAACGAATCCTCGGCCTCCGGCGTGGGCGCGGCGACCGATCTCAATACCATCCCGCTGGCCATCGTCGAGCGCATCGAAGTGCTCGAAGACGGCGCGTCGTCGTTGTACGGCTCCGACGCCATCGCCGGCGTGGTCAACATCATCACCCGGCGCGAATTCGACGGCGGCCAGGTCACGCTGAACTACGGCGAATACAGCAAGGGCGATGGCACCCAGAAGGGCGTGGACCTGGCCTGGGGCACCAGTGGCGACCGCTACACGCTGTTCCTGGGCGCCAGCTGGACCAAGCAGGACCCGGTGTACGCACGCGACCGCGAGCAGTCGCGCTTCCCGATCCCCGGCACCGGGCTGGCCTTTGGCAGCGGGGGCATCCCGCAGGGCCGTTTCGCCTTCGTCGACCCCAACACCGGCGCCGAGCAGGACATCGTGCCCAACACCGGCGTGAGCAACCCGCGCTACGACGGCAGTGCCGGGTGCAGCCGTACCGACGACTACCACTGCTTCACCTCGGCCGACCGCTTCAACTTCGCCGAGTACAACATGGTGCTGACACCGTCGGAACGCAAAGGCATCTTCGGCCAGTTCCGCTTCGACATCACCGACAACATCCAGTGGTACATCAAGGCGCTGGGCAACCGCCGCGAATCGACCAACCAGGCCGGGCCGGAGCCGCTGTTCTTCGGCCCCGATGGCGCCACCGGCAACCCGCTGGCCGACAACATCGTGGTGTCCGCGCTCAACCCGTACAACCCGTTCGGATTCGACCTGGTGTCCTCGGGCAACATGAGCCTGATCGGCCGGCGCCCGGTGGAAGGCGGCGCGCGCATCTTCGAGCAGGAGGTCAACACGCAGTACTTCGCCACCGGCCTGGTGGGCCAGTTCGAGACCGGCAGCCGCAGCTGGTTCTGGGACGTCAACGGCATGTACAGCAAGAACAAGGCCGAACAGACCAACTACGGCAGCTATGACATCTTCAAGGTGAACATGGCCCTGGGTGACCCGGCGGTCTGCGCGGCCACCCCTGGCTGCGTGCCGCTGAACATCTTCGGCGGTGCCGGATCGATCACCCCGGCGATGCTGGACTGGATCCAGCCGGTAGTGCGCGACCGCAGCCAGAACGAGTTGAGCCTGTTCACCGCCAACCTGAGCAGTGACCTGTTCAACCTGCCGGCCGGCCCGGTGTCGTTCGCCACCGGCTACGAGTACCGCAAGTACGAGGGCCGCTACGATCCCGATCCGCTCACGGTGATCGGCCATTACAACGGCGTGCCGTCGCTGCCCACCTCCGGTTCCTACGACGTCAATGAAGCGTACCTGGAGCTGAGCGTGCCGATCTTCGCCAAGAGCGCGATCGGCGAGAAGCTCGACCTGAGCCTGGCCGGGCGCTATTCGGACTACTCCACCTTTGGCGGCGAGTTCACCCCCAAGTACGGCCTGCGCTGGCAGGTGACCAACGACTTCGTGCTGCGTACCAGCTACGCCGAAGGCTTCCGTGCGCCGTCCATCGGTGAACTGTACGGCTCGGCGGCGCGTGCCGACCTGCAGCTGTTCGACCCGTGCTCGATCGGTCTGGGCGGTACCGCACCGCGTGGCAATCCGGCCAACTGCGCCGCGCTCGGCGTCCCCAGCGGCTTCCAGCAGGCCAACTCGCAGATCTCGGTCACCACCGGCGGCAACGCCGAACTGGATCCGGAACGCTCGCGCAGCTTCAGCGCCGGGTTCGTGTGGAGCCCGTGGTTCGGCAACGATGCGTCGTGGTCGGAGCGTTTCGACGTGGAAGTGACGTTCTACCGCCACACCATCGAAGGCGCCATCCAGGCGATCAATGCACAGACCCAGCTGGACCTGTGCGTGGAAACGCTGGACCCGGTGTACTGCGGTGGCATCACCCGCGCGACCACCGGTGCGGTGAGCAGCTTCAACAACCGGTTGACCAACCTGGGCTCGATCAAGACCGACGGCTGGGACGTGGACCTGTTCTGGACGTTCCCGCAGAGCGACATCGGCCAGTTCAAGCTGGGCTGGCAGAACACCTTCGTGGGCCGCTATGAAGCGCTGGGCGCGGCGGGCCAGCGGCAGCCGCAGAAGCCGGGCGTGGAAGTGGCCGACAGTTCGATCCCGGAGTGGACCAGCAACGCCACGCTCAGCTGGGCGCTGGCCAACTGGAGCGCGTCGTGGACGGTGCGGCACATCTCCGAGCTGACCGAGGACTGTGGCGACGCGGTGGCCTTCCCGGTGTGCAGCAACCAGCTGGAGGGCACCAACACGCTGGACGCCACCACCTTCCATGACCTGCAGGTGGGCTACAAGGTGGACTGGATGAAGGGCCTGCAGCTCAGCGCCGGCTTGAACAACGTGTTCGACAAGGATCCGCCGATCTGCCTGTCGTGCTCGCTCAACGGCTACGACGCGTCCACCTACGACATCCCGCGTGGTCGCTACTGGTACCTGCGCGCGGACCTGCGGTTCTGATCGGGCGCTGACCCACCGACCACGGTCCGGCACCCGGGCCGTGGCCGGTGGCACCACGTTAAGCCGGGCTCTGCCCGGCTGTCCATGCTGGCAGTAGCCGGGCAGAGCCCGGCTCTACGTGGCTGGCCGTGCCCATCGCAGCCGGACAAATCTGTTGCGCGTGCCGGCCATTGTGTGGGGCGGGACGGCCGCTGGCGGTGGCGTCAGGCATCATGTGCAGCCGGGCGGCGCCCGGCTCTACTCCCTTCCGAACGTAGTTGCCATGAACCTGCATACCTGGTGGATCTTCGCCGTCACCGTGTTCGTCCTGTGCGGCACGCCGGGCCCGAACATGCTGCACGTGATGACCCGCAGCGTGCGCGTGGGCTTCCGCCGCAGCATCGCGGCCATGGCCGGGTGCCTGAGTGCGCTGGTGCTGGCCCTGTCGATTTCCGCCGCCGGCCTGGGCGCGGTGCTCAAGGCCTCACCGATGGTGTTCGACGTGCTGCGCTATGCCGGCGTGGCGTATCTGGTGTACCTGGGCATCAAGGCGTGGCGGGGCGGGGACGCACCGATCGACGTGGGCGACGTGGCTGCCGTGGCACCCACTGCACGCCGCGTCCTGTTCCGCGATGGCTTCATCATCGGCATCAGCAACCCCAAGCTGCTGCTGTTCGCGTCGGCGTTCCTGCCGCAGTTCGTCGACCTGACCCAGCCGCAGCTGCCGCAGTTCGTCATCCTGGTGGGCACCTTCGCGCTGATGGAAATGCTGTGGTACGCGGTGTACGCCGCCGGCGGGCGCGGCCTGGCCGGGCATCTGGCCAAGCCGGGCCTGCGCAAGGTGTTTGACCGGGTGGTGGGGACCATTTTCATCGGGTTTGGGCTGGCGTTGCTACGCGCCCGACCGTAGTGCCGGCCGCTGGCCGGCAACCAGGCAAGACCGCCATCGTTCATGAGGTTGCCGGCCAGCGGCCGGCACTACCGGCGCCCGGCCAGGCGTGGCCGCGCGACGCAGCGCGCCCCAACCGGTAGAGCCACGGCATGCGTGGCTGCGCATCCCCCGCGCGTCGTGCAGAACGCAGAACGCCGGGCAATGCCCGGCGCTCTGTGGTGTCACCTTGTGGTCAATGCCCGGTCAGAACGACCAGTTGAACGTGATCGAGCCGTTGCGGCCGTCGCCGTAGGCACCGTAGCCGTTGATCTGCGAGAAGTACGTCTTGTCCAGCAGGTTGTTGAGGTTGGCCTGCACGCTGAACTCCGGCGAGATGCGGTAGCGCACGAACGCGCTGACCAGCGCATAGCCACCCTGCTCGATACGGCCGTAGGCCGGCACCGGATAGTAGATGCCGTTCTGCCAGTTGGCACCGCCACCGACGGTCAGCGCCGTCAGCGACTGCGGGGTGTAGCTGGTGAACAGCTTGATCGTCGTCTGCGGCAGGTTGGTGTTGATGTCCGCGTCGTTGATGTCCTTGGCCACGTAGCGCGAGGCGCCGAAGCTGGCATTCCAGCCCGGAGCCAGTTCGCCGTTCACTTCAAACTCGAAACCCCGGCTGACCGTGCCGCGTGCGGCGAAGTAGGCAGTTTCGCCGCCCGTTCCGCCCACCACCGGTTCGCCGGTGGACTGGCCCACGTTGTCCTGCTCGATACGGAACACGGCAAGCGAGGCATTCAAGCGGTCGTCGAACCATGCGCCCTTGACGCCCACTTCGTAGCTCTTGCCGTCCACGGGGTCCAGGTAGCTGCCGGTGCGGTTCTTCAGCATCTGCGGCTGGAAGATCTCGGTATAGGACGCATAGGTGGAGTAGGTGTCATTGATGTCGAACACCAGGCCGGCATACGGCGTGGTCACCTTGTGCGAGCGGTCGGCGTATTCGCCTTCACTCTTCCAGTCGGTGTAGCGCGCGCCGATGATCAGCTTCAGCGGGTCAGCCAGCGACAGGCGGGTGGCGGCGTAGCCGGCCTTCTGGGTGATGGTTCCTTTGCTCGCGAGCGTCAGTGGGTTCCAGGTCGGCTCCGGGAAGTTGCCCGTCCATCCAAGGTAGCTGTCCAGTGGCTGCCAACCCGGATTGTCCGCTGTGCCCTGGTAGTCACCGTAGTTGGCGAAATCGCGCTTGTTGTAGCTCAGCCCGGACATGAACTGATGCTCCCGCCCGAACAGCTGGAACGGACCTTCCACGTAGCCGTCCACGGCATCGACCTTGCGCTCGGTATTGTAGAAGCCAGCCGAGCCAACCACGCCTGCGCCAGTAACCTTGTCCAGGTTGGAGGCACCAGTCACCCAGTCGTTGTAGGCCGGATAGAACAGCTTGTCATTGGCGTTGGTCTTGTCGTGCGAAGCTCCAATCTTGACCTTCCAGTCATTGGCGAACGCATGTTCCAACGTGGCGAACAGGCGCTTGCTGGTGGCGTCCCAGTAGGTCCAGTTCGGGCTGGCGTTGAACGATGCGTCGTAGCCGGTGGAGGTGCCATCGGAGTACAGCATCGGGAAGCCACCCCAGGTCGCACCATTGGCACGCTTCTGCTGGTAGTCGTAGCCCACGCTCAGCTGCGTGTCCGGGGTCAGGTCGGCGTCGATCACCGCATAGCCCAGCGTCTTGTGCTGGTCGTAGCGGTCCATCTGTGATTCGGTATCCAGATAGCTGCCGATCACGCGCGCGCGCACCGAGCCGCTGGCGTTCAGCGGGGTGGTCACATCCACCGTGCTGCGGGTGCGGCCCCAGCTGCCCACGTTGACCGACACGGTGCCCGTCAGCTCAGCGCTGTCGGCATGCTTGCGGATCAGGTTCACCGACGCGGACGGGTTGCCCGCGCCGCTGAGCAGGCCGGTGGCGCCACGCACCACTTCCACGCGGTCATACAGGGCCAGGTCCAGGCCGGAATCGCCGTAGCTCCAGTTCTGCACCATCTGCGTGGGCAGGCCATCGAACTGGTAGCTGTCGATGTAGAAGCCACGCGCGTAGAACTCGGTGCGTTCGGTATCGGACTGGGTACTGCTCACGCCGGTGGTGTTGGCCAGCACGTCGAGGATGTCGTCGAGGTTCTGGTCCTCGATGCGCTGGTGGCTGATGATGCTCACCGACTGCGGGATCTCGCGCGGCGCCAGGTTGAAGCGGGTGCCGGCCGAGGTCTTGCGCACGGAGTAGCCTTCGGCGCGCTCGCCTTTGACGACCACCTTGTCCAGGGTGGTGGCATCGACAGGGGCGTCCTGCGCTAACGCGGGGGCAGCAGCCAGCGCGCACAGCGCAGCGAGCAGGGCCTGGGTCAGGCGGGCCTGCGGCAGCAGGCGGGGCAGCACAACGGAAGAACGGGTCATTGGCGGTTCCAGGGCGGCAGCACGCACATGGCCGACATCCTCGGTGGCCTGGCGTGCTGCAGTGGGTGGGGGGTCAGCACGCGGCTCGCGGAGGCCTTGCAGGACAAGGCGCGGGCGCAGGCACTGATCGCCGCAGCGCCTCCCTGGCGCGGACGGGATAACGCCATGTTAATGCGAATCAGTCGTATCAGCAATTCGAACGGTTCTTCCGGGCCGGCCCCGGACATCGCCCAAGGCCTTGCCACGCCTGGGTCCGGTCCTGCAGGGCAGCCGCTTAACATCCCCGGTCGTAGGCTGGCCGCACTTGATCGCTGCATGAGACCGCCATGGTGGCCAGGAATACGATCTGCCTCTGGTTCGACGGCACCGCGCTGGACGCGGCCGCGTTCTATGCCCAGACCTTCCCCGACAGTGCGGTCAACGCCGTGCACCATGCGCCCAGTGACTTTCCGTCGGGCAGGCAGGGCGACGTGCTGACCGTGGACTTCACCGTGGCCGGCATTCCGTGCATCGGCCTCAACGGCGGCCCGGCGTTCACGCACAGCGAGGCGTTCTCCTTCCAGATCGCTACCGACGACCAGGCCGAGACGGACCGGCTGTGGAACGCCATCGTCGGCAACGGCGGTCAGGAAAGCGCCTGCGGCTGGTGCCGCGACAAATGGGGCCTGTCCTGGCAGATCACCCCGCGCGTGTTGACCGAGGCGGTCACCAGCGAGGATCCGGGCGTGGCCAGGCGCGCATTCGAGGCGATGATGACCATGCGCAAGATCGATGTAGCGGCGATTGAAGCAGCCGTCCGGGGCTGACCTTGCCACCGTTGCCCCGTGCACGGCTCACGTCGTGCATTCATCCATGAAGGAGCTTCCATGAAGAGGATGTTCGCCGTCTGCCTGACCACGGCCTTGCTGCAGGCCGCGCCTCTGGCGCTGTTTGCCGCCACGCCTGCCGCGTCCCCCCTGGCCGGGCGCTGGGCCATCGATGTCGCCACGCTGCCGATGCCGGCGGCCGACCGACCCAAAAGTGTGCTGCTGGAATTCAAGGATGCTGGCGCCGGCCGCTGGACCACCCGGGCCGAGATCGTCGATCCCAAAGGCGGAAAGATGACCGCCGACAGCACCCTGCCGCTGGATGGCACGCCCGGCCCGATCGCGGGCAACTACGGTGCCGACGTGGCCTCGCTCAGCATGCCCGCGCCGAACGTGCTGGTGATGCAGCTGGTGGACCACGGCACGCCGGCGTCCACGCGCATCTACACCGTGGCCGACGATGGCAACCGGATGACCGAGTCCAAGGCGTTCTTCAGCAAGGACGGCAAGCCGATCCTGATGACGATCCACTTCACGCGCGTGCCCTGAGGACGCGGGTTGCTGGTGCACCCAACAAGGGCGCGCCGGCCGTCCTACAGCGGTACGTCCAGCCCCCGCTTCAGTGTGCTCAGCGCCACCGCCGTGCGGTAGCGCTCGATGTTGTCGTCGTTGCCGAACAGGCGCTCGCTGATCGCCTCGTACTCCTCCATGGACGCGGCGGTGAGGATCAGCAGGAAGTCGGCGTCGCCGGTGATCGCATAACACTGCTGCACGGCCGGGTCGTCCTGCACGCGGCGGCGGAACGGGGCCACACGATGCGGTTGTTCGCTGCTCACGCGCACCTCGACCATGATGGTCAGCGGGCGGCCGAGCCGGCTCTGGTCGAGCACGGCGACATTGGCGCGGATGAAGCCCGCCTCCTGCAGGCGCTTGATCCGGCGCTGCACGGCGGGCGCGGACAGGTGCACGGTCTCGGCGATCTCACGCTGGGCGGTGGTGTTGTCGCGCTGCAGGATGGCCAGGATGGCGCGGTCGAATTCGTCGGGAGCGTACGCGGCGGTCATGGGTGAGTGAAACATGCAGGAAGGCCCCTGCAATTGAGCATCTCCTTCGGCCGCTACGCAATATGCTGGCCGGATGTCGACCTCCCGCTACGCTTCGCTCATTCCCGTCCTGGCCGTGCTCGGCTCGGTCACCGCCCTGTCCGTGGGCACCTCCTTTGCCAAGCAGCTGTTCCCGCTGATCGGCGCGCAGGGCACCAGCGCGTTGCGCGTGGGGTTCTCGGCGCTGGTGCTGCTGGCGGTGTTCCGACCGTGGCGCTGGACCACCACGCGGGCCGACGCCGGGGCGATCCTGCGTTACGGGATCACGCTGGGGGTGATGAACCTGCTGTTCTACATGGCGTTGCGCACGATCCCGTTCGGCATCGCGGTGGCCATCGAGTTCTGCGGGCCGCTGGCGGTGGCGATGTGGTCCTCGCGCCGGCCGATCGATTTTGTCTGGGTGGGCTGCGCGGTGGTCGGGCTGCTGCTGTTGTTGCCGCTGGGCCATGGCGCGCCGCTGGATCCGGTGGGGGTGATGTTCGCGCTGGGCGCGGCGGCCTGTTGGGCGATGTACATCATCTTCGGCAAGCGGGCAGGGCATCTGCATGCCGGGCACACGGTGTCGCTGGGGTTGTGCGCGGCCGCGCTGGTGGTGGTGCCGGTGGGCATCGCGCACGCCGGCATGGCCTTGCTGGACCCGAAGATCCTGTTGTTCGGGCTGGGCGTGGCGATCGTCTCCAGCGCGATTCCGATGTCGCTGGAGATGATGGCGCTGAAGCGGCTGCCGAAGGAGACGTTCGGCATCCTGATCAGCATGGAACCGGCGGTGGCCGCGTTGCTGGCGATGGGCCTGCTGGCCGAGCACCTCACCGCGCTGCAGTGGACGGCCATTGGCTGCACGGTGGTAGCGTCGGTGGGTAGCACGGTAACGGCACGGCGGGTGGCGCCAGCCGTACCGGTCACAAGCGCGTAGAGCCGGGCTCAGCCCGGCTAGGTGGTGCCAGAGGCGTAGAGCCGGGCTCTGCCCGGCTAGGTGGTGCTGGAACGCAGAGCAGCCGGGCAGAGCCCGGCTCTACGGCGCGCGGTGCTGGACGTGGAGCAGCCGGGCAGAGCCCGGCTCTACGGTGCGCGCGGTGTTGGAACATGGAGCAGCCGGGCAGAGCCCGGCGTGTCAGCGCCTTACCGGCGCATCCCCGGCCACGTAGTACTGCGCGGTGCTGCGCGGCAATGGCGCGCGGCCGCGGATGCGGTCGGCGATCTTCTCAGCGATCATGATGGTGGTGGCATTGAGGTTGCCGGTGATGATGCGCGGCATGATCGAGGCGTCCACCACGCGCAGGCTTTCCAGGCCATGTACGCGGCCCTGGCCGTCCACCACGCTCATCGCATCGGTGCCCATCGCGCAGGAACACGACGGGTGGTAGGCGGTCTCGGCCCGCGCCCGCACGAATGCATCCAGCTCCGCATCGGTCTTGCAGTCCGCACTCGGACTGATCTCGCGGCCCCGGTATTCGTCCAGCGCGGGCTGGGCGATGATCTCGCGGGTGATGCGGATGGCGTCGCGGAATTCCTGCCAGTCCTGGTCGGTGGACTGGTAGTTGAACAGGATCGACGGATGCTCACGCGGGTCCAGCGATTTGGCATGCACACGGCCGCGGCTGGGCGTGCGCATCGAGCCCACATGCGCCTGGAACCCATGTTCCTTGACCGCATTGGTGCCGTTGTAATTGATCGCCACCGGCAGGAAGTGGTACTGGATGTTGGGCCATTCGAATTCGTCGCGGGTGCGGATGAAACCGCCGGCCTCGAACTGGTTGCTGGCGCCGATGCCGGTGCCGGCGAACAGCCACTCCGCGCCGATCGCCGGCTGGTTCCACCACTGCAGCGCCGGGTACAGCGACACCGGCTTCTTGCAGGCGTACTGCATGTACACCTCCAGGTGGTCCTGCAGGTTCTCGCCCACGCCGGGCAGGTCGTGCACCAGCGGCACGCCGAGCGCGGCCAGCAGCGCCGGGGCGCCCACGCCGGAGCGCTGCAGGATCTGCGGCGAGGCGATGGCACCGGCGCACAGCAGCACTTCGCGGCGCGCGGTGGCATCGATCGGCTCGGCGCTGTTGCCGGCCAGGTAGCGCACGCCCACCGCGCGCTTGCCGGCGAACAGGATGCGGTCGGTGGTGGCATGTACCACGATTTCCAGCCCGGCGCGGTCCTTGGCCATGTCCAGGTAACCACGTGCGGTGCTGGAGCGGCGACCGCGCGGGGTCACCGTGCGGTCCATCGGGCCGAAGCCTTCCTGCTGGTAGCCGTTGAGGTCGTCGGTGCGCGGGTAGCCAGCCTGCACGCCGGCCTCCACCATGGCGTGGAACAGCACGTTGTTGCCGTTCTTCGGGGTGGCCACGCTGACCGGGCCTTCGCCACCGTGGTAATCGTTGGGGCCGATGTCGCGCGTTTCGGCCTTGCGGAAGTACGGCAGCACGTCGTGGTAGCTCCAGTCTTCCAGTCCGTAGAAGCGGACCCAGTTGTCGAAGTCCAGCGCGTTGCCGCGGATGTAGCACATGCCGTTGATCAGCGACGAGCCGCCCAGGCCCTTGCCGCGCCCGCACTCCATGCGCCGGTTGTCCATGTGCGGTTCCGGCTCGGTTTCATAGGCCCAGTTATAGCGGCGGCCCTGCAGCGGGTAGGCCAGCGCGGCCGGCATCTGGGTGCGGAAATCCAGGCGGTAGTCGGGGCCGCCGGCTTCCAGCAGCAGCACGCTCACGCCGGCGTCCTCGGTGAGGCGCGCGGCCAGCGTGTTGCCGGCCGAGCCGGCGCCGATGATGATGTAGTCGTATTCGCGCTTCATCGCGGTGGTCTCCTGTCAGGCCGGTTCAGAACACCGACGCGTAGCGGTCCAGTTCGATCTGGATGGACTTGGTGCGGGTGTAGGCGCGCAGCGTGGCCAGGCCGTTCTCGCGGCCCACGCCGGACTGCTTGTAGCCGCCCACCGGCATCTGCGCCGGCGATTCGCCCCAGCAGTTGACCCAGCAGATGCCGGCCTCCAGCTGGTGGATCAGGCGGTGCGCGCGGCTCAGGTCGCTGCTGACCACGCCCGCGGCCAGGCCGTACTCGGTGGCGTTGGCGCGGCGCACGGCCTCCTCTTCGGTCTGGTAGGCCAGCAGGCTCAGGACCGGCCCGAAGATCTCCTCGCGCACGATGCGCATGTCATCGCGGCAGTCGCTGAACACGGTGGGGGCCACATAGCAGCCTTTGCCCAATGCACCGTCGGTGAGCCGCTCGCCACCACAGACCAGGCGCGCGCCCTCGGCCTTGCCACTGGCGATGTGGTCCAGCACGCGCTGCATGTGCGCGGCGCTGACCAGCGGGCCGAAGTTGGTGTCCCCGTTCAACGGATCGCCAATGCGGATGCGCGCGATCCGTTCGCTCAACGCCTGCTCGAAGTCGGTGAGCAGCGCCTGCGGTACGAACACGCGGGTGCCGTTGGTGCAGACCTGCCCGGAACTGTAGAAGTTGGCCATCATCGCCACGTCGGCGGCCAGCGCGATGTCGGCGTCGGCGCAGACGATCAGCGGCGACTTGCCGCCCAGCTCCATGGTCACCTCCTTGAGGGTGGAGCTGGAGGCACTGGCCATCACCTTGCGGCCGGTGCTGGTGCCACCGGTGAACGAGATTTTCTCGATGCCGGGGTGCTCGGTCAGCGCCGTGCCCACGCCCGCGCCATCGCCGGGCAGCACGTTGAACACGCCATCGGGCAGGCCGGCTTCGGTGAAGATCTCGGCCAGCTTCAGCGCGGTCAACGGCGTCACTTCGCTGGGCTTGAAGATCATCGCGTTGCCGGCGGCCAGCGCCGGGGCGGCCTTCCACAGCGCGATCTGGATCGGGTAGTTCCATGCGCCGATGGCACCGACCACGCCCAGCGGTTCCTGCCGGGTGTAGAAGAAGCTGCCTTCGCGCAGCGGCACCTGGCTGCCTTCCAGCCCGTGCATCACCCCGGCGTAGTACTCCAGCACGTCGGCGCCGGTGACGATGTCCACGCTGCGCGTTTCGCTGAGCGGCTTGCCGGTGTTGAGTGTTTCCAGCTCGGCCAGCGCGTCGTTGCGCTCGCGCAGCAGGGCAACGGCGCGCAGCAGGATGCGCGAGCGCTCCACCGTGGTCAGCGCGGCCCACACCTTTTGGCCGGCCTGTGCGCTTTCAACGGCCGCATCGAGGTCGTCGCTGTTGGCGTTGTGCACCTTGGCCAGCACCGCGCCGGTGGCCGGGTTGACGACCTCGAAGGTGCGCCCGCCCTGCGAGGGAACGTAGCGGCCGCCGATGTAGAGCTGTTGGTCGGGGAATGTAGGCATGTCGATGACTCCTTTGCAGCGGGAGACCAGCGGTTCAACGGGTCAGATGCAGGAACTGCAGGTGGCGCTCGTACTGGTCGATGATGTCGTTGATGATCTGCTGCCGGCTGTAGCCGAACAGCTCGTAGTCCTGTCCACCTTCATAGAGATGCACTTCGGCGCGGTAGTAGCGCAGGTTGCGGAAGCGCTGCGCGGCGAACGACGGGGTGAGGTAGCCGCGCATGATCACCTGGTAGGTGAACACCTGCTGCTCGCCATGGTCCACGGTCAGTTCCATCTGGCCGGGCTCGAACTTCGTCTGTACGTCCAGGCCCTGTTCGCCCAGCTGCGCGGCCACCGCTTCGATGGCCGGTTTCACGTCGGTGTCCATGAACCGGTACACCTCGTCGCGCACCGGGAAATGCACGGCCTGGGTGATGCGCTGGCGCCAGCCACGCTGGTGCCGCGACTGCCCGATCAGCGGGATCGGTGAATACTGCGAGGCCTTCTTCCGTCGCGACTCCTCGCCCAAGGCGCGGGTCAGCCCCCAGATCATCAGCAGCAGAACCACCGAGAACGGCAACGAGGCCAGCACCACCGCCGACTTGAGCGCGTCCATGCTGCCGGCCAGCAGCAACCCGGCGGTGACCAGCCCGGTCATCACCCCCCAGAACACGCGCAGCCAGCGCGGGCCGTCGTCTTCCGGGGCGCCGCCATGCGAGGACAACGTGGACAGCACCACCGTGCCCGAGTCGGCCGAGGTGACGAAGAACACGAAGCTGACGATCACCGTGACCGCGATGACCGCACGGCTCCACGGGTAGCTTTCCAGCAGCGCGTAGAGCACGGTGGGCGGGTTATCCACCGCCATCTGCGCCAGGTGCGCGTGGCCATGGTGCAGGATCTGGTCCAGTGCGCTGTTGCCGAAGATCGACAGCCACGCCAGGGTGAAGCCCAGCGGGATCAGCAGCACGCCGAGCACGAACTCGCGGATGGTGCGGCCGCGCGAGATGCGCGCGATGAACAGCCCCACGAACGGCGCCCAGCCGATCCACCAGGCCCAGTAGAACACCGTCCAGTTGCCCAGCCAGTCCGGACGTCCGCCGTAGGCATACACATCGAAACTCTTGCCGACCACGTTGCCCAGGTAGTCGCCCATGTTCTGCATGAGCGCGTTGAGCAGGTACTGGGTGGGGCCGGCGAACAGCATGAACAGCAGCAGGCCGATCGCCAGCAGCATGTTGATGTTGGACATCCAGCGCACGCCTTTTTCCACGCCGGACACCGCCACGGTAATCGCCGCGCCCATCATCAGCACGATCAGCCCCACCTGCACCCAGGCCGCATGCGGCACCGGGAACAGGGTGTTGAGCCCGGCGTTGAGGTGCAGCACGCCAAAGCCCATGTCCGCGCCCAGCCCGAACACGGTGGCCACGATGCCCAGCGCATCCACGGTGTAGCCGATGGGCCCGTTGATGCGCTTGCCGATCAGCGGATACAGCGCCGAGCGCAGCGCCAGCGGGAGGTTGTGGCGGTAGGCGAAGTAGGCCAGCGCCATGGCGGCCAGCGCGAATACGCCCCAGCCGTGCAGGCCCCAATGCAGGAACAGCAGCTGCATCGCCTGGCGCGCGCTGGCCTCGCCTTCGCCCACGCCGCCCTGCGGGGGCAGCAGGTAATGGGTAAGCGGTTCGGACACGCAGAAGAAGAACAGCGTGATGCTGATACCGGCGGCGAACAGCATGCCGGCCCAGGACAGATAGCTGAACTCCGGTTCGTCGTGGTCCGCGCCCAGCTTGACGTTGCCGTAGCCGGACAGGGCCACGCCGACCACGAAGACCAGGTACACGGTCATCGCCAGCAGGTAGTACCAGCCGACATTGCGCGACGCCCAGGTCTGCGCGTCCAGCAGCAGGCTGCCGGACTGGATGGGAAACACGGCGACCAGAATGGCAAATGCCGCCACGATCGTGGCGGCAAGCAGGAAGACCGGTCGAAGCGTGCGTACCTCGTAGGGAGGCGACTCCACAGCGCTCATGGGGAGCAATACTCTCGATGCCGAACACGGCAGACCCGTAGCATTAGCGCATAGCGGCTGTGGACGGGCTGTTTACGCGACCGCCGGAGCCGTAGAGCCGGGCGCTGCCCGGCTGATGCAGCGACGTAGAGCCGGGCTCTGCCCGGCTGTCGGGGCGCATGCGAAGTGCAGCGGGGCAGAGCCCCGCTCTACGTGCGAGGGCGCGGCACTGCACCTGGGCGTAGAGCCGGGCTCTGCCCGGCTGTCGGGGTGCATGCGAAATGCAGCGGGGCAGAGCCCCGCTCTACGGGACGTGTCAGCGCAGCGCGTGGCTGGGGACGTCGATTTCCATGGCCAGCGCCAGGTGGTCCGAAAACGCGGCCGGGACCGCCTCGGCGCTGCGTTGCTGCAGGCCGGTGCTGAGCAGGATGTGGTCGATGGCCCGGTCCGGGCGCCAGCTCGGGAACGTCGGCACCGCGCAGCCCGGCGGTTGCAGGGTGGTCTTCTGGTACAGCGCCTGCATTTCCGGGCGGTCGGCCAGGCAGTTGAAATCGCCCATCAGCACCGCGTTGGGATGGTCGGTAAGCAGGTCGGCAATGAAGGCCAACTGCGACATCCGCGAGTTGGTCCCCAGCGACAGGTGCGCCACGGCAACGGCCAGGCCTTCGCTGCCTTCGCCGAACTTGGCCAGCAGCACGCCGCGCCCGCCGATGCGGCCGGGCAGGGCGTGGTCCTGTACTTCCACCGGCTCCAGCCTGCTAAGCAGGCCGTTGGCGCTGGAGGCCACCCCGCCCATGCGGCGGTTGGGCTGGTGGCTCCAGTAATTGAAGCCGGCGCGCTCGGCCAGGTAGTGGGTCTGGTTGGTGAAGCCCGAGCGCAGGCTGCCCGGATCGGCCTCCTGCAGGCCGACGATGTCATGACCGCGCGCCAGCTGGGCAATGGCGTCCAGGCTGGTGCGCTTGCGCCCCGCCGGCAGCGCATGCGACCAGCTGCGGGTCACATAGTCGCTGTAGCGGCGGGTGCTGCTGCCGGCCTGGATGTTGGCCGTCAGCAGGCGCAGGGTCCGCGTGGTGGGGGAATTCACGACGGGGGCAGGCTCGGTAAGGATCAGTTGCCCTTGGCGGCGCGTTCGCGGGCGATCAGGTGATCGGCGATGCGCAGCATGTCGGGGAAGCTCTTGCCCTTGACCAGGTACTTGCCGTTGACGATCACCGACGGCGTGCCGGTGATCTGGCTGCGCTGGGCGAACTGCTTGGCCGCGTTGGTCTTGGCATTCACCGCGAAGCTGCTCATGGTGCTGGCGAACTGCTTGGCGTCGGCACCGTGCTTGCCGTAGAAGGCGGCGATGTCTTCGACCGAATCACGGCCGCGCTCGCCCTTCAGGGTCTGCTCGGCATGGATGGCCGAATACAGCGCTTCATGGGTCTTTTCCTGCAGGCCCATGCCCTGTGCCGCATAGAAGGCACGCGCATAGTTGTCCCAGGTACCGCCGAACATGGCCGGCACGTAGACGAAGTTGACGTCGCTCGGCAGACCCGCCTTCCACGGCCCGATCAGCGGCTGGAACGCGGCGCAGGCTGGGCACACGTAACCGAAGATCTCGGCCACTTCGATCTTGCCGGCGGCCGGCTGGAACGGCTGGCCGTTTTCAATCAGCACGTAATCGGTGCCTGCCACCGGCTCCGGGCCGGTCGGGCGCGAGGACGCCGCAGCCGGGGCCGGGGTGGTCGCGGCGGCAGCGGCGGTTTCGGCGGCGGCGGTGTCACCGCTGGCAGCGGGTGCCTCGGTGGACGGCGCGGCCGGCTCGGCGGCCGGGGTGCTGCTCGGGGTGGCCGGTTCGGTCGGGGCGGTGGTGTTGGCGGTGCCGTCCTGGGCCTTGCAGGCCGCCAGGATCGGCAGCAGGGCCAGCAGCGAAATCGCGAAACGGGTCTTCATCTAGGCATCTCCAGCGGATGAACATGGTGGGGCCGGCACCCGGGGTGCCGGCCAGAGGGGAATGATGGCATGCGCCAACGCGCGTCCGGCGTGGACGGTGTGTGACGGTTCAGCGAGCCTGCACTCAGCGCGTGCGTTCGCTGCGGGCCTTGGCGATGAGGGCGTCGGCATTGCGCAGCAGCGCCTCGAAAGAGTCACCCTTGACCAGGTAACGGCCATTGATCACCAGGGCCGGGGTGCCGGGCACCTTGGTCCGCTGGGCGAAGGCGCGGGCGGCCTTCAGCTTCTGCTCGACCGCATCGCCCTTGATGGTGGCCAGGAAGCGCTCCGGTGCCACGCCGAAGTCCTTGTAGAACACGGCCAGCTCATCCGGCGAGACGTTCTGCATGGGCAGGCTGTTCTTTTCATGCAGCGCCTCGAACATGGCGCGATGGCTGCGCTTGGCCACGCCCAGCTGGTCGGCGCTGAAGTAGGCGCGTGCGAACGAATCCCAGACACCGCCGAACGCGGCCGGCACGGGGGTGAAGCGCACATCCTTGGGCAGCTTGGCGGCCCAGGCTTCCAGCTGCGGCTCGAAGCGCGCGCAATGCGGGCAGGTGTAGCCGAACATTTCCACCACTTCGACCTTGCCGGCCAGCGGCGCATACGGGCCGGGCTGTTCGATCCGTTCGTAGTCGGTGCCTTCGACCAGGGCGACCGGCGCGGCCGCCAGCGTGGACAGGGGGCTCAGGGCCAGCAGCAACAGCATCAGGCGGGGCATCAACATCATCTACATCCATCTCCATCGGAAAAAACAACGCCGGCCCAGTGCCGGCGTGGCGGTGAACATAACCCGCCACGGGGGGCGGGGCGGCCATTGCGCCGCCGAGCGGTCTTTACGGGGCCTTCGCCGGTTGTGCGGGGGTGGCCGAGGCGACATCGTCGGCGCGGTTGTGCAGGCCCTGCAGGTAGCTGCCCAGGGCCTGGATCTCCTGCTCGGTCAGCTGCTTTGCAATGGTGGCCATGATCTGGAAGTGTGCCTTGTCGGTTTCCTGGGTGGTGCCGGCCTGATACTCCTGCAGCCGCCGCGCCACGTAGGCCGCATGCTGCCCGCCGATATGCGGGTAGGCCGGGCCCGGGTTGCCGGCGCCGGTGGGACCGTGGCAGGCCATGCACGCCGGGATGCCGCGTTCGGCATCGCCCCCGCGATACAGCTGCTGCCCGATCTCGTAGAACTTCTTGCCGGCGTACGGACCTTCGCCCACCAGGCCATCGTCGGCAAGCCCGGCGCTGGCCTTCTGCGTTGCGAAATACGCCCCGATGTCGCGCATGTCCTGCGGGGTGAGGTCCTGCACGAACGGCACCATCGCCGCCGAGGCCCCGGAGGTGCGCTGGCCGTTGGCGATCAACGCCATCTGCTGGGCGGTATAGCGTTCGCTCTGCCCGGCGATGCTTGGATACATCTCCACGGTGGAGTTGCCGTCGGCCGAGTGGCAGGCCGCGCAGGCGGCCGCCTTGGCCTGGCCGGCCTTGGCATCCCCCCAGGTGGTCTTGCTGAAATCGACCTCCAGCGACGCGGTCTTGATCGGCCCGTTGTCAGGCAGGGGCGTGATCGAGGTCTGGGCGACCGCGACAGCGGCCAGCAGCGATACAGCAACAGCGGAAACGGCAAGAACGCGAGCGTGGCGCATGCGGAAGCTCCGTGTGGACCGGCCTGGCAGGTGCAGGGTGCACCCGCGGGGATCGCCCGATTATCCATGCGCTTTCACGCCACGGTCAACGCAGGGTGCAGCAAAACCGGCCGCGGCAGCGCGGATCCGGCCCGGACATGCGATCCTATGGGCATGTCATTGCTCCTTGAACGTGCCCACTATCTGCTTTCGGCCCACAACACCCGGCAATTGCCGGAGGATGTCGGGGCCGAAGTTGCCTTTGCCGGGCGCTCCAACGCCGGCAAATCCAGCGCCCTCAACGCCCTGACCCGCCAGAACAGCCTGGCCCGGGTCTCCAAGACTCCCGGCCGCACCCAGCAGCTGGTGTTCTTCGAAGTCACCCCGGAGGCCAAGCTGGTCGATCTGCCCGGGTACGGCTACGCCAAGGTGCCGCTGGACCTGCAGGCCCACTGGCAGGCCTTCATCGACCAGTACTTCCGGACCCGCGAGGCGCTGCGTGGCCTGGTGGTGGTGATGGACATCCGTCACCCGCTGAAGGACTACGACCGCCAGATGCTGGCCTATGCGGTGCAGCGCGGCCTGCCCGCGCACGCGCTGCTGACCAAGGCCGACAAGCTGGGCCGTGGCCAGCAGGGCATTGCCCTGCAGAAGGTGCGCAAGGAACTGCAGTCCTCGTTCGGCGACACCGTCAGCGTGCAGACCTTCTCCGGTCCGGCCCGCCAGGGCGTGGACGAAGCCCGCGGCATCATCGGCGGCTGGCTGGGCCTGAACAAGCCGGCCCCCGAAACCGCGTAATACCGCGCGGCCCCGTGACCGTGGGCCGGGTTACCGGCCAACGGCGCACGCATTCCGGTAATTCCGGCCCCCGGCTGGCCCGGTAACGGTGCGCGGATTCCGGTAGTGCCGGCCGCTGGCCGGCTCCCGATAGATCCGGCCGAAAGAGGAGCCGGCCAGCGGCCGGCACTACCCGGTCAGCTCGCGGCCCGCCAACGAATGCCGCGCACCCCAGGGTCAACGGCCCGGCAACGGCGCAAACTCGCCCGGCACCCACGCAAACGCCTCGCCCTCGCGCCGCACGTGGCCCAGCCCCGGGAACGGCAGGTGCGCACCGGCCACCCACCAGCCCCCGTCCGCGGCCTGCGCCATCATCGCGCGGCGGCTGGCGACGGCGGCCGTGCGTTCGCTGTCGGCCTCGTAGGCCGCCTGGGGCTGGGCGAACTGCACTGCGTGGAAATGCACGATGTCGCCCCACACCAGCACCGCCTGGCCCTTGCCGGCGTCCAGCTTCCAGGACACATGGCCCGGCGTATGCCCATGGCTGTCCAGTGCCGCCACCCCGGCCGGCAAGGTTTGCCCGGGGCTGAAACGGCGCAGATTGCCCGCCGCCGCGTAGGGGGCCACCGCCTTGCGCGCCAGCGCGAAGGCAAAGCGCACGCCCTGCGGCGCGGTGGCTTCGCTGGCCGGGTCCAGCCAATACGCCGCGTCGGCGGCCGACAACCAGACCGTGGCATTGGGGTAGGCGACCTTGTCCTGCGCATCCAGCAGCCCGCACAAGTGGTCCGGGTGGGCATGGGTGAGCAGCACGTCGTCCACCTCGGCCGGGTCGTAACCGGCTGCGCGCAGGTTGCCCAGCACCTGGCCCAGGCCGGGCCCGAAGCAGGTGGCGGTGCCGGTATCCACCAAGGTCAGGTGGTTGCCCCGCTGCACCAGGTAGGCGTTGACTGCGGTCTGCAGGCCCTTGCCGTCTTCGGGCACATACCGGTGGTCGAGCAGCCGGGTCACTGCACCGGCATCGATCCCGGTCAGTTCCTGCCGGCCCAGTGCCACGGTGCCGTCGAACAGCGCGGTGACCTGCAGCGTGCCGATCTGCTGGTGGTAGACGCCGGGCACCTGTGCCGAGGGCGTGTGCGTGGTGGTGGCCAGCGCCGGGCCGGTGGCCGTGGCCAGCAACAGGGCAGAGGCAAGTGAGCGAACGCGGGGAAGCGGCATGGCAGGGTCTACGCAAGGCGGCGGTGCCGCGGTGTCTCCATGCTGCGCGCGGACGTCGCCGCGTACTGCTCAGAATGCGCCGTGATCCGCTCGCCGGCTCAACTGTTGCCGATTGCCCCCGGCTCCAGCCCATAGCGCGCGGCAAAGCGCTTGTTGAAGCTGCCCAGCGAGCGGTAGCCCACGCGCGCGGCCACGGTCTTCAACGGCAGCTGCGTGGTGTACAGCAGGTTCATCGCGTGCGCCAGGCGTGCATCGACGATCAGCGCACGCACGCTGGCCTGCTCGCTGGCCAGCCGCCGCCGCAGCGTCGCACCACTCAGCCCCAGCTGCGCTTCGAAGTCGCGCGATTGCCAGTCGCGTTCGGGCTGTGCGGCGATCAGGTCACGGATGCGCTCGCCCAGGCTCGGCTCGGGAGGCACCAGCAGGCTGCCGTGGCCGCGCCGGCAGAACGCCAGCACCAGCGCGGCCAGCGCGAGCCGGGCCTCGGTGTAGCGCGCGTGTTCCAGCGCGTGGCGCCATTGACGCAGCGTGTCGCCGTGGTCGTCCAGCGGCAACCGCGCCAGCGCGTCGCCGGCATCGGGTAGCGGTTCGTTCCAGAGCACGCGCGCGGCGGCCAGCGCCTCGCTGCACAGCGGCACGATCGCGCTGAGGTACACGCCGCTGTGCGGATCGGGAATGTTGACCACGTCGATGCGGCAGCGCCGGGTGACCAGGAACAGGTCGCCGGGCATGAACGTGAGCGACTGCGTGCCACAGGTCACCTGCTTGCGGCCCTGCAGCAGGATCGCGAACTGCGGCTGCGGGATGTCCACCGACGAGGCCCCGTGTTCGCGGCGCGCGGTGACGCAGGCGTAGCCGTCGGCGCGCGCGCAGGCGGCCAGGCTGGTCATGTCGTCCAGCAGCGAGGTCGGGTGGAGGAGGGCGTTCATCAGTGCGCAGTATCGAACAACTGGCCGATGAGTGCTGCGGCCGCCATCGCCAGCGCGCCCCAGAACATTACCCGCACCGCGCCGCGCTGGGGCGATGCGCCCCCGGCACGCGCGGCCATCGCACCGGTGAGGCCGAGGCCGACCAGGGTGGCGGCGGTGGTGACCTGTGCAACGTACACATGCGGGGCCAGCAGTGCGGTCAGCACCGGCAGCGCCGCGCCGCAGATGAAGGCACCGGCCGAGGCCATCGCGGCCTGCAGCGGGCGTGCGCGCAGTTCTTCGGTGATGCCCAGCTCGTCGCGCGCATGCGCGGCCAGGGCATCATGGGCGGTCAACTGCACCGCCACCTGGTGGGCCAGGTCGGGGGTCAGGCCGCGCTGCCGGTAAATGGCCGCCAGTTCCTCCAGCTCGCTGTGCGGGTCTTCATGCAGCTCGCGTTTCTCCACCGCCAGGTCGGCATGCTCGGTATCGACCTGCGACTGCACCGACACATACTCGCCGGCCGCCATCGACATGGCCCCGGCCACGGTGCCGGCGATGCCGGTGGCCAGTATCGTGGTGGCACTGGCACCGCTGGCGGCAATGCCGACCACCAGCCCGGCCACCGAGACGATGCCGTCATTGGCGCCCAGCACGGCGGCCCGCAGCCAGCCCGCGCGGTCGGAGCGATGTACTTCGGGGTGTCGGGATCGGCTCATGGGGGCAGTGTAGGGCGCGCCCGCCGCGCGGGGCGAAATGCGTCGCAACGGCGCTGCGGCCCGGTCAAGCCCATTTTCATAGGATGCTGAAAACCGTCACGGTGACGCGACGGTGGGGGACGCCACGATATAGTGCGCCCTTGCGATGCGGGGGCTGCAACCCCACATCCCCGCCCTGACCAGAATCCTGCGAGCCTCCCCTTGTCGAGCCCCAGCCACGTCGCCGAGACGCCGATCACCGACCGAAATGAACTGGTCGCCACGTTGGCCTCCGGCGAAAAGCCCAAGGCGCAGTGGCGCATCGGCACCGAACACGAGAAGTTCGGCTTCCGCCTGGACGACCTGCGCCCGCCCACCTTCCACGGCGACCGCGGCATCGAAGCCCTGCTCAACGGCCTGACCCGCTTCGGCTGGGATCCGGTGCAGGAAGACGGCCGCACCATCGCGCTGCTGCGCGACAACGCTTCGGTGACGCTCGAACCGGCCGGGCAGCTGGAACTGTCCGGCGCGGCGGTGGAAACCATCCACCAGACCTGCGTGGAAACCGGCACCCACCTCAATGAAGTGGCACAGGTGGCCGGCGAGCTGCAGCTGGGCTTCCTGGGCATGGGCTTCCAGCCCAAGTGGGCCCGCGACGAGATGCCGTGGATGCCCAAGGGGCGCTACAAGATCATGCGCGAGTACATGCCCAAGGTCGGCACGCTGGGCCTGGACATGATGACCCGCACTTGCACGGTGCAGGTCAACCTGGACTACGCCACCGAAGCGGACATGGTGAAGAAGTTCCGCGTGTCGCTGGCGCTGCAGCCGATCGCCACCGCGCTGTTCGCCGATTCGCCCTTCACCGAAGGCGCGCCGAACGGCTACCAGAGCTACCGCTCGCACATCTGGACCGATACCGACAACGACCGCACCGGCATGCTCGACTTCGTGTTCGAAGACGGCTTCGGCTACGAGCGCTACGTCGACTACCTGCTCGACGTGCCGATGTACTTCTCCTACCGCGATGGCAAGTACAACGATGCCAGCGGCCAGAGCTTCCGCGATTTCATGGTCGGCAAGCTGCCGGTGCTGCCGGGCCAGCTGCCCACGCTGCGCGACTGGTCGGACCACATGACCACCGCCTTCCCCGAAGTGCGGCTGAAGAAGTACCTGGAAATGCGCGGTGCCGATGCCGGCCCGTGGAGCCGCCTGTGTGCATTGCCGGCGTTCTGGGTGGGCCTGCTGTACGACGATGCCGCACTGGATGCGGCCTGGGACCTGGTGCGTGATTTCAGCCTGGTCGAGCGCAACGTCCTGCGCGACGGCGTGCCGAAGCATGGGTTGAAGCTGCCGTTCCGCAACGGCACCGTGCTGGACCTCTCGCGCGAAGCGTTGAAGATCGCCGTGGCCGGCCTCAAGCGCCGCGCCGCGCGCAATGCCGATGGCCAGGACGAAAGCAAGTTCCTGGACGTGCTGCAGGAGATCGTCGATTCCGGGCTGACCTCGGCCGACCGCAAGCTGGCGCTGTTCCACGGCGAGTGGGGCGGCAACATCGATCCGGTGTTCAAGGAATTTGCGTACTGAGTGGGCGAAAGCGGTAGTCGGTGGGTCGGGCGCTGGGCGCCCACGCCCTTTCCGGCACATGTCCCCCGGCGTCG
>Ga0308170_10000561_pt1 | contig 44533 bp, 63 predicted proteins | sample PhyBR2_2_FD_202136 | JGI IMG/M metagenome (GOLD analysis project Ga0308170, IMG submission 202136) | Phyllosphere microbial communities from UC Gill Tract Community Farm, Albany, California, United States - DLSLSB.R2 | ecosystem: Host-associated > Plants > Phyllosphere > Unclassified | place... | reverse complement strand
CTCCTCCACCTCTCGGCCCTTTTCCTTCGGACTTTCTCAGCCTCTCTTCGCCTCGTACCAGCTTCCTACATCCTCCTCTCCGCTCTCATCGCTCCACCAGCAACGAGCTCTGCCATCCACATTTCTCTATATCCGAACTTGCGCTAATTCATCTTGTTCTCGTCAACAGGGCTTGCTCGTTCGGCTACAACTGGTCTCCCGAGGATCAAGCTTGTGTCCTGATCTAAGGCACGATCCCTCGAGCGCTGTCGATCGTAGGGCTTTGTTTGCGCTCTCTCGACCGCTTCTTCGGATTTCTCAAGGACGATTTTCTTTACTCTTTTCGTATCATATCTTTTCCCCTCAATCACTCTTGTATCCCTTTCCACTCTCGTTCTAATCTACGATCAACAACCCTTTCAAAAACCTTTGTCTACCTCGGATTTGTTCGGATTTTCGCACTTCTACTATTTTCCTCGTCCAGAGCTTTCGTCTCCCTTTTTAGATCCCCCTTTTTGGCTTAGTGCCTCTGTAGCTATCATCAGTGTCAACCTTCGACTTTGTTTCGATTGAACCAGTTCTTGCGAGACTTTTGAGTAGACGCGAATTGCGAAACTTCTCTCTCTCCTACATCTCACTCCTTCCCTTCTCACGTCTCGAACATCTCATGGTAGACTTTATACTCTGCTCGGTACTCTGACGCTTCGCTGACTCTCTTCTCTCCCCCTCTAAAGCTACTTTCCCCACTACTACCTTTAGATCAACTTCCCTCGTCCCATCTCCCGCCCGAACTACTAGACAAGATCTTCTCCTACTTACTCGAATCACCCGCCCTCAATCATCACACCGCGACAAGCTCCCATTCACTCGCTCAACTCTCCGCAACTTGTCACTCCTTCCGATCCATCGCTCAGCCTCTACTCTATCGCTCACTCGATATACGGACTCGCAAGAATGTAGCAAATTTATGTAGAAGCTTCAAGGCGAACGAGGAGCTACTCGAGGGAGTCAGAGAGTTGAGATTAAGGACAGAACAAGTGTTGGGACCGCCGAATCAGATGGAAACGACGGAGTTAATGGGACTGTTCAAGAGGCTTCAGAAGCTAAGAGTCGAGCAGAGATGGTTTGGAATCGAGACGCTCGAGGGATTCGACAGTGAGTTTTCATTCGCTTTCCTTTCTTATTCGGCTTATCCCGCTGCGAGGGTTCGCATTTCCTTAACGATACTGACCCCGACACTTGATGTTGAACAGATCTGATGTATCTCGCCCTCCTCGGACCCTGCACTCCCTCGCTCTCGTCAAACATGAATTTCCCTTCGCTTCGCAACCTTCGACATCTCTCGATCACGCTACACGGTCTCTGCGAGCTGCTACTCCTCTCTATCCGACGATCCGCTCATTCAGACACTCTGAAATCGGTCACAAACCTGTCCCTTCACGTCGCAAGCGGCACTCTCCCTTCTTTCCTCCCTCCCCGAAATATCGCCGCATCGCTTCCCGCTCTACTCGACTTCCTACCTTCACTCTCCATCTTGAGCTCTCCACTTCAGTACAGTATCGATATCCCGACCCTCCTCCAAAGAGCTCCACCACCTGGCCAAATCTCAATCCTCTGGCGAACGCATTGGCAAGCATTCGTCGATTTCCTTCCTCCTCATCGAGACTTTGGGAACTGGAACGCAGCGGCTCGAGATGATGCTCTCAACGAGATGGTAGCACCTAGACCGATTGATCAACAACTAATTCACCTAGCTTTCGCACCTTTTTCTTATCCAAACATTCCGGATCATTTCTTGACCGAATTGGAAAGTCGAATGAGATGCGATCCTTCTCTGAGGGAGGTCAAGTCGGTTTGGCTCGATGTTGCGTGGGAGAAGGTTGGGAGTCCGGAGGGGAAAGGGAACTGGAGGGAAGTCGTAGAGGAGCGAGGGACAAAGGTTGGATACGTCGAGATGAAGGTTGAGGGATTGCTAGGATGGGAGGGCGCGGTAGAAGAAGCTTTCGGGAAATGGAAGAATAGAGTGAAGGAAGAGTAGACGTTAGTGTATCGAAGAAACTAAGTTATCTTCCAACGAAGCATCGACGACCTCGCATCGAAGAACCAAGCGCTCGAGGTTCTCTCTTCTCCATGATCTACGTCTGTCTGATCCTTGGCACGAGAATATCGACTTCTTTCCTTCTTTTAAATACTGCTGCGACCGGTTCTTTACACAAATTTTGACTTGGCCCCTCCTTCGTCCTTCCCCTTGGATTCTCAGGTTTACTCGTCGGATTTCTCAGACTTTTCAGCCATCTCTTGCTTGGTCTCCTCCATCTTGGATTCTACCAAGATCTTCTTCTGTGGAATCATCAAGAACGAAAATCATCAGTTCACGCCGTAATTGGCGGGGGTGACACAAGTATAAACATACCTCCTTATCTTGTCGGTAAGGTCTGTAGAGGAGAGAGATGAGCGGCGTTTCGGAATGGAAAACGAACGAAAATCGGGCTTACTGTTCGGCCTTTACGTTCTCCTTGTCGGTGACAGAGGATTCGGGGCTTTTGTTAGGAGGAGCGAATCAGCTAGCACATTCTCGCAGATTGTAAAGAATGTCATGAGCTTACTTTGCGGTGATATCAGATGGGGTGGGAACTCCTTCCTCCTCAACTTTCTTCTCTGCGATCTTCTTGATTTCAGACTTTTCAGGTGCGTCGGCATCTACAGGAGTATGTGCCTCCTCCTTGTCACTCGCAGCAGCGGTTTCGGGAGTCGCTTCGTGTTGTTTTCGTTCCTCCATCGAAGCGGATTCAGGTGCTTTCCTCGAAGCGGGAGCTGGGTGGTCTTCCTTTGAAGGGGAGGTGATGTTGTGCATGGTGTGCTTGACGGCTTCAGGAGGGGAAGTGAGAGTGTAGACGAGGGGAATAGTGACAGCAGCAGAGACGAGAACCCATGGGAGATCAGATTTGGGGGGCACGACTGACGAATGAGGCGCGGAAGAGTAGGTTCGGCGAGAGGCTTGACGGGCAGCGGATCGGAAGGCGGTACGAGCAAACATGCTGAGTAGAGTAGAGACGTCAGATTGATCAAGAAAGAGCGAGGAGGACCACAGGGACAGCGGGAGCTTGATCAGTACTCTACTATGCTTCATTAGAATGCATAACAATAGGTAGACTCACATGAATGGAGGATATGAAGTTGTGGTGAGAGACAACTTTCATCTCTTTCGAAAAATCAAGGGAGACATATTACTCTCGCAGAAGAAGAAGCGAGTAGGCTGCGTGAAAAGAGAAGCTTTGCATTAGAGTATTCAAGTAAAAGACGATAGGTACTAAAAAAATAAAGGAGAAAGTTGCGAGTGCAAATGTGCGAATTCAAGATGGGAGAAGAACGTGACAAGCTGAAGGAACAGAGAACAAGTGACGATAGTAGAGACGAGGAGAAAACATTAGGAGAGCGAGACGACAGAGAGTGGAAGAGTCAGGGAGTCTATTTCGTGAAGAGCGAGAGAACGATGGCTTGAACGTTCTCGAGGAAAGAAAGGTCGTAAGGAGACGTAGGCGACGAAGAGGACAAGAGACCGAAGCCTGGGTTGTCAGAGGTGTCGCGATCCTGCAGAACGAGAGAGAACGTAGGTAAGCGATTAAACCCTAGACTGGATGTGAGATTCGTTTACTCACTTTGGGAGCGAAAGCGAAACCTGCGATGAGGAGGCAGTAACTGAGGCAGAGTAGAACACCTCGGAAGTAGTTACTCCTCTATTACAACGACATCGTTATGTCAGTTTGGTACGAGACGAAACGATTGCGAGAAACTTACAGCTTCGATATAGACGTAAGTGAGGAGGAAGACTGAGAAGAGAATGGCGATGATGTCCCATCGAGGGAAGACGAGGCTATGCGAACGAATCACCCTGTCAGATCGATGCTAGCGGGCGATAAGAGGAAACAAGGAAACGTACGTGAAAGCGCGATGGAGCATCGACTCTTTTCCGATTCCATAGAATGCAGTGAAAGCGAGCATCGCAGGTGCTTGAATCAAACAGACTTGGAGAGCGTAGGCGGATCCAATCTCCATTCTGTAATTCGGGACTCACAACATCAGCCTCCTGGGTCGATGAATGATCGGGATGAACTCACGATAAAGCGATGTTACCGTTCAAAGCGAAACTGATAGCGTTCATAAACTCGGTAGTATTGGGCACGAGGGCGAACAGAGTGACTCCGAGAAGCTTCTCAGGGATACCGGATCCTTCGAGAATGACATCGACGACATCGACCAAGATTTCTATCGCAGATGAGAAGCTGTCAATAATCGGGACACAAAGGAAAAGAGAGAGAGAGTACGCACCAGCAATGATAGCGTAGAGAAGAGTACAACCGAGAAGGACTGTGGTACTCTTCTTTCGACTCCAATTCGGTGCATCGTGACCTCCGTGACCTCCATCGTCTTCCTCCTTGTTCTGCTCTGATACTTCTCGAGCATGTGATGGAGCTCGGCGAAGGCTTTGAGGAAGGACTGGCACGATCCCAGGAGCTGCATCGGCGACAGCTCGAACGACACTCCGGAATTGCTCGGGAGTGAAACCGTTCGGAGTCTCGATGTTCGCGAAGTCGACCTTGGCTGGACTCAATCCTCCTCCGTTTCCTGCGGGTGGTGCGGCGAGGAAAGGAGTTTGAAGAGGAGTAACGCCTGACGCTGTATGCGATCCCGAAACTCGTCGCTTGTTCGGTTGGAATAGCTGACTAGGGACGACTCGTTGATAGATCGATCGGCGATGCTCGAGGGCAGGTTGAGATGCTCCTGCAGGACGACCGAGACCTTGTTCGTGAATGGCAGGAGCTGCGTTTTGCCAGATTTGTGAGGCGTGAGTTCGAAGGGAGAACCAGATACCGACGGCGTAGGACTGTACGACAGAGTGCTCGAGTCAATGAGCATCTCGCGAAAGCTGTGAGAAGGAGTACTCACGAGGACGAGGAGTGATCCGCAGAAATAGGAAAGATACTGAACAGTCGAGAGGTAGAAAGGATCGTCGGCGGGATCGATGTGCTCGTAGTAGCAGGTTCTGCACGAGCTGAGACCAGCCGTGACATCGCAATCGCTGCAGGTGAGTTGGAACTGGATTGACGAAATGGAGAGCAAGTTAGTTACTCTCGATCGGTCAAGAACCTTAAGAGGGAAACTCACGCTGCCGTAGATCTCGTAGAATAGCGTAGGAGTGAAGACACCAATAACGGCGACGATCAACATCATACTCGTTACTCCTGCACTCCTCGCATTGAATCGTTGTTCTTTTCGTTTGAAAGCGCCTCCAATCATCGACAGTCCCGGCATCAACAGTACTCCTGCAAGGATACTACCCACGATACTGCCCTCTACTAGTTCTCCTTTCGATTGAGTCAAAGCGATACTGTAAAGGAGGATTTCGATTGCTGATCCGAAAGAAGCGTTGATGAAGGCACCGGTACCGATCGAAGATTGAGCTGAGATTGAGGCGACTGCCATTCCGATGAAGTACGAGAGTGGGATGACTCCGAGTAGAGCGGTGAAGAACATGAAAGCTTGACCAGTGATGATTTTGAGGAACCCTCCGGAATCGTGCTTGACAGCGTAGGGACCGAGGATGAAGAAGTCGAAGATCACGAAGAAGACTAGTGACATGAGGTTGACGAACCAAATGTTGACTCCATCGAGGGTGTACTTGTAGTATTCGAGTCCGGCAGCTTTGTAGGTGCAGAGTAAAACGGTTGAACGAGGACTGATGATTCGACCACGACGTTTCGCGTCGGCTACCTTCTTGCGAGATACTCGAGGAGCTAGTTGACCGGCTTCGAGAGGCCACTGAGGAAGAGCTTGAGCCGAAGCTTGACCGTTCTCGTCATTCGATTGAGTTTGTTCGGAAGCTTGCTGTTCTGTTGCAGTACTCTGATCTTCCTCCTCCTCCTCTTCGTCCTCGTCTCCATCGTGGTCTTCTTGCTCGTCCGAAGACTGGGGAGTAGCATAGGCGGGAGGGGAGCGGAAGTGAAGGGAGAGAGGTTCGTTGTTGAGATGGCAGAGGAGAACCCAAAGTAGCTTCGCCATTGGGATGTAGAAGACTACAGCCCAACAGAAGATGCATACGAAGAGCATGAGGGGAGCGACGAGAAGGTAGAAGACAGTCCAGTAGGCGAGTCGACCGAGAGCGCGAGGTCGGAAAGAGAGGGATTTCTGAGTGTTGACCGATGCTCCAGATGCCGATCGACGAGTGTGAGTACGAGGACTTCCGCTACCGACGATCGTGTCGTCGCTTGGAGTTCGCCTCGCCTTGTCATCGGGGGAGTTATTCGAGGTTGATCCGTAGGTCGACGGCTTCGATCGAGCGCTGACGAGTTGAGCACGTTCGTTTGATGGTGGAGGTCGCAAGCTGTTGCTCGGCTGACGGCGAGGTTCGTCGGGGAGATTTGTAGAATCGGAGAAGAGACCATCGAGAGCTGGGCGAGATCGGTTGGAAGGTGCTGAGCCAGCGGAAGAAGCGTTGATGGTGCCGCTGCGCCCTCGTCGATAAGTCGTACCTTGTGCTTCTGGATCGTCGTTACGATAGGTCATTCCCGATTCGTTGCCATCCTCGTTCGTCTCGTTCTCATTTTCCTCCTCGTCATCCAAATTCTTCCCGTGAGCCTCCTCTGCGATCTGTTCTTCTCCCCAACCTTCAACGTACTTTCCAAAAGGCCAGAAGAGGTATCCACCTAGCTCCCAAATCACTCGACCATACTTGCTTCCTCCCCAAGGTACGAGCCAAAGAACTGTTCCCACGATGATACAGACGATGCTGAGCCAGACACCAGCAAAGAGAGTCCAGGCGATATTGGCGGGAAGGAGATGATGAAGTGCGGTGGAGGATGGAGCCGAATGAAGTGCTTCGTCGGCGTGTCGAGCAATCGATCGAGATTTCTTGTAAAGAGCCGGTTTCCAGATTGGCAGACCGAAAGGATGTTCGACGTTGATGGCCTATGAGAAGCGACTCGTCAGTGATCTGGAAAGTGAGGGGAGAAAGACGACCAAGGGTAACTCACGTCTTGACGATCTTTGAGGGTGTATTCGACTTCACCATCATCCTCATCATCTCCCGAATGCTCTCCATCTCCTCCTCCATCTCTCCAGTCCTCAACTCTCGGATCCTGACTCGTACTCTCCACTTCGTCTTGATTTCCTGCAGGTTCCTCACCGTCTTCCTCCGATTGAGGTTCAGCTCCTTCGACGATACTCCTCTCTTCGTCTTCTCGACCGATCGCCGAGGTTGCTGCTGAAGCATTGCTGACGCCTGAGCTCGAGACATAGCTTGATCCGCGTGTTCCAAGGCCAGGACGACCTCCTGTAGCTGGGAGAGGCAAGGGCATCGGTGACCAATACGTCTGAGGACTGCGAGGACCTGCAGAGACGACAGGAGTACCATCGCTGAATACGGAGTAGGCTTGAGAGCGTTCAGATCGAGCAGCGGAAGGATCCCGAAGACGAGGTCCTGAATTTTGCGCGGGATAACCAATACCGAGGGAATCGTTGAAAGGGTAGGAAGCGTAGTTGTAAGGTGGATGATCGGTTTGTTGTTGACTGAAAGCTGTTTGATCAGGTCCTGGAGTCGAAACGGCTGAAGAGATGCGACGTTGCTGCTGTTCGACTCGAGCCAAATCGGCATTCGCTTGACGACGCTTTTCCTGCGCAACGTTCTCTCTCTCATCAGTGACTGCTACGATCTCTGAACGGTTGTGCATCATGGAGCGTACCTTTCGTTCGCGAGCCCTTCGCTTGACGAGCTGTTCTCCTCGATCGAGTGGAATAACCTCATCATCCTCGTTGTCATCCCCGTTCCTCCTTCTTCCTCCAACAGCTGGACTCATAGCTCTCCTGCGTCTTTCCTTCTCCCGTTCAACCAGATCCTCGTCTGCCGATTCCTCATCTGCCGATCCATACTCCCTTTCGTAGCCAGACATCGCGGTCAAAGGTCGATCGAGTCTCGAAGCGGGTCGAGCAGATGCGCTGCCTTGTAGAGGATGTGAAGTAGGGGTGCGAAGTGGTTGTTGCGAAGAAGGAGCCGAGAGATGGTGAGCAGAACGACGATTCGAAGGTCCCGATTGAGGGTTCGAACCAGTCGAAGCTTGAGTATTGACGCTGATACTGCGGCGATTCAGAGCAGCCGAGGGAGGTCGAGATCTTGATGTCGACGAAGTGACAGCCGCATAGGTACCTTGTCGAGATCGAGAGGAAGTTTGAGTAGCTGGAGTGCTTTGAACTGAACCGAAATAACCAGATCCATCTCCCACGTGTCTTTCCTCCTCTTCTGCACTCTCCTCGTGCAGGATATCATCATTCACATCTCCGCCGATGCCTCCATGCTGATGTTGCGAAGTTTGTTCTCGTCTCGCAGGCGAGCTGAACGCGCTCGTAGGATGACCGGTCGAGCTTGAAGTGCTTGCGGAAGCCGCAGAGTGGTTCCTGCGATGGGCGTTGGGAGTCGGAGAGGAAGTTGGAGCGGGAGAGGCGGACGAGAGAGCTGCGACAGGTCGAGAAGAAGCGGGAGGAGTCGTAGGGTTTTGGACATTCGAAGAGGTTGTGGGAGTTACAGACAGGTCGGCTTCTCGTGAATCGTCATTCTGCTTGTCCGTTGAAGGGGTGAGGGTGGAAGATGAAGCAATAGGAGTTGGTTGTCCTCTTTCGGTTTCTCCGGAAGCTGTTGAAGTGCTCGATGCTGAGGAAGGTCGAGTACGTTCCGGCTCCGAAGTGGGAGAAGATTCGCGTTCTGGTGATGCTCCTGGATCAGACATCGATCACTTGAATCGAGGGCGAGTTCTTGAACTTGTTACGACGATTTCGAGGTCGTGAAGGAGGGGGGAAACGAGTCGAGAATCTGTATCAAACAAAAGAGCGGTCAGTCAAGGGCACCTGGGCTAACGTTAGAGTGCTGCTTGCTGCAAGCCATTGTCCAGCGTCCGTCTCGTCGTCGATTCCCCCCTGAAAAGGTCATCATTGAACCCGATTCCTGTTCCCCTTAGTTCTCCTCGAGCAGTGCAGCTGCACTACTTAGATTCAATCCATCTCTATCTCCTTGTATACAGCACAGCGTTATCGCATCGCGCTTCCTTCGAGACCCGGTGTCGTTTCGCTGGGCACACTCCTCGCTCGGTCCTTTCCTTTCTCCCCTTTCCTCTTGACGAATGAATCGATAGAGATGGTACGTACGCGAAGATGTTCCAATACTATCTAATGTATCCCGATTCAATGCGTTTTGCGAGGTGGAAAGAGAGTCGTCAGGGGGGAGACGGAGAAGGGAGGAGAAAGGAGGTGGGGGCCTTCGAGATATCGACGATCAGACAGCTCCAGAGTCTTACTAATCCTCCTTGTACGCGTTGGATTTGAGCAGCCGAACAGAAAACCCGAAGGAAGGGTGTTTGCAAGAGCAAAAGGAACTGACTTTTCGCGATTCCCTCCTCAAAGAGGCTCCAAATTTCGCAGCGGAATGCTTTTTGTTCAACCGCCGCACGAATGATAAATCAGTGTCGATATAAGTATACGAGAGCGTCCCACAGCTTTCAATCCCGAGGAGTCGACGAATTTCGAAAAACCTATCGGTGAAGATCGTCGAGCCAGCACCCTATAACGCTCTGGTAGAACCGAGCGAGCGGTCAGTGGATAAAATCGACGATCAAAGACGGTTCCATGTGAGAGATCGTCGCCCCATAGCTCGGGGACTCGTCGGAAGCTATTTGACGTTTTCGTTTCTTCTTCAAAGTCGTACAATCAGCTGTCTGGGGTTGGACTCTGACCAACGTCTCTCAGATGAGTAAGATATAAATGTTCTGACGAGGTAGTAGGACTTTGGGCTCAATCGCCTCAATACAGCCAGGCGTGAGCCGTCTGAAAGCTTTGCCTCTGCTTTCGCAACGTCTGACTTGCGGCCGTAAAAGCAGGTTTTCGTTGAGACCTCACTCCTCTAATCTCAAAGAACCTCTACCACCTCATGTACCCTCGGCAGAAACCATGTTGAGGTTCAAGTTTCGTTCCCAAGGCGTGCTCCTTTGCGAAATCTTCTTTCTACGTCTCCTGTCACCCATTTCAGCATCAATTCACCACATGGAGCAGCCGATAGCTTCAATAGAGCATTTGAAAGCTATCGAAGGTCATCCAGAAGCCCGACCGCTTGATCTCAACCCATCTCCTTCAACTTCAACTTCACAATCTCTCTCGCCAGCAAATGCCAGTCCGAGGCCAACTCTACCTTCATCTCCATCTGCGTTGAGTATATCAAGACCTCCGCCGCTCACTCGCCCCAGCGCTGTCCCCGTCTCGACCTTTACGGCTGCTTCAACTCGAAATCCTTCTCCCTCTCCTCAAGGTCAGACGACACCTCAACCGGTACTTCTCAATAGTCTCACAGCTTCAGATGGTGAATCAATATTGTGTATAGCGGTCGAAGAGGACGATCAGGATGTAGAGGGAGCGAGGGGAAGGAAGGAGAGGGAGAGGGAGCAAGGTGGGGTCAAGACTGGAGGGAAAGTCTATGGTGGAAGTCAAGGAGGAGATATACATGTGAGTCGAGATCTCAGTAGCGGTCGTAGCTGGTTCGGCGCGAACTCGTGCTGTCGTATCGTTCCGTTTTCGACTTCGTTCAGGACATTTTGCTGATTCTCTTTTTCTTAATCAGGTCTGGGATCTCGGTACTCTAACACTCAAGACAAGACTGACGGGGCATGAAGGCGCGGTGCTGTCATTGCAACTTGTGCGAGAAAGAGATTGGCTTATCAGTTCATCTGGTACGTTTTCGTTGACTTGCTTTCTCGTTCGCGCAATTCTGACAAGCTGGACTTCGACGACAGGCGACAATACTATACGAGTGAGCTGACAGCCACTTTGTCTCAAGAATGACCTGCTTTTCGTCGATCGCGAAGACTAAACTGACTCTTTCGCTTCACCAGGTGTGGCATACGCCTTCCTTATCCCTGTTCTACCTCATCCATCCTCCTCACGACAACATCGGCGATATCTTCTCGCTGACATGGGTACCTCACGAACTCATTCCCGAATGTTCCCACTCTCATCATTCGGCGGATCGACATCATTCGACATCTCGAAAAGGGCGAGGTCGACTCTACGCAGGATGTCAAGATACCTCAATACAATGGATTGACCTGCCTCCGACTGTTCACTCTGAAGCATTCTCTGCCCATCCCTCTGGTTCTCCTCTTCCTCAACACGTCGCTTCCCTCTCTTACTTCGCTCGTTCCTCCTCACCTCCGATCTATCGTCCACCGAACAAGTTCTTTGATTCGTTGAGCAACGCAGACAAACTCAGAGCAAGGACGACTGGCGATGTCAGCGGGAGTCGTAGTGTGGAGGGAGGAACGCCGACCAAAATCATGACACCAAGTCCCGGAAACGAGTACATGACCGAGCTTCAATACGAAGAGGATTGTATTCGACCTTTCGCTCACTACGGATACATCTACTGCTTGCTATTGGCGAAGAGTAACGAAAGAGACGTTCTCGTTTCGGGTTGTTCGTTTCTTCCCTTATTGGTCTCGGAGCTACTCACTGACTTCTGATAAGTCTATAGCTGGTGACGAACAGATCAAGTTGTGGGAGATGAGTCAACACTCGCTGAAAGAAGTTGCAGCTCTCGAAAGCTCTTCTGATGCTGTTCTCGCACTCGCAAGTCGAGACAATACCCTCTTCGCTGGTCATCAAGGAGGAGTGATCAAGGTGAGCTCACATTCGCTCCGGCTTAACCGACTTGTACGAGTTGCTGACTCGAGACGAATCTAGATTTGGGATCTCGACACTTTGACCTGCATTCGCACCTTACATCCTCACTCGCTCGACATCCTCTCACTTACAGTTCTAGGCGATCATCTCTACTCTGGCGCATCGAACGGTACCGTGCAAAGATGGGATGGAGGATTTCAGCTAGTTCAAGAATGGCAAGCGCACGACAACATCGTCCTTTCTTCCGAGTCGAGCTATAGTCTAGGCAAACACTTGTTGACTGGAGGTAGCGATGCTTCACTCAAAGTATGGGATATTCGAGATGAGGACGAGTCAGTCGAGCGAGAACCTTTACAGCATGGCTTCCAAGGTGAGCCGCATGCCTCTTTCGAATTCCCTCGTCAGATGCCTGACTTCCGAATCTTCTTCATGACAGGCAAGATGTTCCACCTCCTCGCAAAGCTTGTTTCTTTCAAGACGATCGCCGACGATGCTCATCGCGAAGAATGTCGACAAGGTTCCCTCTACTTCAAACGAGTCTTACGATCTCTCGGAGCAGAAACCGCATTAGTGAGTTCCTTCCTCGCTTTATGCTATTCTTCGAGCTTGACTGACGAGACAGCGAGCGTAGCTTCCTGGTGCCCCGAATAAGAACCCGATTATCCTCGCAACTTTCAGAGCGAATGCTCCACTCAAACCGAATCGGTTCGAAGCACCTCGTCGGAAGCGAGTTCTCTGCTACGGGCACTACGACGTTGTTCCAGCTACTGCAGGCGATCAGTGGACATATTTACCTTTCGAGATGGCCGGGAAAGATGGTTGGATTTACGGACGAGGAGTATCGGACAACAAGGGACCTATGCTCGCTGTCGCTGCTGCAGCTTCGGAATTGAGGGCTCAACAAGCGCTCGATGTCGATCTCGTCATGGTGATCGAGGGAGAAGAAGAAACGGGTAGTGCTGGATTTCAAGATGCGATTCGTAAGAATCGGGTGAGCCTTCTCCCGCGCCTCTTGCTTGCGAAGATCCGCCGACTGACGCTGTTCCGAGACTTCTTACAGGATCTGATTGGCGAGATCGATGTGATTCTAGTCAGGTAAGTTTTGAAACTGTTTCTCCGAATTTGCTCAGATCATGGCTAACAGTTCTCATTGACCAGCAACTCCTATTGGATCGGCGAAGAGATCCCTTGCCTCACTTTTGGTCTTCGAGGAGTCATCCATGCATCGATCAAGGCAAGTTCTCGTCGAATCTCGCAAGAACTCGGCTCATTAACACGATTCCATTTCGTAGGTTGGAAGCGATCAACCAGATCTCCACAGCGGTATCCACGGAGGAGCAATCAGCGAACCTCTCAACGATCTTGTACGACTTCTCGCGACTTTGACCGATGCCGACGGTCGAGTTCGAATTCCTGGTTTCCTCGACGATGTACGACCCCTCGATCCAGCTGAGCGCAAACTTTACGAGGCGGTCGTCGAGCGATGTACCGAGTACGTCAACAGACTCACTACATTCGAACTTATTCTTTCGCTCATATATTCTCTTTCTCAGCGTTCACTCGAAAGAGCACCTCAGCTCGCATTCTCACATCACCGATCCTCTCACTTCTCTCATCACCAGGTAGGTTCTCTCTGGCTCAGCAGAACTCTCACATCGATACTGAATCACATCTCGAACATTGACAGATGGCGACAACCAGCTCTCTCGGTGCACAAGATCAATGTTCCGGGTCCAGCTGAAAAGACCCTCATCCCGAACTCAGCCACCGCCTCTGTCTCGATCCGCATTGTACCGGATCAATCTCTTCTCGACATCGTCGAAAAGCTCAAGGGCCACCTTCACCGCGCTTTCGCTGTCTTGCGCACTCGAAACAAGCTCACTGTACGCTTCCAACCTTCAATGCACAACGATGCCTCGACTCACTAGTGGCTCTCTCTGCAGGTCGACATCAGTCACGTCTCGGATTGGTGGCTCGGAGATATCAAAAGTCCTTACTTTTCGGCTCTCTCCGACTGCATTGCCACTGAATGGGGAGTCGAACCTCTCTACATCCGCGAAGGAGGTAGTATTCCGTCGCTGCCATTCCTCGAACGAGAGTTCGCTGCCGACAGCGTTCACCTTCCTCTGGGTACGAGCAGTGACAGCGCTCATTTGCCTGACGAGCGGATCCGCATCGTCAATCTCGAGGTGAGCCTTGCTCCACATTCTTGCCAAGCTGTTGTCGCTTGCTGACTATCTCTTCGCCACTTCACATAGCGAGGCAAGACCATCATTTCGAATTGGCTCACCACAATCGCAACTCTCCCTGTCTGAGGCAAACGCACCCTCATCGATACCTCCGCATTCAATACCCTTCGTCCTTGCATCTGCACAACTCTACGAAAAGAAACTCAGCCAAACAAGTTGTAACGATGAATATCTTGTCCAATCTTGACCGCGATCGCTCCTACCCAAAGTTCACCTTGCCGGAGTCTGTGCCCAAACACTTCGTCGAGTCTTGACAAGTCGTCTTTCTCGAATGGTAGCTTAGACTCAGCTCGAGGGATGCTGGTCCAAGCGATCGAAGTGTGGAATCTCGGAGTTTCGTAGTAAGTCGGAAGCCGCATCTTGTCGAGTTCAACATCAAGCTTCCGGACGAGGTTCTTCAGCTACGTTCGACCTTTTCAGTCAGTGCAGCCGAGGCATACGAAAGAACAAGGGAACGAACCTGCTCGTATCCTTGTCCGATTTCTATCGCTAGAAACCTCCGATTCTTCTCGTCATTCTCGAGCATACCGAATGTAGCGTATCGGGACGAGAACCTGCTCGCTCCGATGATAAGTACGGAGCCTAAGATAGAGCAGTCGAAGCGAACATACCCAATAGCCGATTTTGCGACTTTTGCGACAGAAGCTCGCAGATCCGATTTTTGATTCGTCTGGATGTAGAGCGGGCGTGAAAGCGAGATATGTAGTATTGGGACCTCTTCGTCGGCGGGGTTCCTATCGCTATTCATTGTTGTAGAATCGAAAAGAAAATGTATGTCTTCGCTTGCGAAAGACTCGCTGCTAGCCTCTACGGCCTTTTTCAGCAACTTCTGAAGCGACGGATCCAACTCTACTGTCGTTCCAATTTGAGTCAGCCCGACAGAGAATGGCTAAGGACGGGGAGCTCGGAAGAAGACGAACATTCGAGGAAAACGTGAGCGGCCCATTGACCCTGAACGTGTGGTTGGGCGCGTTTTCGCCCTTGATGCAGTGTAGGAGAGTCGGTAGGACGCACTACATTGACGAGTCAGCCTTTGGTTCGGAGTAGCGAGGAAACGAAAGGATTCTCACGATCGCTTGAGAACGAATCATCGAGAGACGGAAGTTTTCTAGAAAGAAGAGTACGGGTGATCAATGGCTGCCTACACACTGTCTTCGTAGCACGTTCGATGGCTTACCTCTTCTTCTTCGGTGGTTCCTTCGAATCAGTCATCGAGATGGTAGGATCACACACCCTCAAGTGGCAATGTCCACTCTTGTATAGCAGACCAGCTTGTTCAAGGAGTATCACTAAGCTGTTGTATCGAGCCTAGCTGTTGTGGGCGAGAGTGAGCGACCCTTCGAAGATCAACAATCGAGAACAAGGATTTGGCTCACGTAGGGATCAGAGTGGCTTGATTGAGGTACTCGAGGTCCCAAAGAAGCAGATTAGCAGGTCGGCGAGGCGGTAGAGCGTTGTGAGCGAAGGAGAAAGGGAAGAAAGAGCTGAAACTCGCCAACTTCGAAATTCTGCTTCAGCCTCAGAGCAAAGACAGCCGAGTCGACTCCGACAAAGAGCAGTCAATCAAGATCGTGCGCGACAGGACGTAGCGGATTCGAAAGGCTCAGATTCTGAGAGAAGGAAAAAAGCAACGACATAATTGCGAAATTTGCAGAATAGTACTGACAGAATCAAAGCGTAAAAGCAAGGGTATGAAAACAGAATGGGTTATCAAGCGTCGTCGTCTCCATCGTCGACTTCTTCAAGCGAGTTGATCGTTCCGTCGTCTCGAATCAAGTTTAGGTACTGTCGAAGCAGAGGGGTTACCATCAGCATCAGCGTCAGGCAGCAGAGAGAAGATGAGAGAGTGCTTACTGTAGTGCGCTGTGCGTATCGATCATCGTCGGACGTGAGCGGAGATAAAGCGAAAGGCATGCGAGGGTAGCCGTCCTCTCCGAGTGCGATCGACGCTCCGTTTCGACGGGTGCAGGCCTGAAGGCAGAAAAACGTAGACGGGTCAGAAGTGAATGGAGTTTAGTGAACGAGTGAGCCTGTAAGCGTACCTTATCTCCTGCAGGCGATTTCTTACTCGGTACGAATTTTGCCATCTTCGCGTCACTGTAGACGACAGCGTGTGAGCACAGAGCTAGCATCGAGGAAGCTCAGAGGTACTCACTTGATCGAGTATAGCTGTTTGAGGTGATCACGAAGTAACAAAGCTAATCCACAGATTATCGATTGACGAACGAGGTCGAGCGAGGGAGCCACTAAACGACAAAGTAGATGTCAGCAGCCGCGCAGTGAGAAGCAAGAGGTGTGATTTACCTGTAGCGTCGTTAGTGGAAGAGGAGGACTTGACAGGACTGCCATTGTTCGAATCGTCTTGATCCATACTTGCGAGAGCGAGGAGTCCTCCTCCTCCAGCGAGTCCTTCCTCAAGGAGATGTAAGACTTGTAGGCCGGATACAGCGAGAATAGCATTGAGTCGAGAGATGACGAGCATCGGTTCTTCGGTACGCTTGAAGTCGAGAGTTGACAAGGCTTCGGCAACGTAACGAGCGAGAGAGACGTCGTCCTGTCGATGAGAGCCAGGAATTTAGTACGCGCTTCTCCGCAGGTAAGAATAACCGAAGTGAGACTTACCGCTGTACAGACTGCACCAGGTTCGACTTCGAAAACACGACTGATCTGTTTCAAGTAGTCGAGCTGAATCTGACGCTTCTCCTTGTGGACGAGACTACAGCAGTGTGAAGCGTGAGCAAGCCTGATCGAGATTCGAGATAGGAAGAGACCGCTCATAAATCGTAACTCACCTGAACCAGCGACTGAAGCGAGAGTCGGGAGGGGTTCCTCTATATCCTCGAGGAGGGTTCGAAGCCACGGCCTTTGCATAGGTATGCGAGACCTTTGCAGGTTCGAGGAATCGGGTGACAAGTAGGGAAGCGTGTTTTTGATGGAGGATCGTGAGAGTAGAGTTTGCTTTTGCCGCGACTTGCTTGTCCTCACTCGCAGTAGTGGCGACGAGGGCAGGGGCGAGGGCGAGTGGATGACTGAAACCTGATCGAGCGACCATACCGATAACGTCGATACCGACTCGTTGAATTTGAGGTGCAGGCGAGAGGGCAGCCTCGACAATTCGATCAAGGTATCGTTGAGCGATACCGCTTGCGACACTATAAAGTCACAATTCAGAAGGACGTCAGCTCGAATCGATAGAATCGTAACGAGACGACAGATTAACTCACCCAGAATCTGCGAAACATTCGACATTTCCAACCAACTCGTCCATCTGCACGACATTTCCAACCTTCTTCGATCGACCCTTGCCTCCTGGAGCTGTTGAGGGAGACGTGTCTTGACTGGCAAGGAAGCCATGGATGATACGAAGGATCTGAAGTTGTATTGATTTGTCCGAAGAAGCGAAAGCAGCATCGAGGATTTCGGTTGACGAAGGTTCGAGCATGAGAGTCGGATGAGAGCGCCAGATGAAGCTGAGGTCCGTGAGGAGGGCAGACTTGGTCTCCGAGGGGAGGTCGAAGTTGTATAATTCGATGAGGGTGTCGAAAACGAAATCGGCGATCGAATTTGGACTGAGTTGATCGAGTAGAGGTTTCTGAGCTGGAAATTTTGAAAGGCGAGCGTCAGTGATGGATGTGAGCCTCAACGGTTCATGCTGAACGTACCAGGCTGTTCCATGCGAACTCTGTCAAAGTTCCCGTGCTCGCAAAGTATCGAAGCCAAGTAACAGATGATGGTGTACTCTCTCAGATTGACACTCTTTGCCTTGGCAGGGTCTGAGAGTTTCGCTTTGCCCTGTAAGACGCGACCTGAAGACGAGCGGTGTAAATCAGGAACAATGCTCAGGGAGAGACGAATACGAAAGAGTCGTACTCATCATGACGCAGAAAGCCTTGACTAGGGTAGCGAAGTCTTGGGTCTGACTCCAGATCACGGCAGTGAAGCATGAAACAACTCCTTGTAAAGTCTATCACACTCATGAGCAAGGTCAGCGAAAACAGACCAAACGAGCGAGAGAGAAACAGAGACGCACCTGAACTTGCGAGGAAGGTTTGTTGAGCATTGGCAAGAGAGCTACTTGAAGGTCTCGGCCGAACTTTGAAGCTGTCTTTGGCCCAGCGAGCACTGCACCACGGAAGATTTTGAGGAGGTAATCGCCGATGACACGTTCTTCGTTCTGTTCGTGGAGTCGTGCTGTCAGCGAGGCTGCTTCAGCTAATGAGACGTTAGATTCGACGCACCGAGGTAGCGCCCTTGAGGAAAGGGACGAGCAAGGTCGCTTTCGCGGTCGACAGAAGATTCGGATCGACAGCGCTGAGAATCGAAATCGTTCGGACGCAAGCGACGACGTCCTGCCAGGCGGCGAATGGCGAGTCAGTATTCTTCAATAGAGCAACGATGAAGCGAAAGTGAGACTTGCCATAGAATCACTTTCGACAACGAGCGAATCAATCAAACTCTCCATAACCTCCCTCAATCGATCGAGCGGAGCCGCTGTACCCTTCTCGACATGCTTGGACATGATCATTCGAAGAGCTTCTTCTACTGGAGGAGTGCGACCTTCGTGGGTGCTTGCGACTTTGAGGACGATGTTGCTCAAACTCGACGAGGTTTTCGAAGGTTTTTGATCGATGTTCTTGGCGGGAGATGCAAACCAGAGCTCTTCGATGGTGTCGATAGCGAGATCCTATGACAGTTCGAGATTGAGCCTTGACGACAGGGCGAATGAGATCAAGAGAACGAACCTTGATTCCGTCATCTTCATCCAAAACTCGGCCAACGAGGTTCCTTCCGATTTGGACTCGAGTTTCTTCATCGTCGAGCACGCCGTAGAGCACCTTTAGGAGTTTCACGACTCGTCGTCGAACACCCAATCCAGCGTCCTGTGATCGAAGGCCAAGCTTCAGAGGAGGATCTCTTGAAGCGGTGATGAGGAGAAAACGGCACTCACCGAAAGACGACCAAGAAGTTGAGGGAGGAAATGTACAGCGAGATCGGGACGAATGACGATGTATTTCCCTACAAGCTCGATCGTGGTATCGCGAACAGCTGGAGACGGGTCTTTCATTCGAATGTCAATCGCATCTCGAACATTTTTCTGTTCCCGGATGCGTCAAGATTCAGTGTCAGTAAGCGCAGGCAAATACGGGGAGCAAGAAGGGTAACGAGCTCACCTGATGGAACAGATCGGGATCTTGAGCGAAGACCAAACTGATGCTTCGCAGAGCTTTGGTTCGAAGAGCGACTTGTGGACTATCTGCCGCTTCGAGGATTTGGTTGATGAGACGCTGATACATCTCAGCGAGCGGCTGAGTTTGAGATAGTTCAAGCGAGATAGTGTCGATACGAGGTTGAGCGTCTTCAGAACTAGGACCAAACACATCTTCTGAATCGTTCGAGTGCCAGATTGCTTTTGCGAGGACGTCAAGGCGATCTCGTATCGCCCTGCTATTGTCTTTGCTGTCGCTGTCGAAGTCGATGAGAGAAGTCGAAGCGAGATCTCGAGCTCGGCAAAGATCTCGTGCAAACAGAACTCTCGAGAAGTCGGCAGCACCCTGCGGATGAGGTAGACACAAGGTCAGCTGTGGATCGATCGGGGTGAGATAGTCCTATACTCGACATACCTGACCGCTCGACGAAGATTCTTCGAGACGTTCGAGATGTGCCAACAAATTCGTTTGAGCCGAGAACATCTTGTCGAGCGCTTCCAAGTCTCGATCGGCGACAATCTTGAATTCCGGGAAGCGTCAATACCGGAGTTGGTGAGGAAGAATTGTGAAAATCAAGCTCACGTCCTTGAGAGGTCTGAACTGATCCTTTTCTCCGACTCCTAGATCTCGACGAATACGAGCAGCGATACTTCCGATATGATCTAGAGCGATACCCCTCAGAGAATTGGCTTCAGTCGATGTCTTGGAGCCTGCGAGGGCTGCAGTCTGCGAGCATTCGAAAGGAGAGATAGTCAGTCTCGATCCTACAAGAGTTCCGATCCTTATACGCTGAACTCACCATGTATTGACAGATAACATATAGGAAGAGTTCCGAGCCAGGCCACTCGGGGAGATGAAGGGTGGAGAGAAGGTCGGCGATCAAATTGTCAAGAACCTTGCGATACTCAGAATCGGCTGTTCCTGCTGCTGCTTTGCCAACTTTCGCAGAGCTGTGAGAGTCATACCTGTCAGACCAGCGCAGATGGGGGCTGCCAAAAAGAATACGAGAATGCGTACCGCTCGAAGAGAACGTCAAGAATCGAACGAGCCGACTTCATGGCAGAATCGTAAGCTGGTTCGATGTATTGACGTGAGACGAGGCTCTACGGGAGGAGCTCATCATGAGTCGCTACATCATACAGGTGAAGCAGATAAGTGCTACGTACAAGTTTCCCCGATTCATCCACAATTTCTTCACTCAAATCGATCTTCATATCGATATCTTCGGCCTCGTCTTTCTCGATCATGGCACCTGCAGGTCCGGCGAGAGCTTTCTTGACTTGTTGCTCCAAATCGGCTGACACAGTTTGAACGAGGTGGAGGAGCAGAGCCGAAACGGTTTGGATTGTAGCGTTGTTTCGAAGTCTGCCAAAAGATCCTATGTTCAGCCTCTGAGCGTCGACACAGTAGAATTCTGGAAGCGTACCTGATTGCGCCTTTCTCTTTCTTGGCAGTCCCACCATCTCCTCGTCCGAGATTACTCAGTACTTCTTCGATAATCGACCTCCTTTGATCTTCATATCTCGCATAGATTCGTCGAACCAAGTTCAAACTGCTGCTCCTCATGTTCCTCAGAGCATGAGACATCGCTCCTGACTCTTGAAGGTTGGCTGCTGAGGAAGATTTGCGCCTTCCTGAGGTCGATCGAGCGGCGAAAGCTTCGTGAAAGAAAGGACCGAGGGAGAAGAATACGGCTGAGTTGACCAGTTCGTCTGACATCTCTTCTTGTCTGATGAGGGAAGCGAGGAGATCGGTAGACGAGGCGAGGCTGTCGCAAACATCGGTGATTTTGTCGAGAGTGTCGGAGAAGTCAGAACTGAGTAAACTGGATAAAGCGCTTGAATCGGGTGCTTCGAGGAGTGGGATGAGGAAAGAGTCGAGGGTGTGTCGAAGAAGGGAGAGAATCGAATTGAGGTAGTCCGAAGAGAATAGGTGTTTCGGTAGCGAGACGTCGGGAAGAGTGAGAATCGACAGAGCGATCCGAATGGCTGCCAGGGCGTCGTTGAGGTTGCGAACTGATCGATTCGTAGCTTTGAGTGATTCTGCATTCCAATACTCAGCGGACGAGACTTGTGAGGGTTCCTCCTCCTCCTGTTCTTGCTCTTGCTGCAAAGTCGGTGAACGAGACCTCGATGTCGAACGAGAACTCCTCCTCCTGCCTTCAGACGGAAGTGAAGAAGTTGAAGCTTCTCTGCCGCGGTAGCGATCCTCGTCCTCCTTTTCTCCAACTCCCGTCGAGACTGATGTTTTTCCCTTCTTCCCACCTTTTTTACTCGGCGATGCAGACTTTGCTTTCCCCTTCCCCTTTCCCTTCGTAACAGCAGCTTTCTCTTCCTGATCCCTACGTTCCGTCGCTTCAGCATCCCAATACTTTTGATCACTCACTCCATCCCAACTTCGTTCGAGTAACTTCAATAATCTTCCTAATCCTGAATCTTCCAAGTCCTCGAGCATCTCTTCTCCTTTGTGTTTCGTCGCAACACTCTGAACATACTTGAGAAGTTTCGATAGGGTCGAGGTTGCGAGTAGAGGAGCAGAATCGGTAGGGCTGACGGCAGTTGATCGGAAGAATGAAGTGGAAGTAGCGCTTGCAGTACGAGAGGGAGAGCGAAGTTGAGGGTTTGGAGCGGAAGATCCCAAAGCGGAAGTTGAGGTGTCGAGGATGTGCGAGTCATCAGCTAGGAAGACGTCGCTGATCAAGTCGGAAAGGCGATTGACGACGTCTGTTTCAACGACAGACGGTCAGTTGACTCGATGCGAGAAGACTTGAGGAATGTACTGACTTTTCGTATCAACCGTCATCACTTTGCCTCTCCCACTTCCTCCACTTCCCGCGACTGAAGCATTCGTATTCACGCTCTGAAGTCGAATTCGCTTGACAGCACTCTCAACTCCCGCATCTTCGCCGAACGCTTGACCCAGTCCTTGCGTCGAGTAAGGTGACATAATCTGACCTTGATTTTGACCTTGAACGAGCACGAATTGATGAGGCGAGAAATTTGTAGGAGCGAAAGGAGAAGCTGATGAAGCTGGGTCGGCTGCACGTTTACGGTAGGGAGATACGTAAGGAAGGTTGTCGTCACTGCGAGGTGGAACGAAGTGACTATCGAGGGACGAATGTGAGCCGTTCATGAGATGCGGTTGTGGAAGTTGGAAAGGGTGGGATTGGGGAGGAGCCATTATGTGGGAATCAGGTGAACCTGCGACAGCTTGTCTTGGCCTGATGATCTGTTGCTGCTGTCCACGAAGCGAAGGTGTAGGAGGTTGTGATCCAGGAAGAGGAGGTAGAGAAGACAACTTGATTGGCGATGATTCGGTCGACTGAGGAGGTTGTGGCGTTACTCGATTGAGTTGGTTGGCGATGAAAGAGTCTAAGAAGCTGAAGTCGGTACCGGGTGAGGAGAGGTTGGGACTTGGTGAAGCATTGGCGAAAGAATCGGGAATTGGAGGGAGAGGGAAGCCAGCCTGATCCAGGAATCGATGCGATAGGCTACTGGAAGTAGTGGGAGCTGGAATAGGGTTCGGTACTGTGAAGGGGAATGGTGGAAGAAGTGGAGCTCTGCGAAAAAAATGAAACGCGAAATCAGCGACATTGAGGAAGGGAGTAGCTGCGCCGACTCACGTTTCACCATAGCTGCGACTTGTCTGTAAGCCATCTAGCTGTTGTCGGAGTTCAGGTATGAACCTCAGGCGAGCTAGCTCGTTCTGTCTCCATTGCTCTTCGAAACCCGAATTTCCTCCTCCGAGCATCACCTCGATTTCTCGCGCGTACTCATCGATCAAGGGTTCACTCGGTATGATTCCATCATTTCTGGATTGTAGCGAGGTCGAATTTGAGGCAGGGAAGAAGGAAGGAGGAGTAGGAGCGAGAGGAGGGAGATGCGAGATGACTGCAACATCGTAGAACGTCAGCTGGTTACTCAAATACCTTCTTCGAGGGCCCTTGACCCTTCAAGTAGCCTTCTCTAGTCCTCCAAAGCCGTCCCCATCGTCCAAATTCTCCTCATCAATTAAACCTCCACAAATCGCTCGCTCTCCTCTCTATGCTGGCCCAGTACGCGGAGAGAGGTGTAGAAACGTACCATCAGCTACGCTTGTCAATCCAGCAGCAACTGGGTAACCTCTGAGCACGTTTGCGGCTTCTCTCTCGATCCTCCTTAGGGCATCTTCTTCTCTGACTGGACTTGCTGGTCTCGGACTATCTTGCTGTCCTTGTGATGGTCTCGTATCACCGTACGAGTGCGCCATACGGGACGCGTCGAATAGTTGACTTTTCGGTTTGAAGCGAAGAGAAGGAAATTTCGCAAAAGGGAAGTCAACAACTTCGCACTTTCTCTCATTCGCTCGCTTCACTCTGCATTTCCACTAGAGTCTTGATGTACGACTGGGCGATCCCGAAGAGAAAGTCGCGAGTCTTGTAGCCGACGACAGGCTCGAAAGCGAAGTTTCGCAGAGATGATTGACCTTTGATTTTGGCCTCTCTCGCCGGACTCTACACTGCTGCCGGCTGAAATAGCATGATTGACAGAATTTGTCGTTACGCAACTGATGCGAGAGCAAAAGCTCGAGATCTGGCGTAGCTAGCTAGGCACTCGCGAAGAGTCAGACCCGTTCTACCTTCATGCCTCGCTTCTCCTCTTCAGTCTCTCTACCCTATCTGATGGCAGCGTCCAATTCGATGGGCTTGTACTCCTCTGCCCTGATCTGGTGCAGCTCGCTTGAAGTGGAAGCTTTCGACACTCTTCGAGATTCTGACTTGCAGACAAACTCGACCTTTACCACGCCTCCCTCTCCTCGTCTGACTCACTACGTTTGTCCAGAGCCATTCCTATACTCTCCTGAGTCCTGCGGATAGGTGGCGGTCTCGAAGGTCTGTTGAACTCATTGAACTCAGCTCGAGGTTCGACAAAGAAAACGTCTTCGGGAGGTATGGCGGGCTTCGATTACACGGATACCCTCTTGCAGGTCGCCCAGAACGCGTGTAAAGCACCTGGTGCCATTGCTTCTTCTGTGAAAGCAGTACGAAGAAATGCTCAAAGGTAGTTGAGAAGGATCTTAATTTCGCAAGGGCCTAAAGACGTCGCCCCTCTTGCTCAGCGCTGTTGGATTAGACTTCGTGGTACAGAAAGGCTCTGTGTAGTCTGAGCTACGAGTGGTCCTGTGAAGAACAGGGCATTCGGAGTCCAGCAGCTGCGAAGGAAAACTTTTATACTTTCCTCGTTTCAAGGGTCGACTCGAAAGTTGAGACAAGCAGAACTTAGACAGGGCGTGAGCGATCGACGCTTATCATAAGCCTCCAAGCAGGTCGAAGCAAAGAGAGAAGCGTGAGAATCCCCGAACAATTGATCCAGAATGCGAATCTGTTTCTGCAACGTCCACCTGCTGCGTTCGTCTCTCTCGGAGGCAGCGATCCGCGTGGAGTACTTCTCGACACACTCGACCACCTCGTCTCAAACGCCTCAGAAGTCAACTTGGCCGCAAGATCAACACAACACAGACTTGCGAAGAAGGTTTCAGAGGAAAGCGGTGAAGGGAAAAGCCAAAAGCTGTGCTGCGGCAAAATGGTTTCTCTCCCTCACTCTCCACCTACCACCACAAGTCGACTTCAAGAAACACGACGATATACTCCATACTCCTTTGATCCACCTCCACTGATAAACCTCGACGCGGCCGACTTGAAGCTCTCGGTTGATCAATTTCAAGAGTCGGAACTGATCAAGAGCGAGATGGCAACGACAAGCAATGCCGACTCTGTACTCTTATTAGCCGCATTAGAGACATTGGGAGATAGCGATCAGGGAGGATCAGATCAGGGAGGGAGTAGTAGAGGCGGACAAGGAGACATGAGTCTCTCTCCGAGGAGTAGCAACAGCAGAACGACCCCTCCCTCTGCTGCTACAGATAGCTCTTCGGGACAAAGCTATACTGGAGAAGGGGATAAACCTGGTAGCTCGAGTTCATACGGCTATGTGAGTTATTGAACCCCTTTTAATTTCGCCTTCCTCCGAAACTTTGTTTGCTGAACTTTCAACAACCAACTCCACTAGAATCAGTCATCGGCTTATTCTCATCCCACGTACAACAACTCACTGCAACATCCCCTCTATTCTCGACCAATCGCGCCTTCTCCCGCCTATCCTCCTCCTCCTTCCTCCAACTATTCCCTTCCTCCGATAAATCGATCAACCTATACCCCTTACAACTATCAGTCTTCCTATTCTCGTCCTCTGAGCTCTTCAGGTCCAGGACAAGGTCAGATAGGATCAGTTTCAGGTTCGACTGCGAACGGAGGAGGATCAACGACTCTCCCACCTCTCAATATCGCTTCACTTTCCAACCCCGACTCTTCTTTCCGACCTTTCCAGACCTCCTCGTCGAGCGGGGGAGCGACAAATCCCGCTTCTTACGCCCAATCTACCTCTCAAAACCCTTACAATCAACCCGGTTACGGATCTGCCTCTTCACACACTTATCAGCACCCTGCTTACGCTCGAGCTACTCTATCTTCCTCTACCGGTTCTTCCGCCTACCCTGCTCCTTTCCCTGCCTCGACAAACCCTTACTCGCATCCCGCTCTCCCTGGCTCTACTTCATCCTCTTCCTTCTCTGCCCCTAATTCTCCTTGGTCTGGCCCACCTCCACCTCCTTTATCCCTCTCGGCCTCAACAGGTTCTCTATTGGCAAAGAGACGAAGGAGTGAAACTGCGGGACTCGGAATCATTTCGAGCGGGAACGCCTCGAGTGCGGCTAACGGACTAGTCCGAAGTGCGTCTGATCAGCTCGAAGAGAAGGACGAGCTGGAGGAGGAGGAAGAAACGAAAGGAAGTGAGGAAAGAGAGGAAAGCGCGAGTATAACAGGGACTGCCAGTCAGAAGGGGTCGAATGCAGGAGAAGATGGAGAGGAGGAGAGAGAAGAGCGCGGCGGTGACGAAGGAAACGAAGAGGCAGAGGACGAAACAGAAGATCTAGCACCTCAGGTCAAAGCCAGTCGACCTGCGAAACGTGCGAGACTCTCCTCGGCGAAATCAGATGATGGAACGATCAAACCGCCTACGAAGATTCGACCGAAAGCTTCGATATCGAAAACTCCAGCCATCAAAGCGAAAGCGACAACAAAGAAAACGCCCGAGAAGCAGAAAGAACCTCCCGAAAAGAAATTTGTACGTTTCCTCCAGGCTCTCTTGTACTCGCCGATGTCACTCGGGAGCTGATGATCTCGTTTCTTGCAGGTCTGCCCTCATCCTTCTTGTGGACGAGCGTTCGCGCGACACTTCAACCTGAATTCTCACATCAAGAGCCATCAAGGGATTCGAGAATGTGAGCCAACTAAATTCCCTTGATTCGTTGCGCAGAGCTGACTTACCTTTTGTCGATCTAGTCAAATGCCCCGAATGCAACAAACTCTTCTCGCGCAAACACGACTGCACTCGACATTGTATCGCTATCCACCACTACGACAAAGATAGTGGAAAAGCTCCCATCCATGAACCCAGCACCTCTCGACGACCCACGACGACTACTTCACAAGCTCCTGGTCAACCACTCCCTCCCGCAACTTCACTCCTTCACGCCTCGTCTGAAGCTTCGACGGGTAACGCTCAACCTGCTCTCCAGTCACTCGCCCGTCTCCTACAAACACCTGTAGCTTCCATCGCACCTTCAGAGCAAGCTGTAGCGTCAGTCTCTGCTATCGATGCAGAAGCTACCTCGACCTGAACCTCCTCACCCTCCCTCTCGGAGGCCTCTCGACTAATCAGTCACTCGATACCCATTCTCTCATACCTTTTCCTTCCTTTTCCTCGTTCTCCCTTTCGTTTCCTCCCGCAACATACACGCAACACTTTCAGGTTCTCTCCGGCTTTACAACATACACGCCATTCTTCTCCTTCGTTCACGTCGTTCTCTGTCTTTTTGTTCTATCTATGTCCTTGCTGTACCCCCTTCGATTTTTCTCCTCCTTTGTTCACGCTACGCTCAACTTGACGTGCTTACTTTTACTGCCCTGCTGTTCCTAGCCTTCCGGATCTCAAACCTTGCACATTTTCGTTTTTCTCTTCCTTTCTATCTCTCTCTCTACTAGCTGCAAATTACACATGACTTTTTGCCGAACTCTTTCCTTGTTTGCGTGTTGCGATACGGTAGTCATTACAGACAGCGGACAAGATAAATCCAAGAAGAGAAGACGGAGAAACTGCGAGTGTTCTATTGGAACCGAAAACGAGATAGGAGCGGACAAAGGATTTCCTTTTTATATACGGTAAAGATGGGTATCGGTCGTAAAGATTCGGTATAAGCTAAGCTTGGGAGAGGAGGGTTCTGGCCAAATAGGGTGAGAGACGAAGAGTCTACTTGCTCGTTGCTGAGGCTGAATCGCTTGTTCCTTTCTTTCCTTTCGTAGGGTATTTGGGTCGAGGAGCTGGGTATACTTTGTGAGCTGGAGGACCAGTCGCGACGGGTGCAGCGGCGGTTTGGTGAAATTCAGGTTGAGCGAGCAATCCGGCCTGTTCACTTATCTGGTCAGAGCAAGTTCTCGTCAATCGTCGTGAAGTGATAGACGAGCTTACCCAGAGTCCTTTCTTGATGACTTTCGCTGCTGTAGCCGTCGACTTCCTAGCTTTCTCCGAAGATGTCTGAGTATGACCCGAATCTCCTCCTGATGAAGTCGTGCGAAGGGAAGAAGTGTCGGAATCTCGGTAGAAGTTCGCTACACTCTCTGTCGGCGAGAGAGAGAACGCTGTGCCACTCGGAACTGTACTGGGGGTCGTACTCGGTCGTCGATGTTGATCCGAGATTGATCCTCTCGAAGACTGAGTCGAAACTGTTGCGATACTCCCGTTTCGTTGACCTAATCTCATTCGACCGAATCCAGCTTCTGCTTCGAGACGAGCTTGTTCAGCTCGTTGTCGTCGGTCTCGTTCCTCTCCTTCGCGCCATGCATCGGCGATCCGAGCGGGAGCTGAAGTTGCGGGAGTCGAAAGTTTCGTAGTCGATGAAGGAGGATTCTCAGCGATAGAAGGAGTCGGAGAGACATCAGGACGAGTAGGAGGAATAGGGAAGTTCATCGAGGGAGCTCCAGGTAGACCACTCATGATTGAATTGGCGTCGATGCTTGTTGCTCGAGATGCTGATCGAGGAGGGAAGGGACTCGATCTGACAGGAGCTGACAATGGAGACGGTGTCGAGCTTGTTAAAGGCGGAGGAGGTGGAAGGGACATCGTTGGAGGTGGGGAGAGTGGTGAAACTGTGTGGGAAGGGGGAGTGCGGATCGATTGAGCGGCAGAAGGAGGGTGTGAAGAGTTGAATTCTTCAGATCTTCCCGAGTAGCGAGATCCTGAAGAAGAGACTAGATACAATCTGGGATCAGCGATAAACTCCTTCGAGGAGAGGAAGTTGGGAAAACTCACGGTAAGATCCGTCCGAGAAGCGTTGCATTCGATCGGCTACATCAACAAAGGAGTTCTCGCGCTGGATATCCAGAGTCGTCAGCGACTGGGAAGATTGAGGATGATAGGCGGTGACTTACGGATCGATTCGAAGTAGAATCGTTTTCAGGACCTTGCGAAAGCATGGCTTGCATGGCTGCGATCTGAAGAGCCATAGATCGTCCCAAGGCTGCTGCTTCGTATATCTTGGCTGCAGAAGCAGGATCCGACGAGAGGCTTTCGTGCAGGGCGTGAACGATGAGAGCACGGAGATTTGGGAGAATGTTGTAGGTCTTGTCGAAATTGAGGAGAGAAGTGAGAATTGGGATGGAACGCTGAAGAGGAGTAGAGAGGGAGAGCGTATGAAAGTATTGGAGAAGAGCTTTGACCTCGGGAGAAGAGAGAGGGAGTTCGAGAGCGTAGGCAGAGATAGGGAAGAGTCGTCGAGTAGGATTCTTTGCAGAGGAAGGAAGTGGTCGAGCGAGTGAAGTCGAAGGCCGGGATTGCGGTACGGGAGATTGCGTTCGTTGAAGTACGTCCATCGGTTCCTCGTCACTCGTGTCCTCGAGATCGAAGGTGTCTCCGGTCGTCAGGGTCTCCTTCGCTTCGACGGAAGCTGAGGCCTTCGACGTAATTGCCTCGAGCTCAGAGGCAAACCAAGGCCAACGAGACTCAAGGATGGCGCGACAACATCCGAGTCGTTCTCGGTCGTTGCAGATGATCTCGAAGTCGAAAAGTCGAGGTTGAGAGAGACTGAGGAGACCGAGAGTTTGAGCAGTCGGGGGAAGAGGTTGAGGTGGTGGTTCGTAGATGCCGAAAGATTCGAGGTCGACGAAGACCACTTGAGTAAAGTTGGTTTGGCGAGAATTGTAATCTGCCATCTGGTCTCGATCCTTGTCTCCTAACACGACCAGCGTGTTCTTCCAGCCGACAGATGGTCCCCACGATCCGTTTCCCAGTATCTTCTCCACCGAGATTGGCTGCCATGGCATTCGCTCGTTGCACCTCAAAGCTCCTGAACCACCTCTTTCTCCCAAGTCCAGCGCGTAGATTACGAATTCTGCTCGATTGATCCCAACATGCGCTCCGGAAAGGATGAGGTTGCGAGAGCCACAGCTGTAGAGGCGAGGAAATCGGACGCCAGGAGGCAAGGCAGAATCGGCGACCATTCGATCGGCTATCGACAGGTAAGAGGGAGTGGTGAAAGCGTCAAGAGGAGCTGGGATCAAGTCGAGGTCTCGTCGAGGACTGTTCAGACTGAGATCGTGAGCATTTGTTCAGGAAATAAAGGCGTGCAAGATTCAACGTACCTTGCAAAGTTGCTGTTTGTGAAAACAAAGATTGGCTCAGGATTGTCTTCCTGTGAACGGAGCGAATGACTCGAGTATACTGTGTGACCGTCCGATCCGGGTCGAACCTCGAGCGGTGCGAGGGAAGTCTGCGACGTAGAAGCGACTGATCTGTAAGACCCAGCTTTCCGAGGGTAAGGCGCTTGAGCGATCCATTCCATCTTGTCGAGATCGAGTACCGACATCTCTGAGATATAGTTGTTCTGATAATCTTGACCTCCGATGATGACTAGGCGAGAAGAAGTCGAAGGAGGAGGAGCGGAATCTTCGAATCCGGGAACTGGGACTTCTGAAGTGACTGTCGAGACGACTGAAAGATGGGCGTATCGTGGAATCGGATGAGTCGAGCCGCTCTTCACTGTCGTCACAGGAGTCGTCCAGGTTTGCTCGAGAGTGTCGAAGATCCATAGTTCGTCCAAAGTTTCGAGATGACCATTCGCTCCTCCTCCTCCATCTTGACTGATCGTCGTCTCTCCTTCATCGAGAACGTAGGATTGTCCGCCGAAGATGACTAGTTTGTCTCCCCATGCTTCAGCTGAGTGAAAGTATCGAGGTGTCGGCGCGAAGAGGGTATTTGAGGAGGAAGAAAGAAGAGGAGGGGCAGAGGAAGAAGATGGAGAAGGATCGCATGGCGAGGGTTCGATCTTGGTCCATACGAGTGTTCGAAGGTCGAGTCGGTAGAGGCTAGAGATCATTCCCCTACTATCTACAGGCCTTCCTCCAAACGCAAAAATCCCTTCTCCAACCAATGTCACTGAACTCCCCACCTGAAGGAAGGACACCTCAAGGACGCTCAAATTCACTTCACACTGGGATCAGATAGGGTTGAGACTCACGAGAGGGGGAGGGACTTCTCCTCTTGTCTTCCTCAAAGTCGAAGTCAAATCTGCAAAGTCTTGCATTCTAGCGAGCGTTTGAGGTGTAGGGAGTTGCGGTGGATCAAGGAGATGAGGACTGAGTTGCTCCTACAGCCGGTGCAGGAGATCAGGGCGTAGAAAGAGATATTGGAGATGTAGAGTCTTGAACAACTTGCTTGATTCGAGGGAGCAAGGATAGGGCAGGAGGGTAGAAGGGAAGAGCAGTCCGATCGGCTCCAGGCCGGACTTTGAGGAGCTTGACCTCGTGGGTGGGCGAACTAAGGAAAGTGAAGGAAGGATCTGTGTGAGAAGGGGAAATTTCTTTTCGTCGAGGAAGGTGCTTTTTCGTTTTGCTTCGATTGAGCTCTCTGCTTGTGTATGTGTCGCTCAGATAGCTAAAGTAGCGGCGAGAGTCAGTGTGGAGGTTCAAGGTGAAAATAGCTAAGGAAGAGAAAAGTTTTCCAGCAGCCAGAAGACTCCCTTTCTCCTCGCTTTCCTGCGTACCTAATCTACTCTAATCGAGCTAATGAACAGGGTAATGACTGGTAATCGACGACGATCGCTGCCTCTCTCCGGAACTTGTGATTCCTCTCTCTCTGAAGTCTGAGCTTGCGATGCTCCTTCCTCTCTTCCCGGACCTCATCAGCAGGATTCAGCTCGAATCCTCAACGTTGTTCGTACCCCGGATCGACGAGTGAAACTTCCTCTTCGTGACCTCTCGCTTCAACACCTACGTTTGTCCGTTTCTCCAGCGTCTCTCGTTGCGAAAGCACCTCTCGTTCGAAAGTTCCGCCGTCTCGTCGCTGAAGCGGTCCAGCTTTGCTGAGTCGCTTTGAGAGGAGTCGAAAACGATTCGATATCTCTAGGCCTCGTCTCGTGCGTCGCAGCTACGCGAAGTCGTGCAGGCGTCCATTCGCCTCGTCCTCAGCTTTCTCTGACGGTCGAGCACACGCCAGTGCACTGCTGAGAAGCTCATCAGCTCGCTTGTATCAGCTCAGCTCTCTTCCGAAACCCTACTTCAGACTAGTGCCGAATTGAAGAGTCGAAGGGCGAATCCTCGAAAGGGAACAAAGGAAACTTTACGTCCTCGCAACCGAACGAAGCGAATGAAGGCTTCTCATTTCGGGAGAGGTCTCCCATTCTCGTGCTCCATCCTCTGTACCATTGTCGATCATAAGGGATACACGCCAGCACGAATCCACGTCCAAAGTGTTCTTTGACCTTCTCGATTTTTCGCTTTATCCGGGGTTCTCTATCTTCTAGCTCACTCTTAGCTTCTCCCCTCTCCTCGGACGAGCGAGCTCAGTGGCCTTTCAGATAGACAGGTAGCGTATAATATTATTCCTTCAACAAAAGAGTCACAAAGTCATACAAGCAGAACTCCCTGGCTCAAATCAAAGACCAAATCCCTCTTACCACGACGACTACCCCTACTGGACCCAATCCTCCAAAGACTGCAACGTCTGTCCATAAGCGACGACCTCCTAGTCGTCGTTGGATTTGTCGTTCTTTCGCGAGGAGGAGAGGGTCGGTCGTGGAGGAAGTCGTGAGGATTGAGCGAGGGGGAAGGAGGTGGAATAGGATGAGATAAGTCAAAGCTGTCAGAGAAGAGAGTCGAAGAGTCAGTGATGAGTGCGAAAGCGCAAGAAGAAGAGTGGAGCGTTACCTGGAATGAGGCAGCAACCGAGTCCTCCCAATCCTACTCCCGCCCATTCTGCGAGATACACGAGACCTATCCCATGTCCTCCTACTTCTCGTTTCCCTCTTCCAGGTCCAGGTTCAGGGAATCGTTCACGTTTCGGTGCAGGAAGGGAGACGATAGTGAGAGAGAGAAGGGAGACGATGAAGAAGATGAGAGATCTCGACAAAGGTGAACGGAATCGATCCGATTTCGAAGTCGATAGAGGTTGAGGTGTCGTATCGATCGGTGAAGATTCGTTCGAGTCTTCCGAAGATTGCCTTGAAGTCGATTCCTTCCTCATTATTGAAGAAGAAGGGAAGAAATACTTGAACCCTCTCCTAACCCGCTTGATCCCGACTCTCGCATGACCCTCCAACTGTCCAAGAATCCCAATCAATACGAGTACCCTCACGCAACCCAACCACCAATCCCCCCTAGGTAACCTCGGATCACTCAATAAATTCCCACTAGGTCCAATCTCCTTCACTACCCATTCTCCATCTCTTTCCTCCGCTCTAGGTTGCGCCAACCCAAGTGTCCCTACCAATGCCCAACCTAATTGAATCAGGAAGGAAATGAAGATTCCAATCCCCATTGCTAGAGGAAACGAATTCCGTTTTCCAACTTTCGGTTTTGGTCTGCCTCCTATTCCAGGTCCATTCACTCCTTCTCCCGTATCCCCATTCGCACCAACTTCAGAATCATCCAAGTCGTTCCCGACTGAGATGAACGCACTCCCTCTTCTCGCTCGAGGTGAATTCTTAGTTGCGGTCGAATCAGGTCTCACCAAACTAGTGAGGTAGTAGAAAGTTTCATGACTTGTCGAACTGAGTGAAGAGAGAGTGAGAAGAATCGCAGGCCATAATGAGACGCCTTCTTCGTCGGTCGGAGCAAGGAACGGGACGGAAGAAGTCGGGAGAATGAATGGAGGCGAGTTGGGGGAGGAAGAGAAATCGTGATTGAGACGTTTTAGGCGGATACCGAGGATGAGTAATGCGAGTGGCCAGGAAACGAATGCGAAGGAATAGGAAGGGAGGAGGAGAAGTGCGGTCCAGTGGGGTTTGCGACGTGAATCGGGCGAGTGCGAGAGGTGAGGGGAAGTCGAGAGGGGGAGATGTTGGAGTGAGGGGGAAGAGGTCGAGGCGAGTCGAGAGTAGTGGTGGTGAGTTGGATTCGAGGATGGGTTGGATAGGCCGAGAAGTCGAAGTAGTGGTGGTAGAATCAAGGGGACGACGAGCTATATTTCGAAAGCGAGGTGAGTATATACTGATCATGAGTGGAAGAGAAAGAGAGGAGTAGCTCACCCAGATCAGACTGATTACACCCACTGCAACTGTTCGCTCCCAATCCCTTCTCCTCCTCTCTGGCACGACGAGGTCCACTACGACTTCCGCTCCAGCCACTACTCCCAACGTAGTCCTCACGATCGATCCTCCCAGTACGAACGAACTCGCCAGGAACTCCCCAAGGAGATGAAGTTTGAACCGATGCGGAAACACAGCGGACGCCAATCCCGGATACGATCTAGCTCCGACATATCTCCCTTGTACTCCCAACGCGACTGCACTTGCCCATGCCAAGATCCCAGATAGTGCGAGTAGAGGAACGAAGAGTGCTGGAGTCAAAGTGAAGCAGGCGTAAGGAACGAGGAGGGGTAAAGGGGAGAGAGTTCCAGCTGTGATCAAACCCGCAACTTCTCCAACTCCCATATCTTCGTCGCCACCTCCTCCATCATCTTCATCTTCCGATTCTTGGTCCCCTGGTGAATGCCGGTGTCGTCCTCCTCCGTAGATTCTTCGATTCCTTCGTCGTCTGTCTCGTTGTCGGTCGAACGATGATCTCCTCTCTCCTCCTCCTCCTCCTCCTCCGTTACTGCTCGATGGTTCCTCTGACCAGCTTGCATCGTATAGACTTAATCTAGGTTCTCCATCTCGATACTCTTCCTCTGAATCTGAATAACTCGAGTCATTTGTGTTCAATCTGATGAGTTTCGTAGGTAATTGCTTCTGTTGTGGGTGTTGTGTATCGCTAGAGCTCGAGGGAGTAGTTGAAGGAGGGAGTGAATCGGTTGATGAACGAGGAGTGAGGGGAATTCGATCGGGTGAAGGTGGACGTGAATTGCGATAAGGTGAACCCATCTATCGAGGTTCGACCTTTACTCTATTAGTCGATTCAGTGCGTAATTCAAGATTGAGTGTTGGGAAAGAGAGAGAAAGATGAACGAATCTTAAGTCGGAATTGACGACGACGAAAGTGCACTCTTCCTCTCTCGCATCACATTCAAACATGTCTACAGATCTGTGTCCACCTTATGCACCATTCTTTGGATTCGCAGGAGTAGGAGCTGCTGTAAGTAACCCTTCAAATTCACTCTCCACCTCATCATCACAACCTCGACTCTACTGACTCATACTCTCCATCATGATATATAGATGATCTTCTCAAGTAAGCTGTACCTTCAATCACTCCTCTCTCGCCCCTCGTAGAAGAGAGAGAGAGGGCACCTTCCCCCGTCTATTCAACACATCTGTCACTAACTCGATCCTACTCTTTTCTACAGCAATCGGAGCAGCTTATGGAACTGCGAAAGCTGGAATCGGAATCACTGGAATGGGAACTCTCCGTCCTGAACTCATCATGAAGGTACTTTCTTCGCCCCCCTCCCTCCTCTCTCACTCTCTCCCATTGAACCCTCCACTGACTCGTTCGATGCTTTAATTAGTCATTGATCCCAGTAGTCATGGCGGGTATCATCGCAGTGTATGGATTAGTAGTATCAGTGTTGATCGTTGGATCTTTATCTCCCGACGATCCTTACTCACTTTATGCCGGTTTCATTCATTTGGCTGCTGGATTGAGTTGTGGATTGACCGGATTGGCAGCCGGTCATGCGATTGGTTTGGTTGGGGATGCTGTGAGTTCATGATCGATCAATCGAAGTATTTCTGAGGATGGGGAACTGACTTCGACGACTTTTCTTGCGCTCACAGTGCGCGAGGGCTTACATGTATCAATCGAAGGTGTTCGTAGCGATGGTTCTCATGCTCGTAAGCGCTTCCTTTCCCTTCACGAAGTTTCGAAGCAGGAAAGCTTACTCTACTCTCTCTGTATCTAGATTTTCGCTGGTTCGTTCTTTACTCTGCTCCCTTCTCTCGCCTTCTTCGACTGTTCCCCTTTCCTCTGTCGAGACGGAACCTCTGACAACGCAATCCCGACTCTTCTCGTCTTCACTGAACGACCCTGAACTGCGAACCTGAAAACTGACATCCTTCTTTCCTCACCTTTTGAAAACAGAGGTTATTGGGTTATACGGTTTGATCGTCGCACTGATCCTCAATACACGAGCAAGTGAAGGAGTGTGTTGATAATCAGACATAGAACGCTCAAATTCCATATTTTCTTTTCGTAGTATCTTCTCTCTCTCTCTCATCTCTCGCAAGCTATATTGTTTCTTTGTTCTTTCCCCCTCTTTCCATCTCCCTCTCCTCGCTTCACCCTTCCTCATTCTCTCCCCACTTCGTTTACTGTAACAAAATCCCATCCCTTTCACATCGTCGTCGCCCCTCGTCGAGGTTCGTGAATGCGAACCGAAGAGTATCGAGTTTTCCTTCTCTTCTTTTGGGGCGCTCTTCATCTTCCTCTCCAATACTGTTCGCCTTCCATGGATGGAAGATCACGAGTGTGAGTTCTCTTCCTTCCTCCTTCTCCCGAAACGGAATCTGACCTTCTTTATACTGCCCATTCAGCCGTATCGCACGTGGTTCATTCAACGTTACGCTCCTACCTCCTCCAAGAATGAAGAATGTGATCCGATTCCGCCATCGATTTCATCTTCTCCTTTCTCCTCCTCACAACTCGCCAACTGACGAACAGAAGCATTAGAAGCGTTCCAAACGACCGAATATCGTTGTGCTTTCGACGAGGAACCCCTCCGTCGACGCAGGGAACGCCTGCAGCTGGATCCTCTCGAACAATGTTCACTCCTCCTCCAGCTTATCGATCAACCTTACCTACTCCTGCCGCTACTCCCAGACCCTCTTGCTCGACGACAGGATCCTCTTCACGTTATTCCGATCTCTCATTCGCTCAATCGACTTCATCATCCCTCGGCACTTCCCCTCCCGTCTCGATCCGAGAACGTCCGTTCAGTCATCAAACGACGACTATCTGCGAAGCTGAGATAGGAGAACACGAAGAGGACGAGGAGGAGGACGACTCGCCCGTAGATCCTCGTCAAATCCAACAACAATCGAACAGTTCGAATTCAACTTGTTCTAAATCTTACCTCTACTTCTCACCTTTCACTCCTTCAACTCCACCGAGACCGAGACCAACGCAACAGAGGAGTTATTCGTCGACTTCTTTCTATAGCTATGCTTATCCGCTGGATTATGGAGAGTCAAGTAATTGGGATTATACGAAACAGGTTAGAAACGGAGGAGGGACGGACACGCCAAGGAGTGAGAGAACGTTCAAGACTATGGCTACAGATGGTAGCTGTGTAGATCAGGAGGAATTGAGGGAATCGGAGGAACTCAGAAGGAGCGAGGAGATAGCGACGAATCTCGCTGTTGAAAGCTCGACGAATTCCAATCGACCTCAACCAGCTCCCCTCATCACCAGCTACCCTCACTTACCCTCTGCCGAGCCATTCCATCCTACTACACCACTCGACGCTTCCCTGTTCACCTCGTCCAGCCTATCTCCCCTGACAAGTTCACCCGAACCTTTTCTTCCCACCTCACCTCTCTCTCAGTCATCTCCCCCAGCCTCCTTTCCCTCATCATCAAATCCTCCCACTCTCACTCGTGATCCACCCTCATCCGCATCCACTCTCTCCCTCTCAGCAACCTCGTGCTCGTCTCTAACCGTTACCCCCTCTACCCTAACTCCCACTCCCTCCCGTCTCTCCCTTTCCCACTCCCGTTCACCACCGCAGCGTATCTGGTCAGCCCGCACGAACCGTTATATCTACATCCACGATCATTCGACTTTTTCACTTCCTCGTTCAAATTCGAACCTCTCCCTCGTTATCGGAGGAGGAGGAGGAGAAGGGAAGAATCCGTCTGTTAGATCGACAATGATGATCCAGGTGCCTGATCTACCATATGTCACTAGATCGCCAGAGACGAGGGGAATCGTCGAAGAGGAATTCGAGAGAGGACGCTCGAGGGAGAGGGGAGGCGAGAGGGGAAGGAGTAGGAGTAGGAGACGATGAGAGCCGGTCTCTGTCGATTCAAAGGGGTCTTATTGGAATGTGTTTGATTGAGGATATCTGTGAAACTTTTTATGTGTATCAGGGAATTCAGGAATCTGTACCGAAATGGGATTGTCAAAACAACTCGTTCGAAATCTGTTGGTTCTCAACCACAATCTGTTCACAGTCCGATTCGTGAGGACACGAATTCAATCTATGTTCATTTGACATTGAGATCTAACTGAGTTATCTACAATTTCACTTCGTTATCCCACGCGAATCCCTCAATCCCAACTCCCGCAAGACAGTTCCTAGCCGCTTGAGCACTCATCTCTGATCTCGTCTCAACCGTCGCCGACCCAATATGAGGTAATACGACTATCCTCTGTTCCTTGACCAACGGGTGATTCGCATCAATATTGGGTTCGCCATCGACGACATCCAATCCAGCTCCCGCCAATTTCCCCGATTGAACAACCGATACGAGAGCGTCTGAATCGACGATAGGACCTCGAGCAGTGTTGATCAAATAAGCGGTAGGTTTCATTTTCCCTAGGAACTCGGCATTGATCGATCCCTTCGTCTCTGGCGTCAAAGCGCAACAAACGACGAGGAAGTCGGATTCTTGTGCGAGGTGATCGAGGGATTCGGCGGGTTCGAGAGAGATGTTGAGAGATTTGCAGAGTGGGACAAGAGAGAAATAGTCTTTCGAGTGGGAGAGGGGTTTGCCGATTTGTGAGGTCGCGTAAAGGACTCGAGAGATCCCGAATCCAATCAGTCGCTTCAGGGTGAGTTGACCAATCTTTCCGAATCCGAGAACGCCGACGGTTGCCTGTAGAGATTGAAGAGGTCAGTCTTGCTTGAGGTCGACGAGAGAGATGAGACGAGTATTACTCCTTGCAATCCTCGTCCGCAAAGAAGGAGAGGGTCCCAAGGCATGCTTGGCCACTTGCCATCGACGACAGCTCGGAGTCCCTAAACCCACAAGCCGGGATTAATACAGGAATCAATGTTTGAAATCAGTTGAACCCCTTACCTCTCCAGCTCGTCGAGAAGCCATCAGCGCGAGCATAGCTCCAATATCGGCAGTAGCGTCCGTGAGAGCATCAGGAGCTGTGAAGTTCGAGAGGGTCGAATCAGCGATTGAACTTGAACAGATTCGAGATATGCGAAACTCACTCGTTCCCAATCGAATTCCTCGCTTTTTCAATTCTCCCGTCTCGACATGATCGAATCCAGCCGACATTGTCGAAACGACCTTGAGTGATGATCCAGCTGTTTGATGAAAACTGTCAGCTACAAGAATGAGCGAAGTTGCGATATTTGCGAGACCGTCGCTTTACCCGCCTCGAGGAATTCTTGATTGACCTGTTGCTTCCTAACGAGATCAGCATTCCTCCCTCGTTCCACTGATTCGCAATAAAGAACGTACTTTATCCCCCATCTGAAGTACGACTCCTTCAACTCCTTTCACATTCTCCAACACCCATTCCCTCGGCGCAACTCCTGCCTTGTCGTATACTGTGAGGTCTATCTTCCCTTCCTGAGCTGCTTTCGCGAGGATAGCGGCACCTTCCAGCTTGTCTTTGTCGAGTTGACGGGTCAGGAGAATCCGAGGTGTCATAACTCTTGCTGTCGAAGTGAAGGGTCTCGAGAGGGTGCGGGTGGTAGTGAGAGGGAATCGGAGTAAGCTGGGAATGATTGCAGCTAGTTTGGGGAGAGTGGGAGAGGAAGAGGAGGGAGGGAAGATGAAACTCCTTAATCGAGGTGGGGGAAATGGATTCGAGGACGAGCGGGAGATACTGGGCTGACCTTGGACTGATCTCGTACAGATCACAGCGCAAGACAAGGGAGGAAAGCGAAGTCGAAATCGACGCCGATTCTTCGCAAGAAGTCAATTTCGACGACTTCAAGCTCGATACCGGTGATCTTGAGACCTCGAGACTCCAAGATGGACGTTTAGATACTGTTGGCGAAGGGAGGGAGGAGCTAGAATGGTTTCAGAGGCAGGAAGCCTCGTTATAAGGTGTGCGAAGGTCGAATCTGGCAGACTCGAGGAGCTTAAGGGTTGCTACCAGGTTGAGGAGGAGGAGAGCTATTCTACGAGAGTATCAGTGACATCAGTCAAGCTGGCGCAGACGACGTGCGTTTCCATATCTCTCTCACTCAGCGAAGAGTCGATGTTGAACGATCTAAATCTCCAAAAGCATCTCCGGCAGTCGGTGCAAACACTCCTAGAACGCTCAACACGCGTCAAATCTTGTTGATCGATAATGAGAGAGCTGGGCAAGAGACAACAAGGAAGACGAAGCAACTTCTCTTCACTCTCTCATCTCTGCGAATCACTTTCACCACGCTCGTTTACTCCCCCGTCCCTTCTATCTCTTTCGACCTTCCTCACCCTCTTCTTCCCTCGTCCCGTGAATACCTCCAATGTCCGACGTTCCTCTCAATCTTACTCCCGAAATCCTCTCGGCAATTTACGATCTCAGAACCAAACTGACGGCGAGTAAACGATTCATGGTCGCCTGGCTCGCTATTGCTTGGTTCGAGACAGTAAGTCTCCTTATCTACACTCACTGAGATGCAGCAACTGATGAGAAAATTGAAATCGCAACTTGCTTCTTCCCTTCGTCCTCTTCTCATCCTCGCCTCTCGACGATCCTCCCTTTAGCTAGCGACCATTCCTGCCGAACGGATCTTCTGGAAGTCTCGCTGGAGTCTGCTCAAGGTGTTCTTCCTCCTCAAGTGAGTTTTCGCGTTTCTGTTCGTCTCGGCTGCTGTTCTGACTTCTCCTCCTTTCCTAGTCGATGGCTCTCTCCCATTCTACAGACAGTCTTCACAGCCTTCGTGTTCACGACGATCTCCTTCGGTACGTTCTCATTCCGCTAGATCTGCAAACCACCTCTTTTCGACGAGCTGATTCGTCGCCTCTCTTCAGATACTTGCGGCAGGATCTTCTGGATTCAATCACTTTGCGTGACGGGAGTGATGTTTATGTCTGCCGTCTTGATGTCAATTCGAGTGTATGCCCTGTTCGCGACGAGGAAAATGCTCATCTTGTAAGAATTGCTCTCTATCCTCGATCGAGATTACCCCCTGACAGCCCGATTCGCCCCGCAACAGTCTCATCGTACTCGTATCACTTGAGCTCGGAGCGATGTCAGCCGCAGCGAGCAGGTTTCATCGTACGTCGATTTTGACTTTTTGGATGAAAATTCCTGAGGGAAAGCTCACACTCTGTTTCGCTTTCTACCTCAGCTCTCATGATCCCGCCCATGCTCGGATCGCTGGTCAATCTATCTGGATGTATCGCAACTGGTCCCGACGGTCGAGCGAATGCTGTTGTCGCTGTATTGTGCGCCTCACAGAATCCTTTCTCCTCGCGAAAAGAGCTGATTTGGCTCCTGATTACAGCTGGGCATCCGCGCTTATCTTTGACTCGATAATTCTAGGGCTCACGCTCTATGCCATCCTCGTCGTCAATAGGAGAGCGAAACACCTACCAATCCTTACTCAAATCTGGCGTGACGGGATCCTTTTCTACATCGTTATCACCGCCGCAAATCTAGCAAATGTCGCACTCTATGCTCGTGGGTCTTACTCGATGAGCTACGGGAGATATTGTCACTGACCAGATGAAAGCGACAGATCGTGATTTAGCGACTGAGAACTTCGCCAATCCTTCCTCAGTAGCTTTGACCTCAATCCTCGCGACTCGACTCATCACTAGTTTACGCACATCTGACGCGGGACAACAACTCTCTAGTCGAGGTCGAAGCTCGACACTCAAGCCTTGGACTCCTCCAGTTCCCCCTTCTCCTTCGTTCGGTTCGAATCAACGACTCGTTCAGACCGCTTCAATCGTCAGCAGGGATCACAAGTTCGACTACGAGGAGCGAGCCGCGCAAATGCAAGGCGACAATTCAGTCGAACTCTCTCAACTCGGCACTTCGATCCAATTCTCCTTGTCTTCAGAATCTCGTAATCGCCCGATACAAGCTCTCGTCACTCTCGCACGGTTGGGGTTCATCGCGCCTTCCACCGCGGTCGACATCTCGCGTCCTCTGCCACTCACGCAATCAGTTCCTCCTCCCTTCGCCGACACTATCCCTCTCGGTCCCTTCCCCTCGAACTCGCCCCGTTCCCTAGCTCAAACTCAACATCGCTCGAGTGGATCAGGTGCGACTGTTCCTCCTCCGACTCCAACTCGCACTCAGTATCGGGCAGAAGGAGGCGGAGGAGAACCGTCGGGGTTGAATATCACCGTCGAACGAGAAACGGTCGTTGCTTTCGCTTCCCGGTTATGATCTCTCTTTGTTTTTCTGTGACATACCCTCGATGTATCCTATCTTCGCCTCCTCTCACGCCCTCTCACGCCCCTCACGCCCTCTTTGCTATGCCTAACTTTTGCTCACTCTTTATCTTCGCTTCTCAAGTCGCGACCTGCTGAAAGTCGCACACTGTCTTGCTCTCCAAGCTAAGTCGAGGATTTCTCTCGACGTCAACCACCGAGAGCGAGAGAGGGGCACAACGTTTATAGGATCAAATTACGAATCTATCTCGGACAAGCAAGGAGCACAGATGAATGAAGAAGAGAGAAAAGGGAGGACAGGGTATATACAGGACTGAATCGTACAGGGCTGTATCGATAAGGTTAGACTGGAGTAGGGAAGGGGGAATAATAGGCGAGGAGCGGAGGAAAAGAAAGAGTAGGGTGGTCTATAGAAACAAAGGCTGAGATCTATATGTATTTTCGGGGGAAAAGGAAGGGTGAGGAGGGTTGAGGCTGAGTTTACCAAGATCCTCCAGATTTCTCAGGAGGAGTCTTGCTCGTGTAATCCATCTTGTGACCTTTCTTATCGTCCTTGGGCATGGCGATATCGGTGAAAGCGTTCGAAATTTGAAGTTGCTTGAGACCAGCAGCGACGTCGAGGAACTCTTCGAGGCCGAGGGAACCGTTTTGATCAGCGTCGACCTCTCGAAGGATGTCGCGAACAGTCTTGTCGTTCGTCTTGAATCCGAATCGAGTCATCGTCTTGCGGAGATCGTCGGGACTGATCTCTCCATCGTTGTCGGCATCGAGTTCAGTGAATCGCTTCTTGAGAGTAGCAAGTTCGTCGGCATTGAAGACGGTACGCGAGAGGTCTACGAGAACGACATCGAGAACAGGTCAGCGCGAGTGACGAGCCACGCAAGAGAAGGGAGAGTGCGTACAGTCATCGTCGGTCGCGAGGTGAATCTTGTGAGCACCAGTTCGAACGTCTTCGAGGGTCAATTTACCCAATCGAGCCTCACTCAAACCCATTGATGCGAGGAATTTTGTTCCGTCCTTGAACTCTTGCTCCTTCTTGGCGTCGTCCCAGTTAAGTTCCTTCGCCATAACGTCGATGACGAGAGGAAGGGCTTCGAGGGCAGCCTCGGAGTTGAGGAAGGACAGACGGGTTCGACGAGCGATAACGTCGACGGCGGTAGCAGCGTATTCTCGTCGAACAGCCCAGGTGATCTCGGCATCGATGTAAGGGTAGACGGGGTCGATTCGCTTTCCGTGAACGGGGAATCGAAGTCCAGTCTGAGGGGCCATCGAGCAAACTCCCCAAGCGCGATCTCCGTAAGTTTCGGAAAGGTGACGAGCGACATCGGACTGTATTCGAATAAGAGGATCAGTCCTGACGGAAGAAGCTAGCGGATGAAAGGCAAGAGCGTGAACTCACCTCGAGACCGAATTGCTGTATAAGTTTGATGAACATCATCTTGTTCCATCCTTGAGAACCGACGAGCTGAATCTTGGCAGTGATACATTTACGATCAGGCTTGAGACCGTACTCCTTGATCGCAGCATCGACAGTTTCTTCAGCCATTGCTCCTGTTAAGAGAGGAAGAATCGACAAGTTAGTTTGATCCGTGGGGAGGCGATAAGAAGAAGAGCGAGAGACGTACGGTAGGTAGTCCATTTACCTCCAGCAATGGTCAAGAGACCGCTCTTCGAGATGTTGATCAAGTGGTTTCGAACGAGAGATTGAGTATCCTTGGCGTCAGGATCTTTGACAAGAGGCCTCAATCCAGACCAAGCAGAGAGGACGTCTCCTCGACGAACTCGGATATCAGGAGAGAGGTAATTTCGGACTTCGTTGAGGATGAATTCGATTTCCTCCTCCTTGGGGATAGGGTGTTGTTCGACAGGAGCGGGAGCGTCGGTGGTACCGGCGATCGTGTTTCCTTGCCAAGGAAGGAAGAAGATGACACGACCATCGGAAGTAGCGGGATCGATGAGACCGATTTTGGCGGGAGCGTAGTAGTTGGGAAGAGTAATGTGAACTCCGGAAGCGGGAGCGACGATGTTTTGAGCAGAGGGCTCATCAAGTTGACGAACGCCGTCAGAAAAGGGTCCAGTAGCGTTGATAACACCCTAGATGGGAAGAGACAGCGAGTTAGCTTGAGGAACAGAGCGAAGATGGAAAGTGTAACGAGATTGATGCTCACCTTGGCCTTGGTCTCCCACTCTCGTCCAGTGATCACATCACGCATCTTGCAACCGTTGACTCGTCCCTCTGAATCCTTGAGGAGATCGACGACTTCGGTGTGGTTGGCAGCAACGGCTCCGTATTGAACGGCAGTAAGGATGATAGCCATGTTCATTCGAGAGTCGTTGTGTTGACCTATCGTGAGGGATGAAGTAAGTCTCTTGACGTATATGGATTCTCGACGAAGAGGAGAGGGCTTTTGAGCGTACCATCGTAGTAGACGACAGCTCCGCAAAGTCCGTCTTTCTTGAGCATAGGGAAGGCCTCGAGAGCCTTTCCAGCACCGAGAACGTAGGAAGATTCCATGTTTTGCTTTCCAGCGAGAATGTCATACATCTTGCAACCACTGCGAAAGA
>Ga0308170_10000559_pt1 | contig 44560 bp, 57 predicted proteins | sample PhyBR2_2_FD_202136 | JGI IMG/M metagenome (GOLD analysis project Ga0308170, IMG submission 202136) | Phyllosphere microbial communities from UC Gill Tract Community Farm, Albany, California, United States - DLSLSB.R2 | ecosystem: Host-associated > Plants > Phyllosphere > Unclassified | place... | reverse complement strand
ATCGAATCCTCCTGCTGAAGTCGAAGGGGAGGGGTAGAGGGAGGGTCGTTGATTCGTAGGAGGGTTGCTGAGATCTTCGAAAGCAGTGTTGTAGGTCGAAGAGGAAACGAATCGATTTGCTGGAGTGGGTGAAGAAGGAGATTGGCTAGCTCTGATAGGATAAGATTGGGTCGAAACTGAACGTAATCGAGAGATTTGAGGGTGGTAAGATGGTCGACGAGGGTATTGGGAGAGAGTCGAGGTAGAAGCTGCTGGAGAAGAAGGAGCGGGAGATGGAGAAGGAGATCCACCGTAAGAAGCTCGGGAGGCCAAAGGTCTCTTTTGATTCATCGTAGGAGTAGAAGGAGTAGATGGGGGAGAAGGGAGATTAGGGAATTCATCCGAATCGATTTTGGGGGTTGAGAGTTCTTGCGAAATCTGTAAATGCTACTTCCCCATTTAGTCCCTGTCAACGTTCTAATACTGAGAAGTTAGCGCTCACTGTATTGCTCTTTGTATTCCTCACTCGTCTCCCAAGTTTCGTATCTAGTTCGACCCCACCCACTTCGTTCCCATCCTTTTCCACCTCTTTCTCGATCCCTGTATCTCCCATGACCTCATCCATCTGTTCCTGATAATCTCTATCCCCTCCTTTCATCGTTATCGTTGAAGGGTCCGAATCTTTGCCCGAATAAACGAATGCGCCAAACTCATCGTCCTCCCCATCCTCCTCCCCTTTCGCTTGTTCATTCCCTCCCAAGGCCGAGTTCATTTGTGAAGCGTAATCATCATTTGGAGCTGAAGGAGTTGAAGGAGATTCGTTCTGAGTAAGTGGTTGTGAATGATGTGGAGGAGATTCAACTTTGATTGATTCGAATGGATTATGTAATGGTGAATCTTCTGGTATTGATGCGGGTCGAGGTGAATACATTGCTTCTATTCAGTCATCCGAGGGAGGAGAGTGAAAGGAGATGAGGAGAAGGAAGGGATCGGCAGTAGTTTGATTACGAGGCGCCTCCAGTCGAAAAGTCGAACAAGTGAAATCGCAAGTCTCGTTTCTCGCTCAAATGACACTGTTGCGTTTGAATGGTACTGAATCGAGTTTCAAACTTTCAGAGAGAGGGCAGGAGCAAAGATCGATCAAAGAGTAAAGCGATACAAAATGTGAAAAGTAGGAAAATTGAAATCGAAAAGGGTAGGAAAGATGAGTGAGAAGGGATGTAAAACGAGAGTCTAGTTCTACAGAGTAGACGAAAGGAGACGGTGAAAAGGTATAGACAAGTAGTAGAAGGGGAGGAACACGAAACAACATTAAAGCAAAAAAAAACCTCGAACAACTCTCTCTACTTCTTCTTCTCCTGACCATTCTCTACTTTTGTCCACCTCTGAACGACCTCCTCAAACGCGCACTTGTCCTTACCCGTACCCGCACCCTGTCCCAACCCCATCCTACCCATACCTTCCTCCAATCCACTCAATCCCTTTCCCTCAACCGGAACCACTTGCAATCTCGCCCTTCCATTGATCACATCCCTCGCATTCTCCGCACCTTTCGTACCCGAGAACGCACTCAAGAACGCATTCGACATTTTTGACAAGAGGGTTTGGTGTGCGATTGAAGCGAGTCGTGAAGCGAATAAGTCTTGATGACTCGTTGTTGAGGGGGATTGGAATGATAGTAATTCGTTTGTCGTAGAGGAAGTAGGGTGGTGTTTGTCTGTGGATTTCGTAGGAGGAGGGGAAGAAGAGAAGAAAGCAGGTTTGAATCCTTGAGGTAAGGGGAGTTGATCGGTCGACGAAGCAGAGGGAGCTAGTTTACGAGATTGAACGAGTCCCGAAGTGTTGTGAGCGATTCGGGAGTATAGGCTTGCGCGTTGAGAGTCGAGAGAAGAAGGCGAGAGGTAGAAAGGATTCGTTGAGAATAAATCGGCGAATGCGGAGGAGGAGGAGGTGTCTTGGTTCGTAGTAGTAGGAGGAGCGGATGGGCGGAGGTGGGAAGTTAGATTTGGGAGTTCGTTTAGTTGAGAGGAAGTGAGCGAGTTCAAAGCCGGATTGAAAGATTTCTGAGTGAGTTGGGAAGCGAGAGAAGTCGAGAGATCGGGGATTAGAGTCGTATGGACTGATTGATAACCTCCTCCGAAAGATTGAGAGTTCCAGGAATTGGTAGAACGACGAGCTGGGAGATCTTTCGAGAGGTTTGGACGTGCGATTCCGTTCGAACCTCGAGTTCGACGAGTCGTTTCTGTTGAGTTTGAAGGAGGTGAATCCAAAGCCCAACCATTCTCTTCCTCCTTGACTTGAACCCCTCCAGCTCCTCCTGCACCAGCAAGAGCTTTCTGAGCGTTGACTCCCAATCCAACTCCTCCGATCGCACCTCCCGAGTTGTTCGAGTTCTCAGCGAGTGAACTCATCTTGTCCAACAATTCCTGCCATTTAGTCTTCAACATGCCAACCTCACTTTTCAACCCCTCATTATCCGTTTTCAACCCTTCAACTTGATCTTTCAATCCCTCAATCAAGTTATCCCTAGTACTGATCTCTTCTTCCAAAGTAGTAATGTACTCTTTTCTTCGATGCCTCTATTCACTCCCTCACATACAGATCAGCAAAGTCCTCATGAGCGAAAGAAGGGAGGAGGAGAAGAAGGGGAACTAACGAAGTTACGAGCCGAGATTTTGTTCCTCAATTGTCGTTTCTCTTTCGAACTCAATTTCTTGTATTCCTCTTCATCTGGACGATCAGCCCATTGAGGAACGGGAGGTAAGTTGGATTGAGCCGAAGTCTTGTAAAGTTCGTCTGAAGCCAATGGTGCCACCGAAGTTTTAGCGAGTTTCTTCTGAGTTCCAGTTGAAGAGGAGGAGGAGCGAGTCTTTTTCGATGCGGGAGGTTTCGAGGATCTAGCTCGAGTGGAACGGGTAGTGGTGTGTGCAGAGGCGTCCGAATCGGAGCCGGAATCGTCTGAGGCAGGTTGGGGTTGATGGGAAGTTGTTGAAGGGACGGCGTACATGTCTTCATCTTCATCTTCCTCTTCTTGAATGACTAGACTCGAGACGTTGCGTTTTGGTCTACCACTCGCGGTGAATGCCGGAGTAGGTTGAGCGGGGTAATTCGAATGAGCAGGAGGAGGAGGAATTGGGAGCGGGAGATCGAAAGCGCTTGGAAGAGGGGGTAGGTTCGAGGTGGAAACGGAGACGGGAGGCAAAGTCTGATCGAGAGCGGGGAGGGAAATACCGGAGATTGATTGTTGTGGAGAAGGAGTAAAAGTCGAGTTTGCGGAAGGTGGTTGCTCGAAGATACTAGGATCGATGGCGAAGTCTTCGACTGTAGAGGTGTCGTTCGTTGCGTTGTTGCTGTTGTTGTTGGTGAACATGTCTTCGAAATCTGCGAAACTGATTGGAGAAGCGGCTGATTGAGAGTGCGAGAGGAGGGAACCATTCTCGGAAGGAGAAATGGGGGACCCTGGAATGTGACTAGGCATGAACGTCGAAGGGTCGAAATCGGTCGACGTCGAGTGGGATGAAGCACCTCCTCCGAAAGTGAAAGATGAATCGTTGAATGATGGGAGGGTCGAAGTGGAGGGAAGAGAATTTGGGAGTTTGGCTACTTCTGGTGCGAGGTAATGACTGTAGAACATCGATTAAGCGAGTCAGCTAGATCCACAAAGGAGAGCAGCTGATAAGGAAATTGCTAGGTGGACCGTTTCGGCTGAGTGAGGAGCAATGAGATTGCGAGGGGTAAAAGAGAGAGGCTTCGATTCCTGCCAACTCCCACGACTCTGGTGGCTGCCTACTAGAATCGATTGCTGACACGTTGAAGTGTTGGGACGTGTTTGCCCGATGTCCGACGCCCCTCGGGGGTTCGACCCCTTTCGAAAGGGGGAGGTTTGCCCCTCTCTACTCTTGATTCCTCGATCCCTAGTGAATATGAGAATGTAGACTAACCTGAATAATTCCGAGAATGACATTCCATTGGTATCTTCGATGTTCGAGTGAGGTTGTAACATGACTCGATCCTCAGTCGAAGAGGAAGTGGAAGAGAGGAATTGTTCAATAGCCGTGAGATCGTAGGGGTGTGAGGTCATGTACTTTGAGGGTGTTGATTGTGGTTCAGAGTGTGGTTTGAGTAGTTGAGAGTGAAGGCAAGGAATCAGAGAGAGAAGTTCGGAGATTGCTGAGGAACAAGGATCGCTCAAGCTCTCAATCACAACGGAATACTTCGCTGTTCCTCTCAAACTACTCTCAAGCTATATCGATTCCAGTCTAACTAGTCAGCTGTAGCTCGGCGAGGTTGCTTCAAACTCCGAAAAGTGCTTGCGACTCCCTCTTCCTCTCCCTCTCCTCCCACATCTCCCATACACTCACTCTCACCAAGGAGATGTCACGATCTGTAGATTTCCTCGCTACCTCTTCTTCCTCCTTCGCATCCACCTCTCGCCTTCCCCCTTCGACATCAATCCTCACAACAGACACTCTTCAATCTCCCTCCCTATTCCTTACTACCCAACTAATAGCTCGTACCCTCAAACCACAAGATCGTAAAGGGAAAGGCAAAGTCATTTTAGTAGGCATCAGCGAAGTAGAATCGGAATATCAGGCAATTCTAAAGAAACAAGTTTCGCTACTCCCCTCTGTCTCCCCTCCCACCTCTCGAATGAAGCTGACGAAAGGATGTGACTGGACAGAGCGTACAATTGGTATCGGAGAAACAACAAGGGAATTTCCAATTCATTGATGGATTCGAAGGAGACGTCGTTTCAATCTTTTCCGAAATCTCTCAATCCCTCTCGTCCCCCTCCACTCCTCCTCAATCCGATCAATCACAAGAAACCCTCGTAATTCTCGACGATCTGAGCGCTTTGAATTGGATCGGCAACTCCCCTCTAAAACTAATCAAATTTCATTTAGCTCTCAAAAACCTTTGTCATTCCGTACGTCCCTCTCCGTTCTCCTTTCCTCTCCCTATCCTTTCAGACTAATACTCGTGAGTGAATAGTCGAATGCAACGCTAGTGACAGTCCTTCACTCCGATTCCCTCTCCCCTCATCCCGTAACCATCGATGAATCCGATCAATACCTATTCCGTTCAATCCTACAACACTCGTCCTATTGGTTCGAACTGAAATCACTAGTCTCTCAATCACGTGGTGAAGTATGTATTCCCTTTCTTCTTCTCTTCCCCCAGTGAAAGCGCCTGATGAGTCTTTTTTTGAATGGATTAGTTGAGTATACATCCTGCGCCTGGATTAATCAGTGTTGGTGGGGAAAAGGGGAGGTTGAGATTGAGGAGAGGTAAAGAAGCTTTGGAGTATAGAGTCGAAGAGAATGGGGCAGTATTCGAGGTGAAAGGTTTAGGGAGATTCATTTGAGCGCAAATGCTAAGTTTGGGGAACTGAAATTGGAAGAGACCGAACATTGAGACGGAATAATACGATCGGAAAAGGGCAGAGAGAGGGAGGCATAGCGTTGGAGGAAAATGGTATAGAAGAAAAAGGTGGAGAGATCGATCTTTCAGCCCTCGAGTAGCTCAGCGTAATGACCGTCCCTCCTCCGTCGGTCAAGATGACACTTGTCTCTTGCACTGTGACTGTATGACTTTTGACCCGTCTGAATGTGAGTCGGCGAGCGAGCGAGTACTAGTCTTGGTGCGAAGCGAGCAGTTGATTTTCGTGTATTTCAGCTCGCCTCCTATTTCACCAATACCAATACCGAGTTCAATAGAAGAGTATCATAACGGGTTCTGCTATAATAGCAAGCGAAGCTATTGCGAAGAAATTCGACTCTTCGCCAAAATGCCGAATTTCGAAACTTCGAATTCTGCTCCCGACATTACTCCGACTCTCTATCAGACCCACCAGATCACTTTGAATCAGTGCAGTGAGTGTCTGACTATCCCTCTCCCACGCTTAGTCCGCTTGCTCTCACCCGATTCCTTCTCCTTCCCTTCCAACTCATCAACCCTCTCCACCCCATTCTCCCAACCCCGCTAATCTTACTGACACCGTGATCAGTACTCACAGTTTACTTGAATCATGGTTCGAATCGTGATTAAAGGAGGGTAAGTCACTCTCCCACTCTCGTCTCTCTCCCTCGTCTCATCACTAACTCCTCTCTCCCTTCTCCTTTCACTCTCGATCATGACAGTGTATGGAAGAATACAGAAGATGAAATCCTCAAAGCTGCTATCGTGCGTCACTCCCTCCCCTTCCTAAGGGGTAAGTGCTGATTGATTTGGGAGAATGGGGGGAGTGCAGTCGAAATATGGGAAGAATCAATGGGCTAGGATTAGTTCGTTGTTGGTGAGGAAAACTCCCAAACAATGCAAGGTAACGCACTACCCTTCCCTCGTCCCTAAAAACAGGGACAAAGTTGGGCTGATGTTTTTTTGAAGCGACGTTTTCTTTAGGCACGTTGGATGGAATGGTTAGATCCAGCAATCAAGAAAACTGAATGGTCCAAAGAAGAAGATGAGAAATTGTTACATTTAGCCAAACTGATGCCTACTCAATGGAGGACGATCGCACCGATCGTAGGGAGGACCGCGAATCAATGTTTGGAGAGGTATCAGAAATTGTTGGACGAGGCAGAGAACCAAGAGAATGAGGAATTGGGGTTGGCTGGAGTCGATGATGCTGGACCTAGTGCAGATGATGTGAGGAGGTTGAGACCCGGGGAAGTAGATCCTGATCCAGAGAATCGTCCGGCTAGGCCAGATCCAATTGATATGGATGAGGATGGTCAGTCTCACTCACTTTCACTACTTACTCTCTCGATAGTGAACGTACAGTGCTGATGTGAAGGAGTGGGAGACGTACAGAGAAGGAAATGTTGAGTGAAGCGAGAGCTAGGTTGGCGAATACTCAAGGTAAAAAAGCGAAACGTAAAGCACGAGAGCGTCAATTGGAGGAAGCTAGGAGGTTGGCAATTTTGCAAAAGAAGCGAGAGTTGAAAGCGGCGGGAATCTTGATGAGGGCTAAACCAAAGAAAGGTGGAATGGGTAAAACTCACTTTCTCTCCTTGCCATTACTTTTGAATTTTCAAGCTGATGAGGCGTTCGAGTGGTGATACAGATTACATGGCGGATATTCCATTTGAGAAACAACCTGCACCTGGATTCTACGACACGACGGAAGAACTCGCGAAACGACATGCTGCACCAACTGGGAAATCTTTGAGAGAGTTGGAAGGTGGTAAACGTAAACAAGATCGAGAGGAGGATGACAAACGCGACAAGAAGCGTAAAGCTCGAGAAGAGAAGAACAAGGACCAAAACGCCGATGCGATGAGTCATTTCGTTCCTTCGAAAGACGCACTCTTGCAACAGAGGAGAGAGGAACAACAAATCTCGAAGAGGAGGAAGTTGGTCCTCCCCGGTCCACAGGTCGGCGAGAGGGAATTGGAGGATTTGGTCAAGATTGGAAGGGCGGGAGAGACGGCGAGGAACTTGGTCGATGAGAGTGGGAACGAAGCTAGTCAGGGTTTACTTGGTGAATACTCGGCGTTGGGTAACGCTCAGAACGCTAGAACTCCTAGAACTGCTCCTCAGCGTACGTTCTCATCTCTCCTCCCTCCCTTCGAAGCTTCGACTAACTCACCCTCTACTTTATTTGACAGACGACAACGTCATGGCTGAAGCTCGCAACCTTCGAAACCTCACTGCTCAACAAACTCCCTTACTCGGAGAAGAGAACACTCCGATGCACGAACTTCAAGGACGTTCCGGATTCGAAGGAGCCACTCCCCAAGGTGCCGTTTCCGCCACTCCGAACCCTCTCGCAACTCCCTTCCGTTCTTCCTCTGCTCAATCCGACGTTTCAGCTACTCCCGCTTCTTCCGTTGGAGGTGTAGGAGCAACTCCCCTTCGAACTCCGATGAGGGACACTCTCAGCATCAACGATGAGAACGCTTCACAATACGGACTCACTCCTCGAGAAGAACGAAACCACCTCCACGACGTCAAACGTCAACTTCGACAAGGGTTCTCTGCGCTTCCTCAACCCAAGAACGAATTCGAATTGGTCTTGCCCGAAGACGAGGAGGAGGGAGAAGGAGAACAAGTCAGTGAGGAAGTTGCGAAAGCTATGAGAATTGAGGATAGGACTGAGAGGGAGAACAAGTTGAAAGAGTTGAGGGAAATTGAAGAGAAGAAAGAGTTGGAGAGGAGGAGTCAATCGGTCAAGAGGGGTTTACCGAGACCTATCGAAGTTGATACGGTTCGATTACTCGCACAACTCGAATTGGAATCGAAGGAGGACGGTCAAGACCAAGCTCGACAAGAAGTAGAGAGGATGGTGACGATCGAAATGATTCGTTTGATCGAACACGACTCGATCGTTTATCCAGTTGGAGGATCGAAACGAGCTGGAGGAGGATCTTCGAATTTACCTCGAATCGAAGATGAACAACTCGCTCAAGCACGTAAACTCGTTCATGACGAAATTGCACAATCGGTCGGACTACCAGGTGCGAGTGAACAAGTACTCAAACGTACTATCGTCCTTTCCCATGAAGAATTCGAACGATCTTGGAAACCATCTTACGAACGACTCGCTTACGACTCTCGATCGAACCGATACGTCGAAAAAGATTCCCTCACTACCGAACAACGTATTCAAGGGTTCCGAACATTGATCGAATCGAACCGAGACAAGATGGCTAGCGAATCTGCGAAAGCTGCGAAAATTGAAAAGAAGTTGGGAATGACTTTGGGAGGTTACATTGCGAGGTCGAAAACTTTGGGAGGGAAATTGAACGAAGGTTACGACGAGTTGAGTAGGAGTAGGATTGAGTTGGAGAGTTTCGCGAGGTTGGCGACTAATGAAGAAGGGGCCATGTTGAGGAGGATGGAAGGGTTGAAGGATGAAGTCGACAAGTTGGAGAGGAAGGAGAGGGAAGGTCAACATAGGTTCAAGGAGTTGTTGGATTTGAAAGAGATGTTGGAGAGGGAAACGGACGAGATGGAGTTGGCGGAAGCGGAAATGCTCAATGAACGAGCACTCGCCGCTATGGAGGAGTAGTATGCTGCTTTGTTTACATTGTCTGTATTGAATGAATCACTTTGCTGTTACTTTGATTTGAGAGCGTGTTTTACGACCCTTCGTCGGAGTTGCGAAAATTCAACTTGAAAATTCTCGAAACACGTTGACCCAACCTCTTCACTTGACTCTCTCGTTCTCAATCGACTCGACAACGCCCGGAAAGAATTGTATAGCTACGTATCGATCCATCGAATACGCGTAACTTTGAGTCTCACAACTCGCTACTCCTCGAATCCCCCAATCTCAACTTTATTCCAACTTTAATCCTCTCAACACTCCCAATTGCTCTCTACGCTCAAGATGTTGGATCTATCATTACCTACTGACTTTGAAGGGTTCACCCGGTCAATCTGTAAGTGTTCACTCGATTCCACTTCTTATCGATTCAACCTCTCCCTTGACTCTCCCCCCAACGTGCTTCGTTCTCCCGAACTCAGTCCAACAGTACTGACATCTACAACATGTTCTAGCCGTTATCCTCGTCAGTGAGATTGGAGACAGAACTTTTATCATCGCAGCCATTCTCTCGATGCGACATTCCCGCGCCGTAATCTACGCAGGAGCTCTCTCTGCACTCGCAACCATGTCCCTCCTCTCGGCTCTCCTCGGAACGATCGTCCCTTCCCTCCTTCCCAAAAGATGGACAACTCTAGCAGCTGCGATTCTATTCTTCTTTTTCGGTGCGAGAATGTTACAAGAGGGATTAGAGATGGATAGTGGAGAGAAAGGGAGAGAGAAAATGGAGGAGGAAATGAGGGAGGTACAGAAAGAAGTTGAAGAGAGTGGAGTCGAGGGGGAAGAAGGGGTTAGTATGATTGATTTGGAAGAAGGGGTTGCAAAACCTAGTGAGAGAGAGGAAGGATTGCCGTTACCGAATGGTGGAGGAGTAACGAGGGGGAAGAAGGATGGTGGAGTGTTGGAAGGAGCGAAGAATTTGGTTTCGTTGTGCTTTAGTCCGATTTTCGTTCAGGCTTTCATTCTTACTTTCCTCGCGGAATGGGGGGATAGAAGTCAGATCACGACGATTGCACTAGCTGCTGCTCATGTACGTTCACGCTCTCCCCTTCTATCTGTGTTGCGAGTCGGGAACTGACGAGTAGTCTGAAACTATAGAACGTTTGGATCGTCACTCTCGGAACTACACTGGGACACTCTGTATGCACGTTGGGAGCAGTGTTGGGTGGTCGATGGATCTCTCAACATATCTCTATCAAACACGGTGCGCTTCATCTTTCATCTCATCCCGCAAAGACGAGCGCTGATAAGGAGTTCGCTCGTTCGCACAGTCATGCTGAGTGGAGCAGTTCTGTTCTTGATCTTCGGTATCGTGTACGGATATGAATTCTGGACGTTCGTTGAAGAACCTCTGATCGATATCCCAACGACTATCGCATGAAGAAGACGAACGAAGTCTCGTTTTTTTCTTATCCGATTCCGGCTCTCATTCCTCATTGATATACCCCCGCCCTGCCTCCCTGCATCTGTGTGGTTATTAGATAGACGCTTTCCGGTTCGCAATCATACTGGTTCTGCTTTGCGATAGTCTTTCCCTCGAATTTGTCATCTTGAGATCTCGGAAGTCGGAGAGTTTCGAAGATTGCTCTTCTCACTTCTCTTCTTCTCACTTCGATTCTGCTTGCTCTGTCGCCCTCATATTCTACTCAACTCTCGTACATTGGATCGGACTACAGCCTACAACCTACTCGATCCTTGATACTCCTTCCCCACCTCGATTGATCAACTTTCTTCATCTCTCTCTAGCCTATGCATTTCCTTGACCTAGTGACAGGTCAACCTGCATCACAGTGAGCCCCAGAATCCTCACCATGTGGCTGCAGCTCGTAGTCACTGACATAGGATTGATCTCCTACAGTTCCCGAAAAAGACATTACCAACTTCACGAGACTCTAGGAGTAGGAGGTTTTGCAGAAGTGAAACGAGCAACCTTCATAGACAATGGACAAGATGTACGTTCTTCCCTCCCTTACCCATCTCTCAAGTTTGAAGCTGACTTCGCAATTTTTTTACTTATCGGCGAACTGCTTTAGGTAGCGATCAAGATTATTCCCAAACAAAAGATCAGAGATCACGACCAACAAGTGTTTAGGCAGAACACGTTGCTCAAGTTGAAACATGAACATATCATCGAATTGAAAGAATGGTTCGAGAGTAAAGAAAGGTATTATTTGGTTTTCGAATTGGCGGCCGGAGGGGAATTGTTCGAGCATTTGATCGAGAGTCCGAATTATAGGTGAGTTGAACGTCTCTCTGTCCTTGAGGGAGCAAGAGGAGAAGGGGCGAGATTTTGACGGAATTTGGCTTTCGCAGATTCTCGGAGGAAGAGGCGAGGGAAGTCGTTTATGCTTTAGTCGTGAGTCTCTCGTACTTTAGGGCAATCCCTTCGTGTAATAGCTGATGGGTTCGAGTGTTCGCAGGATGGAGTCAAGTATCTACACGAAAAGAACATCATTCATCGAGATCTCAAACCTGAAAATGTACGCTCACTCTAGCTCTTCTTCCTTTCTACTCGCACTCAAACCCTCCCATCTCGCTAGGTTCTATATCGTACGCCACCAGGCTCACATCCCGAGATAGGGCACGACGATTGTGTGATCTCGGATTTTGGGCTCGCGGCGTACCTCCCACCGGGCGAACGACTCTACACTATCGCAGGTTCCGCTGGTTACTCAGCACCGGAAATGTATCCTAGAGAAGGGATCTCGATGGGGAAGGGTAAAGGAGGGGGTTATGGATTGAAAGCCGATGTTTGGAGTTTGGGAGTGATTGCATTTTGTTGTATGGGTGGAAGGTTCCCGTTCAAGAAGACGGATCCTTTTGAATTGGTGCGTCTTTCATCTGATTCAGTCTCTCTGTGACGAGCGACTGAACGAACCTTGATCGATGCAGGCGGAAGAAGCGAGAACTACGAAACTGTATTTCCCGAAAACTTGGGACAACATTTCTTCAGATGGTGCGTCTCGATCTCTTTTTGCTAGAGCTTGCCCTTCGTCGGCTGACTCTTGTCTAGAAGATCGAAATCACAGCTAAACATTTCGTCAGATGGCTTTTGACGGTCGATGAATCGAAACGACCTAGTATCGAAGAAGCTCTCGAACATCCTGTACGTGGTCTGTGCCATCGGAATCAGCCAAACCGCACTGATTCCGGCGCACTTTCGTTTACAGTGGCTACGATCCGCCGTTTCTCGACCACCTTCTCCTTCGGGTCATCCCAACCTACCCGTCTTCACTCCCACCCACTCCCGCTCAAACTCCCCAACACCAGGAGAACTCGCCAAGTTGACAAGGAAGGATACGATTGAAGTCCCTCGAATGGAACCTTTGGGATCGAGATTGAGTCGAACAGAGACGGTTACGAGGCATGCACCAATTCTCGAACATCGAGAGACGATGGAAGCGTTAGGGATGAATCAGGATCCTGTACCTTATGAGGGGAATGGTGAGAAGTCGAATGGGAATTAGCTCGGAGTGTTCTTTGTGAATAGGTTTCGTCGTTTCTTGTATGTACTCCTTTTCTGTTCCTTTGCTTGTATCCCTATAACTAGCTATCGCAATCATAACATCCCTATTCACTATTCGAAGGGTTGCGTGTTCAGCAGGAATCACGCTCAGTTTTAAATCTTCGCCTTATCGTCTCTCGAGTCACTTCGTCCCTGAGCGATTCTTCGATAAGCTCTGTGAATCATAATTGAGCCCAAGCAGTCTCGGGTAGGTAGGCGCGAGCTAATCGGAGACCTTCGAGTACCTGTAGAGTAAGTCGCAAAGTGCTCTTAAGACTCTTCGATCACTCGAATCGCTCGGTTTCTGCTTTCTACTCTTCTCCCCTCTGCTTTCTCTCTCGCCAGATGTCGTCGATCGGAACCCTCACTGTAAGCTTACCTACCTACCTTTCGAGTTATTCACGGAGCTGACAGCACGGACCCGTAGCCTCGTCGTCTCTCGAACGCCTCGTCGACTTGTTCCACAATCTCGCTCTTCTCCCACAAGGATATGTCGCCGTCCTTCAGCCGTTTCTCTTACCAAGGTATTCCTCTACAGGTTACTGTCGAGGGACTCGGCAAGTTAGCCTATGGGAAACAGGTGCTTGATTACCTCGAAGCTCGGAAGGCTTGTGGTATGGACTCGCACCCGAGTAAGTCCCGACATCGGCAGCGAGCTACTGATAGTCTGACACAGCAATGACGATTCAGTCGTTGGCCTTTCCTCCAGCGCCCTTGCCCAGGTCAACTCGAGTTTTCCTGTTCGTACTAGCCTTGAGCAAGCCCTTGTCGGTTACGGAGACACGGCATCTGCTGAAGGAGCTCAATCGTTACGATAAACTCAGTACACTCGAACGTGACACACTCGACGTCTATTGTGCGCGACCTTGCCTCAGAGAGGCCGAGGAAACGAGACAGATTTTCCTCAATCGACTCCTTGTACGTCTGTTTCCAAATTTCTTCACGGTCTCAGCCTTGCAGTAACTGATGGTTTGGATACAGCTCAAGGCTTTCTTCCCCTGTAGCAGCGTCTCGTATGATTGAGTAGGGTTTGCCAGCGTTTTGGCTAGTTGGTGTCTGTAATGAGTATCTCGTGGTTCTCTGCCGCAGCTCGTGGATCACGCAAGCCCTTCCAAGCTGCTCGATGTTTCGGGAGAAGCTGTCAGGTCAAGATCGGACTCTCCGCGGACCTTTGGAAGGGAGGAGTTAGCGAACGACTCTCTTTCTCTTTCCCTTTCTCTTTACTCTGTCTTCGCCCATTCTGACCGTCGAATACTGTGAGCCTCATCCCGTTCTATTAATGTTGACGAGGCTGCTGACAAACCTCCCGGTCGCTTCGTCTACTTTTGCGCTACTTCTCGACTGCTCTTCTGATCTATCAAGCACCTTACAGACACCTTGCGACAAAGAATATGCTCAGCTTCTATCCCGAGGTTGATATGGAACAGCGAGCGTCCGAGATCGCACACCTCCGCGACCACACCTTTTCGCAAGAAAATCTGCCCTCTTTCAACGATGTAACGAAGGAGAACAAGAGGATGGAGTACGAGAAGGCAATCAAAGGCTACCTCGACGGATTCAAGGTTGATCCTTCTTTCTACCACATCCATCCTCGTTTGTCTCGTTTCCCGGGTTTTCACGATTGTCAGACTGGACTGACGCTTTCTCCGAGCTAGTCGCAAAGCTCTGCTACACTCCCTCGGTCGCAGCAACAGTCTGCGAGTGGCCACCTTCGATGCTTAGTCTCGTTCTACACAGCTCGAAGACGAGATTCACTCCTAACGAGGCAAAGCACGTCTTGCAATCAGTCGGAATCTACGAGGATATCCATCCGATTCGTAAAGCGACGTTGGATATGCATGTCGAGCATTACCAATTCATCTGGTACAGCGAAGAGGTACCCGTCGAGGTTGAGAATTTCCTCAAAGGTTTGGTCGTAAGTTCTCGTCCTGTCGTTACGTAACCCGCGAGACTGACTAGTACGCTCGGCCCAGATCGACATGGTTGCCCAGATGCAGAAGTCTTGAGCTCGAGTGTTTGATCGCCGTTCCTTGGTCGAACCTTATTCGCTCGTTTTCGAATCCTGTTTTCCATGTCTATCCGTAGTCCGTCTCTTCTCTCTGTTCCCGCTGCAAGCGCTCTCCAGTATCATGTCCAGTCTTCATGTAGCGATCGCAATGGCCTGAGAGAATCGTCGATCGAAACGAGCGTGTCCTATTCTTGCATCGAATCTTGCGGTTCTACGTCTCCCTCTTCCAACTTCCACACCTTGATCAATCCATCGTCTCCAGCGGTCGCAAACCAATCTTCGCAACCCTTCCACCGTGAATCCGTCTCTCCTTCAGTAATTTCAGCATCTTCTCCCTCTTCTCCTCCCTCGAGCGATCGTAGTGTTGCTGCAGCTTTCGATGGTGAGAGTGTACACCATTTGATTGTGTTGATATCCGATAGACCGTGCGCATCTTCGAAGGTTGCTAGATCTGTCAAAATTGGTGGTGCGGAGGATTCGGAACTTGTCGGTCGAGTCTGAAAGCCCAATACCTCAGTCTCGCAATTCTCGAAAGAATGAGAGTAGAATCGTGACTCACGACTTGCCAAATCCTGATTTTCCCATCTCCACCACAACTCGCAATTCTCCCCAGCCCTCCCTCAATCCCACCACTCTTCCAATCCAAACTGAACACGCTTCTCTCATGTACCCCATCCAACCTGACGACTTCTTTCCATTCGAACCTCTCTTTCTGTCCGATCCTAACTCCACTCCTACTCCAAGGTCCCATCAATCCACCTTCTTCCCTCTTTGCCTCTCCAATTTCTCCGACATCGTTCTCGATAGGTATCCTCTTCCAGATCTTGAGGGATAAGTCGTCCCCCGTCGAGGCGAGGTAGGTACCGCAGGGAGAGAATGAGATGGACCAGACTGTGCCCGAGTGAGGTGGGGAGAGTTTGTGGGTGAGAGTCCATTCGTCGTCGTAAGGATCTGGTGCGTAGAGGTGTATTTGATCATCGTAGGAAGCGGATGCCAGCAGCTATCATCCGACGAGAGCGGTGAGCTATAGCGAGCGAGGCAAGAGAAGAGAGAGAGGGGTTGTACCTCTTCGTTTGGATGCCAGGTTACGCATTTCACATCTTGACTATGCTCCATCAATACCGCGAGACACTCGAACTCTGCTGGACCCACAGCTACACATCCTCGCACCTCAATCATGATCAGTTGACTGTCAAGAGTCAAGACAGGGAGAGTCGAAGTTACCTTCCCACACCCAAACTGATTTATCCCTTGAACAACTCGCCAATAATCTCCCATCGGCACTCCACGCGACACTCTTACATTCACTCTCATGACCCTCCAAAGGATCTACCGCTTCCCACTCGCCCTGTTCCCCGTTCGTTGCTCCTTCATCCTCTACTCCGGCTTCATTAATCTTACACCATATCCCGACAGTCGAATCAAACGAAGCTGTCGCCAATGTCGTTCCAGTTGGAGAGAATGATAAGTTCCTCACTGTTCGAGTGTGGGAAGTTGGAATAGTTGAAGAGAGGTGGAAAGGAGTTTTCGAGGATTGGGAAGGAGGAGTGAAATTGTAGAGTCTGATAGATTTGTCGGTTGAGCAAGAAGCTAATAGGGGTACGGATGGTGACCAGTCCAGAGACCATGCTAGAGTGAGAGAGGGACAGGATGAGATGAGCGATCAAGGAATTAGGAGATGTGAGAGGAGAGAGAAGCGTACCTCGATCTTGATGACCTGTTAAGGATTGTATCGAAGATATCCGAGTCATCTTGCACTGTAGATTGGAAGATATGAATCAGAGTTGAAGTGAGAGAGAGAGAGTCAAACGAGGTTCATCTTTTGACTTGTCTCCCTTCAATTTCTTAGCTCTGTTCGACTCGTTACCCTTCTAGATAAGCTATTCAACCATGTCGGGATCAAACCCATCACACTTCAAGTTGGAACAAGCCATTAGATCAAACATTCTCGCTTTATCTCCTTACCGATGTGCAAGAGATGATTACGACAAAGGTATCCTCCTAGACGCGAATGAGAACTCGATAGGTCACTCTTTACCATCAGATTCATCTACAGACAGTGAGCAATCCTTTCCCCCTTTCCTCTCAGTCTCGTAAATTCACGCCACTTTTTGGTTCCGAATCTTCTAGCTTCCTTCGACTCTCTCTCCCTCAACCGATACCCTTCCCCAACTCACGACGACGTAAAACAACTCTTGTGTAAACTGAGAAAAGTCCCTTCACCAGCAAACTTCTTCCTCGGAGTAGGATCAGATGAAGCAATCGACCTCTTGTTCCGAATCACTTGTATTCCGGGAAAGGACAAGGTGTTGGTGTGCCCACCGACTTATGGGATGTATAGCGTGTGCGCTCAGATCAATGATGTAGAGGTGGTCAAGGTACCATTAGATGTAGAAGGAGGTAAATTCTTACCCAACGTCGACGAAGTGAGTCAAAAACTTTTCCCTCTTCGCTTGACTCACCTGACTCTGAATCGTTGCGACAGATCAATCGAACGTTATCAGAAGCAGCTCAAACTTCGAATCCTATCAAACTCACTTTCCTCTGTTCTCCGGGAAACCCAACCGGAACTCTCATCCCCCTTTCCTCAGTCCGACAAGTCCTTCAGAACCCAGATTATCAAGGACTAGTAGTCGTAGACGAGGCATACATTGATTTCGCCGATGAACCGGACCAAGAGAGTGCAGTGAAATTGTTGTTGGAGGAAGGATGGAGTAATTTGGTCATTATGCAAACTCTCAGTAAAGGGTTCGGATTAGCTGCTATTCGGTAAGCTCTACACAACTCACTCACTCTCACTCTGATCATCGCTCATGGAAACCCTCAAACCTCGTATGCAGATTGGGAGTAGCGATTTCATCCCCACCGATTGTCCAAATCCTCAACAACATCAAAGCGCCTTACAACGTTTCGACCCCTACTGCCTCTCTCGCACTCCGCGCCTTATCCCCCGCCGGTCTCTCCCAATTCTATGAAAACATTTCTACCCTCAAACAAAACCGCTCTTGGCTCTCTACCCAACTCGTTTCCCCCGAATTCCGAAAATTGGGTATCATGGGAATCTTGGGGAAACCTCACGCGAACTTCTTGTTGGTTCAAATTGGAAGTAAGGAGGAGCAAGGGAGGGAACCTGATAATGAGAGGAGTGAAAAGATTTATAAATGGATGGCCGAGAAGGATCAGGTGGTCGTTAGGTTTAGAGGGAACGAGTTGGGTTGTAAAGGGTGTCTGAGGGTTACGGTCGGGACTAGGGAGGAATGTGAGAGCGTCGTGGAGAAATTGAGGCAGGGATTGGAGAGGGATTAGAATCGGGTTTTGGGGGGCAGTAGAGAAGTAAAGATTAGATATGTACTCTTATCGTATACGTTTGTGGCTGTTTCATCTTTCCCCGAGTAGTGTCCGTCCGCGGCGAGTCCGTCCACTTCCCTCACCTGTTCAAGAAAGCCCTCTTCTCAGGTTGTTCTTCCTCCTCACTCCGTCTCGCGACCGGTCTCCTCAAGCCCACCTCGCTATGACATCCAACGCAAGGTACAAGGACCTCGAGAAGGAACTCGACCTCCTTTATCAAGAGCTCACCAAATCCACGTCAAACTTGGGATTAGAGGCATTCGCGTACCTTCAAACAGCCATCACCCAAGTTTGGAAGCATTACAGTAATTTGGAGAAGTCTCACGTCGTCAAGGAGACTCTCGCTTTGCGTCAATCGCTCAAAAGTTGCACTCCTGATCAAATCACTCACGAATTCATCAAGGTGCTTCGAGGTCAAATATCTCATGTAGTCAATAGCGATGAAGCTTTCGTATTCTTTGATGGTCTCGAGGAAGCTACCAGGCTTCGTTCAGAGGCAGGAGTGAGTTCCCTTTCCTGATCGTCTGTTACCGGGAATTGACTGCTCTTCACTTCCCCTCAGCATCGCCCTCCCTGGACGCCTATCTCACCTCGAGAATCTCACAATGTCAGGATCAGTCACGATAATCTACAAGAGGTGGTCAATCGAATCAACAAGAGGGTCGAGATTGTAGACGCTGGCGAGAATCGACACAGGTGGGAGGCGCTCGTTGCGTATCTCGCGAGGGCTGTCGAGAAGGAACATTCGAGATTGGACGCGGACGAAATAGCCTTCCTATTCGACGAGTTGTACCAGATTGTCGAATGGCTCGATCGTTGTCTCGAACACCGCTATCAAGGAACTTACGAGGCAATCGTCAGACGATTCAAGGAGGAGCAGAAGCACTGTCGAGCCACAAAAGACAGTAAAGATGAAGTTGGATCGATCATGGGCTATATCCTCAACAAGGAGGAGGACGAAGGGGTGAGCACAGATTCTCCGCTGACTTCCTTCGTTTCGCAAGTTGGGGTCTGACCCTCTTGATGTCATAGCACTTGCCGCCATGGGCTAGTTCTAATAGCCCAGCTCATCATTCGTCATCCGCGCACTCTCTCGAACACCGTCTCTCCTCTCGTCAGAAGAAAATTTACATTCGAGCTTGAAAGTGTCCTACTGCCCTTTGTCTCTCTTGCTGCTTCTCCTTCTCTAGCATATCCTCGGAATACCATGCTGTCAATAATGAGATCGAAGATCTAAGAAGAGCTACCGTTCGATCACAGGAGCTATTTCAGAATCGAGAGTCTGTCGAAAAAGCAAAACTTCGATTTGATATTGACAACAGTGAACAAGCGATGCAATGACACGATCCGAACGATCTCGTTCCTCCAAAAGCAAGCGTGAACGTTTCCTCCAATCAGAGAGACGTTGAAGCGGGTTCTCCCTCTATCCTCCTCCTTTTCGCATTCCTTTCTTCCTCTCCATCGCCTCCTCCAACCGTCATTCCCGATCCTTCCAATTCCTGTAGCCTCTTCCTCAACTTGTCGTTCTCCTCCTTCAAGCTCACGATCTCCTGCTGTCCCTTCTTGATTTCCTGATCTTTCAACAATTTCTCCAAAGTCCAATTATTGTAATCGACTTGCGCAGTCTGCCGCATCTCCTTGATGTGATTGATCGCGTGACCTAGGATATCGGACTTGTTTTGTCTCTGTGTGCCGGCAGTTCCGACAGGTACCGAGGGAGCTGGAGGAGGAGGGAGGAGTGCCTGAAGTTGATCGAGTCCTTGATTGATAGTTTCTCGTCGACGACGTTCAACTTCTTTCTGTGAGTTCGAGATTGAAAAGTGAGTCAGACGGATCCCGAAGACAAGAGAGAAGTCAAAGGTACGCACGTGATTCGCTCTCCTACTCTTCTCCCATTCTTCCTCTGGCATCCCTTTGTGTTCATCACTCTTCCCTCTACCTTTCTTTCCCTTGCCCTTTGCAGCCGCCTTTGATTTCGGCTGGGCAGCAGCAGAGGTCTCGTTCGCTTCGTCCCCAATCGCAGAGGGTTCGCTCTGTTTCGGCGAGGCAGTCCCGTTCGTTGGTAACGTACTTGTGCGCGCTACTGGAGATGGAGCTGGTGGTGGAGAGTAGATTCGGTCGATAGAAGAGACGTTGGGCAAGCGAGGGACTGAAAAGGCGGGAGGTGAGAGCGAGGCAGAATCGCTGAGAAAAGAAGACGAAAGAGTTAGCGATTCTTTATACACGACCAGCGTGTATGATAGGAGTGGAGCTCACCGATAGTCAGGATTTGATCTTCTCGGACGAGACGAACGAGCACGAGACGCTTGAGGTGGAGTAGGCGCAGGTAAAGAGCTAGTCGAAGCAGATTGTTGCGACATCTGAGAAATGTTCGAAAGCATTGTCAGTCTTCCGTTCTAGAGATTCATGCAAGAGGTAGATCGCGAAGTGCAGAAGGCAGGAGTGTTGTTACGAAGTGATTCGAGGTGTTTGCGAAGGAAAGACGGGGGAATATTTCGAACTCACCTCTGCAAGGATTTGCGATATCTGTTGATCGTCTCCTGACCTTTCCCTATCCCTTACACTCCTCACTGCTCCATTCTGCGGTCTAGCTGGACTGAAAGAGGGACCGGTGGAGGTTGAAGCGACAGGAGCAACTCCAGCTACTCCAGGATCGGCAGTGACGGTGCGACCGTTCGTGAAAGGTTCGTAAGAGGACATGGATTGTCTTGAGGTGTAGCTGAGGCGAGTCGAGTAGATTGAAAAGGCGAAAGATCGAGATGAAGGAGAACCGAGGAATCGGCGTGGGGAGTGGGAGGGAGCAGACGAGGGACAAGCGAACAAGACTGCAGGTGATTGTGTAGTTCTTCTGAGTCGCTTTGAAGAAGGAGAGGAGAAGGAGAGGAGAAGAAGGAAGCACGTGCAAGGAATCGATTTCTTCCTTCTCTCGATTTCATCACGTGTTCAAGTTGAAGAAAAGCAAAACTTGCAAGTAGTGAAATATCATACTTGTACATCTGTACTGAAAAGGGACTACAAGGGGGCCAACGACAAAGCAACCAGACTCTTTTCTCTCTTATCGACCATATCCTCCAGCTCCTCCTCCTCCTTGACCGTAGCCATAACTTCCATGACTCGGTAACGGTGTCCTTCCACCTCCATATCCATTCACAGGTCCTTGACCAGGTACAGGTGTTCTTCCTCCAGCGAAAGGTCCAGCTCCACCCGGTAAAGGTGTGCGACCGCTCGGATTCGCTCGATATTGTGAACTCGCGCCTCCGAATGGCGTACGTCCTCCACCAGGATAACCAGGAGTCATACCGTTAGCTACTCCAGGTGCTTGACGTGCCGCAGAATCCATGTTCTTCGAATACCAAACCTTGAATCCGTTGGCGAGAGTTTGAACGGTAGGGTGAACTTGACCGAACAGAGAGTAACCTTCCGGAACGAGCTTGACGGGCTGCAGAGATAGAGAGAGAGCAAGTGTGAGATTGAGGAGTTTGGAAGAGAATGAGAGAAAGAAGGAGACTCGCCCATTGTTGGATCTGAGCATTCTGGTTCGCTCGGAAAGCGAGAATGATCTCTCCAGCACGTTTCTTATCCGAGGACCAAGCGAAACCGTAAGCCGCCTTTCCAGGATTCGATTGAGTCATGATTTGAAGGAACGATTCTGCGATTTCAGAGAAGAGAGTCAGTTGAGAGAAAGCAGAACCAAGATGGAATCCAGAATCTGTACTCACCGAGTTTCGGTTTGTTTTCCTTCCACTTCTCGTTGTTCGTGAGCTCGTTGACTTTCCTCGCCATCTGCTTGATGTGAGCCTCGATCAATTCATCGAGATCCGAGTAGGTATAGTGCGTTCCGACTCGAAGTTTGGTACCGAGAGAGAACTCGTCAGGCTTGTTAAGTTCGTGAACAGCTAGTGGGTTGAAGAGTGACGAGGTTAGTCAGGCAGTCCGGAGACCAGCAAGTAAGCGAAAGTGAGTGAACGAACCGAGATGTTGATAGATTCCTTCATCAACTTTCCAAGTAACAGCGAGATGATCTTCCCTCGATGAAGGTCGAATGATACAATCTCCCCTCTGCATCGAACTCAGTAACTCCTCTGCTTTACCCGAATCGATATTTTGAAAGTTCGGATGTTTGATGATTCGTTGAGGTCGACCAGTCTTCTTCTGCTGAGCCTTCTCTTGCGATTTGAGTTCTTGTTCCGCCATCGCTTGATCGAAGTACTGATCCGGTCTCACTAATCGACGTTCCCTGTCTCCTCCGAGGATAAGATTCTCCTGAGTTGTCAACTCGACTTGGAAATCTTCCCATTTGACGTCCATGACCATCGCTTGCAAAGTTTGACCTTGCTTGAGTTTCGCGAAGACCTTGTTGTCCGTACGGTACTCGTGAGAGATCGTTCCATCGATACCACAATCGAGACGAACGAGGACTGATTCGTCTTGAGCGACTCGAACGACACGAACTGGAATGATCAGACCACTGTCGAGGGTACGAGTTGATTCTCCAGTGAGCATGGTGAAGAGTTCGATAGGGTTCGGGGAAACGAATTGTCGACGATGTTCTTTATAAGGTTGTTTCATTTCGTCTCGGATCTTGTAAAGGGCGAGTCGTTTCGGTGCTTGGAGTACCTTGGAGAGTTCGTCGGCAAAGTCGTCGAGAGCGAGATCGTTTAGCTTGTTGACATCGTCTTCGAAGAGATCGGCGACAGCTTTTGAAGCGGGAACGTCGACCAAATCCTCCTCGTCGTATTCCATCGCATCGGCGGCCATCTTTCGCGCGACGTCGTAGTCCTCAGGATGGATACGAGTGTCATCAAGGACATCGGGATCGGCTTCTCCCTCAGTCTCTCGACCGAGATCGGCAGCGAGATCATCTTGACGAATTCGAAGGAATGAAGCGGCGTTGACGAAGACCTTGGTCGTGAGGAGAGCTGTAGGTAAGACGCTCCATCGAGTGACGACCGTACCACCCTGTTGAACCAGCAGGTTTGAGCGAGATTCTCGATTTGACATGCGATAGAATGAGCACTCACAGCTGCACCAATTCGCTTGACAAACATCTCCGCCTTTCGATGACCGAGACCGGCAACGTATGGTAGCAAGTGAGCGTAGTAGACGTTACGAGCTGCTTTGTTGATGTCGACTCCGACCTTGTTCGTGACTTCGATAAGACCCCGTTCGAGAGCTTCTGTAACCTTGTCTTTCGAAAGCTGTTCGTATAATGAGACGAGTCAGCGCGGAATGAACTGTAGCGGGATGAAGACAAGGCTTACGAATTTCTGATTGGGATCATAAGTCAACGCTGCTAAATCTTGACCAAGAGCGGCGTATTCGTTGAGGGGACTTTGAGCGTAACGAGCGAGACCGACACAGTACTTGGCGACGGGAGATAGCTCGGAGAACTCGGCCGTAGCCCTCGCGCTGTTCTGGTAGATCCTCGCGACTTCATCGTTGACGTAAGTCGATTCGAAAGCTGCTCGAGCGTCCCTCCTCCTCTGTCGTTCGTCCGCTGGCATAGCCTTCTCCTCCTCCTCTTCATCGAGGTCCATCTCACTCTCAACGATCTCCCGAGAGATTGCTCCAGCAAGAGTTCGGAACTCGTTCATCAATCGACGAGTACTCGGGGTGAATCCTCCAACGACGACGACTTGAGGACGACGACGTTTCAAGAGTTCGGTGAAAGCTTCGTGTTGAGATTCTTCCATAGATTCGAGAGAGTCGAGTTTGAGGTGTTCTCGGAAGTGACCATCGGAATCGAGGAAAACGGCGTAAACTGAATCTCGTCGAGGATCTCCGTTTCCTTGCGAGAGGGCGAGAACGGAGGGAGTCTGTCCAGGTTCCATCGTGTTGTCATCTCGGCACCATGGCGCATTGTCGATACGCTGAGCAAGATGCGAGACAGATGAGTTTGCGAAACAAAAAAGCCGAGAGGAGACGACATACAGATTCGAGTTTTCGCTTGATCGCCGTCATGACCAATTCCTCCGCATCCTCCTTCAAGCTAGCCCTCATCCATTGTTCTCCCAACGGTAAGAAGTGTTCTTTCAGCGTCTGCCTGAGAATGTCTGTCCTCAACTCATTCCATTCGTCGGCGAGGGCAGAGGTGTAGTCGGAGAGGTAGAACTTCTCGAGTTCAGCAACAATGAAGTCGCGAACGTGTTGGGGGAGGGTGACCGTGACGTTGACGAGACCTTCGGCTTCGGCGGCAAGGATTTGTAACCACTGAGGAGTACGAAGGAATTCGGTAACGGGTTTGTCTTTGAGGTATTTGAAGGCCTACATCAACTCGAGATCAAGGTCAGCCACGAAGAAGAGCAGATAGGGAGCAGAGAGCACTCACGTAGAACAAGTTCATCGAATCGATCTTGCTCTGTCCTTCTTTCGTAGCAGACACTGACACTTTCGCAGAAGTCTTGAAATGCCTCCTAGCGAATTGTCGTAAGATAGGATCGTGTCCAATTTCGTGAACGACGATAGACTTTGCTGCATCGAGTGCTCGCTCCCAAGAAGAGAATTCGGCTCCAGTAACGTATTTGTCGGCTGTCACTTGAGGAGTATCGAGAGGATCTTCGGCAAAGTGAGTCTTGGTTCCAGAGGCGACGTCGAGAGCAAGCTCAGATGAGGAGATTCCGATAGACTGTGCGGCATCCTCTCGAAATAAGTCAGTGTGCGATTTTCGACGGATACTGAAGAACAAAGGAAATAGCGCACCTCTGCAAGTTTCGCAATCATACTCTTCTTCAATCCTTCGTAATCGTTCTGTCGGTTGACCCTCTTCGTCGATCCCTTCTTGGCTTGACCGTCTTCGGCTTCTTCCTCTTTGTTCTTCCTCACTTCCTCTAACTTCTCTCCATACCGTCCCTTCACCCATTCTTGAGCATCCTGAATCTCCTCGACCGTTTCCAATTGTTGCATCAACTCGTCAAAGTATTCGTCTTCAACTCCTAATTCTTGGAATTGCTGTTGGAGGATCGTTCTTCGTGCGAGGAAAGAACGGTATCGGATGGAGAGAGAGGCGATTCTCCAGAGGTCGTTTTCGAAGAGTAAGAAATGAGGTTGGGCTTGACCAGGAGGGAAGTGGACGAGGTGGTCTCCACGGTGATTCCAGATGAAAGGAGGTTCGAAGAATTCGATATTGATGAACCGAACGACTGATTCGATAGCTCCGATGAAAGCGTCGTAGAGGGGTGGTAGGTTTCCTTCGTCGTCCTTGAGCAGGAACTTTTCGATCGCTTCTCGAGGCATCTTCTGTGACATCCATAATGCTGCTGGTCGAACTTCGGATTCGGGGATGAAAGGGTCGATCAATCCAGTTTCTTCGTTGACGGAGACTGGTGGAAGTCCCGATGAAGCGAGTTGGAAACGTTCAGGGACGTCGAGTCCACGAATTCGATCGTCAGCCTCGGTAAGCATACGAGAAGCAATTTCTGAAGGTTCGAAGATCTATGAAAACGAGGCGAGGTCAGCCATAAAGACACATGCTGAGCTGAGCAATCTATGGACTCACATCTTTGAGGTCCTTCTCCTTCGCACCTTTCTCCTCCTCTTCTTCCATTGCCCATGCGTAATCTTGACCCGTTCCAAACACTTCTGCGACTTCCTGCCATGCCTCTGCCGTAATCCCCTCGACGCTACCCATTCCGAATCCCTTCCTTCCTCCCGTCTTTCTCGACTCTCGTTTCTTCTGCTTCTCCTTTCGTTTCCTCCTTCGATTACTCGCTTCTTCATCCGAATCATCTCCTGAACCCCTCGCTGAATCGTCATCTGTATCATCTTCGATGAAACCAGCCATCTCGTCTGCGTCGAATAGGTTCTCAACTCCTCCTGCATCTCGATCGTCGTCGTCGAAGATGTTGACGAGATCTCGTTGATTCGAAGGTGATCCTCCAGAGTCGGCGGAAGCAGAACGACGGCGACGCAATCGCTTCAATTTGTTCTTCTGTCACGCACGATTAGAGTCAGTACAGAGCGAAGGAAGGAAGCGAGAGAAGGAGCGTACTTTTGGTTTTCCGAGACTAATTCCAGTATTCTCCGCCAACAACTCCAAATCATCTTCGTCGAGATCTCCCTCTACAAAGCGCGAGTATCGATATCAGTCTCTCTGTGTACATTGGGCCTGATAACGAGTCTGTAGAACTCACCGTCCTCCGAGTTGTGTTCTCTCCTTCGTTTCTTTCCCTCTCCATCTCCACTCTTGTCCTTTCTTCTCTTCTTCTTGCGTCTCTTTCGTTCATTTGCGTCATCTTCGTCTACGATGAAACCTGTGAACGAGATCGAGAGAGTATAGTATCAGCGAACAAGTTCAGTTTCGAAAAGCGATCAATAACTCCTCGTGACTGCCGTTGAGGTGCTAGTAGCGCTGAGCGTTACTCCTACAAGCTCCTTAGCTAGCCATTACCCTCCTAGTGTACCCGAATAAAGTGTAGTCGAGGTGATCTTTCTCCCCATCTCCCTCGAACCAGAATCGTTGATGAGAGGCAGAACTAACCTTTCCTGACCTCTCGTTCAGCTTCTGAATCATCCTCTTCCTCTTCGGAACTATCAGAAGGGCTCGCTTGACCCGGTCTGAGGTCTACTCCTTCTCCCTCACTTGACGCTGCTGCCGATTCTTCATCTGAAGGTGCTTCTTCAGCTTGAGGTCGAGTCGAGCGGGAAGGGTCTGGTGAGCTCGACATTGCCGAGACCAGCTCTTTGTAGGTGAGGTTTGAAGTGGTGAAAGGTTGTTGCAAGAAATTGATGGAGAGTAAATCTCAACCTTGTACCATTCACTCAATTCACGCTGAAATGCTCATGAGCTTCAGTGACTGCTCGAGTACGTACTGCGCTAGCTCCTGTGTCATCCGCTTCTGTTCTCGTCACTCCCGCTTCGCTGCTCTTTCTAAAGTCTCTTTTCCTTGTCTCGACGCTTTGTAATGCTGTGTAAAGCTCAGACACGCTCAGTCGCTCTGCTTAACCGACAACGTCGATCCGCAAGCAAGGTACGCTCGATCGAAGAGACGAAATCGCCTGCTCTTCCCGAACTCCTCCCCTTTCCTCAGGTTCGTCTCGCTCAACCAAGCTGTCTCGCCTCTTCGCATAGACACAGACACTCTAACACGAATGCACGGTCTTCGGGAGGGCGTCATATCTGTGCAGAGACGATACAGATTGAGTTTCGAATCGAATAGTTTCGCTCGTGCTCTCAATCTCACTTCGCTCTTCCTAAGGGATCCTCCCTCGTCCCGAGATGCGTCGTAGACTCTCTCGCTTGCCTCATATTTCACCGTCCTGGCATCCATTCCTCGGAGGATGACGAGAACAAAGGGCTTTCGCAAGTTCCCACTTTCGCCAAACTTGAAAATTACTCAAACAGACACGATCAAGCTTCGTCAGTTCGTGCCGACTGTTGATACGACTGACTTCCGACTATCGAAATGTTCGACGTCCCAGGCTTTCGAGAGTGTTGTTGTCGGAAATGGTCTGAATCCGTCTCCTTCCTTTCTGAACAATACAGTTCCAGAGCTTACTCAGGCTCTCGATATGGTCTTCTTTCACTCGCTACGAGCGAAAGTATGGAAGAAGATCCGGCACTTCGGTAAGGGAAAAGAGAGAAGGAAGAGGAGCGATTTGCGGGATGAGCTTCGCTCTCTTGCGGGTGCTCTCGTCGAAAATCTATGCAAAGACGAGAGATGAAAAGTGCGGCAACTACAGTACATTGCCCTGAGATGCGAGATATGATATGATAAGATAGATTCTAAGCTAGTACAAACAGCTACAAAATGCAAAATCTATAGCGAGAACAACCCTTCATCTACCGCAGAACCTCCTCTCTAACACTTCTGATACATCTTCACACTGTCAATAGCCATTCCCCGCTCCCTAATCTTGTCTCCTGAAGGCCAAGATGGACTCCACATCCCAATCCAGTTCCAGAATCGAGCCATCGCGGTTTGTCGTTCATCGCTATTCCTCCAGGGCTTGTTGGCGAGGTCGTCGAGCCAATACCCGTCTGTTCCACCCGCGAGTAATGCGATACGAAGATAGAAATTTTGGTCGAAAGGAGCGACATGAGGGTTCTCCGATCCCGCCCAAGGGTTTGCGATGATCTCCCCAGTAGGGTAAGAGTAACCAAAGTTGCCTATTGATACGAACGTGTATGAGCGAGAACCTCGAAGAAGCGAAAGAGTGAAGAGCTCTGGCGCACCCAAATCCCAGAAACGTTTCTTTCCAAATCCATATCGGAAAGCAATACGAACTCGAGATCTCACCCACATGGTGATCGACTTCTCAGTCCAGTCCATACCGAACTCGTAGTAATCTTGATTGAAGAAGCTTCGATAGACTAACATGAAAGGGAAAACGAAACTTGTAAGAAAGAGTCGCAAAAACGACAAAGTAGAACTGCTCACCTTTGTAGAATCCTCTGTGGTAGAGAGAAGAGAGATACGGAGCGTCAGCGAAATAATGAGTACGCAGGAAGACTGGAGGAGAACGAACTGTGTCATCCAGAATCTACAAAAAGTGCGAAAGCTCGAGTCAGTCTAAGCGGCACGGAGAGGATCGACAAGAGAGAAGAGTACAGGACGTACCTATCGTAGGAAGGATGGTCGGCAGGTCCCCAATGAAGACCTGAAACCATGTCGTTTGCGAGGATTTCGAGTCGCGATTTGGGCATATTACCACGAGACTCGAAGATTGACATCAGGCCTGACGCAGGGTAGGCACCGTATACTTCGTCTTGAGGAACCATCGAGATTTGTGGCCACAGCCAGTCACTGTCGTCGCAAAGAGTGATCGAAATTCAGTACCGAGTTCCGACCACATCCTCGAGCACAGAAAGAGAGACGCACCCTTTCGGCATTTTAGCCTTGATGACGACACGACCATACTTGATTGATACCTTGTTTCTTGTCGAGATCATGGCAGATTGAATGGGAGGAAGGAAGAGAGTTCCGTTGTTTTGGGGATCGAGAGCGATTTGACAGTCGGTCTGATGAATCGAATCGCAGCCGGAACCGAGTTGAATGAAAGTCGAATTGACAACACTATTGAGAAATCGACGATGGGTTAGCTCGAACGTCGGTACAGTGTCAAAGAAGTGAAACGAGACCAACGCATAATCGGTCGGAAGCATCGTCTCGTTGGTATACGAAGGAATCAAGAAGAGGTTGCCGTCCGCGACATAGGAGTTGTGATTTGTGAACCATGTGAAGTCGTTCTACAAAAAGAGGTCGAATTAGCGAAATGAATCGAACTGAGAGTGGGAGCTTGAACGTACTGATTCACCACCTCCTATCCGTTCCTCGACATGCCAATTACTAGTGTTCAACGAAGTTCCCTCGAAATTGTCCTCGAGAACAGGACACCAATTCCCGTGCTCGACGTCGAAAGCGTCTGCGATCAAATAAGCTCCTCCGGCCAATCCAGCTGCGATACCGAGAAGACAGACGAAGTAGGCCTTCTTGTCGCGAGTGATCGTCGTACGTCCTTTCATCCAGGGTTTGGGATTGCCAACGCTTCTGTCAAGAACTTGCGATTTGAAAGGAGCCTTGAATCGTTTCCGAGGTCCACCACCGTTGATCGAATCCATGCTTCCGTTTCGAACTGACGATCTCGACGACGAAGATGCTGACTGATAGTCACTCGGAGCTTGTCCAGCAGCGAAGAGAGGAGGAAGGGGACCAGTCGAAGAAGAACCGACGGGGAGAGGAGGGGAATATTCATCTTCCTGAATGGTCGAAATGGTGGTGTTGGAAGAGTAAGAGTCGGTCCTAGCGTGCGAACGAGCCGCAGAAGAGAGCAGGATAGGGACTGCTGAGGGATTGATCTAGAGGAGGTTTGAGAAGATTAGCGAACATTCACCTCAGAAGCTTGAATGGAAACTCACCTGAGTAGTCTCCATGACTGCAGAACAACACTAGCAAGGTTCGGTGAGAAGGAAAAGAAGCAGTAGAAGTCCTCGAGCGTCCTGCTCGAGATAGTCGATCCTTGCGTCCGAGATTCGATCCGGCGTTTGAAGGATTAGAGCTTGCGAGCACACCGCGTGTTTTGGTATTGTAGCAACTCGGTCTGCATGGCTTTGTCGAGATCGAAGTTGAGGGAAGATAAAAAAAGGAAGACGGCGAGTTGCGGGATCCGAAAACGAATTTGAGAGAGAGAGGAAACTCTTCCACAAACCTTATCTCTCCTTCCTCTTCTAGCCCAAATGCTTCGAAAGACGACCTTCTATCGCTGATCTTCAAGCCGAGTTTGCCCTTTCCGAGGTGCGACTCCGAACTTTATCCCCGTCTTCTTTCCGATTTCTCGATGCTACGTCTTGCCTCGGGGCCGTCACGTTGCTCGTTCCCGACCTCCGAACGAAACACTGGCTGTACTAAGCCTCTTTGCGCAAGAGATCGACAATTGCGCTGACGCTAGAAGACTCCTCGTCCTCGATCCAGAGCGACATCCTCCTCGTTTCGCGTGCAGTGTCTCGCGTGAGAACCTCAGTCGGCGGTACTCTTGCCCGAAACTGTGCGCTCCCGGACGAATCGAGTAGAACTCCCAGGTTGAGCGAACTTCTCTCTCTCCCTTCCCTCTTTCCTTTTTTTTTTCTGTTCCCTCAAGGTCGTTCCCTCCCTCCCTCTCCCCCTTTTCTTCTCCACTCTCTCTCCTTCTCGTCACGAACCCTCTCCCTCGATCCTCCGTCCCTCGCCCTCACCATGTCTGCTCCTCCATCTCGCCGTCCTTCCCTCGATCCTTTCAACAACTCTTTCGGCGAACGAAGAGACTCCGTCTTCTCTGTCGCTTCGACATCTCGTCGTTCTTCTTTTGTCGATGGTGGTCGCAGGCGATCACTATACGAACCCTCGCTCTCTGTGAGATCGATGAGCGGAGGTCCCGAGCTTGCTGAAGGTGAGCGTTCGGTTCATCTGTGTACTTCGGAATCTCCCGAACTGACACCTTCTTGTGTACAGATCTCGCTATCGTCGCTCAAACCCACAAGAAGCAGTTCCTGATGGCCGAACACATCTAGTGAGTAACCATTCTCTTCCGCATTCCTCTTTCTTTCGACTTGACCCCTTAGCGACTTGATGAGCTGACACCGTTCTGCCTCCACTTCTTCCTAGTCGTCTCTGTGAGGCCGCGGGCTGGTTCCCAGATCGCGAATGGGGCAACATTGTCGCCGTGAGGACCACGGTTGGTACAGCTGGAAACTCTTCCTACGCTTCTTATCCTCTGGCATACGAGATCGAAGGTGCCAACGTTCTACTCGACGGTCTCGCATTCATCAACGCCGAAGCTGCTGTCATCGTTTCGAGTCATGTCGTTCGATCGATCCTTTCTCAATTGTGAGTCTCTCTCTTCCTTTCCTTTTCAAACTTCGACTGATTCGTGTCTTCGAATTCTCGATAGACGGAACGACCAAGTCCTCGTCACCCTCACCGAGAATTGTGCGGTCCAAGTGATCGATACTATTGAAGACCTCAAGAGCGTCAAGCGTCATCGTTTGTTCTCCTTCCCTTCTCGCTTCGTCGAAACACAGCTGATCATTCGTCGTCTGAGAATGTAGAGTACGCTGCATTCGTTCGATCCAACATGGCTCTCGTCCTCTGGAGTGACGAAGTCAACAAGTTGGTTCCTCACGCCCAACAGATCTCGGACTTGATGCTCGAGTACATCTGGAAGCAACAAGACGACGTCGATTCTCTTGACGAGAAAGACGAGAAGTTCGTCAACAACATTTCCGAAGTCGACATCGAGGCAGGTCCCGAGGCTGGTTCTCGTCGTCCTGTCGGTTTACTCTCTCCTCTCCACGTCGGTCTCGCGGTCGGTATCAACATTCTCGTCAACATGAACACTCTGCGAACGCTCATTCGAGAGTACATGATCGACGGCTACTGGCCGAGGCTGCTCATTGGTCTCGCTATTCCTTTCCAATTTGCGGTTTCTCAAGTAAGTTCTTCTACTGTCGCTTGGAGAATTCGTAATTGACCCCGGTTTGACAGTTCTTCTGCGTTATCGTCATCGCTGTCATCCTCCAACTCCTTGGTCCCGTCAAGCAGATGCACAGCAACAACCGCTATTACTCTGGAGTCCGACCTCCTCGTATGAAAGGTCCTCTTCCAGATTTCGTAAGCTCGAGCATTCCCTTCAAACTTCTCTCTACTCCGAGCTGATGTTCTACTACATCTCTACAGACAATCGTCATGCCCGTTTACAAGGAAGGTCTCGAGGACGTCTTGCAACCTACGATTCGTTCGCTTCAAACTGCCATCAAAACTGTGAGTTTCTGTTTCGAACCTTTTCTCCTTCATTCCGACTATTGACGATTCTTCGATTACAGTACGAGCTACAAGGAGGGAGTGTCAATATCCTAGTATGCGATGACGGTATGCAATTGCTGAACAAGACCGATTTCGCAACTCGTAAAGGTTTCTACGAAGCCAACGCTATCGCTTACGTCGGTAAGTGTCTCCTGTGTGTCACTGACTGTCTTTGCACTTGACTGAACCGCTCTTTCTATAGCTCGACCTGGACACGGCAAGTACTACCATCGAGCGGGAAGGTTCAAGAAATCGTCAAACTTGAATGTCGCTCTCGAATTATCGATCCGAATTGAACACCTCATGAACGAACGACGACCAGTTCGACCTTTCGATAACCCTTGGAGCTACGAGGAGGATTTAGTACTCTACGAAGAGTGCCTCGCCGACGCTCTCGCTGAAACGAAGAAGGAGTTCCCTCTCGAGGAGGGACAGGAGAAACCGCACTCGGTCGAAGTTTGGGCTTCCGGTAACGTTCGTATCGGCGAGATCATTCTCATGTGAGTCTCGCGTTTTTGTCTCTTTCGTCTTTCGACTTGTTCTGACCGTCGTTCGTTCGTTCTTCTAGCATCGATTCCGATACTGTCGTTCCGGAAGATTGTTTCTTGGATGCTGCATCTGAGATGCACTGGTCACCTGAATGCGCTATCATTCAACACGCTTCCGATGTTGTGAGTTTTGTTTTTGCCTTTCACTCGTTTCGAATCTCCTCACTCTTCTCGTAAGCGCTGACACGCATGGAATCTGTCTCTAGATGTTTGTCGCCAACCACTTCTTCGAGAATGGTATCGCTTTCTTCACTCGTCTCGTCAATACCAGTATTTCTTGGGTCACTTCGAATGGCGATGTAGGGTGAGTCGCTTTGCTTCCTTCGTCTTTCTTGCACTCGGCGAGAAGTTGACATCTCTCGAGGTTGCATAGCTGCTTCGTCGGTCACAACGCATTCATTCGGTGGTCTGCGCTTCAAGAAATCGCTCAAGAAAAGGATGGACGTTGGCAAATTTGGTCCGAATCTCACGTTTCCGAGGATTTCGATTGCGCTTTGAGGATGCTCACTGCCGGTTACGATGTACGCTGGGCGTCTTACTCGAACGGCGGTTTCCAAGAGGGAGTCTCGCTTTCGTGCGATGTTAGTTTTTTCTCCTTCCTTCCTCTCAACGTCGTTCCACCGAAGCTGACCCTTTCCTCCTCTACACAGGACGAGATCAATCGATGGCAGAAGTACGCTTACGGTGTCTCTGAGCTCCTCTTCCACCCTCTCAAGTACTGGCTCACGAAAGGACCTTTCACACCAATGGCTAAGCGTAAGTTTGAGTGTCTTTCGCTACTATGAGACCTCGCTGATCTCGCAACATTTCTGTAGACTTCTTCTGGTCTTCTCCCCTTCCTCTACACTACAAGTTCTCGTCGTGGTCGTACCTGGTGTCCTACTACGCCATCTCCGTCGCCGTTCCTCTTTCGGTTTTGGGTTACATCCTATACGGTCTTTTCATTCCGACCATCGACGCTGCTTACATGCCATCTTGGCAGGTCAATGTGAGTCGTAGCGTCTCTCGAGCTGATAGTACTCGTGACTGATCCCTCTTGCGAACATAGGTCGCCCTCTTCGTCGTTTTCGGTTGTGCATCAGCCTTCGCCTTCGCGATTCTCCGCTACCGTAGCGGTCAAGCTGATCTTGCTTCTGTCTTGTGGGAGCAAGCTAAATGGACACCCTTCAATACGCTGTTCTTCATGTGAGTCTCCCTTCATCCGTAATCGCCGTCAGCGGTACTTTCCAGTTTTCCTCAGCTCATCCGTTCTCGTTCTCAGGGGAATCTCTTTCCACGTCGGACTCGCTCTTATCGCTCATCTTGTTGGTTACGATATGCAATGGTGAGTCAAATCATCGATCGTCGCAGAGAAATGAGGGAAACTGACTTCCTGCTTCTCGTCGACTCAGGTCTTCCACGGTCAAGTCAGTTCAACAGAGTACCGTTCTCACCGAGCTACCCGCTATCTGGAAGAAGTACCGGATCACCTTTGGACTCTGCTTCGTCCTCATCGCCATGATTCTCACCTTCCGATTCATTCCTTCGATCGAATGGTACATCATCGACTGGGTCTCCATTGTCCCTCTATCTCTCGTTATCGCTGGTCATATCCTTTATGTGAGTTCCCTGTATCTCTCGAAACCAACTTCTCAGACTTACTGACGATTTCTGAGCTCGATAGCCGTTCTTGCTCAATCCGACGATCATGACGTTCCAATTCTAGACGGGCTAGTACCGAGTCTCTAGTAGGGATTGGTGGAATCTGTGGGTATATCGGTTCACTCGCTGGACGAGAGCAAAGATCAGTGTCTGCGACTCTTACTCTTTATTTCATGGTTGATCCACTCCTCTTCGCGTTTCATTTCGCCCTCTACTCTTCACAAGGTGTTCATAGTTTTATATAGATTGTATCTAGGGTTCTTTAGACTATTGATTAGCTCGCTGTAACAGTAACTTTGCTCGTCGCAAGAACTCAAACTTCCTTGCGAGTCCAAAATTCGTCGCGAGAGCTTCTCCTTCGACCTTGGGTGCTTCTCCCGGGCTCTCACACTCCCAAGCTATCGCTACACGAGCTCTACAGTGTCCTCGGTGGGGTTTACCGGCCACTCGTGGTCGATTGCTCTCTGACCTCCGTTTCGCAATCGGCTCTTCGTCGATTCATAACTCGCTCGACCTTTATCTATCGGACTCCCGTCGTTCGTAGAGATCGATAGGCTCAAGAAGTGTCAAATTTGAGCCCTGCCTTCACTCTCAAAGCGTTACGAAGAGTCGTTCAACAAGGAAATGTGGAAGAACGCAGAGTGTCACAGCTTTTATTTCGGGTCGGCTTCCATGCCGTGTTCGAGGGTTCCGTACAAAGTCGTCGAAGTGTGCCTTTTTGAGCGATCGCCGAGTCAGAGGAAGCAGAAGAAGCTTAAATTTGATCGCCCTTCCTCCTTGGGAACGAAGGCTTTCTCTTCGTTTGTTCTCGCGATCTTTGCCAGCCTACTCGATTCTTCCGGCATTAGCGTTCAAAGAGGAAGGAGCCACGATAACGAAGAGAGTTCAATAGCACATGGCCAAATTCAACGAGAACTTCGCCCCGCCTTCTTTCCTTCTTTTTCCACTGTCGAAATCGCATCAAGTTCGGTTATGGAAGGAGTAGATCGAACAGTCAACTTCTTTAGCGCAGCTCTCACATCGACTGTAGCATCTCTTTAACACGCTCAGCCTCTCTCATCTCAATTTTTCAACTTCACCAAACCAAGTCTCTCGGCATCAACTACAGCTGCAGGTTCAGCTCGAGAATAACGTACAGCACTACTAGACATCTATAGACCGCCGCGAGGCTCCCTGTCATGCCTTCACCACTTTCCTTAGCTCTCCTCTCAATCGCTTCGACTCTCTCCCTCGTCCCCTCAACGCGAGCTGCTTACTCTCTCCAGACTCAGTATGCTGGAGATAACTTCTTCGATGGATGGACCTTCTGGGGGAACAGAGATAATCTGACGAATGGTGAGTTTCCCTCTCTCTCTCTCAACTTTCGCATCTCTCCGAAATTCCGAAACTGAATCTTCCGTGAGATAGGTGCCGTCAATTACGTTTCGGAAGCACAATCTCAAGATCTAGCATATCTCAATTCGGCAGGAAACGTGGTTATCAAGGTGGACAATAGCTCGCAAGTTTTCATTTTCGCACAATGGATTTCCGGAATTCCACGAAATGCTGACCTGCCTTTTCATTATCTCTCCGATAGAACGGTTGCTTACGGTGGTCTTCGGGATTCTGTTCGAATCACGACGAACGACGCTTACGGAATTGGTTCGCTTTTCGTTTTGGATACTCTACATACTCCTTACGGCGTGAGTACCTCTTCCCCCCCCTCTCTCTTTCTCGTCATAACTTACGTATCGTTGTAACAGTGCTCCGTGTGGTCAAGTTTCTGGAGTCACGCTCGAGAATGGCCGTCGGGAGGAGAAATCGATATCATGGAGGGAGTGAATCTTCAAACCGTCAACCAAGTCGCTCTTCACACAGTCACCGGCTGTTACGCTTCATCGACCGAGACTTCGACCGCTGCGAATGGTCTGTTGGCCTCGACGAATTGCGATCATTCAGTCAACGCCAACCAAGGTTGTACTTTCACCGATACGAGGAACGTTAGTTACGGTGCTGCTTTGGCGGAGAATGGTGGAGGAATCTTTGCTGCTGAGTTGTCGAGTGATGCGATCTCTGTGTGGTTCTTCCCTGTAAGTTTCCTCCTTCTTTTTTCATCGGAGTTTTGCGACTGACTTCCCTTCGTTTTTCGCAGCGTGCTCAAATCCCTTCAGACCTTCGAGACGCTTCCTCATCTCCTGACCCTACTGGATGGGGCGCTCCTACCGCATACTACCCTCAATCCAGCTGTAACATCAACCAATTCTTCGCCGCTCAACAACTAACGATCAATATCGCTCTCTGCGGAGATTGTGAGTCTTGTCTCTCCTACCCCTTCGACTCCTCTACTCTGCTGACTCTATCAACACGACGATAGGGGCTGGTCAACCTGGTGTTTTCAACCCGACTTGTTCTGGAGTTTGCACTGATATGGTCATGGATCCGAGGAACTACGACACGGCGTACTTTGAGATCGCTTCAGTCCGAATCTACGAAGGTGGAAACGATACACGGAATAAAGCTGCAGCTTCAGCAGTGATCGGATCGATAGGAGGAGGAGCTGATTCGGGGATTTCGGGAGGAGAGAGATTGGGACTAGGTGGACTCGGGTTGATCGCTTCTACACTCTTCACATTGGTAGTGTTATACTCGTTATAGACAATCTCGGTACTTATAGAGTAGTCTGAGGGAAAGCTGGTACTTTCGCAATTCATCATATTTTTGAGACGTGCTCACTACTTCGAAAGCTCTGACCAGACTTAACTCTTGCGCTTGCCGTGGATACCTTCATGAGCTCCCGTTCAGATAAACCTTAGACGCCACGGAACAGTAGCGACAAAGTAGCGAGGTTTGACCAGGCCGGTTATAGATGACTCGCGATCATACCCCTCCTTACGACTTAGTCAGCTTGTTCAAGCTATCTAATACTTCTCAGGCGCTAGGTAGTCTCTCAGTTGATAACAGAGCACGTCTATACGAGCAAGAAGTGAGCTGAATGAAATCCACCCCTCATTCTCCTGTTTCTCCTGTCCTTTTCGCAGCCTAGTTCGCGACCTCCGAGCACCGCCATCGTCTCCGTTCGTATCCACGGATAGGGCTCTGTGCAAGTGAGTTCTGCAGCTGTCTTTCCCTCATTTCTTCTTCTTTTCCAGTTTCAACCCGGTTTGAACCAGACAATCTCAGCAAAATGCCTTGTTCGTACAGTCTCTCCGCATTCAAGTCATTCTGTTCTCTGAGAATAGTCTGTCTGTAGCAGCGTCTGCTTCCAGGGAAACGATCGAGACAATCTGTAAGCCCGCGATCCTCTCTCATCCATTTCCAAAACTTTACACTCAGCTAGTTGAGCGACAGTATCTCGATTCATCGTCGATTGGATCATCGCCCGAGATGCCCAAGCCCGTATAGCCCGAGGACTACTCGCATTTCGCTCAGAGGGTGAGCTGCAAGTTTCGCCAGTTTCCTCGCACTAAACAAAGCTGATCCACTCGAGCTGATTACAGGTTCGACTCCGCCAGAAACTCAGCTCCGAGCGTTTGTACGCCGTACACAAGCTTTGAGGAGGATCAAATTGGACGCTTTCGAAGCGTGCTCAGGTGTAGGTTATCCTCGAACCCAAGTCGAACCCGTTTGGAATCGTCTCACGGCACGAGCGATTGCGGCTCACGAAGATCGCCAGGAACGATTCACTCCGAGACGACGTCGGGCCGCAGATCGTAGGGTACAACCTCTTGGGACAGGAGAAGGTGGACCCGTCGATTACACTGGAGTGTCGACGAGAAGTCCTGAAAGTTACGGCGAGTCAGTATCCGATCCCGACACCTCGTCAACTGCTTTTGGAAGAGGTCACCGTGGACGTCGAGGAGCTCAAAGAGCCGCCGAAAGTGTGCCCCCTACTGTCGCGAGACGACTCGATCTCACTCTCGAAGACGGTCCTGAGAGAGAGGGAGAGCCGGAAAGTGACGACGAGGGACGACGATAGCGTGAAGGTGTAAGCTGATTTGCTAGACCTTGATTTATGTACATTGCTTGAACACTTCTGTTTTTAGTCTGAGAAACTAGTTTCACCTTTCTCTACTGCAGTCTTGACCGCTTCTTCGACCGAGCTTTCTCCTTCGATAAGATCCAGCGTCAATCCCTTTGCAGCGTCTCGAGGCTGATCGAACAGCGAGACGAGAACTTTGGCAACATCCTCCCTCTGCTCGTTCGCACAAAAAGAAAGAGGTCAATCAGTGTTGTAAGCAGCAGGAGAGCGAGAGTACGAGACTTACGGGAACTGAACCCATTGATGTAAGTCCTAGCGAGATCTTGCCGGTACCTTGAGAGTCGGAGAGATGACCAGGTCGAAGTTCGATCCAAGGGAACGAAGATCGAGTGTGAAGGTTTCGAGTTGCGGCGAGTTTGGCGCTGTGTCCGACTGATTAGCTTAGGTACTGGACGAGAGATGATGGAGAGCAGAGGTGGCTCACTCGTAGTAAGCTCCGATTGCGTCGTGAGCTTTTTTCGACTGTTCGATATCCTTCTCAGTCTGACAGAGAGATTGGCAGAGGTAAGTAGGCGTTGAGGTCGAGTGAGAGAAAGAGAGAGGGCGCTCACGTAGTGCGATGGAGGAGGCTTGGAGAGATCGCCTACATTCCACTCGCAAGTTAGTAAATTGAGCGAAATCGTGAAAGCGTACAGAACTTACGAGTGTCGAGAGCTCCAACGAGGATCAGCTTGGGCTTCTCACCTTGAGTCTTCTCAATCGCGTCAAAGACCTGAGAGCCAAAGCATAATCGAGTGAGCTTTCAAAGATGCGATTCGATTCGTGAAGTGATCTCACCTTGATAGCTCCGTCCTCGTCAACCTTCTTCGTTCGCTCTTTCCCACCTTTACCTCCAGCTCCAGCAGCAAACAATACACCTTTCGCGCCATCAAATGCATTCTTGAGATCGTCAAGCGAGGCGTCCTCGAGCGAAAGAAGTTTGGGAATTGCACCAGTTTGTTTGATGTCTTCGAAATGATCTTCGGATCGAACGAGGGAAGTGACAGAGTAGGTAGGGGATGCGAGTCTAGCAAAGTGGAGTGCAACCTGAAGAGAGGGAAGAAGGTTCGATAACGTCAGCCCGAAAGTGGAGAAAGGAAAGGGGAGAAGGAAGGGGAGGACTCGCTTTGCCGTGACCTCCTACGACTACGATACGTGGTAATGACATTCTAGTAGTTTAATGAGCTAGATTGTGCAGAAGAGTGAAGTGTCGGAGGAAGAAGAAAGCGAATCTGTCTGTCTCGCTCTCACATCTCACAATCAAATTCGAACAATGCTAAACTCGACCAGAACACAGCTCTTACGACAGTGTACCTGCTCGCTACGAAATAGCGCTCCTCGAATCGTCCCTAATCTTCCTCGATCAACTTTCCGAAATCTTTCAACCTCTTGCACCCGACTATCAACAGATCTACCATGGTTCGTAGACCCACCACCATCACCTTCGACTTCTACAACAACCGATACAAGCGCAACTCTCGCCACTGCACCCGTTCCAACTCGCCCTCCCTCTCATCTCTCCCCCCCTCTCTTCCCTCTCCACGATCACTTATCAGTCTCTCCTTTCTTCGACAAGGATACTTTGACTTATATCCATGCTAGGGAAGCGGATCCAATGGGAAGTTGGTGTGATTGGGTCGTCATTTGTACGCTCAAAGAAGGAAGGGAGAGAGGGTTGAGAGGTGCAGTAGAAGGTGTGAGATCCTACGTACGTTCAACTTGTTACTCGATATTATGTAGCTCGAAAGGGAGGCTGACGAGACGGCAGTTCCAATCTATTGTAGCTCGCCTCAAATCCGGTCGAATTGGATTTAACGAACGACGAAACCTCTTCCTCTCCATCTCCCTTCTCACCGCCTATGACACATCCCTCGATTCACGGTCTACCACCCACAACAGCCTCGAAGCATGCCCGATCAAGAGCAAACAAAGGTCCACCTCCAACTCGTCAAGATCAAGCTTCGGGATGGGCATTACTCGATGCTGGAACTCTCGTCGTTCACGTCATGACGAAAGAAGCGAGAGTCGAGTATGGGGATGAGATCGAGAGGGTCTGGAAAGGGATCGCGAAGGAGGAAGGGGTTGTTACGAAGAGGGACCAATTGGAAACGAGGGAGAGGGAGAAGGAGTTGGAGCAGAATATGAGCGAGGTCGAGGAGGAAATGAGACGGGAAGAAGAAGAGAAGCAGAGTACATTGAGAGTAGTGTGAGAAGAAGTTGGATGAACCAGTAACGAGTCGAAACCCTTGAGGACTAGTGGGTTAGCGGTATCTACTTTCGCTTCGGCTATCGCTCAGAGCTTTGGCCACCGTTTTGTGCGAAGCCGACTCCTCGACACGAGCTCGTCTTATCTAAACCCGATACTCACTGTCTACTCCCGATTCCGCTAGTTTTCGCTCAGGTCGATGCATCTACTCTTTCTCTCCTATTCGTCCCATCTTTCCGCTCGCTACTCGCTCATGTCGCATAACGATGTAAGCGGTTCATCTTTGCACATGCCAACATTGCTGATCTCGAGGCCATTCATTCCGCAGGTCATCAATACTCAGGTGATTGAGACCCTGTTCCGTGAATTCGTCGTCCACATGCTACAGGATCTCGGTGACATACCCGAATCTCGTCACCTACTTTCGAAAGTTGACGGTATGGAGCTCAAAGCACTGGATCCTAAGTTTGCGGGTGAGTGTCAGGAGCCGAAACTTCCTCTTTGTCTACCTCGTTGACACCTTGTCGTACTTCTACAGACGCTAAAGATGCACAATACGCCTTCGGAGTTAGAGGATTGCTCCTGATGCAATTTTACGAGCAAGATCCGATCACGAAGGAAATCTCGCTACCCATTCGAGCATTCTCTAGGTCAGGCCGAGGGCAGGGACTGGAAGGAGCGGGAGACGTCGAAAGGGAATGGCAAGACTTGGCTCGTCAACAGCAAGCACCGAAGTGCATGGATGACGGCGTGGTTCGCCGTCTATTGACGTATGTGTGCTTTCCGCGAATCGTGTCCTTAAGATTCACTACAGACAGAGCCTCAAGGACGCAGCTAGGCACGATGTTTCAGTGGAGACAGAATCGGAGCGTCGATCGTAGCGGTAGAACTGAAAACTGGATCAGTGCGTATACTAGAAAGCTATACGGTACGTCGCCTCTTGTCGCTCGTTCGAACGCTTTTCAGGTCTGGAACTTACCTGTCGTCCACGCTGACTAGGCTCTGAGAAGCTCTATCAGAAGTGGATACAACCGGCACCACCGTCACCCTGTAGGACCTCACTAGACCTCGAGTTGAGACACGGTCGCGAAGGTGATCTGGTCAAGATTCATTTCGAGCTCTGGCTTCCCCCGGCCCCCGACCCAGCTTCATTATCTCAGGTTCGTTCCCTGCACATTCTGTCGAAGAATCTGATACCGGTTACAGGCTGATCCTCTCTCAAACGCAGTCTGAGCTATTAGGCCTTCCATTCAGACCTCGCGACGGTGTCCGAGCTGAGTTCCCGGATCCTGAACTGTACCGCGAAGAGGAGTATCACCCAGTAAGCTGAAACGAGATGTAAAGCTCGTACTCGTTTAACGCTAATAATCCTTTGACATCCGACAGGGGCTTCCGGCTCATGCTCTTGGTCATCGTCAACAGAAGATCTATCGCAAACGCTTCGCCGGTTGTAGCTGGTGAAGGGCAAAGGTCGATGGTCGTTTTGCGTTTCAGAGGTTTCGATACTCCTACGCCTTTCTACAGACCTTTCACACACTCGTTCTATCTGTGCAGTACTCTCTATCTCGCTTCCTATCAACGTTTCTCAGTAGACACTCGTTCTCTTTGTTTGCAATCTGTCGATTTTCCGTGATTTCGCGATGTCGAAGCGTGTGGGAGAGCTCGCTTTTGCGCTACACAACGGCAAGAATCGCCTTCGAGGTCATGGTCTCGTCACAAGCGTCTATCGAAGCTTGAGAGCGGCTCGCTCCAAGGAGAATCAATCTCGGTGCGAAATGTGAATTCGCGAAATTCGGGTTCGCTTTCAACGATAACTTCGATTTCATCAGTAAGTCCCTGCTCGCCTCTTACAAGCATCTCAAGAGCTCACAGACTCTACTCTACAGTGCCCTTCACGGTCCCTAGTCCTCTCGCGCCTCTCTACGCCTATTTCCCACTCCTGACCGTTTCAAACGACGATTCAACGACACCAGCGCCTTCAAAGCCCACTCTATGGGTACTGGGACCACCTCCGACTGGTCATAAAGAGTCACTCGATCCAGCATGTCGACAAGCGCAATCATTCGCTCGATTCTCTCAACTTGATGCACAACCTCATTACCTCCCACACGGACAAGGGGCACCAGGAGGAACCTTACCTGCATTACATCTACCTCAGGGAGATTTGATCGAGACGGAAGGAGTCAATGGAGCGATTTCGGCAGGGAGATGCAGTGAGAATGATGAGGAGAAGAAGCAGGACAAAGAGAAGCGGGAGAATGATGAAGTGACTCCTCAAGATCCTATTCTACAAGCCTACACCTCTCTCGTCGAGACCACTCTACTCCCAGCAGTCGTCGCAGCTCTTTACCTCCTCCCCACTGCTCCTCAAGTTACTCCCAATCCACCTCTCCCATTCCTCTCGCAACTCGCATCGAAATGGTTGGGCATCTCGAAGAAGCAGGAAAGGATCGCCGAGGTGAAGAGGCTGAGAGGTGGGAAAGTAGGATCGAAAGTAGTGTTGGATCTGGAAGAAATCGAACGAGAAGCGGTAGAGGCTCTCCAGGCGTTAGAAGATAAGATGCAGGAATCTCGAGGAGACGGAGAATGGTTCTTGGGAGCGAGGTACGTCTCTCATTATGCTGAATGAAACGAGGTCTCTGCTAATCCTTTCGTTTCGACAGCGCTCCTTCGCAACTCGACGCTCTCCTCTACTCCCTTCTCTCGATCATCTCCGTCTTACCATCGAAAGGTGACAATGGACAGCTACGGACGACTCTTGAGCGGTGTCCTGTTTTGTGTAAATGGTACAAATCGCACGATCCATAGATGCGAAATGAGCAAACCTTTGTGCACCTCACTAAGCTCCGACGGTTCTGAGACACAGTAGTAAAGAGATATACTCTAGAAAGGGTTGCAAGGACACGAGATAGGTAAAACCACGATAGACACAAGGAAGACAACGATCTACATCTCATTCGAACTCGTTCCCTCGACTTTCCCATCAGTCGATCTTCTGTTCCTCACCATCTCAGTCAACAAGATCTCGAGAGCGTCTTCGATACTCGCCAATCTATCCTCGATCCCTTTCTTCTCTCCTTTGTCGTCCTCCTCGACTTCCTTACTTTTCTTGCCCGACTTCGAAGTTCCCCCTAAGATATAATCCCATCCTTTCTTTCTCTCCTTCTCCTTCTCCTTCACCTTCCTCTGCTCATTCTCTTCCTCTTTCTTCGCTTCCTCCTCCTCCTCGCTCTTGTACGCTCTCTCATTAACTTCGAACTCAAACACTTTCCTCAACGCTTCTCCACCTTCCTCCCAGTTCTCCGTCAACCTCTCAAGCGCCTTCTGAGCACCTCGTGCTGTCTGACTAATGAACGATCCATTCGGCGTCACCGAGGCTGATAAGGCTTGTCGTTTGAGTTTCGTCGATCTTTGGAGGAGTCGAATTCGGATTGCGAGGAAGAGGAGGACGGGCAAGTTCAGGAGGCGTGCGAGGAACGCTTGTGCTCTGTGAAGTATGCTGTGAATGAAGAAGGACTGATCAGCTCGGTGAGTTGAGGAGAGAGCAAGAAGAGCGTGTACCGAGGAGAAGCGACGAAGCGGAGTGGGAAAAGAATCGAGAACGCAATGATATTGAACGGAGTAGTGTACGAGCTCAGTGGATCAGACTTGACTCGCTCCATCGTACCTACGACAGAACGGACAATCAGTTTCGAAGAAAAGCCCGTCGGAGGAAAGGTTCAGTACGTACGGACTGCTAGTTGATTCGCGATTTCAGTATCGGCATCCGTTTGTACTTGAGCGAACGTGTTCGAGAGCAATGAGATGAGAATCGTGAGGACTGCGAAAGCGAGAGAAAGGTCAGAGGGATGTCGCAGAAAGTGCTAAGCGAGATGAGTCAGGATGCTTACGGAGAGTTTGGGATAGCACAGCGAAAGCGACCATGAGAATCGGACCGAATACGGGATGGAATTGTTGAGCAGCATCGAAACCTTTCGAAATCGTGAACTCGTCAGCAACGGCCTCG
>Ga0308170_10000554_pt1 | contig 44818 bp, 34 predicted proteins | sample PhyBR2_2_FD_202136 | JGI IMG/M metagenome (GOLD analysis project Ga0308170, IMG submission 202136) | Phyllosphere microbial communities from UC Gill Tract Community Farm, Albany, California, United States - DLSLSB.R2 | ecosystem: Host-associated > Plants > Phyllosphere > Unclassified | place... | reverse complement strand
GGCGATGAAGCCGGCTAGTGTTAGCGCCTGCGGGGCGCCACTGTTCTGCAGCTCAACTAGATGAGTGTGGAAGTCACGCTCCCCCGGCTTGATGGACGCACTGACACGAGATGAGTTGGCTTTGAAATAATCGAATGCTACCCGCACTGCCTCACGCGGCGCCACACCTGAAACGTTCGCTTTTCCCGTGCCGGGGATGGACTGAATCTCCAGCCGGTAGATGCCGGGCATCTCGGATGAGCCCATGCTGATGGTGTGCAAAGTACCTGGGTTCAAGCGCCCTTCAGGCACCAGCGCGCCGCCAGATTGTTCGGGCACGGTCACAAAGCGCTCCACGCCATCCTCCAAGTCGATGTAGCTGAAGTGAACGTCGTAGAACTCCATGCCGCCGATTTTCTTGAGCTGCTCTTTAATTCGGCGCCGTGCCTCGAGCGCGTACTCCAAACACTTGCGCACCGAATCCTTGGTGTATTCGCTGTTGGGGCATACTAGTTTGAGAAGGCCCGAGGTAGTTCTACGAACCGCAATGGTGTCGCGCTGGTTAAGGTTGTTGCCCAACTTGAACCACTTGTCGATGGCGTCAGCGAAGCTCTGCTTGCGCATCTCACGCAGATACTCGGCTAGGTAGTCGACAATCAGTCCATACTGGTTTGTGAAAAACTCAGGTCGCATTTTGGGGATTTCCCAGCCTGGCACATAGGCGTGGAAGCGGTCAAAAAATGCAGAGTCAATCATCGCTTCCGGGAATGGCGCCAGCAGGTGCGACGTCTTCACCAGCGACTCGACACTCTGGTTGATGTTGCCCACAAATACCATCGCAGCACTAGCATTGATAGACTCACGGCCCCGGCTGAACGAGCCTGAGGCCATGTAGTCCTTCATGATTTGCACGCCATCATGGTCCTTGAAGTTGATGCCAGCGACTTCATCGAACGCCACCACATCCCACAATCCAACCAAGCCCACCTTGCGCGCCGCCATGTTATAAAAGAGGTTCGCAACCGTGGTCTGTCCCCCCGAAACAAGAATGCTGTTCGGGCTGATTTCTTTGTAAATGTGGCTCTTACCGGTGCCTCTCGGACCGAGCTCGCAGAAGTTGTAGTTGTTCTCCACCAGTGGCACCATGCGCGCCAACAGGTGCCACTTCACGCGTTCCTTGAAGTGGCTGGGCTCCATGCCCGTTGAGCGAATCAACACATCAATCCACTGCTCATCCGTGAACGACTTACGCGCCTCGAACAAGGCCGCCATGTCCATGTTCGGCATCTGAATGGGCTTAAGCTCCGTGACCGTAAAGGGTGACCCCTTCTGGTCCTCTTCATAGAAATACTTCAGTGTGACGATGCACCATATGCCGCCCACCAGCAGTTTTTCGAACTGGCGAACATAGCTGCTGGAAATCTCGGCGTTTTTCACCCCCAGGTTGGATAGCAGCGCCTCGTACACGTCTCGCTTCTCATTCAACTTGACGGTGACCTTGTCGATGACCTTGTAGGTGCCGCTCTCGCGCACTTTGGACTTGACCTTCTCCGCCTCGTCCGCGCGCACGTAATTTTCCGTGAGGATGCGCTTGACGTTGACCAGACCATTCTGGATGACGGTCTCATCATTGCTTGCGCAGTACATGCCGAGCAGGTACTCCAACACGTACACCGGAACATTCGCCCCTTCTTTAATCAGCTTGGTTAGGTCCTTGCGCACGACCTTTCCAGCAAAGTGGATGTTGAGCAGAGTGTCCAAGCTGCTATCCGGTAGCTCATTGGTGAGTACTGTAGCGGGTGTCGGGGTTTGCATCATTTCAATGTTCAGAAGTCGTTACCAAAGGCTAAGTCTACCTTGACGGGCAGCCGGAGCACTTCAACGTTGCTCACCGCATCGCGCATCACGAGGTCATAGTGCTTGTGCGGGTCATGCGCGCCGGCCAGAACAGTCAACAAGACCGAGCGTTTGCGCTCGTCGAGCAATTGCGACGTACTGTCAAAAGTAATGGATTGCAGGTTGCTGATGGGTTTGTCGTTGTCCGACGCATCCCGCAGCGAGACCACCACAGAGCGGGCCAGCACCCGCTCCGACACCGCGTCGGTCTGGATGAATTCGAAGCGCTGGGTGTTCGTCACCACCTTGTTCACGGCACCCAGCAGGCTGACACTCACGTATTTGGTTTTTGCGTGCTCTGCCTCGCTTTCGCGCACGGTGATAACGGGCACCACAATTTCCTGCGGCATGGCGCTGCCATGGACGAAGCGTGCCCCGCCGGCAAAGTGGAAGCGGCTGGCCCCTTTGGGCACCCAGAAATCCAGACTGCCTTCCTGTGTAGTGCCGGCCGTCACCGCCGTATTGCCAAACCAGGCTTTGGCGGTTGCGCCCAAATCACGGCCAAGCAGGTATCGCTTTTTCGCTTTCAATGTCCCTGCCGGCTTTTCGTCCAACGTTGACTTGTCCGAGTCATCCAGTGCCGATTCCTGGTACATGAAGCCATGGTCGGCCGTGACCAGCACTGCGGAACCGTTGAGACTATTGATGATGAAGCCCAAGACGTTGGCAAGTTCCTGCACCGTTTGTGACGCCGCCTCAAAAGTCTTGGTCTCGGATGCCTGCTTGTCGCCAGTCATGTCAATGCGGTCGTGATAGATGTAGACGAGCCGCTGGTCGCGCACGAGTTCCCTGCCCTTTTCCTTGCCCAGTCCCATCAGGTCTTCGGCCTTAATGGCCAAGCCGCCAAAACGCTCGAGGTGTACACCGCGTTGCTCCAGCGTGGCCACGGCATGCCCGTCGGCCAAGACATCCAGATTCGAACTCTCTTTGTAGGCCAGCGTATCATGCGGAAGCAGCGCGGCCATACCCAGCGCCGTATAGCTCGGCAACACACCCAACATTCCGTCCAGTGACGCCTTGAAACGGCTCTTACTGTTCGTGTGCTGCACCAGCTCCTGAGCCACCTCGTACCGTAACGCGTCGGAAATCACCACGAACACCCGCTTAACCCCGCCGTCAAAAAGGGGCCGCACCTTGCGCTCATAGAACGCCTGTTGTGAAGTCACCCCGGGCAGCTTCCAGTGCTTGAGCAAGCCTTCTGGCCCCTCCACTACTTTGGACCATGCAGTGCTCAAGTGTGGGATGAACCAACCGGAATACAATCCCTCAATCGTCTCGCGTAACTCATGCAGCACGGCCCAGCCCATGGGTTCGACAGCATCAGCCGCCGTGTGAAAATTCCGGTACAACTGGTCAAAGCGGAATAGCTCATCGCGGTATTGCGCAAATGCAATGCCTGCGTCAGCAAAACTGAATCCTGCGGCATGGGTCGATTTCAGACTGAAAAAGTCGGCGGCAGCGGTTAGAGCGTCGTAACACGCAGCCAGCGCGCGGGTACGCTCGTTTGCACTGGCAAGCAGGGAGTTTGCCCAATGCCCGTCGCGGCGGCGCGTCATCAGCGCGCGCACCACATCCATGTTGGCGCCGGCACCGGCGACAATGCGCTTTTTAAGTGCTTGCACCATCCGCAATTCGACGTCTTCAAATGTCATGCATTCCACCAATTGCTCGGCGGACAGGCCAGACAAGAAGCTACCGAGGTCAAGTTCGTTAGCCACGGCCTGCGCCAACGCGTTGTAATTGCCAAACTGCGCGATATCTGAGCGCCAACGCCCTACGAACACCGACGCATTCGCCGCCAAGGTGCGGTCAGGCAACACAAAATGCGCCAATTGAGGGGGTGCATCGCACTGCAGGCCGCGGCAGAAATCCGTCGCCAGAATGCGCAACAACAAGTCGTGCAGGCTAGGGTTGGCGTCAAGATAACCTAGTTGCAGCTGCACTAATTCCCAAAACGCAGGCATCAAATCGTTGGCAGCGATGTCTTGCCAAGCCTTGGGCTGAACCGACAAGTCCGCTACGCCATCCACCACCATGGCACCATACAAACGCTGCAACATGGTAAACAATTCGGGCTGGTCGGCGCGAGTCAACACCGCCAGCATCTTAAGGTCCAGGTCCTCCGCTCCGTCGCCCGGTAGCACTATCCGCTTGAGGCGGTCCACCCGGTCTTTCGCACGAAGGAATTTGGCCCGCTCTTTCAGATGCTGACGCAGCCCTTGTGTGACCAGGCCCAAATCTTCCAACAGAATGGAAGTGGAGTCTGCCCGGAACAACTTGCTGCGCATGCGTACATCAAGCAGCCAGTCTTTAGTCGGCTCCGGTTCAGGCTTGGTGCTGTAAATGAGCCAACGTTGGTCTGAAGCGCCCTCAATGGCGAGCTTCAACTGCAGCGCTGGCGTGTGGTCCAAACGGACCAATTTCACACCATCAATCCGCAGGGTATCCAGTGCGGAGGCAAATTCGGCATCAACGTCATGCCAAAACACGACTGGATTAGTGGAGAATAAGGAAGTTAGACTATCGACCAGACGTTGTTGACTCATTGAAAAACATTCTCTCTAATATCTTTACAGGACGCTGAATCAGTCGTCACTAGTGTTACCGGCTACCGCCCTTACCTCTGCCAGCAAATTCCCGAACTTTGCGTAGTTAACCTTAACACCTTCGTCCAGGTCGACTGCGATGCGCATATCAGCATAGTGGCGCAATTGTTCATCGTAGGTCAGAAGCTCGACCTGCTTCTTCTTGAGCGTTTCAACTACCTTGGCCAACTTAGCACGGGAAGCAGTGCTAGCTGCGGTCATTGCGTCTTTCTCCAGCATGTCGATGCGGGACTGAATCTTGCCGGTCAACGGGACGACATACTCGGCGCGCATGCGGGCCAGCGTGCCCTCATGGTAGCGATGCATGTAAACTAATGCTTGGAATGCGCCTAGTTTACCGCTCGAAAAAAGCCAGTAAATGGGCCGCTTCTTGTAGGTCTGCAGGTGGTCATTGAAAAACCTGTCGGCTAAATAACGCCGAACGGTCTCGTCTGGGGTTTCGCCGGCTTTGATGCCGAGGCTTTCCGCCAGCCAGGCTATGTTTTCATCAAGCGCATCCGAACCCCAGCCGGCGAGCAGAAACTCGCGGATGCGGCTGGCGGCCTCGTCCTCGAACCAGAGTTCGTCATTGAGGGGCACGATGCCGTCGGCGTCGGCCGGGAAGCTGGTGTAGCGAGTGGCGTCAAAGCCTACGTTGCCAGCATGAGCGTAAATTACACCATCTTCCTCAAGACTGTAGCGGCCCATCATACAACCGACGGCGTATGATATTAGTTGACGGCTGTTCGTCACACGTTCTGCATGGGCCAGCGTCATTTGGAAATCAGGAACCTCGGCGGAAATTTCATCTTGCAACCCATACGCATTAATGAAGATACGATTGTTCTCTTCTTCCAAATGCTTCGCCCGCACACACGCGGCTTCTAAGTCAAACCTTAGTTGCTCCCAGATAATCCGAAGCGACGGATTTTCTGCAGCTTTTGAGATTAGGGGATTCCTCTCGAAATCGAGGCTTGTCTCATCCAATCGCTCATCGGAACTATACAAATTCAACAACTCCGAGGTTCTCGAATTTACATCATCCAATTCTGAATTAGGAACATGAAAAGGGAGATTTAAAATGTCGTTGGTCTGAAAGTTAAGAGTGGGGCTCGTTGCCTTCAATAGCTTCATTGCAACAACAGAATTTAAGAACGCAAGTTTACTAAGAAGGTTGTCTGACGACTTGGGGAATATCGCAGGACCTCCTGTTTCTGAAATTCCTCCACTAGGCATCTTTCGAAAGCTAGGGGCAGATGAACTAATCTTCGTCCAAGTTATCCCTTCCTTATCCCATAAGTACTCGGGACTAATACGAGCTACGATATCCTTTTTATAGTGCCGCCTAGCTTGCTCATCCCACTTGATGAGATAGTCGTTATTTCCAAAATATCGGCGAAAATCCCCGCCTTTATAACACTTCCTATATTTATTCTCGTCCCTAGCACTATCAATGGAAACCTCCCACCACATCCTTAGATATTTTGCGTTATCTCCGGTCTTAGTGAGCCCATCGGAAAAGAAACTCAACGATATCGGCGAAAAGTCAAACGCTTTCAGCATTGCTTGAGAAAGCCAGTATGCAATCGGCGCCCCAGGTATCATTGCGAAAGCAATCTGACATGACTCATGGACGATTGATTCGTCGCGATTTAGAAAAGCGCTGTTTTTGTCCTCGGACTGGAGCTCAGAATTAAGGTTAATGTATTTCCCCTTGTATTCCGAAAAATTACTCGGACCAATACAAAAGGCACACGCCTGCGCCACCTTTGAGTTCATTTCCGGGAAACTGTTATACCCTATTTGCACGAGTGAGAATATATTGCGCTCACTGAGTATTTTTTTTCGCATCTTTTCGAATGATGACAAAAACATCCAACCTTGCATTGTCACCATATTGTTAAATCCAGCCGGCTTACACCATTGAAAGCCGCGCTCGATAAACATAGCAAATAAGTCAGATTTGCTATCCGGAAAACAAGTTTGCGAATAATCTTTTAGTAACGGATTCATTCCTTTTCCACCCATATACGGTGGATTAGCTACGACGGCATCGAAACGCATTCCAAGTATGCGGGCCTGAGCCACAAATGGCAACAAATCAAGCACTGCAGCCTTCGCGTGAAGGTCGCCGCTGTGAACGGCTTGATGCAACCTATTCTCAAAATCGTCTAGTCGTCTTCTTAAAGATTCCGGAACCTCAATCAAGGAGCCAAAAGTTTTGGCATTTTCAAAAGTTTTTAGAATCGATATAACAGCAGGCTCTATCGAATTACTTGCTGCCGGTGATTGACCAAATTCGCATAAGCTTAACTGCGGACGGGTCGAAGGAAAAAGGTCAACATCCCCAAAACCGTTATTAACTTCGCTCTCCCATATCTGCGGCTTTGCATTATCTGTGACGCCTGCCAATGCACGGGAAAGCTCTTCTGCGTCAAGTCCATTGCTCTCTTGCAACGACAACACGTTTAGCATAATCGGTTGGTTGAAGAGGCGCCGGTCATCCGCACGAGCTTTCATTAGCAAAGCAAATCCTGCCATTTGCGCAGCTCGGTCATCGATGTCCAGTCCATATAGGTTTTTTTCCAATATAAGACGCGGAATGACGCGTGGCTGGTAGCCGCGCTCGAGGTACATTGCCTTGAGCACCTCGTAAGCCTCCACCAAAATATGGCCGGAACCGCAGGCTGGGTCGAGCAGCCTGATGGACTCTGGATTGAGGCTGTCGCCGTCCTCATCAATGCGAGCCCGTATCAGCCCGTCAAGCTGTGCATTCACTTCAACGGTCTGGTCAGCTGGGGCGATGTAATAAGGCCACTGTACGGCCAAGGAGCTGGAAGGATTCGCCATCAGCCACAGACGGCCGACGCTATTTTGCACCAAGTATTGCACTATCCAATTAGGGGTAAAAAGCTGGGTCGCCGCGGGGATATCACCGCTCTTAACCATCTTGCCCATTACCATGTCTTTCTTTTCGCTAATATAGAACTGGTAGAGCCATCCTATAATCTCGACCGCCTTCCAATCTTCCTCTTCAATGCTATCAACGAGCTTAGCGATAACGGAATCGGTGCGAAGCAGATTATCGGGCAGCAAAAGCTCAGTTTCATCATCGATGCGCTCAAAAAGAAACGGCATGACATTGCTGAGCGCGTTGCACTGAGCGACCAGCAGCATGCGGTAAAGTTCACCGTCACGGTTACCATCCAGCTTCATTTCAACGACCAACGAGGGCTTCAGTCCCGGCAAACCGCCGTTTTCAGCACTGTAGTGGACGATGTCGGTTGCGTGGGTAAGGATGTCAGGAAGTGTTCCTTCCGAGCTGGAAAGCGCGCGGTGGCCATGACCCAAATAGTCGTGCAACTCCATGTAACGCAGCGCTGCAAAACGATTGAACCAAGTGTAAGCCACAGCTTCCATAGTTTCAGCAAAGCCGTCTTTCTGAATGCGCGCGATGAGTTGCTGACGTTGATAGTGAACTTTAATAGGCCAAGCTTGGCCAGCAATTACAGTCACGTCGCCTTGTGGTCGGCTGGCAACTATCTCCAGTTTGCCGGACTTTTCTGACAACCCTAGCAAATTGGCGCGAGCGGTGACAGCGGCAATAAAGTCTATTCGAGCTTGCGGGGCGTAAGATTTGAGTTTGGCTTTGTTCATGAATCAGGTAGATTTTGAGCTTCAGTGCAGAGCGCGCGAGAGCAATTGAGCGGAATTAATTTATGTGATAGCTGACATCGAACAGTTTATTGAATCCGCGCTATTTGGCCCTCGCGCAGTGTGGCGAGCAGTGCATCTTTTAGTTTGATTACATAGGTATCCACGTCCGCTTCGGTTTCCAAATAAGTTTTGCTGGAGAGTTCAGCGGCGCGGATGACGCGAGTAGTTTTGGCCCCAGGCGGGGGCATATTGGGCTGGCCGGTCTGTAGTGGTTTATCGGTATTGCTGGGTAGCTCAGTGTGGTCTGGCAGCTTACTTACAGCCGCCTCAATGAGATTGATAGCGTCGTCCATCGCATCGCCACTGGTCGCTTGCAGTAACATAATCTGCGCGATGCTGGTTTGGGTGGATATGCGAGCTTTCAGTTCTTGCAACGGGCGCAGTGCTTTGTTTCGGAGGTCCGCCGTGGCGGCTGCTGCCCCAAGCTTGGCTTCCACCTCTGCCAGCTTGCTCTCAACAGAGAGCAAAGCTCTTTCGCGTTTTTCGTGCACCAGCTGTTCATTGATGGTGGCGACGGAAGCCAGTAGCGGCTCGATGCGGTTGACCTGCCCGTAGGGCTTGGGGTTGTCACGAATTTGGACGAGGCCAAGCAAGGCGGTGTTGGCTTGAGGCACCTTACTCAAGGCTTCGCGATTGCTTTCAAACGCGCTCAGGCCGTCCAGCAGCTTGCGCCAAGCGGCAATTTGAGTCTTGTAGAAATTGACTAGGTCATGGATATCATCTGCGAGGTCCAGCCACTCGTTTTTGGTTGCCAAGATGGACTCGATGAACGCGAAGGTGTCACGCGTGCTGAGCTGCTGGGCAATACGGGTGAGCGCAGCGTCAATGTCAGACTTGCCGGGATGGTGAGGCGTAGCGGCAGTGTGAGCGTAGCTTTTGAGCTCGGCTTGCCAATCAGCTAGACGGGCCCGAAAGTCGGCGACCAGGCTGTCCTCTTCCTCGCGCCCCATTTTTTGGAACAGGTCTTTGTACAATTCGCGCGCGCGCTTGATTGCCGTGGAATCGGCAGTCTTTCGCTTAAGGATAGATACCTTATTGAAGCGAGCAGATTTGGTAAGCGGGTCGGCGGCAGATGCGGCGTCCAGGTCAGAGCCTTCGAGCATTAGCTTAATTTCGCCGGACATGAACAAGCGAGCGATGAGCAGCACAGTTTCCCACTCAGGCCTCCACCCCCAAGGGATGCTGGCAAAGCGGTCCACTACGTCAGACAGCAGCACCCGGTTCTGGCTGGCAGCCAGTTGCAGATAATCACGCATCTCTTTAATGGCGAGAGCGTTGCCGGCTTCACCATCCAGACCCAACGAATGCTGGCCTATATCGTCCGCGCTGAGCACGGCTTTGATTTCAGCTATCGGGTCAGATTGGCGCACCTTGAGATAGGGCAGCTTGCTGTACGTATTGGTAATGAGGTAGTTGAGCAGCTCATCAAGAACCTTGTCCGGGCTCGCAGTTTTAATTTGAACAGGCTGGCCTAAGGCGTAAAAGTCGCCTAGCGCGATAAGTTCGGAAAGCTGATGCACCAGACGCAAGCGACGTTCCCGATTTTCATCTTTACGGTCTGCAAGGATTCGCTTGAGTGACGGAGTAGCTTGGTCGGCTTTGGGACTTACAATGTATTTCTCTATTTGGAGATAGAGTGCCAACTCAATATCGAGACGCTCGCCTTCCGCCAGGCGCACAATCGCACGGCCGTTCCCTTCACTGCTGCGCAGGATGCAGCGAGCAGGCTGTAAGCGCTCGTATTCGTCACCGAGTGGGGTCAGCACTTCAAAGCTTAACGCGTGGCTGGCCTGGCGCCACGGAACACCGTCAAGCAGGCGATTGAACTCGTAGTCGGACTTGGTATCGCGGTGGCGAACCTTGGTTTGGTCCTTGAAAATATCCTCAAAAATCAGTCTGGCCAGTTCGCGAGACTTTTCAGCAGCGGAGACCTCAACATGACCGATTTCGCGAGCAACATCACGCTCTTCGTTAGTCAAGAAGAACCACAGGTCACCGTTGCGGCTGACCAAACGCTCGCGCTCCAGGCGGGCGAGACTTTCCTGGATTTTGCGTTTAAGGACGAGCTTGTCCGCGTCAATTTGGTCTATGCAAAGAGTAGCGAGGTTGTCAATAGTTGGTTTAACGATGTCTGGTATATACCGGATAAGGAACATCGACTTAAGGAGCAGACTATCGTAAGGCTGCAATGCGGGATTGTCGGGTGCCTGGTCTATTGAGCGCTTGGCAACGCCGTCAATGAAACTCTCGATAGCGGGATAGAAGTCGTACAGCGGAATTAGCACATCAATTCCGTGGTTCGCATTGCGCACGGCTGCGGACTGGAAGGCGTCGAGCAGCGAGCGTTCGCCCCGTGATAAGTGCTTGCCGGTAGCACCCACCTTGCGGATGGATTCGAAAATCTTTTGCAGCAATGTGAACTGATACGGCGCGAAGGGGTAGCAGGTGACGAATTCGGCGGCGTCCTTATAACCACGCAGGGTTACCGAGTTGCCCGAGAACGCGAGCTGGTTGTTGATGACGTCGCTCTTGCTCGCGAAGGCATCGCGCAACGCAACGTGAGCAGCCTCCGTCTTGGACAGCAGGCGCTCGCCGATGACTTCGTCGGTATTGCTGCTAGCCAGGGACAAACGGGTGTGAAAGCGGGCTTGAATCTTGGAAAAGTCCTGACCTTTCGACTTATTGTCCTCGCCAATGGCCGCGTCGATATCCTCTTGGCTCGTAACAATTACCCATGCACGGCCTTTGCACTGGGCACCAAGCTGCTCGGTGATTGTCTGCAGGTTGAGCATCAGCGGCGAGCTGGTCCCAATGAACTGGCCCACCTCATCGACCAAGAAGATAACCTTGTGGCTGGAGGGCCGAGAAGTCAGATACTCGTTGACGACTTTGGCGAACCCTTCAAGGGTGATACGATAGTCATCTCGTGCATTGTCGAACCACTTGCCAGCCGACTCAGGGGTCATCTTCAAGGCTTGTGCAAGTGCGACCACAATGTCGTCGCGATAAAAGGCCACCGCGTCACTCTCCTGCTCCCAAGTTCCGCCGTTTGATTCCGCAAAGGCAGTCTTGAAAGTTTCGAAGGCGCCCTTCGAAATCAAATGACGTTCCATGTCCGCGATGTACGGCGTGTCCCCTGACAAGCCCACCTTCTCATTGAACACGCGCAGGAAGACCTGCAAGATGGCGTCCGGGTCAGACTTGTTCGCCTTAGCGTCGATGTTAAACAGGATTACATCGGCGGAGCCAGCCACCGCCCGCTGTATGTCAGCGTGCAGCATGGCGTCCTTGATTTTCTGGCGGTCAAAGAACTGTGCAGCGTTGCGTTTCTCCCCGGTCTCCGGGTTATGAGCCTCGAGATTTTCCAACAAATAAGACAGTATCTTGATGAAGTGCGACTTACCCGAGCCGAAGAAGCCCGACACCCAGACGCCCATGCGGTCGGTGATAGCAGCGTCATGTGGACGGTCGATGGCTGCGAGGTATGCATCAAAGAACTTACGCAGGTACTCACTAATTTGCTTGGTAACGACGTACTCTTCCAGTTCTTGCCAGACACTAGCGGCGTCCATCTGGTCAGCCTTGATGACGCCGTTAATGGGGCGGTCAATGGGCTTGAGAAAAAGTTCGCTGATTTTCATGTTGTTATGGTTCCCTGATTGATTGGTGTACTACCTGAGCTGTCTGAACGCCTAAGCGGGTAGCTACATGGTTTCTGGCACGAGGCGGAAAGCCCGGTAGTAGTGGTCTTCGGCGAGCAAGTTGAACAGGCGTAGCGAGTGCCCGTCGTAGCGGCCTGGGAAGAACATCAGCAGAGGCGTGTTGCCCATGACGGGGTGCAGCGCCGAAAGCAGCGTGTGCGTGCGGAGCATGGGGTAGACCGAGCCAACGCCGGTCAAAATTAAAAGGTCGAGATTGGCTATATCGTGTTGGGACGCGATTCTCTCGGCAATCTTGTCTTCTTTAAGTACCGAACGCAGCGCGGCAAGTGTGCTGTCATCGCCCTTGCTAAGCTGCATGCTTAGGACTTTATCGAGCAGCTTGCGCTCTTCCAGAACACCGGTCACCAGCTTTAGCAAATCAATACTCTCGGCGCGGAGGGCTGGCACATGTTTTTTCAATGCTGGCAAGACGGTGCCGCAAAGAAAGCTCCGCATGTCCAGCTCCCGCTCTGGGGGATAGTCGAAAATCCAGAAGCCGATTTCGTTTCCAAGCCCTTTACTATCCAGAAAATCGCGAGAGGTCAGTCGGGGCAGAATTTGGTTAAGGCGTTCTTCAAAGCTGAGGTTCATCTCAGGCGTTCCAGACAGTCAAAGACATAATTTTCGTTATGGGTGCTCAGGTACCGCCGCACGTCGGGGTGCAAAGATTGCGGGGTCAACTTCATCGAACGGGCACTTTGAAGGTAATTCGCTTCAGTCAAGATGCGAACGATGACTTGGAACAGTTTGGCTTTAGTTGAGACGGACCACCCGGCTACGGCCGCATCGCGGTGGACGCACTCAGCCAAAAAATCTTGCCAGTCCGAGGGCGCCAGGGTTGGCTCAAGGCGTCGCTGGCGGTCGGCGTAGACATGTAGCATGAAGTCACCTAGCAGCGGGCTGTGCTTAATAGCGGCCGCCAAGAGCAGCTGGACAACTACTTCGCTCTCCCGCTCAGCTATCATCCGCCACGCATCGGCATCCAAGGTTGTTAGACGTCGGCACAGAAGCCTGGCTTGCCTCCTGGCTGTGGCGGGCGTATTCTTTTGTAGGATATTTTCGGTTTCGATGGCATGTTGCCATTCCGCTGGGTCTGGCTTCGATAGCAAAAGTGTTGCGACACGTCTGCTTTCAAGCGGCAATAGTGAGCCAGCAGAGATTTCTGCGTTGTACCGGGTCATGCTAACGCGGCAATCTTGCTATTCATGTACAGCTTCATCATTCTCAAATGTCTGTGTTAGTTTGCCAGTCTAACTGAAGGTCTTGAGCAAGCGCAACGTGGCTCTTCGGAAATTATGATGCCCGGGAACTGACCTTCGAATTTAGTACCTCGGCTCCAGTCAAAACCCACCAATACTAACGCTTTGACCGAGGAGTCAGGAGTGTCGCGGGAAGGATGCATACATGCTTAGGAGAGACTGTCCTGCGGCGCCGCCAACTCTGAGGACGCCTGTGACGGGACTGGAATGGCAATGGTCGTTTTTCCAAACAGTCTCTAAATACGATTCGTTGAATCCGCCCAACAGCGCATCATTTTTGCATCCAACTCAATACGAACGCAATATTTTCGAAGCATTAACTAGACTACCTCTGCAATGTCATCAAACTCAAAGAAGTCTCGCGCTTTAGAGCCGACATACCACGTCAGGCCTTTATTCGCGCTAAAACCTATTACGACGCCAACCCCAAACGGAATGGACTTTTCCAGCGATTTCCTGGCAAAATTCAAGCCGACCTTCTTGAATATTTCCTTAACAGCCTGAAGCGTAGCACCCTTTAGATATTGCTGAGTCATTTTAATAAACGCTTTGCTTGTAAGTGCTTTCCCGCCCTCCTTCGCGGCTTCATTAATCGCCCCGAGGCCAGCAATGATTAAGCATAAACGTTTTTCCTCCTCACGCAGAATGTCGTGACCGTAAGCAGACGCTAATGCCATCGTCATCTCCACTTGATACTTCATACACAATGCGGCATCTGTAACTGCACCACCAAAAGCCGCTATGGCAGTGCCTAGACCTGGAACAACACCCGTCAAACCGGTGGCTGCCCCGGAGAACGCAGCATAGTATGAATAATTAGAAATAATTTTATCGACTACTAATTTGCGTACCTGCTTATCTGTCTTTTTCGGGTGTTGCCCTTTGAATTTTTCGATAAGAGACTTTGTTTCCTTCTGAATATCCGCAGGGTCTGCAAGGATTAATTCAATTGCTTTCAACAAAACAGGCTTATCATCAATAACGTTTTCTTGATTCATACGCTCACTGGAATATAAAGACATCAGAAATAGAAACGCGGGGTTTCACACAAACTGGAGAATAACATATTGCCATCAAGAAGGTAACTGGCAGTGCAGAACTATTCTACTTCCACCATGATTTTTAAGGCAGAAGTCCAACCGTCGTGTCTGCAAGTGTTGACCGGCGAAACAATCCTCTTTACCAGATTCAGCGGGGTGCGACAAACACAGAGGACATTCAGGCGAGAATGATTTACGCCAAGGCGACGGCGCTGGTTTTTCTAGTTCCTCCGACGTTCATGTCCATTGGGAAATTCTCAAACAGGATTCTTCTGAAAAACATTCAATACTAGAATTTCTGGGAGACCTAGCAATTCCAAGGAATGCTGAGTAGGTGAGCTGCGACTAATGAGTGCCGACTACATATCGCATCCAAATCATTTATTTTCAAAATCACTTTCAGCTTCGTCATATTCCTCCTCCTCGGCCAATTCAAAGGATGCAAGTACATCTAGCGCATCCGCAATCTCTTCATTTTTTTCGCAAACAGTACCATTTCGATAAAACTCCGCATACCTTCGTAAAGACACTGGCTCGAAGCTTCTGGCAGCCTCCTTTAGATTTCTAAAAGCTTCTGCTTCATTGAGGTCACCTCCCAGCCCTTGGAGATGCATCACGCCCAAATTATGGTAACCGACCCACTCCCCGGCTTGGGCACAAATATTGAACCAGTGCCGCGCAATTCTCGGCAAAATTTTACAATTCTCAACTACAGGGTTTTTCGCCACTCCGAATGACAACGTCCAAGCAACGGCATTTTGCTCAGCAGGAATTCCGTCGAGTGCTCGCTCCCAGGTCTCAACATCGATTTTTGTTCGGGCCTCAAGGAATAACTTCACATCCTTGAAGCGCAAGTTACCATCTTGGTCGGAATGCATAAGGATGACAGGCCACTCCCCGTTTTCAGGCGGTAACGCATCGATAAATGCAGAATTTAAAAATTTAATATGTCCGTTGAGCCTGCACGCCCCAGTAAAGTAAAAACTGTGTTCTTCGGCTATATCATGCACTAACCCTTGCAAAGTTAAGATACCTTGCGTGTGTATAATAATAGTGTGCTGGAGCACACGCCACCTTGACGAGTTTCCTGCCCGTCCCCTCAATGCCGGCGCAGCTAAAACAGTATTTTTTTTCGCTATCGGGTTGTCAGTACATGGATGTTTGGGCCAAGGAGGACCAATATCATCGAAAAATACGCGCCCTCCATTCTCCGACTGAAAGAAATACACAGGCTCATCGCATACGGGGCAGCGTGCATTCGGATTTAAAAATCTTTTCTCGGTTGCTATGCTTGCGATGTTTTGCTTAAACTGATTAGGCACTGCTGAGAACAGTCCACGCGTTGCGAGTACACTACCGCCACCGCCGCTCCCAAGATGTCCATCGCCTCCCCAGCCACAAGCACAGCTTGGCGGATGATTCCACGCGTTGCACATTCCGCCTCCTATTTTGTAATCGTCGCGAATTTTCGCAGAGTAGGCTTATCAGATTGAGGCAGCTGGTGGCAGCGAGACCACGTTATTACCGACCTCTTGGACGTCATCCGCAGACATCGCTAACGTCGTGGCTGACAAAGATTTAGTCGGCTTCACGCCCAGGTCTCGAAGCATCTCCGCCTGCCTGATGACATTACCGCGGCCGGCGGCGAGCTTTCCATGCGCCAGGTCGTAGGCCTTCTGGGCTTGGCTGAGCCTACTGCCGACAGTCTCCAAGTCATCCACGAAGCCGCAGAGCTTGTCGTAGAGGTCGCCTCCACGCTTAGCGATTTCTTGAGCGTTCTTGCTCTGCGCTTCCTGACGCCAGAGGTGAGCCACGGTCCGCACCACGAACAGAAGCGTCGATGGACTGACGAGTAGTACGTTGCGATTCCAGGCATCCATGAAGAGACTGTCGTCGTTAGTCACCGCAGTCATGAAAGCGGGCTCTACGGGAACGAACGCGAGGACGAAATCAAGCGACTTCATCCCATACATAGTGTGGTAGCGCTTTTCCGATAAAGACCTTATGTGCGAGCGTACAGAGTCAAGATGCTGCCTAAGCGATAATGCGCGCGCCTCGTCGGTGTCTGCATTCGTAAACCTTTCATATGCGACCAGCGACACCTTAGCGTCGACCACAATTTTTCGTTCCTCGGGTAAGTCGATGATGACGTCGGCCTGACCGCGCGAACCGTCTTCTCGCATTTGGCTGTCCTGCACATGATATTCGTGCCCCTTCCGCAGTCCAGATGCCTCAAGCACGCGCTCAAGAATGAGCTCACCCCAATTGCCCTGCGTCTTGGCAGAGCCTTTCAAAGCTTGCGTCAGGTTCTTGGCGTCCTGACTGAGGGATTGATTAAGCTCGACTAAGCGATGAACTTGGGCTTGGAGCGCGGAACGGTCTTTACCTTCATTAACGTAGACCTCCTCGACCTTCCCTTGAAACTCAGTCAACTTCGTTTTCAGAGGCTCAAGCAGCAAGCTGATGCCTTCTCGATTCTGTTCCGAAAACCGCTTCGACTTCTCTTCCAAAATATCGTTGGCCAGCGTCTTGAACTGGTCGGAGAGCGCAGCCTTGGCTTGCAGAAGAAGCTCAAGCTTCTCGGCAGAGTTCTTCTGTTCGGCCGCCGCCTGAGTCCGAAGCTCGGTAAGCTGGGCATTTAGCTCAGCCACCTGGGCATCCGCTTGGGAAAGTGACGCTTTTACTACCCCTAGCTCGTCCAACACCAACGTTGCGGCCGTGCGTTCAGCTGTCAACTCGGCTCGAAGCTTTCCGTTATCGCGCGCGCTGGCTTCCCGAAGGTCAGTTAGCTGCGCGTTCGTCTCGCCTAACAGCCTGACCGAATCCTTGAGCTGACTCTCAAGTCCTGGTAACCGACCCACCTGTTCCTCCAACGCGACCCGGCGCTCTACCGCGTCCCGAAGCTGAGCGTTGAGGTCACTGAGTTGTCTTGTTGCCTCGAGCAGCTTCGCTTCCAAGACCGGCAGGCGGGTTACCTGCTCTTCAAGGGCGACTCTGCGCTCGATAGACGCTCGCAGTTCATTGTTGAGGTCAGCAAGCTGCTTCGATGCATCCTGCAATTTAGCGTCCAAGTCAGGAATACGGATGACCTGTTCCTCTAATGTAGCGCGGCGCTGCAGCGCCTCACGTAGCTGGGCTGACGTCTCTCGATGCTGTTGCTCCAGTGAGCTGTAGCCGTTCTGGAGTACCTCCGAGCGCTCCCTCAACGACTCGACCGCCTGCGTCTTCTGCGCTTCGCTACTTGCCAAGCGGCGATTCTCATCCAGACTCGTCTTTAATTGCGCCGTTGTCGACTGCAGCTCAGCCTGAACCAACGGCAAACGTAATAACCGCTCGCTCAGCCGCGCTTGTTCATCCTTCAGCTCATCGAGACTGCCCTGGGTCGTCGCCAGCAATTGTGACTTTTGGCGAGAATCTTCTTTGGCGGACTCCAGTTCGCTCACCGCCGCCCGAACTTTTTCGGCCGCCTGTGCCACTTCGACCTGCAGACCTGTTGTCGCCTGAGCCGCCGCGGCGAGGCAGCTCGATTTGATTCGGCTAACCATCAATAACCACATGAGCAAAGCGCCGAGTAACAACGCACCTAGCGGGATGGTTTGGGAAGTGAAGTCCGTCATGGGTATCTCCGCCAGATGAGTTGTCTCTTCGAAAGACATTCTACTGCGGAATTGCTTTCATGACATGCAAATTTGCGAGCGTCGACATATTATTCTGCTCGAAAACCTCATGCCGTCAGTTGACGCATAAGGCGGCCATTCCCACACCGAAACAAGATATTCGGGTTTCTCGTATGCGGCCGGCATGGGTGACAGCCCGCTCGTTGTTATTGGTGACTACGATAACGCGCTGTTACCAATACCAAGCTCATCCTTAATCTTTACTCCAAGCTCAAGGGCTGCCTCGCGCGACCATCCGCGAGAAAAGTGAGAAACCGAGAAAACTTTAGCATCAATGTTCATCTTCTGAATGTGCTCTACTGCGCCGACTCCATGCGCAACAATTATGCGGGGCTTGATATTGGCAAGCAAAAAGTCGAAAGGGGCCGTAATTCGTCGTTCTGACGCCAGGTCAACGGCTTGTTCAGTCGATGCTGAGTAGATATTCGTTTCCAAGCATTTGTACGGAGCAGCGCCTTCAAGTACCCATTCCATGACTCTACGCGTAGGGCTCACAGCATTGCGCCGAGTTTTCCCCGGCTTCAACGGACGAACTTGACGGTCTTTCTTGTAAGCCTCAAGCCAGCTCTCTTTGTCGAACCCCTTGCTGGGGCACCAGAACTGCCAGAAGTCTACTAACATGGATGTTGCTGGGTTGAACCCAACAATAAACACTTCGCATTCCAACGGAGAGCCGTCGCATACAAACGGACGCAATTCGGTTGGCGTGCCGATAAGTACCGCGAGTTCTTGTTGAAAAGCCTCCAAATTTCGCATGCTCGAATACACTGAAATGTTGACGAGCTGCAATTATATAAGTGCTGCACGCACGGCTGGCAGCCCGTTGTGAAAAAAAATTCTCGACCATAACGTTTTCGGCTGACAACTACTGAGGTGCGTCACCGTTTGTCGTGAAAATTGGAGAGATTTCACACCGGAAACACATGTAGCATAGTGGCTTCATTCAGTAGATGCCGCAGCGCTGGAGCTCGGTAATGACCTAGAGGTGAGAATGGGAAAATGTAAATATTGTGGCGCAAGTACAAATGCGGGCGGCTCGTGCGGTAAGAGCCCCTCCGGCGGTCACGTAGTTTATACCGTTGGTAAGTGCATATTTTGCGGAGCTACCTGTAACGGCGGCGGCTCATGCTCCAAGAGTCCATCGAAGGGCCATGTCGTGGATAACGGGCCCAAGAAATGCATTTATTGCTCGGCAACAACGAATGCTGGAGGCTCTTGTTCAAAGAGCCCGTCGAGAGGACATGTGCTCGGCGGTGGGATAATGTAATCCATCTATTTTGGCTGGAGCACCGTAAACACGACCTCTAACCTGCACGTAAATCAAAATCACATTGTATCCAATTGAAAACACTTACCCTATCTTTAATTCTCGCAGCTCAAATTTTCACCAGCAACGCTTGGGCCAGGGATGCGGCAAATGCCGATATTCCCTATAAGTGCGTGTCTCGGTCCGGGAATGTAGCGGTTGGCACTGGGCGGCTCTCAGCAGCTAACGAATATTCGAGCTTTCTAAAGAAATACGCTTCGGCAGGAGAATACGTTATTTTTCGTTATCCAAATGAGAAACGTGAATATTGGTTCAAATCCTCCAACTGCACTAAGATTTGATTTTTTGCCTGAATAGTGTGCTAGCGCTTAGAAGGAGAACCCTTTCTTTTTCGCTAGCACCTCAAGAGCAGCGCCTTGCTTCTGCATCTGAAATAGAAGTTCCGCCATATCCTTCTTAACAATTGCCAACTCCTGATTTCTCAGCGAATCGACATTCGCCTGCAATCTTTTTAAGTATTCCGACTCGATGTCTGATGATTTCTTCAGAGCGTTCGCAATACTGTCAAAAGTTTTGGCAGTCGCACCACCTATGCTCTTTATTGTTGTCTCCGACTTAGTTACGTTTGACTCGACTACCGCCAGCTTCTCATTCAACTCTGAACGCAACAATGCAATCTCAGAGCCAATCTTATCCTGCCCTGATTTGAGACTCTGCAATTCGGTCGAAAAATTTTTAAATATCGCATCGTTTGAAGCCTTAAGGAATTCGGAGATATTTTCAACTTGGGCTATCGCTCTCCTAAATTCCTTAAGGTCTTCTCTACTTCCCGCGATATCCGAAGCAAGAGCGTCAACCGAACGACCGACATCGGACCGTTCTATACGCTCAACGATTAGAGGAATTTCGTTCTTCAACCCATCTACTTTTTCTGCGGCAGCAAGAATGCGCTTTTCTACCGCCTCGGCACTATTAAGGGCGAGCGCAAGCGCACTCGGGACCTTCGCAATCATGCCTGCGGAACGCTCTACAGAGCTGGTTAAATCCCCTAACCTAGTTGCGTAATTCTGCTGCTGAGATAAGGTTTGTTTGAGACTTTCAAGTTGTTCCGCCGCCTCGATAAACACTTCAAATTGTTGTTCCACTACGCTCACTCCTAATATCATACCTGTAGCTCAGGCATTCCCTGGTTAGCAACCTTTAGCATTTCATTAATAATACTCATCCGAGACGTCAAGTTCATGCCAGCATGTGACAAGGCGAAACGTGCTCCAAAGTATTTGTAGCTCCATGCGCCATAAATAACCCCTAAAAACCTGGCGAGCTCCTCATCAAAGTTCGCACAACACTCAAGAGCCTGTTCTGCGGCCTCTGCCGCTTCGTCAGCGGATTGCTGCTCTATCATGTACTTCAATGCTGCCAGGAATTCTTCCTTTGACCGCTCCTTCTCAACAGCTGTAGTGTTGCGACGCGTTACAGCACTCAAGAACAGCAGGCCGGGGTTTGTTGGGTAGCTTTCAAGTACTCGAGCTGCCGCCCCGTGTAGCTCATCTACTTCCGCTGGAGCCTGAACGGCTAACGCAATTTTGCTCCAGGTGTCGACCGCGAGCTCAAGCTTAGCAAGGCCTTCGAGGTCATTAGTAAATCTGTCACTTGCCTGAAGATAAAATAACAGCCGTGTTCTCGCCTCTGCAACGTCTTCACTTCCTTTTCTGGCAAGGTCCAACATCGTTCTAGTGGATGTCCGGCGGCGCCTTTCAATTTGAGAATAAAGATACTGAACGATTGCGGTAATTCCCGATACCTCAACCTGCTCAAAGGTAACAGCCGAATTCAGCTCCTCGATTAATGGCCCAATTCTACGCGTTTCATATCGACGAACGTAGGCCTCAAAGCTACTGAGAAAATATTCCCGATAAGACTCCACGCTTGCACGAGACTCCAGCCACTCAGGACGAATCGACAACTCGAAAGTTTTGGCGTTGAAATCTTTTGTGTAGTCCGAAATAATACCAAGATGTATGAGGCGAACTAAAGAATACTCCAGCCGCCCTTGGGAGTTCCATGTCGCAGATTTATTGTCTCCCCCATACCTAACGACTACCGACTCTCCCTCATCTAAAAGTGCTTTTATCGCATTCAAAGCGGAGGTTGCGTAGGCCACCTCTTCCGCAACCCCAGTAAACCTACTTGCATGGAAGAAGAAGGTTGTCAGGAAGTCTCCTACAGGCGTGCCCCGCGGAAGAGACTCATGGAGTTTGCGCGCAGCCACGATATCAGTTTCGGGAGAAAGAACGGTATTGGTGATTTCCGCCTTTTCATCTGAAAAAAGCATCACGGCAGTTGCGGGTTCTCTATCCCTGGCCGCTCGACCAACTTCCTGATAATAGGCCTCTGGAGATTGGGGCGACAAATAATGGATAACCTTACGAATTGAAGGCTTATCGATTCCCATACCAAACGCCGAGGTAGCGACAAGTATTTGAAAAATATTTCCGCGTGGGTTAATAAAATCGCGCTGTGTTTGCGATTTCTCCCGGTCCCAGTCCGCTGCTGTAACAGTCTGCGCGATAGCTTTAGGACGTTCGCCAGAAAAGTATCGGATGTGGCGGCCGACCTCTACTGGAATAGTTCTCGCCAACTTCGTAGCGATATCGAACACACCGAAAGACCCGTTGACGTGCTGAGTAAAGATGAGCAGCCCGGCGTTTGTGTCCGCAAAGCTAGACTGAAACTCCCTAACTTCATCGGTAAGTGTGTTGCCTTTCTGCGAAGAGGCAATTCTTTTGAATTGCAATTCCAGTTCTGGCCGGTCGAGGCGTTTGGCACGAACAACGGCCGCGGAATCTACGATACCGAGTTCGCGCCGCACATCCTCGAGTACGATACTCGAAGCGGTACCAGTGAGTGCGACTACGGGTGCGGCGCTTCCCAGTCGGACAGTCCTATCTTTGACAATTCGGCTTAGGCTGAGGTAAGCGGGGCGAAAATCATGACCCCACTCACTAACGCAATGGCATTCGTCGACAACAACTTGTGTGATGGCACCAAAGTTTGACTGGTAATTCTGCAATAGGCCGCGGAAGTTTTCCATTAGAAAACGTTCAGGCGCAACCTGCAACATCCTCATTTTACCAGCAGCAAATCGCCCTTCTTGAGCTTTCCTTTCTCCTGTGTTAAGCGCGCTGGAGATAAAGCCACAGCTGTCGATTCCATCGATTTTCAACCGTTCGAACTGGTCTTGAAGAAGTGACTTTAGTGGTGCTACATACAGTGTTGCTCCAGGCAGCAGAAGCGAGGCAAGCTGATAAGTGAGGCTCTTTCCACCTCCAGTGGGGAGCAAGCCAACGGCGTCCTTACCCATCAGTATTTTACTGAGGATTTCGTATTGCCCTTCGCGAAGTTCATTTTTCCTAAACAAATCTTGTGCGAACAATTCGAGTATGCGCCGTTCGGGCGGGTGGGATAGGTATTCCCGCGACGAAAATTTAAGGCTTGGCTCATCTGCAAGCCTATTCGCCGGCCGCGAAACACCTCGGGCACCATCTTCGAACGCTCCCGTAAAGAACGGATTGGTACAAGAGATAGCAATCGACATATTTACATCGTCTGCGCCGCACTCTGCCATCTCAATATCTTTGAGGTCTGGTAAGCCGTACAGCGTGCGTATACGCCCGAACCAGTCGACAAAATCTTGTAATGCTAATGCTCCGACATCTGTCTCGTTCTCTTGTATGCACAGTCTCCACGGCAACGCAGCATTAAGAATCCCTTGACGTAATGCCGTAAGCAGTAGGAACTGAATTCGCGCGACTGCCGTCGCTCCCCAGACTGCCGACATAACGTCGCTGTCTCTTGGCTCGGCCGTCGCTAGGTTAGTGGCCCATTCGCCGCCTTTAACTGAAGTCAGAATGGAGGAAAGCTTTTTCCGCAATTGGTCCGTGTCGGCAAGCTCACTGACTGCGACACGCCAGACTTGCCATCCGCGATGTTTTAGAGCAGCGTCTCTGGCCCGGTCTAAGTGTCGTTGAGCGTCACGCTCATAGTGTTGCCGCCCGTCGACCTCTATGACCAGCCGCAGCCCGCGTCCGGTATCAATCGAAAAATCAGTGCGCTGCCTTGAGAAAACTGTCGCGTCAACGCCGAGGTCAGCGAGCTCGGCTTGGAATTGCACGTAATCGAGAAGGGGAAAACCAAGCGCGGGGACGAGTACGTTGTCATAGAAAAAACGCTCTGCCGGGCTGCCCTCTTCACCGCTCGTTTCAACAGCGCCCGTCCAGATAAGCTCCGCAGCATCTGAGCAGGCTTCACTGGCAAGTCGGCCAGAAATCAATGCGTTCTTGAAAAGGTCAGTCTGAATTTGCTCCGGTTCAAAGCCGAGCAAGCCTGATGCGGTCGAATAAGGCGTCAGCGCACATAACTTTGCACGCTCAATTTGACCCGCAATAGTGTGCTCAACCATCCAGCTGCATGGTGTCCAGGCCCCTCTTTGAAGCAATGCCAACCCCAGCTCAATAACAATCAGTTCGGTTCCCGTGGGAGCCAGGTGATTCGTATTGGGACTTGGGATAACTTGCCATGCGTGAGCAGACGAAAACTCTCTCAGGTGACGAAATCGTGCGGCATCTTCGATGGAAAGCCGAGGGTCCAAGGCTCCCCGCCAGAAAAGACTCGACTTAAAGAAACAAGGTAGCGCAGACAGCCGCCCAATTGATATTGCCAAACCCAACTCCCTAAGCTACTTCTATCTACTACGGTTCACGACATCATTAAGCCCGGTCGTCGGCTTAGCAAGCTGAGAGCACACGGACCTGCTTTTCGACGAAAGTTTTGTGCATCTTTCCTGCAAGATTTGACATCGTTCACGCAACGCCGTACCGCTGAATCACGTTGTGATAAAAGTGCTATTGCGGCAGGACGACCTCCTACCGGCAATATCGACAAGCACAAATTTCATCGACATACCAAATCGACAATGCTGCCTTTTATGCACAACCTCATCGTCGTCGTTGAGGTTTTCGTTTAGTCTTTCCGTCTTCCCGAAGGAGTTAGCCTACCGCGAGCCGGCTCCGTGGAACTTGAGGGAGCACAGCCGCCACCTTAACAGTTTTGCTTGCAGAAAAAACCCACCAATCTCCACGCTTTGGAAAAATCTCCCTAACGGGTCACGGGCTGACGCTCTCCGCTCGACTGCTCCCTATCAGCGGATGTCGGCAGACTGGTGAACAATCGGCGCAAACCCTGCTGCGAAGGCACGAACAATGGAACGCGGAGTAAGCACTTTCACTATAGCGGCAACATCCATGGCTTTTGGTGCACCATACCCATCAAACGACCACGGCAAGCAACCCCGAACTGAAACAAGGTAAGCGACATCTTCATGCTGGAAAATCGCACCGTGAGGCAGCTCGACCAGCCGCGCATCGTACGTCTTTTTGCCACCACCGGAAACCGCGCGCTCAGCATGAATGACTTTGTCAATGTCAGGCATCTTCGTGGACGCGCGGAGGTCTTCCGATACGTTCGCGCGTACCCAAGCACCTTTGAACTCCAGGTGACGGGCCCGCTGGCAGTATGCGCACGGCCGATGCCCCGCTGCGAAAGCAGTCGCTTCGTCGACGAAGAAAAGCTCGGAATAGTTTCCGTGAGAAAACGGCTTTGGCCGCTTGATATTTTTGAACTCAAGAAGGCAGGTCACCCATGCCTTATGCGCCCAAGGTCTGACGATGCTGTTTGCTTCATCGTGGAGGATGCCGCGGTTTCCCATCAGCATGCCTCTGCTCGCGACTGCGCTCAAGCGGCCCCACGGGTCGACACGGTTTTGTAAAGTATTTGAAGTCAAGGAGGAGCCTTTAGATGCCTTGGAGCCTCAGGGTCGGCATAACTGCGGTACCAAGTCTGCCCTGTTCCGCTATTCGAACCCGAGACACTCCGAACCTCAAACTGCCCGGATTGCTTCAGAACCTGTCGCCAAGTCCTACAGCCGTACCTGCTGGGAATCTGGTCTGGGTATTGCCTTGATATTAACCTTAAAGCAACGTCGAGGGGAGTCCAGCCGTCCGTCTGGGACGTCGTCTCTGCGCGACGCAGGCATTCGACTATGGCACTCCGCGGCAAGCGCACTGACCCATCGGGATTGATTCCGTTCACTAACGCGTCCTCAAAGGCTTGTGAACGTACGAACGACGAGACACGCGTCCTGGACTCACCTAAGGTACTAACCCAGGTTTTTAGGCGCTGGCAATGGCCATCAATTCGCTGGTAACAGCTGTCCAAGTAACTAGATGCGGCGCGGCAGCCATCTGTGTCGGAAATGTCGAAACGTTCGATGAAGTGGTGAACTAAGTCGTTACGCAAAACAACGAGTTCAACAAGTCCCGCCTTGGTTTGCGCGTGACGCTCAGGCGACATCGAGATTGTGAAGCGTATGCTGGCCCAGGGCACGTCAGAAGACGGGCCGCTGGCATCTTCGTCCACATCCGGTCCGACCTGGATGTCTGCAGAGGCCGCAGTTAGGTGCTGCTCGGTGAACATCCCTACTAACGTGCCTAGTGTCCTGTTACGCATGCTGAGCGCTTGCCTCTCCTGCACGGCTTGGAGTTGCTCAAGCGGGCCTGTTATCGCCATGCCGGCGACCATCGCCTTCGATAGAAGTTCGTACTGCTGCAGGCGTAGCATGCAGCGACCGAGCTTGCGTTGCACTTCATGCTGAAGCGCTGCTACGTCGTGTTCCATTCAACAGTCTATAGGAGAGACGTATCACTTCTTCCCAATGCTCTTATAGGCGCTTACTGCCGCGCCAACAGTTGCGCCAGTCAAAGTGCCTACAAACGGAATCGCAGAAGCTATGACGCCGCCTACAACGGCGCCTGCGGCTGCATCTTTCACAAGCTGAGATTGAAGAGCACTTTTGCCCAGTTGGCCAAGCTCTGCGGTAGCTGCACCGGCAATATCTCGGACCTTACCCGCCGCAATCTTCGCGTCTTCAAAATCAACCTTTCCGTCACCGTTCAAATCGCCGACCAATAGTCCGAGCTGTCCGAGAGTTTGTCCAGCAGAGTCGGCCGCAACACCAAGAACCATCCCCGCAGACTTGGCGCCTGCGGCCGCAGACTCACCGGCAGCTATGGCGCCCGACTTGACGGCAGCGAGTGACTTAGCTGCACCGCCTGAGACCGACTCACCCGCTTTAGACGTGAGGCTCGATGCCGCACGGGCGACACCCCCAAGAGCTTCACCAGTCGACGCTCCGAATTCAAGCGCAGAGTGGCCAACCATTTCGGCGGAGTTCTTTGCTGTGGTCAGCGATACACTGACCGCTGTGGATGCGGCGTCAGTGGCTGACGCGACAGCATCGCCCACGCTTTGTACAAAGCCAGAAAAAGTGGTCTTCATGAATTCCAATCCTGGTGAGAATGAGGGATATTTTTACTTCTATAACCAGTCTACTCATCGAACACATAAATGTCCATTCAGCAATGTTCTCGCCAAACCTATAGATGAGCTCGACACCAGGAAGGAACGAATCATGACTTTGCAAAAGACAACCTTCGAACGGCAAAAACTCTTCGACGAAGTCTGGGCGACGCCAGTGACAAAGCTGGCCAAGGATTACGGATTGTCAGACGTAGGCCTCCGAAAAATCTGCATAGCGCTCGACATCCCAATGCCGCCAAGAGGGTACTGGGCAAAACTCGCTGCCGGCAAGAAGATTTCGAAACCACGGCTGCACGAGACTACCGCCCCCACTACGTACCAGCGTGTCATGAATATTGTCGAGGTAGACAGCGTGGTAGAAGAACGTATCACGAAGGCTCGAGACTCCACAACTGACGCCGCAAACCTTGACGGACCGGACTACATGCCGCCTCCTGACCCGAGTGCCTTTTCTTCTCAAGCAAAGCTGGTCATGCGTGCATTAAAAAGCACAAAGCTTGACGAAGGCACATTGAGTTCATTGGGGGTGACCTGGGCCGACATTTCGGTGTCGCCTAGTCTTAAAGAACGAGCACTTTTGCTAGTAGATAGATTTGCGTATGAGGTCCAAGTGTTGGGGGCAAAATTTGAGAACGGGCACCCACCTCTGCCTCCTGTCCGTCGTGGAATGCGACGCGATACCGACAAAAAGCGGAATTGCTTCACGCTGCAAGGACAGCGTTTTTTCATTTACATACGCGAACGCGTCACGCAGGAGCTCGTGCCGCCACCTCCGCCAAAACCTCAGAAGGCACTTCGCGCCGGGGTACGCCAACCAGCATGGGTGTATCGCCCGCCCGAGTATCGCTATATTCCGACAGGAAAAATGTCCGTATCCATTTCCGACGCTGCCACCTACTATGAAAGCTGCAAGGTCGAGGACACCGCTCGTGGGACAATTGAAGACAAGGTAAAAAAGGCCGTCCAATCAGCCGCTGATTCCGCCATTCGCCGCAATATCGAGAACGTGGTGAGAGCTGAGCGGGAAGCGGCCCGCCGCAAGAAGGCACAGGAGTGGGAGGGGGCGAAGGCGAACAAGGATTTACTGTTAGCAAAACTTGCTGGGTTCGAAAAAATGGCAAAGGACCTCGACCGTGCCCGGTCACTACGCCGACTGATGAACGATGTCGAGGCAAGTCAGGCTACGGCGCCAATAGACCTTTTCGAGAACCTGGAGCTAATGGCACGAATGGCCGACTGGCTTGACCCGCTGGTTAAGGCGCCGTGGCCCGAAGTCGACTCCATTGGAGACAGGAACCCATTCGGAAACTATTGGTAACGACAACCTCCGCGCTTCTATTCCTTCGAATTCTATAAGTTAACACGCCTGACGAAGAAATCAGCATGCCAAATGCTGTCAGGGCCTTCTTGCTCGAAGGTTGGCACTAGCAATTATCAAGTTGCAAAATTGCACTGCGTCGCTATAGCTCCGAATCGAATACACACCCCGGCCGTATTTTTCGCTTCCATCTTCCCATTGATGAACCTGGATATAGCCAGAGGAACTGTTTGCCCAAACCTCAAAAGCTACAGCATTGTGTTTATCAAAATACACTTCAAACTTGATGTCGCCGTCAGTGCATTTATAATCCTGCTCATCAGCCACATTTTTGATTAACTTTACGACTTCTGCCATGTCCATATTATTTCCTTAATAAACCTTCTTACCGGATAAATCATAGTGCGTTTACCCGTCGAATTCATGATAAGTACTTAGCAAGAAATAAATGTGAATTTTGGCGAACAGAAACTTATGTGGCAAATGCAGCGAGTGCGGCACAGAGCTGGCACCGGGTAGGAGCCAACGCAGTGACGCACCGGTTCTGCCAGCCAAAAGCACATCTATTTATGGGTAAGTACTTAGACGGGTGTTATACGTTTCCATATTGCAATTGTAGATAAAACTAACGGCCAAGCCAAGTGCGGTACTTGACACGTCACTTAGCTACAGCCATTCGCCACGCTTGTTAATAAAACCCCAGCGTCCATCGAGCTTCACAGCAGCCTTGCCATCCTTAAAATCTTTAGCATCCTGAAACCTTGCTGGGATTACCATAACCTTATGCTGGTTGATAAAGCCCCATCGCCCAGTGCCAACCTGCACCGCAGCAAGACCTTCACTGAACGAGCCAACATTTTGATAGCGAGGCCCGGCGGGGGAGCTGCACCCACTCAACCCAACCATCGATACAGAAAAGGCTGCAATAGCTACCAGTTTGAACATGTTTTTCATTATTTCACCCCAAGAGAGGTTAGATTGTAGACAGACCTAATGTTTCCAGCAATAAATATTTGGATGGCCCTATCTCCACAATCCTGACATAGACAAAAAACAACATACTGATACCGCACCCGATTGTGACCGGCGCGAACCTAACCGTCTTGGCTCTCCGTATTCTCACAAGGCCCGGTGGCAGTCGACTGCCTCAAGCGGCGGCAACTCTAGGGCAAGAAGCCGCCGTCATACTGGACGTTTGAGCCGGCCGAACCGTTCAAGCCAAAGCCTGATGACAGGAAGTGGCGTGCTGGCGGTAAGTCAAGGGCTCTACGGCATGTCGTGCGCCCGAGGCCAAGCGTCGAGCGAATATGGAGATTTCCGCAATGCATAGCGTAAATACACCGGCGCTCGAACACGCTGTCGTGCGCAGTTATTTGTGCCGCAGGAGTCGGCGAAGCAGCGGCCCTAGGATTCGAGACGCATCACGTTGACGGTCCGCTAAGATTTAGGTCTTCAGTCCGTCGATAGACTTGCCTTCGTCAACCCAAGCTTTCACCCAGTGAGGCTGACGACCACGGCCGGTCCACTCTAGTGACGCATTCTCTGGGTGGCGATACTGAACGGCGGCTTTTTTTGACACTTTAACCGCTTTGGATGAGCGTACCAGGTCATCAAGAGAAACACCGACGCTCTGCGCAATCGCCAGAATTTGTTCCCGGGCTTTCGCTACTTCTTCGTCTTGGCGAGCTTTGATTTCTTGCGTGGCGCGGTCCTGTAGTGACCGCAGTTCGCCGATAGACATATTCGATAAATCCATGATTCTCCTTGTAGCGTGAATAGTAAAGTTGGCGTTCCCAAATACTCGCCAACGCCAGCAATATACTACAAGTCAAACAGAGATGCCGTTATTACACCGTCAGCGAATAAAGTGCCACTCGCCATCATATACACCCTATTGGCTGTCATGCTCATTCTGAACGTCAAAGCGCCCTCCTACATCAGAGGATGAGTAGCTGCCAACTACACGCACTAGGAGTGCGGTATCGTCCTCAAAAAGCGACCAAGAGGAACGAATGACTCTCAGTTGTGCATCCAAAGAAATTCTTTGTTGTCCCGCGTGCCATAATTCCTCCTTTCTCGTTCAAAGTCGGTATAGCCAATCTATTTATTTCGTACACAAATCAGCTCTGGTACAGACCTTAGACAAGGCTGAGCAGGAGCCACGAAAAAAGCCCCCGCATCGCGGGGGCAAAATGAACAGAGCTGTTCACTCTCGGGTATTGCGCTCTCTTAGTTTGCGAAGCGCTTCTTTAAAGATGGCCCAACTTTCTTTGATAAAATCGAGTGCTCCAAGCAACGCAAAGACAGCGATACTTAGATATGCGAAGTTCAAAATTGCTTGCATGATTAAAATGTCACTATTACTCCTTAATTGATGACCTACCATGTATAGGACGGGGCATTCTAAATTAGCGCTCTATCCGGACTAACACTTACGTCGCTGCTGAAGAGTCAATAAGTAACGCCTCAATTTCCCAAGAAGCGAGTACGTGACCGGATACGCCGTTACATAAAATTGTAAATTGCGGGAGCGGCATGACTTAGCGCCGATGCTTCGGTCAGTCCATCGCTGACCAGTCGTCGGAAACGTGAAACATGGTAACCACTCCGCCCTGCCCTCCCGACTCCGTTACGTGTTACCGCGTTACAGCTATATACGGCTCGTACGATTCGCACGAGGCATATTGATTTTATGCACTATATAGTTCCTAAGGTTTATATGGAACATATTCGAGGTAAGCATTGTAAAATCTATATTGATTGTACGGTCTGCATCGTTTGTAATCGTCATATTGTTTTGTTTGAGTATTCTGATTCCGGGCGCCCGCGTCAGAGATTTCATACCTATCGTCGTTTGTCGAAGGGGCCACCTGGATACTGGCCCCTTACTCGCGAGGATGCCGTTCTGCGTGCCGATGTAACAATGCCAACGCAATCGTCGTTCCTGGTGGCGGGTGCCAGTCGAGATGACAACTCCACTAATTCAACAGCCAGCTGGCCTACAGAATTTCGAGAAATTCTTCGGCGCATATAAATTGGGTTCATACATTGCTCTGACGATGTGTCATTTGCCGGCACGTCCCGGCATCCCCAGGCTTCAGAAGGAATGTCGCCTGCCACATAAGGAGCTACTTGATGGACACGAAATTGTTGGACCTAGATGAACTTGCATCCCTGCTCCGTCGCAGTCCGGAAACGATTAAGAAGGACTTGAAACGGAATCGGTTGGCTGTTCCGCCTCGCCTCCATATTCCAGGCACACGATTGCTGCGCTGGCGGCGGTCCGATATCGATAACTGGCTCGCCAGCCATGTCGAGGACCGCCAAGGGGGCTTGGAATGAAGAAAATAGTTCCGTTGGACATCCGCGCCTCTCTCGGCGCCAACGCACCCGTGCTCGATTTCGTACTCCCGGGGTTAACAGCCGGGTCCGTAGGCACAGTGGTCGGGCCGGGAGGAGTTGGGAAAACAATGTTACTCACCCAACTGGGGGTGGCAGTTGCAACAGGCTCGCCGGTTTTCGACAATACGCTGACGCCACGCAGTGCGCCGGCGCGCGTCGTGCTCATAGCGGCCGAGGAGTCGTCCGACATCCTTCGCATTCGCCTACACGCCATAAAAAGATGGAAGGACATCCAACGTCAAAAATCTTCGGCCCCGACCGTGGCCGCCGATGGCGACTTCGCAGCTCTACTAGAAAAGAATCTGCTGCTGGTACCGGCCGCAGGACAGTCGGTAGCTCTCGTCAAAAATGGCGAGACGACCGAGTTTTTTGAGACCCTTTGCAAGTTCTGCGCCGGAGCACGGTTAATCATCATCGACCCACTACGTCGACTGCATGACGGTGACGAGAACAGCTCTTCCGCAATGACCCACATCGTGCAGATTCTCGAGGCGCTCGCGAAACACACTGGGGCCGCCGTGATTGCGGCGCATCACGTCGGCAAAGGGGCGATATTCAACGGCGCTACAGAATTTGCGGCAGCATCGCGCGGCTCAAGCGCGCTTACAGACGCCGTGCGTTGGCAACTCAATCTGTCAGGCATGACCGAGAAAGTAGCGCAAAAGCATCGGCTGTCGGGGCAGCACAAATCGTATGCCTGCCTCGATTTCGCAAAGGCAAACTACATCGCGCCTGAACCGACGATGTGGTTCGAGCGACTCGAAGGCGGAGTGCTGATGCACACGATTTTGAGGGGTACATCGCCTGCCGTGCGCCAAAGCGGGCAGCTACGCAATGTCGTGGGAGCACGCGGCACAAAAGAGAGAGACTATGACTGGTGAAACCGATTCTAAGTTTGCCATCCACGAGCCAGCACTGGCCATTGCTCCGGTGTTCTTAGTGCTGAAGAAGTCGGCGCGTGCAAAGCTCGACGTTACCCTCAAGTTTGGGAACTCCACGCTGCGGTGGCGCGGCCCGGATGCATTGGGAGTTCCAGAACAGTCGACACTACTGGCGCTACTGTCTATTGCGGGGCAGCAGACATTTTCCATTGACCCGAATACCGCGGTGGGCGACAAGGAGAAGCTATTGAATCAATTATCCTGCGAGGGCCCTCAATCTGAGGTCGCCGTCGTGATAGCACATTGGCGAAGGATTGAAATGGCAGCCGGCTACAGCTCCCACAGCGGAAGAAATATCACAAACATTAAACTCGCTGTCAAGCGGCTGGCAGAAACCACTGTTTGGGAATACCGTGACGGAATCGAATATGGGTCGAGGCTGCTGTCCTGGATTCGTGGCAATGATAATGGCGTAATTGTTGCGCTAAATCGACGAGCAACAGATGCACTCTATGGCCATCAGTTTATCAAAATCTCGCTCAACGAACGCAACACGCTGCCGGACGAATCCGCCAAGGCACTGCATGCCTACCTCAGCGGTTCCATACGCGCTGGCTCAACTAGGCGCCTGACGATTGACAAGCTGCACGCGCATATCTGGGGCAGCGAAGTCACGGGCAGTACACGCCGCAGCAGAAACGAGAAACTCCGTCGCGCGCTACTCGCAATTGACCAGTTGCCCGCGTGGCGTTGCGCTCTGCTTCCTCGCGGTCAAGTCGACATCGCGCGTATCAACGAGAGGACTATCCTTGGCAAAACAGCTGACGATGGGCGTGCGCAACGGAGTCTTAATGGGCGTAACACGACACCATCGGATTTTGAGACAGCTTGCCTCCTATGACGCGTCGCGGCGGCGATTTCGCCCCCGACCTTAAAGTGCGCAGCTATCGCTGCGCCCTCCACCTGTGTGCGCGTCGTGGTGCGCGGAAAGCCGGCATACCTGGCAACGACATGCGGGTTCGTCCTTCTCCTCGAACGAAGTAGCTGTCGAAAATATCGTGCCACACGCCAGGCGAACGGCTCGTTGATTCCGACGAGACCCCTTACGCTCACCGGGCGCGGAGCACCCACGTGCGTCCGGCGAGCGCCACTACAACGGCCAACGGCAGATTGCTGGGCGCTGGCGATAGAGCGCATCGTTGACTGACCCGCGCGTAGCAGTCGTGGCGGATATGGCACCGGTGCTTTACCTACAGGCCGCTGAGCACTACGGCCGTTGGGCAAGAATGCCGTGGTGACTTGGCCCGCGCACAACGCCACCGTCAACGCGGAAGCGGACGCCCCGCATTCAGGCCTGTTATTTCCATCGATATGCACCGCCCACGCCCCGGCCGACCGGTCCCACTACGCTACCGTAAAACGCCCATGTGGCGACGCGGTGCCGCCGACGTCATCGGAAAACATGTACCCGTCAGGAAGGTCGGTATCGGAAGCGGATAAAGGGTGGGAACTATCGACGACAAAACCGGGGACTATCGCCACACGCTGGGAACTATCGACGACGGCAAAAAAAGCACAAAACACAGGAAACAACCACTCCGAAACATCAGCCGCAGGGCCACCGCGGGCGCCCCACTAGGAACGACTATGGACGACGCTGCGGGCCGCGCCGACGGGGCGCTGTCCTCGCTTGGAAAAAGCCGGCTTGTCTGGCAATGCAGGCCGGGGCAAGGGCTTCTTCCAAAAAATTTATCCTAAAAATATGAAAGTGGGCTGATGCGCAGTTGGCCAGGGGCCGCGTCCCCAAAGTCTCGTCCCGCCGCCACAGCGGCGCGCCCCCATCAAAGCAAATATGAAGGCCTATTAGAAACGCCGACGAAATCACGCCTCCTCTATCAAAGAGGGCTGCAAGCCGTGGAGAAAAAATCCGGGAACTATCGACGACAAAACCGGGAACTATCGCCGCGCGCTGGGAACTATCGACGACGGCAAAAAAATGCACAGAACACAGGAAAAAACCACTCCGAAATAGCGGTCGCAGGCTAATTACCGCCCCCCACTAGGAATAACTATAGACGACGCTTGGGTCCGCGCCTACTGCGCAGTCCTCGCTTGGAAAAGCGGGCCTGCCTGGCAATGGAGGCCGGGCCGACCTCTCCCTAAAAAACTTATCCTAAAAAATATGAAAGTGGCGCTCACGCGCAGTTGTCCATGGGCGTCCGGCAGTACTGCGAACCCTTGGCACAATCGATGCCGCGACGAGCTTCAACCGGAACTTGGACAGGGAGACGCCGTGTGCCATTCAGTCGAGTCGCAAAATCGAGCGTCGACCACCGGTACCTGCCGCGCCTTGGCCAACGGTTTTGGGCTGCGTCTCGCACGATAGCCGCTTAAGGCGTTCCGCGCCCATTGTCATCTCAGATGAAACTTCCTAGTCCTATGACGCCTGCGTCGCTTCCCGCGCCTCCCTTTCATAGCACGCGCGCGACTCCTCGCTAGGCTGGATTCGCGCAAAAGCGCTCACTGTATTAACAGCGCACATCGCCCGTGAGCCGCCTGCCGCTGACACTGACATACTCGACATATCCAGAAAAATATCGGATATACCGTTATACCGTTTATTTAATATATATCCGCTAAATCGTACTATCCCGCCATACGGATTGTATCGTAATAATTTTCATGATGTTCCTGCGCTCGGAGCGGGCAGTCCAATCCCTATCGCCGACACCGCCAGAGACGGCTTTTTCCAGTAAATCCATCGACGGTCCCCTTCTTCGCTCGCTTAAAGAATTTGGCATCGCCACCGTCGTATCGGCCGCGCGTTCGCTATACGTTCTCAGACCACAACGCGAACGTGATTTGCAGCACATCGGTATGCGCGCCGTCGCATTATGCCACTGCCCACCGCGAGTATTCGCTGCTCCGCAGCCGGCGCTACCCAGACACTTTTTTCGTCGCCGATATAAATCCATTCCGCTACATGTCAGTAGAACGGATATCACCGTTCTAACCGATTGAACTGTCAATAAAAAGGAAAGACATATGCAGAAACAAGCACGCCTAATCGCTGTGACCCACCCCAAAGGCGGAGTTGGCAAGACAACAACTTCGATGATTCTTTCGGCCGAACTCGCCGAGAGGGGATATAGGACTCTGGTTGCGGACTGCGACGCTCAAGCCTCGGCGTCCGCTTGGGCAAACGCTGCGCCAGAAGGCAAGCCATTTCCGGCTGCCGTAGTAAATCTGTCAGCGTACGCAGGGAGGGTGCATCGAGAAATCCAAAAGCAGTTGGAGAACTACGATTTCATCATCGTCGACTGTCCGCCGGGATTGGATTCGTTAAGTCCGCAGTCGGCAATTCTCATCGCCGACCTGGTCATCGTACCAATGCCGCCCTCACCCGCCGATTTATGGGCATGTTTGGGGGCCATACGCCTTATTGAGCGGGGAGCGGATTTAAATCCAGCCTTGATAGCCCGCCTCTTGCCCAACAGGGTCGTTCGGACGACATTATCGAATGCAATCATGCGCCAGCTGGCCGAGTTCGGAGTTCCGTTGATGTCCTCGCGGTTGACGAATCGGACCGCTTACCAGGAGGCGGTCGTGAGCGGAGTATCGATGTCGGCGTTAGGGCGAGACGCCAAGCCCGCTGCCGATGAAGTTCGCGCCTTGGCCGACGAAGTGCTGGCATTGCTGGGGAAATGACCATGACGAAAAAGATGTTCGATAACAACAAGCTTCACTCGACTGTTGCACATCAAGACCAGGCGTTGGAGGACCGGTTCGCGAAAGCAGACTCGATTCTCCTTAAACCGTCGGCCGCCGCTCCTGAGCCCCTACCAGCGCCGCAGAAATCATTGGTAGTGCGAGATACGTTTTCGCTGCCTCCGAGCGACTATGCGCTCATCGATGCGTTGCGGCGCACCGCCGCAAAAGAGGGACGAATTTCGACGAGTAAAAGTGAGGTGATTCGCGCCGGATTGCAGGCCTTGCACCTGCTCGAAGCCCAGGATTTGATACTTGCCCTCGACCGGCTTGAGAAGATACTACCGGGGAGGAAAAAATAAATCATTCACATACCGTTATAACGCGCTGCCGCGTTATAACGGTATTTTTCAAAAGGCCAACGATGGTCCGCTTTTTTCGTGCGGATTTGCATTGAACGCGGTGAATCCGTCGGACCCGGCATCCGGTTCAATTTCGGGATGCCATATAGACACATCATTTCGCGCGCACTTCCTTCACCGCTGAGGACTGCTGGCCTCCCGAGCAATCATCGGCTTAGCCGACGGCGCAACAGGTAGGTCGGCACATATAGCAGCACATTAACTCTCTTCAAGAGTGAAAGAAGTCTCGATGCGCTATAGTTCAGCGGCGCTCGCGATTGGAGCGCAGTATCAATCCCACGGCTCGTGTCAACAATACTCCCATAGACACGAGCGCAAAAAGCCGGCCTTGCAACGGTGGCTAACGCCACTGCTTGGCAGCTTTACGCTAGTCGCCTGGATGGTGGTGAGGACTGCAGCCGCGCTTAAAGTTGTGGCGGGTGGCGGCGCCACAACGCTTGGGCGGGCGACCATTATTCAGACTTCGACTGCCTCTGCTCTGCTCTGCTCTGCTCTGCTCCAGGGCCGCACGCGGACAATAGATGTGGTTCTCGCCTCAGCCGCCACCGCGGCCTCCGCCGTTGGAAGCGTCAACGGGCTGGCCGGCTTCCGTCAAGTGATGCGTTAACGCGCTCCGCTTTGATGTGAACTCCCGACATGAAGTGTCGACGACTCCGGTAGCGACGCCGGGAGAAACCATTTACGGCAGCGTTACGGATAATTTTGATAACCACGCACATCGGCGATAGGCTTACGAATGGTGAGCCAAATGCTGTACGGTACGAGCCTCGCGCTAAGGAGAAACCCGACCAGCTTTACCATGTCAAAGTGGCGCCGCGACAGACGCCGACGCTGAAACGAACAACGTCCAGTGCCGACATGATAACGCCAGTCCGACGGTCCTCAATAGCTTCCTACTGAAAGAGTAACGAAGCGCGGGCAACCGTGAAAAGCAGAATCGTAGGTTCTGGCTCTTACTCTAAGTCCTGATACTTTACGCCTCCGTCGGCTCATTTGTTTTAGTCATCATCAAATGTATAACTATGGAAGCTGCTATCGAACGAGCTATGAGAAAAGCTATCATCAAACGAAGAAATGCTGGAATTCAGCATATCGTCCACGGAAGTGGTCCCAAACATGTTCCCGTGAATGTCTACCACATCGTTGACCATCGGCAGGCAGTTCGCAGGGTTGACGCTATGTTGAAAGTCATCGGACATCGAAACATCACTGCTTGACGTCATACCTGAGTTCATATCAAAGCCGCTGGCACTGTCCATCGCATCGAAGCCCGCCATCATGAATCCGGCTCCAGAGTCGGAGTCTGAATCCCATTCGCCGTCGTTAATGCTAGAGACCGCAGCGACGGCACCGGCACCAGTCACACCTGCCAACCCAGCGATGATTAATGAGGCTTTGTTGCCACGACCATGTTGTTTATAAGCCACCGTAAAATACAAAACCACAATCGCAAGCCCAACATTGATTCCTGGGTCTAATCCTTTCCCAAAGAAAATACAAATCCCAAGCAAAAATAGACCAAGCTGTATGCAATTTAAGAGCAAAAAACGAATCGTAAGCTTAACAGCTTCGATGCAGCGCGCATTCGACTCAGCGTCTGACATAAGACCTATCCTCTTATAATTATTATCAGCAAAGGCCAAATAAAACTATAGTCGAATCGCGAAACTTCGTCAACAGCTGCACTGATTGTCCGCATATCGGCCAAATTTCAAAAATTCAGCTTGACGGTAAAGCGGCGCATCTCTAGTGCTCACACCTGACTTCTAACATCACGTCGCGACGCATTCACACACTCCAGAATCGAACATATGCTTCATACCATGCTAATGACTAATACCGTTCTAACGGTATTTTTTCCAATACGATATGCTGGCCCAAACGATATTTATCACATTGATTTCATAAATCTTATTTTCAATGATTCCAAAGCTCAACAATTAAGACGATTTCATCTCGACAATTATTTTCGAAAATCTTTACGTTTATTTTCCCCTTATCGCTATACATCTTTGCAGCGATGTGTTGCGACTCTAAGGACAAAATGTATGAAGCTTAAAACTGCGATATTTGAGTTCACCAAGAAGGGGCGCACGGTTGCGTTCATCCAGGCCGAAAGTAAAAAGCAAGCGCGCGCCAGGACGCAACTTATCAGCCAAATCGTTCGCATCCCGATAGACTGCAAAGTAAGAGCCGTGGAACGTATAGTACTGGGGACAGGTCCGGTTTTTTTCGATGAACACCTGCGAGCGTTGGAAGATGTAATCGAGCAGGGTTGTTCAGGGGCGTAGCGACACGCCATTTTTCGCCATCTTATGCCGGGATGTAGCCGGCCCCTTACAACGCCAGAGAGAAATATTATGAGAGCACTTGATGTCGGAGATATCGTTGAAAGACTTCTCGACCTGCGCACCTACAGCCCAGAACTATCGAAGAGAATGGACCATGAAAAGGAGCTTCCGGTCGATGCGGTTCCCTTTTTAGTAGGTCGAATTGAAACGGCGTTCGCAGCCTGCGAAAATTCGACGGAAGAAGACAAGTCGGAAGCTTTTTCGGAGCTAACGGCATGGCTGATTATAAGCTATCAGTTTTATCTGATGCGCCTTGCAAGAGACGACAATCCTTGGATGTTTACCTTTCCCAAGTCGGAACACCACGCTCATCATTGACTCGACCAGGACGGCGATTTAGAAGAGTTGTCGCGTCTCGGGGAAATTCTAGTGATGACCAACCAGGATTAAGAAATTCATTCATGCGGAATCCTCAGCGGGTTCCGCTTTTTTATTTACGGTAGGTGACCTAGCCTCTTCCGGCATCGCCCGATATATTGGGCAGTGAGGTCGGCGCAGTTCTCACTACGCGGAAACGGGGATAGCGTAACGCCATCCCCGTTTTAAAATCAGACATCTTAAAAGTACATTCATTTTTTAGCACACGCCAAGGTGCTCAAAACTTCTCCGTATTCCGGCCAAGGAATCGGAATCCGGTCCCGCCGCCAAGCGGCCCGGACTGAGCCTACTACAACCACACAGTTGACGCCTTTCGCGTCGGTTAGGACTTTCGTGTCGCCCATACGAGCAAGCAATCAGGTTTTTCGTGCGAATCGTCCCGATGCCTGGCTTGCGCCATCACTAATCATCTTGCAGCCGTCGGCGCGATACGGTTTCCCGCATCTCGGATTTTGTATTGTCTCCGGGGGAGTCAGTCCCATCATTAACAACACCGTCACCGGCCAACCTTCCCGTCTTCACCAAGGAGTATCTACAAAAAAGTAGCCGTGCTTAAGAATCATCGAATCCCGTTTCCAGCGGGCGAACACTAAGGTGTCCCGTCACGCAGCCAAGAGGCCCAAACGCTTGCGTTTCTTCGAAGTTCCATCAGTTCGCACCGACGAGGGGTACCACCCACCTCATCCCACGGCAAGACCTTTCGGTCCGTTTCTTTTTCTCCCAATGCAACGCCTGGCCAACAGCATCCCAGCTGCCGACGTTAGTCGCAATTACACCCTTAAGCTCTCCCCGAACCCATCCTGCTTGCGCAAGATGGTGCCCCGCGTTTACGCCGCTCTCTTTCGAGGTCACGGACATATCTCTTCGGTAGTTGAGATGCGCACCAAGCCCCTTACGGGTACCTGGCAGAGTTCTAGGTGTGGGTAGCTTGCGGACGCTTTCGCGCCCCGATACAAGTCCAGGATTAGCCTGGTCTCTCCGTAGCTTTGGATTTCATCTGCTTTCACATCCGGGAGCCCTTTCGGACACCGGCTGTTCCCGCAGCGCCGCTCTCTTACGAGGCGGTCCTTTGAGACGTTCGCGCCCTCTCGCAGTACTACCTCGAGTTTGGCGGTGTGGGTCAACCAGGGAGTGGCGCTCACTGGCTGCCCGTTATCGCCGGACGGGCACAATTACGTGCATCCGGCGGTCCCGACGCTGCTGCGTGCTGCTCGACTAAAGCAGGTAGCAGTGCATCAACTGTGTGTACGGCTCTGGGGGCGTTGGCGCGCCCCCAGGCCAACGAAATTGGCTTGAGGGTGGCTAGCCCTGCAGTAACACTTGCAATGAGTGTCCTTGCTTGTATAGCAACTGCGAAAACGCCGTCGCAAAAATTTTCTTGGCCTCTTTTTAGGTGCCTTCGGCACAGGGGGATGAAAACATGCGACTCCGGCTGGAGCCACCGGAGTTTTCGCCTTTTCGGTGTCTGTCTCGCCCGAAATCCGCTCCATGCGTCCCGGTTGCTATACGGATAACACCAACCGACATGGAGCTGTGAAATGCGAGACAAAAATTATGACGTACCGGTCGCCGTCACGAAAACCGCGGCAATGCGTTACATCGCAGAGGCCGCTGGACACGGCTATCATCTGTTCCAGACAGGCGAGGTGCAAGCGAAAAAGGTCCTGTCGCTCATCGAAAAATTCGACCGGCAATATCGCGTGCTGGCGACGCGCGGCATGCGTGACAATGACCGGTCGCGGGGCCGCTCCTGCGCACGCCTCATACTCTTCCCGAAAGATAGCTACCCCGTGGAGAGACCCGACCGTGAATGGCTGTTCTGGCTCATGGCGACCGATGGCGTCGGTATCCTCGCCCAAGAAAAATGCACGCGTGACGCTCGCAACCCTTCAACGCGCCTACCGTGGCTGAAACAATACGAACTGGTCTCCCGCCCAGTTCGCCGGCGAAATGGCGACCTTGACCATGTATGGACTTGGGTGCTTCAAGACGCCTTCATGGCGCGTTGGCGCCATGCCCTTCATAAGGCTGCCGGGCGAGTTCGCTCAAGCATAGAAAGAAAGCCGGATTACCTTGTCAAACTGTTGACGTCGCTGCGCAGGGTACCCGGGTTCCAAGGCATCAACCGGCAGAAAAAGGCGCTCATCATCAACGCCGACATTCCTCGTGCTTGGCATAATGAACTCGACCTGAAGCTCTTGGGAACCGTCGTAAATAAAGCTCTTCTTGTTTTTGTTCCCGAACGGACTGTTGTTTCTATGCTGGAAAATGCAAAGTCACTGAGCAGCGATTATCAGAATTCGTAAGCAGGGGATATGGAACAGGTGAACGCTTGCAGCGTTGCGGTAAGCAAACACCAACGGCCAAGTGGCTGCGGGACGTCGGATATATGCCCGTCATCGGACAAGCCCAAGCGAAAGGTTGGGCAGTTGTCAAACACCAGCTGGCTACGCGGGCAATTGGCTGCCATCTCCAGAATTCACGTTTAAGCTCGCGGCATATTCTTTCTGATTATTTCTGGGATGTCGCCCATGCGGGCATCAGGTGGGCATTTAAAGTAGGAGACAATACCGCCAGATTTTTTAAGAACGAACTCAGCGATTTGGTAAAATAATTCCTCTGATGGCGGAAATTCCCATTGCATAAAACGAGCGTTATACTTCCCCCTGAATTGCATTGCCACAAACTCGCAGAGTGCCGGCTGCTTATGAGGGGTAGTGTACCACGCTGTTATTCTGGTGTTTTTAGGACAGAGCTCAAGATGATGCGTAAGTCTACTGCTCCACCGTATTTTGATGTCGTGAGTTGCTGCAAAGTTTTCCTCGAAATACTTACGACGTTTAGCAGATTGTTGCAGAGCCAATTCTCGTTCTTTATCGCGGGCCAATTTTTCAAGTGCGTGCGCCTTATCTCTTGCGGCGAGAATTGGTGCGACCCGGACAACTCTAGCATTAAGGTCATCTTCCGCCCGGGCCTCCGCCAATGCATTAAGAAGCCAATTTTTCTCAAGCGTTGAGGAAAACACAACATCTCTCAATTTAGTCCACGTCCACTGAGTGCGGTGGAACTCGGACAGGTCTAACTCGATTGTAGAAACGCCGCGACGCTTGATTTTATCTAGTTTTTCACTGTCGACAAAATGCGTCACCGCAACTTCAATAAACAGCTTTTTGCCGCCTAAGCTCGCAACTATGTCAGGCCGCATGTTTTCCGCCCACTGCTCGAGCTCGACTTGCTCGAAGTTGACCTGCATGTGTGCAGTACGTCCAACACCTTCATCAGGGTTTTTCAGGTCGAACTCCTCAGGCTTAAATCCTTCTCGAGGGTCTCGGGACCTATACTGATAGGACACAGCGTCTGGTGGCTCGTCGAGGAAAACACCTTTTCGCGCCACGACGATGCACGCCGGCAGCATCAGCGATTTGCTTTCGCTAATAAGCTGCTTAACTGCGAGATGAAGAGCAGATTCATAGCCCAAGTCACATTCAGTGCCTGCGACATGGGCAAAATACCAGCTAACCTTCGCTCCCTGTCGGGCAGATAGGGGAGCGCGACAGCTGGGACAAACGCACCCGCAACTATTGCCGCGACTGACTTCGGTCACATCTACAAGGACGCCATTGCCGTTGACACCAAATGGAATGCGCTCGCCACTCATTTAGTAGGATTTACTCCGATTAAACTGTAGAGTACCACGCTGCTGACGTCTACCTGGCTGACTTCGACCACGTTTGAAAAGCCACAGGAAACTTGATGTCATCGAAAATTAGCTTCTCTAGGTATGGAAGCACTGCCGACGGCTGATAGCCATTTCCGTACCCCTGTTCGCTACCGACCTCACGAAAGAAGTCCCGGTCTTTGTCGCGTGGAAGCTGTCGCCCTGAAAGTAGTTGAGAAATCCCAGCCGGCCACACGCCTCGACGGGCCTGACAATCTCGGATACGGTCCTCGAATTGGTGTCGGAAACTGTGCGAGCCGAAGCCACTCCCGAAGCTGAGAGTATCGCGTACATAACGCAAAAAACTTTGCTCGAATGCCCTGCCCCACATCGGAGATATCCCGCCTGGAGTTGGAATCGACGACTCAAACAACGGCGCTTCAATTCCGCTGGATTTACGACGTGATTCTACATACTCTGCGAATCCGAGCTCAATCAGTCTTGGGTGAACTGGAATTGTCCTTAGCACACTAACATTCTTTACGCTGCGCACAGGGAGGCCCGACTTCACACTACTGTCAATGCGTGGATTCAACAAGGGCTGCGCCATCAACTGAGCGTTTTGCGGGAGTTCGACCTGGAATTTAAAGCATAAGACTCCGTTGTCGACTAAAACGTCGCTGGTCATTAGCTGCAGGAATTCGCGTACCCTCGTACCGTGAAGAAGGCCAATCAGTGGCCCGAAATAGCGGGCCGCTAAATCAACACCGAGCTTGCCGCGAAACTGCTTTGTGTCTGGCTTATACCATTCAGACGAAAACAGTGTATTGATTTGCTGGCTAGAAAACGCGAACCGTGGATTCAGGCGCTGCTTTCTCTCATGCTCAGATAACCTCGGCATCATCTCGACCTTGGTAACCGGATTATCGGTTGTCATCAGCGACTTGGTACGGGCAAGTGCAAAGATTTCTTTTAGCGCTCGTCTCGCGTGCCCGTCAACATATCCTTGCGACCATTTTTTCTCTGCCGTAAACAATTGCGCTTCGAAGAATCGATAAATGTCATTTGATGTTACGTCATCGAGAAGTGTATCTCCGTTGAACGCTATGAACTTGTTCCAGATTGAAATGGCCATGCTTACTGGCTTTGGCCCTACCAAAGGAGCTTTGTAGGTGATGAATTCATCGTTCATAGCAGACAGGCGAGTGCCATTTTTTGGCACAAGGCTGTCCTGCGGCGGGTCCTCGCCGCAGTTGCGTGCCGAAATGAACTGTTGCGCTCTTCTCTCCGCCTGGGCATACGCGCGCATGAGAAGTGGGAAACTTGGGTCTGTCAACTCGACGTCATAGCCGAGCGTAAGGCACCAGTCAATCACGTCTTCTACAACGCTATCCCAGGCGCGCGATGCGCGTCCTTGTGAAAGTATGCTGCGCATGACTCCGTCGGAGAAGCTGCAGAACTCCTCGATTTCAGCGAGATGTTCCTCATCGAGGCCTGTCTCACCCAGCCGTTCCCTGTTGTCCGTAGCCAGCCACGATTGCAGGCGGGAGCCGACAATTTGTTGAATCAACTGTTCACTCAAGGGGGTAGATATCGCGGGACGTTTCTCCAGCATTAGCTCGCGCAAGGAATGCCACTCGCGAAGCTTAGCCGCAATGATTTCCGCTCCGACCACTTTCGCGCGACGCAAGTCGGCAGTACCCGTCGACTTTCGGAAAACATGCTCTTTCTTGGGGAGTAAAGGCTGGATGGAGGTTGGGGCGACGAGCCGAACTACGTAGTTCGAACTACGTCCATCGCCACGACGAGACATGTATTTTGGCACTGAGTTTTCCTCATCTTTGACACACCTTTTTGTCACACCTGCCCCCAAAAAATCTTTTAGAAACAGTAAGATAAGGAAAATCAGCTACTTATTCAATTCTGGCGGAAGCGGTGAGATTCGAACTCACGAACGGTTTAACCCGTCGGCAGTTTTCAAGACTGCTGCCTTCAACCACTCGGCCACGCTTCCTTGGGGAACCGGCATTATACATAAATCGTTGCTTGAGAGGCAGGCTTCGACGGGTCAAGTGTGTCACCGTAGGGCAAGCAAACTTGGATTCCCGCCTTCGCGGGAATGACGGACGGTTGCGGGAATGA